>ERZ833608.87-NODE-87-length-81824-cov-170.422874_pt1 | contig 81824 bp, 72 predicted proteins | sample MGYA00519694_ERZ833608 | MGnify/ENA primary metagenome ERZ833608 (study PRJEB31850, sample SAMEA3708742) | human gut metagenome | biome: human gut; feature: human-associated habitat; material: faeces | place: China | collected 2014 ... | reverse complement strand
GGGTTAAAAACCCGCCCCCCAATTAGCCCGCCCCCCAATTAGGCAGACAAATTGCTGGTTATCAAGCGAATGGGCAATTTTTTATTGCCAATTAGTTGTCGTCCACTGGCCAGTGGACATGTTTCCACTGGCCTGTGGAAACATGTATACTGGCCAGTGGAAACATGTACACAGGCCAGTGGACGACAACTAATCAGCGTTCAAAATATGACAAATTACGATAAAGAAAATGGCTAATCGTGGATAAACAAACGACTAACAAGGCGTTGTTTTTCACATTTCGCTAACATTTTATTAATTTTGTAGTCAAATAGAAAGAGAAAGATACACTTCAATATAAATAAGAACACAAGAACTAAACAAAAGACGAATATGGTACAAATAATTACGCTTGATATGCTCCAAAGCGCGGGTATCGGTGCTATAGCCTTACTGCTTGGCATGTTTATGACGCGCAAGATTGCATGGTTACAAAAGTTCTGCATACCTTCACCTGTTTCGGGAGGCATTGTTTTTTCACTATTAACCTTAGGTATCTATAAGATATGTGGCATAGAGGTAACGTTTGACGGAACACTGAAAGATGCCTTCATGTTGGCATTTTTCACCTCTGTGGGGTTTCAATCCAACCCCAAAGCCATTCGCCAGGGCGGCAAGACTTTAGGATTGTTGCTGATGCTCTTAGTAATGATTATCGTACTTCAAAACGCTATACCTTTGGGCATAGCCAAACTGATGCACATCAATCCACTCATTGGCATGGCAACGGGTTCTATCTCAATGGCAGGCGGACACGGAACTGCCGGTGGATTTAGCGCGGTGCTCGAAAGCATGGGGCTGAATAGTGCGCTCACCATATCAATGGCCGCTGCCACTTTTGGACTCATAGCGGGTTCTGTTATCGGTGGTCCAATAGCTGAGCACATTATTCGCAAGAAATTGACAGAAGAACATCTTGAACCCAAAGATTACGTAATCGACCCAGCCATGGCGGGCATCGAGAGCGATGAATCGACCCCTGCAGGACACGCCAGTCACATAAGCGACAACGAACACGAATTTCAACAATACGCGAAGGCTACTTATTCTCTCCTTATCGTTATGGCTATAGGCACTGTGGCGAGCAAACTACTTTCACTTACGGGCATAACTTTTCCTACCTATTTTGGAGCACTCATCGTCGCAGCCTTAGTGCGCAGTTCGGCTGAAATGTTGCACATGGGCGATAAGTTAGAAATGGATAAGATTGTCAGCGTTGGCAATATTTGCCTCTCTATGTTTTTGGGTATGGCTATGATTTCTCTCAAATTATGGGAACTTGAACAATTGGCTGCGCCCTTGCTTATTATACTGACCACACAAGTAATCGTAATGGCACTATTGGCATGGTTTGTAGCCTTTCCTCTTTTAGGGCGTGATTATGATGCCGCAGTTTTAGTAGCGGGTGTGTGTGGATTTGGATTGGGTGCTACCCCCAACGCCATGGCCAACATGAGTGCCGTTTGTTACAAGTATCACTACACGCTGAAGCCTTTCTTAATCGTTCCTATCGTAGGTGCCATGTTTGTCGACTTGATTAACACGGGGTGCATTACGATGTTCTTGAACTGGATTTCGTGATAAACGTCAATTTGTCGAACAGAACATGAATGAACATTAACGAATAATTAACGAAAAAAAATTAATGAAATAATTAATGGATAATTGACGATAATTAATGTTCAAAACAAAGCGCGAAGCGCGTAACATAAATAATTAACATTTATATTTAGACACGCTTCGCGCTTTGTTTTGAACATTAATTATCGTCAATTATCCATTAATTATTTCATTAATTTTCTTCGTTAATTATTTCGTTAAATTCTTTCGTAATTTATTCGTTCATGTTTATTCTTGTTCTCTACAAGTTCAACCAATATTGGCGTTCGTCCTCATTCATCTTTTCTATGGCATATCTTAACGTTGTACGCGACATTGCTGCATGATGAGTTGTTAAGTAACTACGGAGCAGAGCCAAGTTACGTTTGCCGACCTCTCGTAACATCCAACCTACGGCCTTATGAATAAGGTCGTGCTTGTGGGACAACAAGCGCGTAGCTATACGCAATGTATCGTCAAATTGGTTGTTGCGAATCAATAGAAGAGTTGACACGATTGCTATGCGCTGCAACCACAAGTTGTCACTCGCGGATAGTTCATCAAGCACCTTCCTATCAGGCATTGTGCCGTCAGGCGAAGGATAGAGTAGCCACTGCCCTACGATGTAACTGCATGAGAGGTCAACCAAGTCCCAATTATTGGCTCGACGAGCATGTTGTATGTAAAACGTTGCAATTTGTTCACGACGCGCAGCGCGCAGTGCGTTCTCTTGCTGCAAACTCTCTGACTGATATTTAAGTGCAGACTTAGGCCGAACTGCATTCATTTCCTCAACCAAAAGCAGTAAGCCACATAGCCGAGCCTCGTGCCATGGTGAGTAAAGTAATTTCTCTATCTCCGTCAAAGCCACCTGCCGACGAATATGCTTTACGACCATACGAGTTTGCGGAACCTTTAGTCCCATAAATTGGTCGCCTTCACCATATTGTCCCTTTCCCGTCTTGAAGAAACGCTGCAACTGTTGGCACTGCTTCTCATCGGCCATACTCAGCAATGCCGTAACAATATCCTGTGCGGTTGCATTCATAGCATTTTCGATTTTAATCGTCATAGCCCATAACCTTTATCTCTGATATATAACGCAAGGGTATTCCTTCTTCTTCGCCTTGCAACAGCAAGCACTTTTTATAATTGTTTACTCCCTCAAATATGCCCCTTGCGCTTACATACTTTCCTCCTTCCTTTCGCAAGTCGGGCACAAAATAAGTCACTTCGATTTCTATCTTCTGATTGGCTTTTGCTTGCAACAAGAGTTGCTGAACGAGACGGTCTAAGTGCGCCAGTTCATCTTCTCCAAGATGTCGAAACTCCTCTGTCGTTCGTTCGCATTCTGCCAACGCTTCTTTAAAACCTGAGAGAGCAGCAAAGGGGGCAAACTGTGCGGCACGTTGCCGCATAGATAAATGTGGCTCGTGTTTGGTATGCTGATAAGTCATGTGAAAGATGTCGGCATACCAGCATTCTGCACGCGTTTTTCCGTCGAAGGGGTCGTCACGATAGTCTTCCATATTAAACAAGCTTTTCAATTTAAATGACTCTGCGAGTTGAACTAACACTGCTCTATGTCAACAGCAAAGGTCGTACCCTGCCCCACTTCACTCGCAAGCACATAGATGCGTCCGTGGTGATATTCCTCAACGATGCGCTTGGCTAATGAAAGCCCAAGTCCCCAGCCACGACGCTTTGTGGTAAATCCGGGTTTGAATACACGCTGAAAATGATTTTTTGCTATTCCCTTCCCCGTATCGCTCACCTCTACTCGTAAGTAACGCTTGCGCTTCTCAACGATGGCGGATTCTTTAAGCGTTAAGGTCAAGTTACCTGCCCCTTGCATGGCATCAATGGCATTCTTACAAAGGTTTTCAAACACCCATTCTAACAAAGGAGCATTGACACGCGCTGTTACTGCTTGTGACGGTACAGACACCGTTATCGTTACACGCGACGAAGTGCGATGCCTAAAATATGCTCCTACTCGTTGCACGATAGGGCAAACGTCTTGTTCGGTGAGTTCGGGGGCAGAACCTATCTTCGAAAAGCGTTCTGCTATGAGTTGCAAGCGCGCTATGTCTTTATTCATCTCTGGCAATAAGGCATCGTCGGGGTACGACTCGCGCAACACTTCGCTCCAAGCCATAAGCGACGAGATAGGAGTGCCCAATTGATGTGCCGTTTCACGCGAAAGGCCTACCCACACCTTGTTCTGCTCAGCACGTTTTGAAGCCAACAAGGCCACTATGGCTACAATAAAGAAAATGGCTACTACGCCTAATTGCACGTAAGGATAAATGGTCAACTGGCGTAAGAGCACCGACTCTTCATAATACACATATATATAGTCCTTCTTTCCATTGACCATTGTTGATAGCGGCACGCGCATTTCTTCCGCACTTTGTCGAAACTGCGCCACTGCCTTTTGCAATTGCATCAAAGAGTCTGGTCCCGACGGGTCGGGACGCAAATTGCGTTGAGCCAACACATTGCCATGCGCATCAATCGCAATAACTGGAATTGTATGGTTGCTATTGATAACTTGCAGCACGAGATTGAAGTCGGTCTTCTCGTCAGCCGTCGTAAGCGAACGCATTGCCTCAGCCCACACGCCCATTTTGGCCACCTCTTCTTTATACAAGTCGCGCGTGAGCGAATGGGAATAAATGAGTGAGGTGGCCGACAACAATAAGGCGGCAAGTATTAATGCCGCCCTAAACTGAGGCAATTTAAAGAAAGAGAATGACATACAAATCAATACGATACACTAACCGAGTATGCTTTTGAAGTCGTCTAAACTTTTCTGACGAAGATTATATTTAAACTTTTATCTCTTCTAAATTCAATCTTTACCTTTCTTTTTGACCGCTTTTTGACCTTTCATCGGTCGTGTAGCTCGCTACACTCCCTCTTCAATGCCCAAAATCGCTTCAAAAATAAAGGCAAATCTTGAACTTCATAAAAGTTCAGACGACTTCTTTATTTACGGTGTCAATATAATCAAGAAAGGCTTCACGTCCTAAGCCTGTGCCACTGCTGGTAATGAAATAAGGGGGCAACTCTTCCCACTCTTCCTGCAAAGTGGCTAAGAAACGGTCTACATTCTTTTTCAGTTCACCACGCTTGGGCTTATCGGCCTTTGTAAAAATAATGCCAAAAGGCACTCCGTGTTCACCTAAGAAGCGTATAAACTCGAGGTCAATCTTTTGGGGAGTAAGGCGTGAGTCAATCAATACAAAGAGACAAGTCAGTTGTTCGCGATCTAAGACGTAATGTTCTATCAACTTCTTGAGTTTATCGACTTCACGACGTCCACGTTGTGCGTAACCATAGCCTGGGAGATCGACTAAGTACCATTCATCATTTATCACAAAGTGGTTGATAAGCATTGTTTTACCTGGCGTTGACGACGTCATAGCCAAGGCCTTTCGCCCTGTCAGCATATTAATAAGGCTACTCTTGCCCACATTGCTTCGACCAATAAAGGCGTACTCGGGTTTATCTGTCTGCGGACATTGGTCGGCACGACTATTACTTATCAAAAATTCAGCTGATTGTATTTTCATTGTTTTTTTGCATTATATATTAATAACCATACCCTCCTGCGCTAACGTGGTATTCATAAATACCTGTTGCGCTTCATTGAGCAGCACTTGTTCATCGTCATAACGTGACGAGTAATGTCCTATCACCAAGCGTCCTACCCCTGCAGCTTTTGCCAAGCTTGCTGCTTGTGCAGCGGTAGAATGGAGCGTCTCAATGGCGCGAGGCAGGTTGTCTTGACCAAACGTTGCCTCATGATACAACACATCGACTCCACGCAAAAGGGGAATTAACTGTGGCTGATAACACGTGTCGGAACAATAAGCATAAGAGCGGCCTCGCTCTGCGGGAAAGACTAACTCTTGATTGGGCACTACGCGTCCATCGGCCGTTGTCCAATCTGCCCCTTGCTTAATTGAGTTGATAGCATAATAGGGAATTTCGAGATAGTCAATCATGTCACGACGTATGTGTGGCAAAGGGGCTTTCTCACGAAACAAGAAGCCACAACTCGGCACGCGATGACGCAAGGGTAAGGAATACACCTCTACCGACCTATCCTCATATAATAAATGAGATGCCTCATCAGTGGGCAGGGCATGTATTACTACTTCATAAGCTATCCCTTTGCAAAAGAAGTTAAGCCACGGACGTAGCAATGTTTCGAGTTCGGCATGCGCATATAGGTGCATAGGTTGGATGCGCCCTGCCAACGACAGGGTGGAAAGCAAACCTATGAGGCCAAAAATGTGGTCGCCATGTAGATGTGATATAAAGATGTGTGACAGTCTTGAAAACTTTTGACGCGAACGACGGAACTGCACTTGTGCCCCCTCGCCACAGTCGATCATAAAAAGTTTCTCACGCAGATTTATCAGCTGAGCCGAAGGCCAATGCTTTAACGTGGGCAAGGCACTGCCACACCCTAATATGTGTACGTCGAACTTTTCCATAGCGCAAATTTAGCCAAATCAGTAAGAAAAGTGTAATTTTGCGTTTAGTTTTTACCAATTATGCCACTAACTTCATGGCAAACAATGCTATTCTTACTACACTATGAGTGAAAATATCACATCTAACAATACACGACGTGCTGAACAATTAAAGGCTTTTGAACGCCTACTCGACGTGCTCGACGAACTGCGCGTAAAATGTCCGTGGGATAAGAAGCAAACAAACGAAAGTTTACGTCCAAACACAATTGAAGAGACTTACGAACTTTGTGATGCCCTCATGAAGAACGACAAGAAGAACATCTGCAAAGAGTTGGGCGACGTGTTACTTCACGTTTGCTTTTACGCCAAGATAGGTTCTGAAACGGGCGATTTCGATATTGCCGACGTTTGCAACCAACTGTGCGACAAACTTATCTTCCGCCACCCTCACGTATTTCCGCCGAAAGGGAGCGAAGACAAGCACATCGAGACTGCCCAGCAAGTGAGCGAGCAATGGGAACTGTTGAAACAGAAAGAGAAAGACGGCAACAAGTCTGTATTAGCTGGTGTGCCTGCTGCTCTGCCCTCTCTTATTAAGGCTTATCGCATTCAAGACAAGGCACGCAACGTGGGGTTTGATTGGGAAGAGCGTTCGCAAGTATGGGACAAAGTAAAAGAAGAGATCAGCGAGTTCGAAGCTGAGGTGGAGCACATGGATAAAGCGAAGGCTGAAGCAGAGTTTGGCGATGTGATGTTTAGCCTTATCAATGCCGCTCGCCTGTATAAGATTAATCCCGACAATGCGCTTGAACATACCAACCAAAAGTTTATTCGTCGCTTCAACTACCTCGAAGCACACACCATGAAGCAAGGGCGCAATCTTACGGACATGAGCCTTGACGAAATGGACAAAATCTGGAACGAAGCAAAAGCGTTGGAGAAATAATTGAAGAGTTTGACAAGTTAACTCGTCTACCTACGAAAAAAGAAAGTTATCAAAACGATTGTACTCTATAAGCTGCCACATAGTCAGCACTACACGCGCATCATTAGTGAGCAAGAGGCCTTGCCACTAACGTCAATACACGACGTACCTTTAAACGGAGGGTACGTCGTTGCCCCATTTGTACCTACGAAGGACTCTCCTCTGCTCTTTATCCAGCCTACTGAAGTCAGCGAATTTAAATTAAAGTCGCCAGACCTTTCAACGCATTCCTCCACAACGAATCTAACGACGGACGAGACGGAAGAGAGACTGCACTATACACAATCCTTTCAGTTCATCAAAGAGCATCTTAACTGTGGTGTTCTGCAAAAGGTGGTTCTTTCACGAAGACTAAACCTCACAGGATTGAAGTTCAACGATGCTGAAACTTTATTTTTCCGCGCTTGCCATTACCGCCCCAACAATTTCGTGGCCTATTGGTCTACGCCTCAAACAGGACAATGGTTGGTAGCCACTCCCGAGCCACTGCTTGAGATGTGCCACCACCAATGTTCTACGGTAGCCTTAGCGGGTACGCTTCCTTGGACCGAAGGCGAAAGGCCTCAGTGGAACAATAAGAACCGCGAAGAGCAAGCCATCGTTGCGCGCTACATTCAAGCTAACTTAGAGGCCTGTGCGGCTAACGTCAAAGCCTCCGATACATACACCTTTCATACGGGAAACATTCAACATCTGCGTACTGACTTTGCTTTTACGCTCAAGGATAACAGTCAAATAACCGAGGTGTTGAAACGCCTTCACCCCACGCCTGCCGTGTGTGGACTGCCGCGCAATGAGGCATTGCAAGCCATATTAGAAGCGGAACATTCGCCACGACGTTATTACGCTGGATTTAGCGGACCACTACTTCTGAATGGCGACACACACCTCTACGTAACGCTTCGTTGTATGCACTTCTCGACACACGATGCCACTCTCTATGCTGGCGGAGGCATCATGCCCGAAAGCCAAGAAGCGGAGGAATGGGAAGAGACCCAACGAAAATTAGCTACTATGATGTCTATCTTATAATTAAGGAACTATGTACTGCGACACACCACAAGTCAATCAACTCACTGCGCTACTTGAAGCGCACCACATACGCCACATTGTCGTGTGTCCTGGATCACGCAATGCTACGATTGCTCACAATCTCAACGAAAAGGGTGAAAACTGCTTTACGTTACACCCCGTAACCGACGAACGCAGTGCTGCCTTTGTTGCCATAGGCCTTATATTAGCTACACAAGAGTGTACCGCTGTATGCGTCACTTCAGGCTCTGCACTTATCAACTGCATACCAGCTGTGGCCGAAGCTTACTATCGCCACCTGCCTCTACTCATCATCTCGGCCGATCGCCCACAGAATTGGATTGGGCAGCTTGACGGACAAACGCTACCACAAAGCGGAGCCTTACTTCCCTACTGCCCTACTTACACGTTGCGAAATGACGTCAACGCTGAAAACGAGTGGTTTAACAATCGAAGTATTAATGAGGCTATTCTCTCGCTCTATCGTGAAGGAGGCTGTCCTGCCCATATCAACGTGCCGATAGCCGAACCTATGTTTCGCTTTACGACGGAACAGTTGTCTCACGAACGCAAAATAAGCTTTTACGAACCTGCGAGTGATGTTCCTATTCCTCCACACGTAATCGACCTTATCGCGCAAGCCCAACTGCCAGCACTCATCATAGGACAGTACGAACGTGGTGACATTCGTCATGAAGTTGAACGAATAGACCGCGATGAACAATTATTAGTATTGCCCGAAGTGATAGCTGACGTTAAGGGTTCGTTCCGCATGAATGCTTTTGACGCATTACAAAGTGACGAAGCGATTACGCCTGATGTCGTTATACAAATTGGTGGCAACTTTATTCACAAACGTTTCAAGGCACTACTTCGTTCGACTAACTGCAAGGTGATACGTATTAGTCATTCTCCACTCATAGCTGACACCTTTTGTCATCTTGATGCGCACGTCATGGCATCACCTGCAAAGGCACTTGCACAATTAAGTATCGCCTTACCCCGAAATAAGCAAGGCATTGCACAAGCGAAAGCCTTACTCGACCATAAGTGGAACGAACAGAAGAACTTGCTAATTGCGCATTCAAGAACGCACTTCGACATGCACCACGTGCTCTGCACATTAAAGCAATCATTAGCGCAATACGAACAATCATACACCTTACACTTAGGCAATAGCACCACAGTAAGAGTAGCAGGGCAAGTATTTGAAGGCGGCGAGGCTCCCATTTTCTGCAATCGAGGCACGAATGGCATTGAGGGTTCGCTCTCTACGGCTGTGGGGTATGCCATTGGAATGTGGGGATTGAGCATCTGCATCATTGGCGACCTTAGTTTCTTCTACGACTGCAATGCCTTGTGGAACACACAATTGCCTAACAACCTCCGCATTCTATTACTGAACAATCATCACGGAGGCATCTTCGACCATCTACCGGGCCTTTCACAATCACCTGCACGCGACTCGTTTATTGCAGCGGGACACCAATCCTTTACAGCCCAAGGCATAGCTGAAGCCTACCACCTTAACTACTTCAAAGCGACCGAGGCGAATAGTCTCACCTCTGCTCTACACGAATGGCTAAAGCCAAGTAGTAGCGCACAATTGTTAGAGGTAGAACTACCGCAATAGCAACCAATTCTACCCATAACGGGACACTCTCTTCTTTAAAAATCTTTTCTGTAACGACGCACATGACAAGCAACAACGTTCCACAACGCATCAATACATTTCAAGGCGCACGATTTATCTTTGTCCTATTCATCTTTCTGAGCCATTGCGTCATGGCCAATCTCAATACCTTTGAGTTTGGAGGAGAATGTGGCGTTGCCTTCTTCTTTACGCTCAGCGGCTTTGTGCTTTCATGGGGATACGGAAGGAATGTTCAAGAAAGAACGTTCCACCACCGACGCTTCCTTTGGCGTCACCTTAGCGGTCTATATCCACTCCACTTGCTACTCTTCATCATCGTCTTAGCCTTCGACCTCAAAGCGGACTATCACTACGATGTCGTTCAACTTCTCACCAATTTATTACTACTACAAAGTTGGGTGCCTTCTGACCATACACTGTTTACCATTAACGGAGTCTCGTGGTTTTTATGCAACACTATCTTCTACTATCTCGTTTTCCCTTACCTCTATCGACTTGTAGCAGTTCTCATAAGCAAAAGGCGTTTTTTCGTTTTCTCTTTATTCTTTGCCTTACTATATCTTGTCCTTGCACTCTACATTCCTAATAGTTACGTCAACTGTACGCTCTATGTCAACCCTTTACTCAGAATACCCGACTTTGCGTTAGGCATAGCGGCTTGCCTATTTTACAAACACATTAACACGTCCGCCAATAACTTTGCCTTGAAATGGCTTAGACTACCTTTATTAATAGACGTCATAACGCTGCTACTCACCTACTTTATCTATCAACATCTTTTGCCTAATCTCCGTTGTGCAGCACTATTTTGGATTGTAATGCCCCCGCTGATTATGAAATTGGCTTATCATAATCGAAGCAACGATATGACGGCACGCTTACTTTCGTCAAAGCCGCTATCGTGGTTGGGCGGCATCAGCTTCGAATTCTTCATTACGCACACTTTAATACTTCGCATCGTTCGTCATTTCATCCCTAACAATGGTAGTTTGGAAAGCGACGGTATATTTCTTCTCTTATCCTTGCTCATAACCATTACAACGGCCACACTATTACATAAATACTTCGTACGGCCTATAGCTCAAGCACTTTGCAAAAGGTGAGAATGAGAATGGAACATCAAAAAGAAGGTGTGTCAAAACGTATTAATCGAAATATCAATTAATGCATTTTGACACACCTTCTTTTTATTCTTTCGATAGTTCATCAGCCTTCTGTCAAGACCAACACAACGGTCTCATGGGGTTGAACCTTACCTTTCCACATACGTGCTTTAGTGGCAACTTTCTTGTGTTGCCAAACATTGCGAATGGTATAGCGTTTGTTCAAACCCAATGAGGCAAAGTTTGCTGTAAGCGTAAGCGGTACATCAGAAGTATTGAGCAATGCCACGGCATGACGATTGCCCGAAAGCGGACGAACGTACAACTGATAAGTATCCGTATTGACCTTACGCTCGGCAGCCCTACCGAGTGAGTCTTGATTAATGGCAATCACCTCTTCGTTCAGCAATATGCGACGCGCCTCAGGCGTTAGCTTGCGCAAGTCATTACTCATAGCCAAAGGTGATGAAAGCATGCACCACATACTCATTTGCGTTTGATACTCTATGTCGCTACAACCATGTCCGCCCAAATCGCTTGAGGGGCCACCTTTACCATTGAGTCCTACGACGAGCATGTCCATGTCGGGCCATTGACTTGCCGAAACTTTCGGTGCGAGTGGCGCTGTAATGTTGATGATATCGAGAATGCCCATGCCACCTTGGCCGAGCGTATCTTTCCACATATCGCGCACATCGTAACTTGTGCGCCACAACTGTCCGCCTACTTGTTCACACCATTCTTCTGCTTGACGTTGTCCCCACTCGCATACGCCTAATACGATATCGCGCCCTGACTTTTGAAGTGCATCAGCCATGGTATGGTAGCGAGCACGTGCCGTGGCACTATCTTCAGGTGCATTGCAATAATCATACTTTAAGTAGTCAATGCCCCATGAGGCAAAAGTGCGCGCGTCTTGATATTCAAAGCCTAAACTGGCGGTTGCTCCCGCACACGTTAACTGCGCTGCATCAGAATAGATACCGAGTTTCAGTCCTTTGGCATGTACATAGTCGGCCAATGCCTTTATGCCCGATGGGAACTTCTTCGGATCGGGTATGATATTATTCTGTGCATCGCGGCCGCCTTGCCACAAGTCGTCTATAAAGATATACTTATAACCAGCAGCGGCGAAGCCTTCTTCTACCATAGCATCTGCGGTTTGGCGAATGAGTGTTTCGTTGATGTCGCCCTTAAATAGGTTCCACGTCATCCAACCCATTGGGGGCGTTGGTGCTAATTGACTGCGGGGCGTTTGTGCATGAGCCGTTACGCCTTGCATGCACAATAGCGAAAGGGCTATCGTTTTGAATAGGTTCATTTGTTTGTTATCTTTTCTGTATGAGTATTTAAAAGTTAGAGTTTTAAGGCTACTTGTACTTTGTAACCTTAAAACTCTAAGCACTGACTAACTTAACGTGCTACAGGAGTAATCACAAATGAGAAGCTATGGTCTGCATAGGGAATTTGATACTTCTGTAATGGCCAAGCGCCCCAAGAGTCAATGCAGCCTAAGCCCATCTGACGCTGTGCAATGTGCAACACGGTGAAGGGACGTGGCGTAAGATCGCCCGCGTGCATTTGGTGCTCTTCCTTTACAGGACCACCGTCGAGGTCGGAAGTGAGATAGTTGAGCGCTGTCATTTCTAACGGCTCCGGAGCTGTAAAGGTTAAACCATCTGACGCTGCATTGCTAATGCTCCACCAACGAATGTCGGTCTTGTTACCCGTCTCTTGAGGACGAATGTAGGGTGAGAACTGCTCTGCTACGCTTTGCGTGTATTCACCTAAGAAGGTGGAAGTGTGACGATCGACGTAGTTTTCGATAGGGCCACGGCCATAGTAATGAATGGTTTGATAGTCTTGTGGCATTACCATTGTCATACCGAAACGAGGCAGTACGGGCTTGGCCTTTGCACCTTTGTTAACCGTTAATTGTTGTTCAACTACAAGTTGTCCCTGTACGTTGAGCGTATAAGTAAGCGTGAGCTTTGCTTTAACTTCGGGCATATCATAAGTAGCAACAACTTGACGATTAATGCCCTGCTCTTTCTCAGTGAAACTGGTCAAGTTCAACTGTGGATTGCGCCATGCTTGCAATACCTTTTGAATGCTTGCTCCGTAGTCATTATCCGTCGGAGCACGCCAGAAGTCGGGACGAAGTGAATAACCTTCTTCAAACATTGCATGGCCGTCAACGTCAAGATAGTCAATGAGACCTGTTTTCTTATTAAAGGTAACAGAAGTAGCACCTGCAGAAAGTGTAAGACATGCCAATTGTTCTTCCTTCGTCACCTTTGGTGTTGCAACCTTTTGTCCTACCACAGCAGCGCGAATGGGCACTACGCTCTTCACGCTCGCGAGTGTAGGATAGATGTAGGGTGAGAGCACCATTTCTTGACGAGCTACTACATAACCAGCCTTTAATAAAGGTTCGTTCTTCTTCAAACGATAGTCAAATTGAAGCACGTATTCTCCCTTTTGCTGCGGCAGTTTAAAGCCCTCCAACTGTACTATAGAACGAGACTGCGGTGCAACGTGAATGTCAGCCACGGTGCCTGCTGCCACTTGTTGACCATTGCAGAGCAACGTCCAATTGAGCGATAAGTTGTCAAGCGTGCGGAAGAAGTTTTCGTTATACACTTCTACCACGCCTTGTGTGCTATCCTTGAGCGTTGTCCACACGTTCTGATAGTAATAGCGTACTTCGTCAGCATGTGGGTGAGCTTCGCGATCGGGATTGAACAAGCCATTGCAATTAAAGTTGTGGTCAGTAGCAGGATAGCGTCCGTAGTCGCCACCATAAGTATAGATTTGTTTGCCTTGCTTATTCTTACCGCGCAGACCTTGATCTACAAAGTCCCAGATAAAGCCGCCTTGGAAATGAGGATACTTACGCACCAAGTCCCAATACTCACCAAAGCCGCCCTCGGAGTTGCCCATTGCATGTGCATACTCACAAAGTATGAGCGGTTTTGTAATGTCTGTACGCTTAGCATAGTTTTCGCAATACTGATAGGGCAAGTACATCTCGGCATAGATATCTGTACCACGCTCTAAGATAGCTCGTTCGTACTGCACAGGACGTGATGTGTCGTAGGCCTTTACCATATCATAGGCCTTCTCGAAATTAATGCCGTAGCCGCCCTCATTGCCCAAACTCCAAGTAACAATTGAGGGGTGGTTCTTCAGCACATACGTATTGTTGATATTACGTTCAAGGTGCGTCTGTTCGTAACGCGGCACTTTAGCTAAAGTCTTTTCACCATAGCCCATACCATGCGTTTCGATATTGGCCTCTGCTACGACGTAGATACCATACTTGTCGCAAAGGTCGTACCAACGTGGGTCGTTAGGATAGTGACTGGTACGAACGGCATTGATGTTATACTCCTTCATAATGCGCATGTCTTGCAACATACGATCCATGCTAATTACGTAACCTCCGTCAGGGTCCATTTCGTGACGGTCGGCACCTTTAATAAGTACGGGTTGGCCATTGACGAGGAATTGAGCATTGCGAATTTCAATCTTACGGAAACCTACATTCTGCTCAATACTCTCCAACACCTTATTACCGTCGAGTAGGTCAATGCGCAAGCGGTAAAGATTAGGAGTCTCTGCCGTCCACTTCAACGGATTACTAATGCTCCACTCTACATCGGCCTTGGCTGCCATCGGGACGATTTGTGTTTTTACCACTTTATCATTCGCATCGAGTAAGGTAAGCGTAGCCGATTTTCCTTTACACTGAGTGCCTTGCAATTGAACGCGAAGCGTACCGTCGGTATAGTTATTCGTTAAATCGGGAGTAATGAACACATCACTGATGTGGCTTTGCGGACGTGCATAAAGATATACCTCGCGCGCAATACCCGTGAGGCGCCAAAAGTCTTGTGATTCAAAGTAAGAACCGTCACACCAACGCATCACTTGCATGGCAATCAGGTTTTCCTTCCCCGGAGTAAGGTAAGGCGTTACATCAAACTCGGCAGCAGACTTTGAGTCTTCACTATAGCCAACGAACTTGCCGTTTACCCAAACGCTCAAGTTCGAAGTGGCCGAACCTACGTGTAGATAAACCTTCTCGCCCATCCACGAAGCGGGAACAACGACTTGCTTACGATACGAACCTGTATAGTTGTTTTTCTCTTCTACAAACGGTGGATTTGACTCAAACTGTGTGTCCCAAGCGTAACCTACATTACGATAAATGGCATCGCCATGACCATTGAGTTCAAACAGTCCAGGTACTGGGAAGTCTTCCCACGAAGAGTCGTCGTAACCCTTGACAAAGAAGTTTTGCGGGGCTTCGTTGTGGTTCTTTGCAAAGGAGAATTTCCACTTACCCTCAAGCGAGAGGTAACGCGACGACTTCGTCTTATCGCCCTCTTGTGCTGCCTTTACTGTTTCAAAAGCAAAATAATCTGAATGAGGCGCTACCGTCCCCACTCTATTCATAGCAGGGTCTAACCAATAAGGCGTTTTGGCCTTTTGAGCACTACAAGCCAATACGCCTGCAGTGACTAAACTTAATAATACGACTTTCTTATGCATGATATTTATTTTAAGGATTTTCTTAATTCTTAGTAATCGTCTTCAATAAAGCATAGGCCTTATACAAGCCTAATTGTCCAGCCTTGCTTAAGTCTGTCTTAGCCTTTTCTATCTGCCCTTCTCGCTTGTAGAGTATGGCTCGATTGTAATACGCCTCGGCCAATCGACTATCTGACGCTATGGCTTGTGTAAAAGCCGCAATTGCCTCAGCGTTAGCATTTTGTAGAGCCAACAAGCAGCCTATATTATAATGCAAATAGGCATTCTGCGGTGAGCGCGATAATGCGTATCGTAAATCAGCTTGCGCTAAAGCCAAATGTGCCTTGCGTTGTTGTGTCTCAATAGTTGAAGCATTTGCACTATACACCAACACATTGCACCGTTGCATTCGCGCTACCACTGAAGTCGAGTCAATGCGTAAAGCCTTATTTGCCTCATTCAAAGCCGAGGCATAATCGTACTTTTCGAGCGAAATTGACGAACGAAACAAAGCTCGCTGCAGGGGAGAGCACTTGTTTTCTATGCGTTCAAGTTGTCGTTCATCGTTTTGCGCGTTCTGCACACCATTTGCTTCTGCTTCAGCCGTAAGTCCATAGACACGATACGATGTGTCAGCCTTCTTGAACTGATTCATTTCAGGCATAAAACCTACCGAATGGTATCCTTGCACATATAAATTATGGAAGGCTGGTGCATACATACTGAGTAGTTCTTCAGCAATGTGTTCGTTTTGCACTTTGCCAAAGAAGCGACCAAACACATTGCGAACGGTGTCGGGGTCTTCTTGCACCAATTGTTTGTACTTATCTAAAGCATGATCGGAGCGTAAGCGAACTTTCTTTTTACTCAATGGACGCGCGTGTCCCATAGCGAGGTCTAAATTACGCTTCGCCACCACCGTCTCGTCATTTTGCGCTCCTCTCACATCGCCTAACTTGCGACGCAAGGAGGCACGCTGCAAGTAGCCGTACATAAAGTTAGGGTAGGCTTTGATTAGACTCGTGTAATCTGTTATTGCACCACGATAATTGCCTACTTGCGCACGTAACTGCGCTCTATTATAAATGGCCAGCGTATTGTTTGATTCAACGCGCAGTACAAAGTCAAAGTCTTGAATAGCTCGATTTAAATCGCCTACAAACGAGCGCAACAATCCACGATTGTAATGCGCCACGAAATGTTGTGGTTGCAACTCTATGGTGCGGTCGTAATCGGCTATGGCTAAACCAAACTTGCCCAAAGCGTGTCGCGCTTGCGCACGTGCTACATAGAGTTCAAAGTCTGATGGTGTTAAACGTATGGCTTGCGTTAAACAGGAGTCAGCCAAGGAATACTTCTCCTTTGCCAATTCATAACGGCCTTTAAAGCTCCATGCATTGCCCTCATTCGGATTTTTCACCAATAGGGAGTCTATCCACTTCATCGCTTGCAACGTATCCTTCTGTTCCAAAAGGCTTTGCGCCTTCACCATATAGGTGCGGAAGTAGGTAGGCCACTTTGTAAGCATATAATCAAGGTCGGCATCGGCCTGCTGATACTGATTGAGTTGCAAGTAGCACAAAGCGCGATTATAACGTGCCCCTTGATCGGTGGGTACATCAGTTATAACACGCGAATAGTCGGCTATCGCCCCTTGAAAGTTGTCAGCATGGATACGACAAAGGCCACGCAATTGATACACTTCAACAATGAAGGGGTTGAGCGAAATACTTTTATTACAGTCAGCCTCTGCCCCACTATAATCCTCAAGCGTAAACTTAGCATAGGCTCTATAATAATAAGGCGATGACAAAAATGGCTTGCTCTCAATCGCTTGGTTAAAGTAATGAATAGCTGTCAAATAATCATCAACACTCAACGCATTGCGTCCCATATTCGTCACCATTTCGGCATCGATTTGAGCATGAATACGCAAGGGGAACAACGCCACAACAAATAACAATACGGCAAGCGCATTCAACGAACGCTGCGTTCTGAATGCACTTGCCGTAGTGAAATGTTTTGACAGAGAGAACTTCATAGTAACGCTATGTTTTCTTGTCACAATAAAGTTGCTACTTTTATTTAGGACACTTTACCTTATAAGCGCAACGGAATTTACCTTTAAGCATTTGATTGAGCTTACCGCGAATCATTTGTTTGCGGAGCGGTGAGATACGATCTATGAATAAGTGAGCGTCTAAGTGGTCAAACTCGTGTTGCATCACACGTGCTAAGAAGCCTTCCACCCATTCATCGTGTTCTACAAAGTCTTCGTCTAAATATTTTACATGAATACGTGTCGGACGACGAACGGGTTCGTTAATTCCTGGCAAGCTCAGACAACCCTCGTCCATTGACTTTGTTTCGCTATCATCAAACTCCAATATGTGTGGATTGATGTAAGCCTTGTTAAAGCCAGCATACTCGGGGTAATCGTCCTTTAAAGCGTCAAGCGTAATAACCACCACGCGAATGGCTTTGCCAATTTGTGGGGCTGCAAGTCCGACACCATCACTGTGGTACATAGTCTCGAACATGTCGGCTATGAGTTGCTTCAAGTCTGGATAGTCAGGCGTAATGTCGACCGATTCCTTACGAAGCACTGGCATACCGTAAGTATATATTGGTAAGATCATTTTAAGATGTTGCGTAAATAATAGATGTAAAAAGGATACTTATCAGAAACGTCCCTCCATATAGTTTTGCAGAATAATGCACGCACTAATCTCGTCAACCAGTCCTTTGTCCACTTGACGACGCTTCTTACTTATTCCGCTATCTAATATGGCACGATGAGCCAACACCGAGGTAAAACGTTCATCATATAGTTCGACAGGAATCTGTGGAAACACTTTTTGCAGTTTTTCTACAAAGGTCAACACGCGCTTTTGATTTTCTGAAGGCTGACCATTAGGCTGCGTTGGCAACCCAACTACAAACCGTTCCACCTCTTCGCGCGACACATAGTCCTTTAAAAAAGTTATCAAGTTTCCCGTATCGACCGTTGTCAATCCGTTCGCTATGATTTGTGCAGGATCGGTCACTGCTATTCCCGTTCGCTTCTTTCCGTAGTCAATTGATAGTATGCGCATTGCAATCAGTTGCAAATGCGCTAATATGCCTTTTGTGTTAACATGTTAATGTGTAATGCACACATTAACATATTAGCACTTTGGGCTATTAGCACATTATTTAATCATATCACAACCCATGTAAGGCTGCAAAGCCTTTGGAATACGAATACCCTCAGGAGTCTGGAAGTCTTCAAGCAAAGCTGCTACAATACGAGGCAAAGCCAAGGCTGAGCCATTCAGTGTGTGGCACAAGTGAATCTTCTTATCTGCACCACGATAACGGCACTGCAAGCGGTTGGCCTGATAAGTGTCGAAGTTTGAAACAGAACTTACCTCTAACCAACGCTTCTGTGCTTCGCTATACACCTCGAAGTCGTAGCAAATAGATGAAGTAAAGCTCATATCACCACCACAAAGGCGAAGAATACGGTAAGGCAACTCTAATTTCTGCAACAAGCCTTCAACATGTGCCAACATCTCCTGGTGTGATTGCTCTGAATGTTCGGGTTTATCAATGCGCACAATCTCTATCTTTGAGAACTCATGCAAACGGTTCAAACCACGAACGTCCTTACCATAGCTACCTGCTTCGCGGCGGAAACACTCGGTGTAAGCACAGTTCTTAATAGGAAGTTGGTCTTCGTTAAGAATGACATCACGATAGATGTTCGTTACAGGCACCTCGGCCGTAGGAATCAAATAGAGGTCGTCCACTTCGCAGTGATACATCTGCCCTTCCTTGTCGGGCAACTGACCAGTACCGAAGCCTGACGCTGCATTCACTACTGTAGGAGGCATAATTTCGGTGTAACCTGCTTCGCGAGCTTGGTCAAGGAAGAAGTTAATCAAAGCGCGTTGCAAACGAGCCCCCATACCTATATATACAGGGAAACCTGCGCCTGAAATCTTTACACCTAAGTCAAAGTCAATTAAATTGTACTTCTTCGCCAATTCCCAGTGAGGCAGTGCGTCCTTAGGCAATACCGTGTCGTGACCACCTGTCTTTACGACCAAGTTATCATCAGCACAAGTTCCTTCGGGAACGATGTCGTAAGGCACGTTAGGAATCGTATAGAGCAAAGCGCGCTTATCTTCCTCAGCTTGCTTCATTACATCTTCCAATTCCTTACTTCTTACCTTAATGGTTGCCACCTCAGCCTTTGCAGCCTCAGCTTCTTCTTTCTTACCCTCTTTCATCAAGCCACCGATGCTCTTTGAAAGGGTCTTAACCTTTGCGTTCAAGGCATCTAACTCAACTTGTGCCTCTTTGCGCTTATTGTCGAAGGCCAACACACCATCGATTGCTTCGCGTGCGCCTTTAAAATGCTTCTTCTCCAAGCCGCGGATAACGGCTTCCTTATCGTCTGTAATTTGTTTAATAGTAAGCATAGCTTTCCTTATTATTGTTTTGTTATGTGCGCAAAAGTAGTAATTTTTTTTTAAACAACGTATATGTAGTACAAAACGCTTTTACTATAAGGAGCAACCAAAAAGTTTTTACAAACTATAATAAAACAAAAAAGTGCAGGCTTTTAGTGGCATCGCATTGATTAAATTCGGACATTTACAACATCAATGACTATTCACTAGAACTCGTACGAGTTCACAAAACGTAAAGCCCTATGAAACACGAACTTCCTACCCTTCCCTACGCGTTGCACGAATTAGCACCACGTATGAGCCTCGAGACACTTAACTTTCACTATGGCAAACACTTACAGGCTTACCTCGATAAAGTAAACCAACTGACGCAAGACACCGAGTTGGCCGACCTTCCATTGAAGGACATCATCAAGCAGCAACCCGTAGGTCCATTGTTCAACAATGCAGCACAAGCCTACAACCACATCCTCTTCTTCAAGCAACTTACGCCGCAACCCACCAACATGAGTGCTGCACTAAGCCAAGAGTTAGCTGCACGTTTTGGCAGCGTTGAGGATTTCAAAGAAGCTTTTACTCAAGCCGCTATCAACCTATTCGGTTCGGGCTGGGTATGGTTGGCACGCGACAACAACAATGTTCTACAACTTCTCTCTTCGCCCAATGCCGACAATCCGCTTGTTCACAACATGCGCCCATTGTTATGCATTGACGTATGGGAACACGCTTATTACTTAGATTATCAGAACAGACGCGCCGACTACATTAATAACTTTTGGTTCCTCATTAACTGGCAACGGGTTGAGTCGCGTATGCAAAACGACTGCTTGTTGTACTATTAATTCCCATTACGAATAATTGCGGCCTCACCTTATAATAGGGTGAGGCCGCAATTATTATATCAACATCTTATTTACGTAACGCATCCTGCATAATAAGTCCTGCAATGGTAAAGCCGAAAATAGCTGTAATATGCGAGAGGCTACCATTAATCTGTGCCTTAGAGCTGCACCATTCATGATTCAGCAACTCGGGGTCGCCAGGACCATTCTCTGCCTTCGGACACAAACAAGTTGCCGTGCCACAAGCATGACTTTGACCTAAGTTGGGCAACAATTCCTCACTATAAACGCACTTAAACTTACGCGAAGGGAAAGTCTTGTCACGCTTAAAGCGGCGACGCAAAGCTGCGCCTAAAGGGCAACCTTTCACCTTCCAAAACTCAGCCACCTCAACCTTTGTCGGGTCTAACTTTAAGGCAGCCCCCATTGACGAGAAGAACTTTGCCTTTGTTCTGCATGCTCTTAATATAAGGAGTGCTTTGTCTTGCAAAGAATCTATGGCATCGACAATGTAATCATAATTCTCAATGTCAAACTCATCAGCTGTGCTTTCAGTGTAAATCTTCTGTAAAGCAGTAATATCGGCCTTTGGATTAATACTTAACAGGCGTTCCTTCAAGGCTTCTACCTTTACCATACCCACCGTTTTCATCGTGGCCATAATTTGTCGGTTTACATTCGTAATGCAAACGCGGTCGGAGTCAACGATAGTAAGGTGTTTAATCCCCGAACGCACCAAGCTCTCGGCACACCAACTGCCCACACCGCCAACACCAAATATAATCACGCGCTTCGTTGCCAACACTTCCATTGCGTCAGCACCCAATAAGCGTTCCGAACGATTGTATATTGCTTCCTCTATTCCTGCCATGTCGTTGTGAGTTGATTAAAATGATGAGCTAAAGCCGTCATTGAAGCAAATAATGTGTTTGCTCCTTCGCTGGTTAATGCGTCTTCGGGCAAGGGACCTGTATTAACTGCAATCGTAAATATGCCTGCTGCTACGGCTGCCCGCACGCCTAATGGCGCATTTTCGACTACCATTGCCTCTTCAGGCTTTACCCCAGCCTTCTCCAATCCCATAAGATAGGGTTCAGGATGAGGCTTGCCATGCTTTACATCTTTACTCGACACGATTAGCTCTGGCGTGAAATATCCAGGGAAATTATGATTTAAGCGATTGAGCAACGACTTCTGTCCGCTCCCCGTCACAACTACAATCGTCAGTCCTGCTGCTTTTACTGCCTGCAACACTTCCTCTGCGCCTGGCATCTTAGGAGCCTCAGGACAAGCATTAAAGAGGCGGCACTTCTCTTGATATATTTGCTCGACCTCCTCTGGCGTTGCCTCACGATTCCAATAACGATGTGTCAGCAAGTTAATCGTTGAAGCTCCAGTACGCCCCTCGTTCATATATACCTCGACAGGATCCATTGGCAAGCCAAACTCTGTGCAAACCTTTGCCCACGATGTGGCATGGTGAGGCATGGAGTCGAACAGCACACCGTCCATATCGAACAACACCGCCTTTAGCGTAGCCTTGCCCTTACCCGTCTTTTGCCGATAAGCATCTATTTGCTGCTTGAATGTCATATACAATACATTATATAACAAGTTAACGAGGTTACAAGTTAACAAGTTGACGAGTTAACAGGTAAGTTACTCCTTATATACTTATATATATACTAACTTACCTGTCAACTCGTCAACTTGCCAACTTGTCAACTCATCTACTTTTCGACTCGTTACAAGTTCAAATCAATTACTTCAACTTAGCTTGAATAGCCTCAGTTTCCTTTTCGTAACCAGGCTTACCAAGCAAAGCAAACATATTCTTCTTATAAGCTTCAACGCCAGGTTGGTTGAAAGGATTTACTTCAAGCAACAAGCCGCTGATACCGCAAGCACGTTCAAAGAAGTAAATCATCTGACCCAAATGATATTCATCTAAGCGTTCTACAACCAAACGCATGTTAGGCACGCCACCGTCAACGTGAGCCAACTGAGTACCCAATTCTGCCATCTTGTTTACCTCGTCAACGCGCTTACCTTCAAGGAAGTTCAAGCCATCGAGGTTCTCATCATCGTGAGGGAAGAGCACCTTGTGTTCAGGAGTCTCAACCGAAACAACTGTTTCGAAGATTGTACGTTCGCCCTCTTGAATCCACTGCCCCATAGAGTGCAAGTCTGTCGTAAAGTCCACTGCTGCGGGGAAGATACCCTTGCCTTCCTTACCCTCGCTCTCGCCATACAACTGCTTCCACCACTCGTTCATATAGTGAAGTTTAGGTTGGAAGTTAACCAATATCTCCGTCTTCTTGCCCTCAGCATAAAGAGCATTACGCACAGCAGCATATTGTTCAGCAGGATTTTCTGCAAAAGGCACTTCTGGTGCAGTCAATTTCTCCATATCTGCTGCGCCCTTTACCAAAGCCTCAATGTCGAAGCCTGCACAAGCGATAGGCAACAAACCTACGGGAGTAAGGACAGAGAAACGACCACCCACGTTGTCGGGAATAATAAAGCTCTTGTAGCCTTCCTTATCAGCTGTTACACGAGCAGCGCCCTTCTTCGCATCTGTTACGGCTACGATTACCTTACGAGCCATTTCGATGCCGCGTTGTTCCTCGCACTGCTTGCGAAGCAAACGGAAAGCCAAAGCCGTCTCAGTGGTCGTACCACTCTTTGATATATTGATAACGCCAAACTTGCGGCCTTTCAAGTATTCAGTCAATTCATATAGATAGTCCTCACCAATGTTATTACCTGCAAAGAGCATAACGGGGTTCTTACCATCATTTGTCAACCATTCAAAGCTATTACCCAAAGCTTCAATCACAGCACGCGCACCGAGGTAGCTACCACCGATACCAGCCACAACGATTGTGTCGCAGTTTTCGCGCAACACTGCAGCCGTAGCCTTCAAGTCTGCCAAATGTTCGGGGGTGATGCTTGATGCCAAGTGCATCCAGCCAAGGAAGTCATTACCTGCGCAAGTACCCTCTTCGAGTGCTTTCTGTGCAGCCTTTACACGTGATTCGAGTGCTTCAACAGCACCATTAGCTACAAACTGTGTAGCCTTGCTTACTTCTAAGCGAATATTCTTGCTCATAATATATTATAAGTATGTGCTAGTTTGTTTCGGGGGACAAAGTTAGTGCAAGGCGAGAGAAGTGCAAAAAGAAAATCAAAAAATTTTCTTTTTTGCACTTCCGAGCCGCAGCCTAACTTGCGAAATGCGCCTACGTAACGCGCGCTTTCCAGCACGCATTACGCAGGACCACCCAATCACAACCTATCCAACACCTAAGCGGTTTTTTTCCACAAATGACAACTTTTATAGTATTGCCCTTTCAAATCTCTATAAATAGCATCACCCCTGCTGACATTACTTTTGATTCTATATTCACGCGTTGCTTACACGCTCACCACACCTTTTTCAGAACGGGAAGAGCAAAGGCAGAACTATTAGCATAACAAGTCCCATTATTACTTGAAGCGGAATACCTACCTTTATATAATCCATAAATGAGTACCGCCCCGCTTGCATCACCAACGCATTAGGGGGCGTAGAGAATGGAGAGGCAAAACACATACTTGCCCCTAACGTTACGGCAAACAAGAAAGCATAAGGACTTATCCCCATCTCTGCCGCCGACGACAAAGCGATAGGTGCCATGAGAACGGCCGTAGCCGTATTGCTAATAAATAGCGTGAGCAGCGATGTGGTGAAATAAATACCTGCCAACAAAGCCACAGGGCCGACCGCTCCCAAACCGTCTACTAAGGTATGCGAGAGTAAAGCCGAGGCTCCTGTTTTCTCTAAAGCTACCGACATGGGCATCATAGCAGCTATCAGCACCAAACTCTCCCAATTTATGGTCTTATAAGCCGCCTCAACATTTCGAAAACAACCACACAACACCATTAACACCGCTGCCAACAATACTGCCGTAACTGGCGCAACGGGTATAAAATCGAACACCATCATAGCCACCATGAGCAATAAGATAGCCCCAGCCAAGGGAGCACGATAAGTAAGGGTCACCTGTGCAGCTTCAGCAAGTGGTTGTCCCAATACGACCCAGTCGTCCTCCTCACGCTCAAGGCGTGCTATGTCACTCCAATTGCCTTGCACCAACAACACGTCACCCACCGAAAGCACCTCGTCGGCCAAATCCTCGCGAATGTACTTACCCTTCCGACGAATGGCCAACACATTAATATGATACTTCGCACGCAAAGCGGTGCTCCGAATCATGCGCCCCACTAAACGTGACCCTTGCAACATTACCAACTCCGCCAAACCGATATCATAGAATTCTAACTGCGTCTCACTACTCTCGTCTTTGTCAGCAACCTTCAATTCATTCAGTTGATAGTCAGCGAAAAATGTTTTTAAGCGGTCACGACCGCCCGACAGGTAAAGCACATCACCAGTCTCAAACACCGTATTGGCATCAACCGTAGTCTGGCTCACGTTCTTCATCAATCGCGTTTGCGCCATACGTTCTTGTCGACGTTCTAAGATAGTCAAGCCGTACTGATTGTATAAGTCGACATCAGCCATTTTCATACCCACCAAGCGCGATGTTGTATCCAACTGACAACGCGTCAGTTCTATGTCAAGACCATACTCTCCTACGAGATCATTTAGACTCTTACGGCCACGACTCGTCTCCTCCGCTTCATCTCGTTTCGATAAGAAATACTTACTCAACGGCCACAAAACAAGCACACCGACTATAATGCACACCACGCCAACGGGTAAAAACGAGAAGAACGACAGTCCTTCATGTCCAGCCTCGATCAACGCTTCATCTATCACCAAATTGGGCGGTGTACCTATCAATGTCAACATACCTCCCATACTACTGGCAAAAGCCAAAGGCATAAGCAACGTGCGAACGTTCGTCCTCGCACTCGCTGCAATACTCACTACAATAGGCAGCATCAGCGCCACCGTACCCGTATTACTCACGAAGGCTCCAATAACGGCCGTCACCAACATGACCAACAAATAAATAGATCCACTGCTTTGCCCCGCCAGCGCCATAATGCGACCGCTCATCATCTTGGCCAACCCCGTCTGCAACACGGCACCACCTACGACGAACAACCCCGCCATCATCACTATCACAGGACTTGCAAATCCTGCCAATGCCTCTGCAGGCGTCAACACGTTCGTAAGTACCAACGCTAACAAAGCACAAAGTGCTACCACATCGGCACGCACCCGACCGATAGCAAAAAACACAGCCGAAACGGCTAATACTACAATTGGAATAATCATAACGTATAATAGTCGTTTTATAGCCTCTCCTCTATCCCCCTCCCCGACCATGGAGGGGATTAGGGGGGAAGAGGCTGTTATTTTTACCCTTTCTATTTTCCGATGCAAAAGTGCTTAAAGATATTGCCTAAAACTTGATCAGTTGTCACCTCACCTACGATATCGCTAAGGTGGTAGATACACTCGCGGAGGTCTTGACTTACGAAATCGCCCGATAGACCTTGGTGTAAGCCTTCAATTACGCGATCGATAGCTGCTAAGGCGGCACTGAGGGCTTCATAATGACGCAAATTGCTCACAATTGTACCCGTCGAATTGTTTTCAGCCTGGAGCGTTGATAATGAAGCAGCGAGTAATTGCTTTAATTGGTCAAGGCCACTACCACTTTGTGCACTGAGTGTAAGCAGCATTGGTGTTGGGACAGCATTGTTCAGCTGACCGCTGATGTACTGTTTTGCTTCGTTGATTGTACTCTCGCTGACCAAGTCCGTCTTGTTAAGCAAAACGACTAATTGCTTGCCTTGTACTTGCGCTCCAATCTTTTCGGCTAATTCATCATACTGCGCTTGATAAACAGTGAGGTCTATCAACCAAAGTACGATGTCTGCCTCAGCCATTTTGTCGAAAGTGCGCTCTATGCCCATACGTTCTACCGTATCGGAAGTTTCGCGAATGCCAGCGGTGTCGATAAAGCGAACAAGCGTACCACCTACGTTAACGGTCTCTTCTATCGTGTCGCGTGTGGTACCATGCACATTGCTTACCAAGGCACGCTCTTCGCCCACTAAGGCATTCAGCAAAGTAGACTTACCCGCATTCGTTTCGCCCACCAGTGCAACGGGTACGCCACGTTTCAGCGCATTTCCCAATCGGAAGGACTGACAGAGGCCACTGATATGACTCCGAATGCGCTCCGCCAACGCAAGGAGTTCAGGACGTGAAGCAAACTCCAATTCTTCGTGGTCGGAGAAGTCGAGTTCGAGTTCCAACAACGAGGTTATATGAAGTAATTGGTCGCGCAACGTGCGCAGTTCTTTGCTAAAGCCTCCACGCATCTGCTGCATAGCCATGCGATGATTGGCCTCGGTAGTAGAGGCTATCAAGTCGGCTACAGCCTCCGCTTGGCTGAGGTCCATCTTACCATTTAAGAAGGCACGTTCGGTATACTCTCCGGGGCGCGCCATGCGACAACCTTGCGCCAAGAGCAGTTCCACTACCTTGTTCAATATATAATACGAGCCATGACAAGAAAACTCGACACTATCCTCGCCCGTATAGGAATGAGGGGCACGGAATAGGCTTACAAGCACTTCGTCTACCGCTTCGTCTGTCTGAGGGACTACAACATTACCGAACGTGAGCGACGAGGCTGCTCGCTGACTCAAGGGAGCACCTACGCGAGGCCGAAATATGCGGTCTGCAGCCGTAATGGCCTCAGGACCCGACACACGTATAATACCCAGTGCGCCACCTGCAGGAGTGGCGATAGCACAAATTGTATCCATCTTTTCTTTCTGATTAATCATTGTTTAAGGCATAATAGGGAGAGTTTGACTTGCCCAATTTGACGATAAGTCCTTTTTCGGTCAACTGACGCAGAACACTACAAGCTTTTGCACGGCTACAGCCTAATTCGTCTTGAAATTGCAGACGATCGAAAGTGTGAACAGGCGAGACGGCACACAACTTACGTATTATTTCTAAAAGTTGCTGATCGGTATGTGAAATACGTTCCAGAACCAATGGCTCGGCACGATGAAATGTAACATCTTCCATGCTATTCATCAATGACTTGCATGGTCTAAAGTCGATTGTATCAATACGAAGATGGCGAGCTATCTGTCGATCGCTTACATCGGTGATAGCTTCATCGCTTACAATAGATGGTGCAAAAATGCCTATCCCAGGCAGTTCTACGCGTCTACCGCAACTTATATTATCAGCTATCAGCTTTGCAACACTTACCATTACGCCCAACACATCGCTCTCGGTCAAGGAACAACGTTCGTTAATAGCGTGGCAAAGCTGATCTCCTGAGATTTTATTTCCGTAAGCCACCACGGGATAGTAACTTTTTGCTTCTTTGCCTTTAGGGCGTGGGGCTTCTTGTAATTGAAATTGTATGGTTGACATTGTTATTATAAGCGTTTTAAATTTATTATTACGCATACTTCAACGTTTTCGTATCAATGACTATCTATTACGAAATCGGCGAAGAGCTGTCATCCACAAGCCAGTGTACATGTTTCCACTGGCCCGTGGACGTGTTTCCACTGAGCAGTAGACGTGTTTCCACTGGCCTGTGGACGACAAGACAAAGGTAATAAGAATTAGCCGAAAGGCATAGATTAAGTGGTTAAATGTTATGAAGTTGTGATTTTTACTTTTCTTATAAACTGCAATTAGGCAGTCAAAATGCAGTCTTTTTTAGTTAATATTGCGTAAATCCGATGAATTAGTAGTTCACTTTTCGTTACCTTTGTCTATTCATTACGACCACCATAAAGAGAAATAGAATATGGCAAGAAGGGAAAAAGATTTTACACTACTCCTCTTTGCACTCTTTTGCTGCTCTCTAGTTCATGCGCAAAAGCAAGTCACGATAGAGCAGAAGGATTCCATTGGCAACGGGAACAATATAATAAAGGTGTTGGGAGATCATACTGGCAAGGGCGCAGCCAACAATGCCCTTGACGTGTTGAGCGGTCAGGCGGCTGGTGTCAACGTAACATCTAACGGTCTGGACAGAATGGCCATGCTCAACAGCGTGCGTGTCCGTGGCACCACCTCCATCATCGGAGGCAACGACCCGTTGGTACTTATCGATGGCGTGACTTCTGACGTGCTTACGCTTTCCACAATATACCCTGCCGACATCGAGAGTTTTCGCATATTGAAGAATGCGGCCGAGACAGCCATGTACGGCTCGCGCGGTGCATCTGGTGTGATTGAGGTAAAGACAAAGAAAGGCACGGGGCGCGGCTTCCAAATCTCTTATGAGGGCAATGTCGGCTTTGAGCAGATGTACAAACACCTCAACATGCTCAATGCCGCTGAGTATGTTGCCACAGCAAAGGCTTTGGGAGTATATTGCAACAACGGAGGCTACAACACCGACACCTACAAGGTGATAACACGCACAGGCTTGGTGAACAACCACTACCTTGCGTTCAGCGGCGGAACTCCACAGTCAAACTACCGCGCTTCGTTCGGCGTTATGGACCACAACACCATTATCAAGAACATGGACTACGGTGTGTTTGTAGCCAAGATGGATGTCACGCAGAAAGCCTTCAACGACCGACTAACGGGTGACTTCGGTGTATTCGGCTCGTCATTCAAGAACCATGACATTTTCGACACGCAGATGCTGTTTTACTCCGCTGCCTGCCAAAACCCAACGTTCCCTAGTGGAACAGACGAGAACGGCAACTGGCTGAAGAATGAGTCAGCCGCCAAAATCAACCCTCCAGGTATCGTACTTGCCGAGAAGAACGACTCCAAGGACTTGAACTTTGACGCACATGTGAAGCTGAGCTATGACTTCAACCCCAACTGGCGCATATCCACCTTCGGCTCTTATTTGTACGGCTCCACCGAGAATGCCCAGTTCTGTCCTACATGGGTGTGGGCGCAGGGCAACGTGTACCGTGGCGAGTTTAAGAAGGAGGAATGGCTCGGCAACATGTCCGTTGACTTCAACAAGGAGTTCGGTATCCATAAGATTTCTGCTGGAGCAAGTGGTGAATATCGCAAGCTGAAGAAGACAGCCTTCTGGGTGTATGCCAAGGGCATCCCTACCAACGACTTCAACTATGACAACTTAGGAGCCACCGCCGCCCGACCTTACGGTGGAACGGAAAGCACCTACGAGGACCAGTCGCTCGCATCGGTGATGGGCAGCGTTACATATACATTGCTCGACAGATATACATTGTCCGCCAATGCCCGTGGTGATGGTTCGTCCATGGTGGGCGACAACAACACATGGGGATTCTTTCCGTCCGTGTCGTTCACATGGGACATGAAGAAGGAAAGTTTCCTTTCCGACGTGAAACCGCTGTCAATGCTCAAGCTACGTACAGGATTTGGACAGGCAGGAAACCTTGGCGGTATATCAGCCTACACCACCATGAACACCGTCCGACAGACGGGTATCGTCCCGATAAAGAGTTCGCCAACGGTTACACTCGGCATGGTGAGGAACAACAACCCCGACTTGAAATGGGAGACGAAGACAACGTTCAACATCGGTGCAGACCTCGGCTTCTTCGCCAACCGTCTAATGCTCACAGCCGAGTATTACTATTCGAAGACCACGGACATGCTCTATGCCTACGAGGTGCCAGTGCCTCCGTTTGCCTACAACACCCTACTGGCGAACATCGGCGCAATGGCAAACCGTGGTTTTGAGCTTGGCTTGTCGGTGCAGCCCATCAGCAAGAAGGATATGGAGCTGAACATCAACATTAACCTGTCGTTCCAGAGCAACAAACTCATCTCCCTCAGCGGCTCTTACAACGGAATGAGCATGTCAGCCGCAAATGTCACGGCAATCGGTTCATTGGACGGTGCCGGACAGAACGGCGGCGACAACAATATCGTCTATCAGATTGTCGGGCAACCTCTCGGGGTCTTTTACCTGCCTCACTGCAAGGGACTCGTCAAGAACGAGAACGGAAGCTACTCCTACGACATCGAAGACCTCGACCACAACGGCAAGGTTGACTTGAGCGACGGTGGCGACCGTTACATCGCGGGACAGGCTACGCCTAAGGCGACGCTCGGCTCGAACATCAGTTTCAGATACAAGAACTTTTATGTAGCCTTGCAGATGAACGGAGCGTTCGGACACAAGATATTCAACGGAACGGGACTTGCCTACAACAATATGTCATGTTTCCCCGACTATAACGTGCTGAAAGGTGCACCGGAAAAGAACATCGTTGACCAACGCGTGTCCGACTACTGGCTGGAGAAGGGCGACTACCTGAACTTCGAGCATCTGACGATAGGCTACAACGTGCCGTTGAAGAGCCGCGTCATCCGCTCATTGCGAGTGTCGTGCAATGTCAGCAACCTTGGCACCATCACGGGCTACAAGGGACTTACACCGATGATCAATAGCTATGTGGTGAATAGCACTATGGGTATTGACGACAAGCGCAACTATCCGCTCTACCGCACCTATTCGCTGGGGTTGAGTGTACAATTTTAAAGAAAGAAAAGCATGAAGAAGATTTTTAGCTACATATTGACTATACCACTGACGTTGTGCATCTGCGGTTGTCTGGACGAGCATCCGAAAGACCAGCTCGATCAGGAAGCCATCTACAACAATGCCGACAACATCTATAAGAATGCTGTGGCTTCACTGTACAATTATGTGGGTAGCAACCAGGAGTCTGAGGGACTGCAAGGTACTTGCCGTGGCATATACGACTACAACACACTCACCACTGACGAGGCGATGATACCTATCCGTGGCGGTGACTGGTATGACGGTGGTTTGTGGGAAAACATGTACCAGCACAAGTGGAGCGCAAATGACATCTATCTGTATGACGTGTGGAAATACCTCTTCAAGGTTATCGTACTGTCCAACCAGTCGCTTTCTGTCATTGACAGCCACAGGCAACTGCTGTCAGCGGAACAGGAACGCGACTTCACGGCAGAGGTGAGAGCCGTCCGCGCCCTGTTCTACTATTATGCGATGGACATGTTCGGGCAGATTCCGCTTGTCACGTCATACGATGTAAAGCTCGACCAGGTTGTGCCAAGCAAGCGAAGCGAGGTGTTCAAATTCATCTTTGACGAGCTGCAAGCCGTAGCACCATTGCTTGCCGATGCCCACTCCAACAAGGAAGGTGACTATTATGGACGTGTCACACGCCCAGTAGTGAATTTTCTACTTGCGAAGTTGGCATTGAACGCCGAGGTTTATGACGATGACGACTGGACGGACGGCATACGGCCTGACGGAAAGGACATATTCTTCACCGTCAACGGTGAGAGGAAGAACGCTTGGGATACCTGCATCTGGTATTGCGAGCAGTTGAAGGACGAGGGCTACGAGTTGGAAAGCGACTATGCCTCCAACTTTGCCGTACACAATGAGAGCAGCCAAGAGAACATATTTACGATTCCGTTGGACAAGAACCTGTATCAGAACGAATACCACTATCTGTTCCGCTCACGCCACTACAAGCATGGCGGTGCATACGGTGGTTCATCGGAGAACGGCACCTGTGCGACGGTCTCAACCGTCAAGGCTTTCGGATACGACACTGACCATGAAGACAGCAGATTTCGCATAAACTTCTATGCCGACACGGTGTTTGTTGACGGAAAGAAAATCTATCTTGACAACGGCAACCCTCTGGTGTACCGCCCATTGGAGCTGAAGCTAAACCTGACGGACAGTCCATACAAGCAGACCGCTGGCGCACGTGTAGGAAAATACGAGGTTGACCGTACCGCCTACTCCGATGGCAAGCAGGTTGACAACGACATCGTTCTGTTCAGATACGCCGATGCCTTGCTGATGGAAGCGGAGGCTAAAGTACGCAATGGCGAGGACGGCTCTGCGGAGCTGAATGCCATAAGGGAGAGAGTCGGGATGCCACGAGTTGAAGCCAACTTGGACAACATTCTCAAAGAGCGGCTTTTGGAACTTGTGTGGGAAGGTTGGAGACGGCAAGACCTCATCCGATTCGGGAAATACACCAAGGCATACGACCAGCGTGTGCCCATTGAAAACGAGGAGACGGGCTTCACAACGGTATTCCCGATACCGCAAAGATGCCTTGATCTGAACAAAAAGCTAAAGCAGAACAAGGGGTACGAGTAAGAGTTACGTAAACGTTACATTAACAAGGACATTTTAATGTGTCATCTATTCAGGAACAAAGATAGTGCAAGGCGAGTGCAAAACGTCAAGTTTACTTGAACGTTATGTTGAGCCGCAGCCTATCTTATGCAAAGATAGTGCAAGGCGAGTGCAGAACGTCAAGTTTACTTGAACGTTATGTTGAGCTGTAGCCTATCTTAGGCAAAGGGCTGACGAATCCGACTTTCATAATTCTGTATGCCCTGCCAAGACTGCCAAGGACAAGCGTTGCCTTTGTGCAGTCTTGGGTCTTTTATGGTGGATGTACTTCAGCCTTTGTTTACAGAACAAAAAATGAATGTAAACTTAACGTAGAATACAATGTTTAAATATAAAGAAGAAGGAAACAAAGCTAACCTCTAATGATTGGAATTGCCCACGACAGCAGGAGTAAGCAATCTTTTTTGGAGGACGACGTTCTCTTCGACAAATTGCTGTTTATTGAAATGGACTATAAAGATAATGTATAGCGTTGGGCAACAAGCACAAAAAAAGCGCAACTTATTATTCAATAAGTTACGCTTTATTAGTTGCGGAGGCTCGACTCGAACGAACGACCTCCAGGTTATGAGCCTGGCGAGCTACCAACTGCTCCACTCCGCGTCCTCAAGAAGTTGAAGAACTTTCGGTTTTTATAACCATTGTTCTTATTTCTTGTTTGCGAGTGCAAAGGTAGAGCATTTTGAGATAGCTACCAAATGTTTCTGCGTTTTTTTTCAAAAAAAATGCGATTTTCTTTTCTATTACTTTGTTTTGCTATTCTGTAGTTGCAAAACAACAGCACTAAAAGCGGAAATATCGACGAAACTTACATCGTCTGGTTTTAGCTCAATTGTTTGTAAATTTCCCGAAAGTAAGTCTGTAGCCGATGTGATGCCCTTACGAAGGTGGAGGAAGTCGAAGGCGTGGACAGGAATGCGCACGCCAACGTGTACGCTCTTATCGTCAAAATTAGCCACAATTAATAATGTTTGGCCGTTATCTGCTTTACGAATAAAGGCATACTGACGATCGCAATTGTAACCATAGTCACGATTGTAGTTAGCATATTGCAAGTCGTAGAAGTTGCCATCATTGAGCGCGGCCTCCGTCTTACAAAGGTGAATTACCTGCTTATAATAATTGTAGAGATACTTCTCATCGGCATTCATTTCACTTTCTGGTTTTGCTGCTGTCAGCTTGCGCAGTGAGGGAACAGACCAATAATCGAATATTGTAGTACGTCCGTCGCTACCGCTAAAACCTTCAGCGTCCATGCCCGGTTCGCCAAGTTCTTGTCCGGCATATACCATGAACGGATTGTTGCCCATCATCGCACTAACACATAAGGCAGGGAGCGCCTTGCGAGCGTCGCCAGCAAAGTAAGCAGAAGCGATGCGTTGCTCGTCATGATTTTCGAGGAAGTTGAGCATATGGTCGCGAATGTCGTCAATGTTTTGCCAGCAACCCGTAATACACGATGCAGAACGTCCGTCGGTAATGATAGCACGCAGCGTGTCGTAAAGTCCTACCTTATCATAAAGATAGTCAAAACCGCTGGCTATATAGTGACGATATTCGTTGGGGTTGTAAACTTCGGCTATAAACTGCACTTTGGGGTAAAGGCTTTTTACCTTCTCGGTAGCGTAAGCCCAAAATTCAGCAGGAACCATTTCGGCCATGTCGCAGCGGAAAGCGTCTATTCCTTTCTTCGCCCAAAAAAGCAGAATATCCGTCATCTTCTTCCACGTTGATGGAATGGGACAGAAGTGTGTCTGTCTGCCGCCTAAATAGTCAACGCCATAGTTCAACTTAACCGTCTCGTACCAATCATTACGGCTGGGCCAAGCGTTAAAGCAATCGTTGCCAGTGACCTTGGCGGGATATTCACGATAGGGCTGTGGGGCACAGCGCTCGGTGTCAAATTCGGTGTGTAATGTTTGTCCTTCGAGGTAGTAAAAGTTGTTGTTGGGCGAGAAAGCGAGTGAGGTGTCATCATCCTCACCTAAGTCTTTTACTCCTTTGGGGTGTGCGTCGCTATGGTATTGACGTGCTACGTGGTTAGGTACGAAGTCTATCACCATTTTGAGTCCTGCTTGATGCGTGCGCTTAACCAAGGCTTCAAACTCTTTCATACGTTTGTCGACGTTAACGGCGAGGTCGGGGTCGATGTCGTAATAATCTTTGATAGCGTAGGGTGAACCCGCGCGACCTTTCACAACAGCGGGGTGGTCGGAGGTGATACCATAGGCAGAATAGTCGGTCTGGGTAGCATGTTCAATGAGTCCTGTAAACCATACGTGAGTAAAACCGTATGAGGCGATACGACGCAGTTGTGCAGCTGTGAAATTATTCATCTTAGCGCAACCATTCTGCTCTATACTGCCGTTGCGCTGATTGGTGGTGTTCTGATTGCCGTAAAGACGGGTGAATATTTGATAAATGAGTGGTTTCATACGTTGAGGATAACGTGGATTTATTTAAGGTCTTTATGATGAAATAAAGCATAGGTAGAGTTAGGCATTTAGATTTGCCTTAACCTTACCTATGCTTTTAGTTGAATTTTTCACTTCAGTTCGTGAAGAATGATTCCTTATATATAAGGTATATGTAGTTTAATCGTTTACGCCGTGAGCTTTGACATCGGCATTGCCTTTGCAAATCTTAGCAATCATGCCTTGCAATGTCTTGCCAGGACCACATTCAGTGAAGTCGGTTGCACCGTCGGCCACCATGTTGTTTACTTCCTTCGTCCAAAGTACAGAAGCGGTGAGTTGAGCGATGAGGTTGGCCTTGATTTCTTCAGGGTCGGTGTGGGACTTTCCGTCAACGTTTTGGTAAACGGGACAGATGGGTTTGTGGAATTCTGTATTGGCAATAGCAGCTTCGAGTTCTTCCTTAGCAGGTTGCATTAAGGGAGAGTGGAAGGCACCACCTACGGGTAATACCAATGCACGCTTTGCACCAGCTTCTTTCAAACGTTGGCAAGCTACTTCAATAGCTTCTGCTTCGCCTGAGATAACAAGCTGACCAGGGCAGTTGTAATTGGCTGGAACAACTACCTTTCCAGTCTCTTTGCTTACTTCAGCGCAAACTTCTTCTACCTTCTCATCAGCAAGGGCGATGATAGCAGCCATTGTGCCGGGCTGTGCTTCACAGGCCTTCTGCATAGCTTTGGCGCGGGCGGCAACTAACTTCAATCCGTCTTCGAAACTCAAGCAACGAGCTGCTGTAAGGGCTGAAAGTTCACCTAAAGAATGGCCTGCAACCATTGCGGGTTGGAAGTCACTGCCTAAGCAGAGTGCGCTAACAACGCTGTGGAGAAACATAGCGGGTTGCGTAACTTTCGTTTGCTTCAATTCTTCATCAGTGCCGTTGAACATGATGTCGGTGATGCGGAAACCGAGGATTTCGTTGGCTTTCTCAAAGAATTGCTTAGCAATGGGGTGCTTCTCGTACAGGTCCTTGCCCATACCTACAAACTGTGCTCCTTGACCGGGAAATACAAATGCGTTCATTATTGATTAATATCTATTTTTTGAGTTTTTGCTTATTACAATGTTATTCCTTAGCATTTTTCTTATTTCTAAGGCTCTGCAAAGTTACAAAAAATATTGCCATTCGTTTGTTTTGTTGTGAAAATAGTGTGCGATATTTTTTGTATCGGTTATTTTTGCTTTATCCTATTATTAAAGATTTTAGGGTCTTAATTTAAATATCATTAACTTCCATTTTTTATCTACGCACTATTTACACATCTCACGTTGGTACATAACTAGTTAATTATCATAAGTTTTAATGATTTTAACCACCATATATTCATCTAAGCACAATTACACTATCATAAGGTCAAAAATTAAGAGAATCGCATTAAAGCGCTGCAACATTCCTTTATATTCAAAAAAACTTTGTATCTTCGCAGCAAAATATACATAAAACATATCATCATATACTCACTTATGAAGATAAAGGAAGTCGCTGAGACCCTTGAACGGTTCGCGCCACTGCCGCTGCAAGAAAGCTATGATAATGCAGGCTTGCAGATTGGATTAACAGCGGGCGAAAATGTGTCAGGGGTCTTATTGTGTCTTGACGTAACCGAGGAGGTAATAACCGAGGCAGAACAATTGGGGTGCAACCTCATTGTGTCGCACCACCCTTTACTATTCCGTCCGTTGCGCCACGTCACCCTACAAACGCAAGTGGAACGCTGCGTAGTAATGGCCATACAAAAGGGCATTGCTATCTATTCAGCTCATACCAATTTGGATAATGCCCAAGGCGGTGTGAACTACATGATAGCTGAAAAGTTAGCACTACAAGACGTTCGCTTTCTCGCCCCCCTCAAAGGTCAAGAAGGCGGTAGCGGTATTATAGGTAAACTCTCAGAAGCTATCCCCACAGAGGCATTCTTGACACACGTTAAACAAACGTTCCATATTGAATGTCTCAACAGTAATAGCACAACCAAGCAAAGCATTAAGCGCGTAGCCCTCTGTGGTGGAGCAGGTGATTTCTTACTCGACGAAGCTATCAGCCAACAGGCAGACGCTTTCCTAACAGGCGAGATGAGTTACCACCGCTACTTTGGTCACGAGAATGACCTCTTGATTGGCGTAATGGGGCATTATCAAAGCGAACAGTTCACCATTCAATTGCTCGAACGCATTCTCATGCAAGCACAGCCAGACTTACACATTGTAAAGACACAAGTCAACACGAACCCTATAAAGAGTTTGATGAGTTTGTGAGTTTTATGGGCTATAAACTCGCCCACATAACGCGTGCTTCCTAACACGCGATAAAAATACTTCACCAAAAACCTATTAAACTCCCTAAACTTATTAAACTCATTAAACTTCCCACTCATTAAACTTATTAAAACTCACCATATCATGGCAAAAAAAGACGTAGCAGACATGTCTGTAGAACAGAAGTTGAAGAACCTCTACCAACTACAGACCACACTCTCTGAAGTAGACCGTATCAAGACGCTCCGCGGTGAACTCCCCCTCGAAGTGCAAGACCTTGAAGACGAGATCGAAGGTCTTACCCACCGTATCGCTAAGTTCAACGAAGAATTGGAAGGTCTTCACACCGACATTGCCAACAAAAAGGCAAAAATCAACGAGGCTAACAGCGCTATCGAACGTTACAAGCAGCAACTCAACGACGTTAAGAACAACCGCGAATACGATATGCTCTCAAAGGAAATCGAATTCCAAAGCCTTGAAGTTGAATTGCAGAACAAGAAGATTGGCGAAGCACAACGCGCTATCGACGCTCGCAAAAACGACATCGAAGCTGCTAAGCGCCAATTAGAGGAACGCCGTGCCGACCTCGACATGAAGAAGTCTGAACTCGACGACATCACCGCCGAGACAAAAGCCGAAGAAGAAAAGCTTCGCGAAAAGGCTAAGAACATCGAACAGACTATCGAGCCTCGCCTCTTGGCTGCCTTCAAGCGCATTCGTAAGAACTCTCGCAATGGATTGGGCATCGTTTACGTTCAGCGTGGTGCCTGCGGTGGTTGCTTCAACAAGATTCCGCCTCAGCGTCAACTCGACATTCGCACACGTAAGAAAATCATCGTATGCGAATACTGCGGCCGTATCATGATCGACCCCGAATTGGCAGGCGTTAAAATCGAAAAGCCCGCTGAAGAGAAACCCAAGCGTCGCGCACGCCGCACCTTGGCTAAATAAAAAGGACAAGCATAAAAACGGAGCAAACTTCACGGTTGCCCCGTTTTTATTTTTATCCTTCATTAGCGTACACACTACATTTCTATTACTGAAACAAACATCTTTCAGTATTTTTTTCGTAAGTTTGCAAAAATATTTTGGGGCAAAGCCCACTAATTATTCTTCCGTATTTGTTTGTACTGACAAAGTGATTGTCACAACCCTCGGAAGGTGATAAAATATAAGTTTACTCATGGGTCTATTTAGCATTTTTTCAAAAAAGGAGAAAAAGGAAGTTCTCGATGCCGGACTGGAAAAAACCAAAACCAGCATATTCGGCAAGATCACACGTGCCATTGCTGGTAAGAGCAAGGTGGACGATGAAGTGCTTGACCAACTTGAGGAGATTCTCATCACCTCTGACGTTGGCACCGACACCACCATCGACATTATTCACCGCATTGAAGAGCGCGTAGCACGCGACAAGTATGTCAGCACAGCCGAACTGCACAACATTCTTAAAGAAGAAATTGGTGCCCTACTCACCCAAAGCGGTAACGACGATGCCGAAGGCTTTCAAATCCCTACCGACCACCGTCCCTACGTGATCATGGTCGTAGGCGTAAATGGTGTGGGCAAGACTACCACCATTGGTAAGTTAGCCTACCAATTTAAGCAAGCTGGGCTGAAAGTCGTACTCGGCGCTGCCGACACGTTCCGTGCCGCAGCCGTTGAGCAACTCGTCATTTGGGGCGAGCGCGTAGGAGTACCCGTCATCAAGCAACAAATGGGTAGCGACCCTGCCAGCGTAGCTTACGACACTGTCAACTCGGCCAAAGCACAAGGAGCCGATGTCGTGATTATCGACACCGCAGGCCGCCTACACAATAAGATTGGCTTGATGAACGAACTTACCAAGATTAAGAAGGTAATGCAAAAGGTCGTGCCCTCTGCCCCCGACGAAATTATGCTCGTACTCGACGGCAGCACAGGACAGAACGCCTACGAACAAGCCAAACAGTTCATTAAGGCCACCGACGTCACCTCGCTCGCTATCACCAAACTGGACGGTACGGCAAAGGGCGGCGTAGTAATCGGCATCTCTCACCAACTCAAAGTACCCGTAAAGTACATCGGACTGGGTGAAAAGATGACCGACCTTCAACCCTTCAACCGCAAAGACTTCGTCAACTCCCTCTTTGAAGGTACCGAACTATAAAGCACGCCCGACACAACAAACTAACAAGATGAGCAACAATCAAGCAAACAACTCTTACAAGCATACTGTCGACATCATCACCATGGGGTGTTCGAAAAACCTTGTCGACTCTGAAAGCCTTATCAACCTCTTTAAAGAGCACGACATAAAGGTATATCACAACCCTGAAACGACACATGGCGACATAGCCGTCATCAATACTTGCGGCTTCATTGCATCGGCCAAGGAAGAGAGCATCAACGAGATTATTGAGCTTTGCGACCTGAAGACTGATGGTGAACTCAACCACGTATACGTAATGGGCTGCCTGTCAGAACGCTACATGGACGAGTTGCGTGCCGAAATACCCGAGGTAGACAAGTTCTACGGCAAGTTTAATTGGAAAGAGTTGCTCAACGACCTTGCTGCTGCCGACGGTGACAACACACTCACGCAACCTTCTACCACCAATAGCGAGACAGAGCGCACGATTACGACTCCCGCCCACTACGCTTATATTAAGATATCTGAGGGTTGCAATCGCCACTGCGCCTACTGCGCTATACCTATTATTACAGGCGAACACAAGAGCCGCCCCATGGACGACATCTTGACTGAGGTTAAGCAACTGGTGAAGCAAGGCGTAAAGGAGTTTCAAATTATCGCACAAGAGCTTACATATTACGGCATCGACCTCTATCACGAGCAACGCTTGCCACAGCTCATCGAACAAATGGCACACATTCCTGGCGTGGAGTGGATTCGATTGCACTATGCCTACCCCACTCACTTCCCCATGGACTTGCTCCGCGTTATGCGCGAGAATAACAACGTGTGCAGCTACCTCGACATCGCCTTGCAACACATCTCTGACAACATGCTCACCCGCATGCAACGCCACATCACAAAGCAAGAGACCATTGACCTCCTTGCGGCTATGCGCCGCGAAGTGCCAGGCATTACCATTCGTACTACGCTCATGGTCGGTTTTCCCGGCGAGACAGATGCTGACTTTGAAGAACTCATGACCTTCGTACGCGATGCTCGCTTCGACCGCATGGGGGCATTTGCCTATAGCGAAGAGGAAGGCACCTATGCTGCCGAGCACTATACGGACGACGTGCCCGAAGACGTAAAGCAAAAGCGTCTTGACCGCCTCATGCTCCTACAAGAGGACATCGCCACTGAACTCTCTGAAGAGAAAGTAGGCGAAACGCTCCGCGTCATCATTGACCGTGAAGAGGGCGACTACTACATTGGCCGCACTGAGGCCGACTCGCCCGAAGTGGACTGCGAAGTGCTGATAGCTAAGTCTGCCGAGCGCCCCCTCACGATTGGCAACTTTTACCAAGTCGAGATTACCGACTCTGAAGAGTTCGACCTCTTTGGAGTGGTACGTTGATTTTTTTAGTTGAAGAGTTAACGAGTAGACGAGTAAGCATGATCAAAAGTAACTTACCCGTCAACATGTCTACTTGTTAATCCGTCAACCCGTAAGAAGAAAAGCATGAACAACAAAGACTTTATCAACGCCCTTGCCACGCAAAATGGTAGCACGGCCAAAACCATGCAAAAGTGGGTAAATACGCTCACCTCTGCCATAGCCGATAAGCTCGACGACGACACGCAACTCTCCGTACAGAGCTTTGGCACATTCGAGGTAAAGAAAAAGTTAGAGCGCGTAGTGGTCAATCCCGCCACGAAACAACGCAAACTCATTCCGCCCAAATTGGTGTTAGCCTTCAAGCCAAGCACCACGCTAAAGGAGAAAATAAGATAAATGAAGAAAAAGTTAAGTTTACAAGACTTCGCTGAAATCTTAGCACAACGCGAAGACATCGACCGCAAGGCGGCCGATGCCTTTGCGCGCTCTTTTTTCGACATCATTGAGCAAGGACTACAGACCGATAAGTTTGTCAAAATCAAAGGGTTTGGCACGTTCAAACTCGTAGCCGTAAGCGAACGCGAAAGCGTCAACATCAATACAGGCGAACGCTTCCAAATTAGCGGTCACACGAAGGTGTCGTTCACGCCCGACTCTACGATGAAGGAGCTGGTCAATCGTCCCTTTGCCCACTTCGAAGCTGTCGACCTCAACGACGACACTGACACCAAGGAGTTTGAAGTGATTGACGAAGAAATGGAAGAAGAGGCAGACGAAGAGATAGAAGAGAACCAAGCAGCCCCTTCAACCGATGAGGTTGAAACCACCGAAGTAGAAGAGCTAGAAAGTGGCGACGACACGGACAATGCAAGCAACGATAACGGCGAGACAGAGGACGTTGAGCAAGCAACTGACGATGCTGACGAGCCAAACGATAACGAAAGTCCCAGCGACGAAACGCCTATCGAAATCATTACAGACCAAGCACCCAGTCCCACGCAACAAGAAGAAGTCGCTTCTGCTACTCTCAACAAGGAACCTTCGACTGAACCCAACATTACACCGACCACCTCTGTAACTGACGGCAACAAAGCAAAAGCCCCCTCCCCCACGGCGCAGACCGAAGCCACTAACACGGCCGCAATCCCCAACAGGCACCGCGACAGAGAGGACATTGTTGTGACCGAACCCACTCCTATTAGTAATACTCAAGCGACTAACACGACTGCCCCCAAGACAACAACTGTAGAAAGTGCTCCAACGAATGCTACAATGGGTTACACCTACAACGAGGTGCCGTCGCCCCACAAACGCAATTGGTGGAAAACGCTCTCACTCATACTGCTCATGCTCGCCCTCATGGCGGCAAGTTACTTCGTAGGCTACTATCGTATGCTATGCCCCACGTGTGACAACTACATATTCAGAACGAAGAGCGAACAACCAGTGCCAGTACCCACGAAAGTGGTGCAACCGGGCCCTGTTGCTCGTCCCGCGTCTGATTCGGATGTAGCACACGCCGACACTGCACAAAAGGCAAATCAAAAGCAAAGTCAGCCCAACAACGGATCTAAGACTCCCAATACGACTTTGCCCGCAAGCGCTCCGACGCAGCAGCCAGCCCAAACTAAACCAAGCCAACTCACAACAACGTCCACGCCACAGCGCCCCAAAACGCACTGCGTTGGAAAAGGCGAAAACATCTACCGCATAGCCCGTAAATATTATGGTGACGATAGCTATGCCCAAAAGATTATTAAGGCCAATAACCTTAAAGATGCCAACACAATTGTTATCGGCATGGAACTTAAGCTACCATAACTCCTGTTCTTAAGTAGGTGTTCAAAATTAGTTGATATGAATTGGTGCAGTATTTCGTTCAGAAACATAGGTTGAAGAGGGAGCGTAGCGGGCTACGTGACCGATGAAACCTATGTTTCTGGGCGAAAGAATGCGCCAAGGCATATCGACTAATTCTGAACATGATTATATAAACTAATTTTTAATACCTACTTAATAATAAAAAAACAACTTAAATTTCGGATTTAGCAAGAAAGGGCTAAGTCCGAAATTTGAGTAAATACACGTCTAATATCTAACGCAAATGAGTAAAAAGTCTGAATACAAACAAAAAAACGAAGCCTTCTTAGCTGCTAAACGACAAGAAGAAGGTGTCAAAGAGTTAGCCAAAGGAGTGCTTTACGAAGTGCAGAAGAGTGGCAATCCACAAGGCCGTCGCCCCGACTTGCGCAGTGTTGTCTGCGTACACTACACAGGCAGACTCATTAACGGCCGCGTTTTTGACGATTCGCGCCGTGAGGGTATACCTGCGGCTTTCCGACTCTTCGAAGTAATCGACGGGTGGCAAATCGCTTTAAGCCAAATGCGACCAGGCGACCGCTGGACCATCTACATTCCCGCAGCCCTCGCCTATGGCAGTCGTACGGACGGCGACATTCCTGGCAACTCTACATTGATCTTCGACGTGGAACTCTTAAGCATTGCCTAACCGCACTATGTCTACTCATAAGCCCGTTCGCCAATCAAACATAGAGTTGCTACGCATCTTCGCCATGCTCATGGTCGTAGCCCTTCATGCTACATTTGAAACGTTTGGCTACGCGCGAGCCTCCGCTGTGCAAGCGCACCCTGGCAGTTGGTTGGGCATCATCACCACAGCATCTGCCTGTCTGGGCAGTGTTGACTTGTTTGTACTCATCACAGGGTGGTTCGGCACAACATTCCGCCCTAAAGGTGCGCTCAAGTTAGTATTACAAGTCGCCTACATATCCATTATAATGACCTTGTTTGCCTGGTTAATGGACTTCAAGTTGCCCACTAAAGTCATGGACTACTTCCGCCCATTATGGAGCTATTGGTTTGTGTGTAGCTACTTAGTACTCTACTTGCTCACCCCCGTGTTCAATGCTTTTGTTGAAAAGTCGGACGAGCGATCACTACGCCACTTTCTCATCACCTTTTATGTGTGCGTCATTCCTGCCTCGTTCGTCTTTACCGACCTACACAATGGCTTTGCCGCTGTGCCTTTCATGGGACTCTACTTGCTCGGTCGCTACTTGCGCCTTTACCTCGCGCCACGCTTAGAACAGGTGAAACCTTGGAAGTTGTTGTCAACGTGGATAGCCTGCATCGCGTTCATGACACTCCTTGTGTGGGGAGCAAGCATGATAGATCAATCCTACACTACCGCAATTATCCCCCTATACGTATCCTACACCAATCCCTTGCTTATCATAGCCTCTGCCTCTTTACTCTTATTTTTCTCACGAATGCACCTTCAAAGCAAGGCAGTCAATTGGCTCGCTGCAGGAAGTTTTGCCGTTTACCTCACCCATCAGCACCCTTTTGTGCGCCAAGAGTATTTCAAACTGGTGCGTCAACTTGATCAACAGACCGCCACTTCATTCCAATTCTTTGCCGAAATGGTGTTGTTCATCAGCGCTATCTACCTCTCCAGCGCACTGATAGATTGGGTAAGAAGAATTGCGTTTAAATGGATTAGACTATAAAGTCATTAAGGATCTCAAGTGCCAGATTTAGATAAAATACAATTTGTCGAACAGTTACGTAATACACCATTAGGAAGTGTTACGTAACTGTTCGACAAATTGCATTTATAGTTTTCTTACTTCTTCAACTGCAAGCCAATGTACATGCCTTCATAATTGTTGAGGATAGAACTGATACCACTCAACGAAGTACCTTTTGCCAATACTGAAGCACCCTTCATGAGCGTGAGCAACTTGCTACTCTCAATCAAGAGGTTTATCTTGTTGCCCTGCTTCGTGATGCGCGGAGTCATGGAAGCCAAACCAGCTAAGTAAGTCATCTTTATCTTTTTGTTCTTCGTATCAAGTGTGTAAGAACCTTGCAACGTGCGGCCACCAATGGTAGCAGTGTACGTATTGTCCTTATTGAAGGTAAAGCTGCATGCACCTTCCTTGATGCCTACCTTAGCCAACTGCGTGTTAAGTTCGCTCTCTATCTTGTTGGCTGCAATTGCGCCACCAGCTTTAGCCAAAAGGTTCTCACTCTCAAAGGCGCAGTTCGAACCGCTATAGCTCCAAGTCCCTACTAAGTCACTCTGTGAAAGAGTAGAACTGCTACTCAACAAGCCACCTAACAAACTACCTAATACAGAATTGCTCGATGATGATGAACTGCTTGAAGATGATGAAGAGCTACTTGAACCATTCAATGCGCCATTCATCAATACTTGGTCTACGCCTTGAGCCACGCTGCCACCTGTTGTACCACAACTTGAAAGTAAAACGACTCCTAAAAGCAGAGCCAACGAAACGGATAACTTTTTCATTTTTAATATTTTGTTGTTTAGTTACGTGTAAAAAATAACTTCCACACTTTTGCGTTTCCCGTTTTTTCTTAAACACGAATTATCGTGAATTATCCACAATTCATAAGCATTTATGATAATCCGTTTTCCCCAAAAAATGCGGAGTACATATAAAACTGCTGAAGTTATTTTTATAAGTCACTTAGTTTTTTGTTCATGCAAAATTGAAAAAAAACTCCGAGATAGACAACTATCTCGGAGCTTTATAGACCAATGGGCTTGTTTTACCGACAAGCCTTTATTTTTACTTTACCAGTTTATAAGTGTGTACGCTGCCGTCGGTCAAGGTCACGCGAACCAATATCGTTTGACCATTAAAGGCTACAATGGGCAAACTGGCTTGCTTGGTACCACCCAAAGTCTGTGCAAAAATCGTGCGACCGTCCACCATAATGGCTTCTGCGCTGCGGAGGCCAAGAGCTGATTGTACAGAAAGATGTCCACCTTCCCACTTTACTTCAGGAGCACCAGTCGTAGCATCTACTGTGACGTCTTTAATGCCTGTCACCTCAATTTCGTGACGTTGGTTCGCATCAGTGTTTTCGACAATTTCGTAAATAGCTGGTACGATGCGGCCCGTCCATGTCATTTTTACTTGCTTAGCCTTCTGCTTTTGCTCTTCAGTAAAGGCTACAGTTACAATGCCACCGTCGCTTACTGCAGCGTCAACATCAGTAAAGTTCTTACCATCAAGTGAAACGGCAAACTTCAGATTGCCAACCGTTGCAGGGTCGCAGAAGAGACGCAAATCCTTCACATATTCAGCGCTCATGAGGTTGTAAATGAATTCACCTCCCTTTGTTGTGCCTAAAGCATAGCCAGCAGTTGAAGTAGAGCCATTGCCGTCAGTAGCCGTCTGAATAGCTTGGTTGTGATTGTCGACCAAGAAAGGAGTAGAATTGGCTACGCTGCCATTCACCTCAATTTCGTGTAAGCGCAACCACTTGTCACATGCCTCTGATACGCGCAAACGTACATAACGTGCCGTAATGGGAGTTACATTGTAGTTGGCATCAGTCGGGACGAAGTCAGTAGCCACAATATTAGTACCATACTCTGACTCTGTGCCTACGACTATATTTTGTGGCAACGACATTGAGTAGTACAATGTATTTGAACCCGCTACTTTCAGCGTCGTCCAATTTTTATTGTCGGCCGAAACCTGTACGATGGCTTTCTTGGCATAGTCATCGTTGGTTGTACCCATACAGATACGCACGTTCTTAATCTCAGTTTGCTTCGTCAAGCGAATGGTGTAATCGTCATTCACCTTCTGCGTGCGGTTGATGCAAGTATAGGTGTTGTAATTGCCGTCGGCCATTAATGATGCTTCGTGACCGTTCCAAATGCCTGCATTCTCGCTCGTAGGAACGGTAGCTGTCTGCACCTCAGCAGCCTGTGCGTGATACAACTTAATATGCGTTGAACGAATACGTACCGAAACGTTTGCATCGGTTACGTTCTTCACGGCCAAGTAGCGTACAGGCGTGTTCAACGTTGTTTCTGTTTCAGTAATCTGTTGCCATGTTTGACCATCAGCACTTACGAAGGTGCTAAACTGCGCATTGTCGATGTACTCTTCATTTATTTCAAGTGAAGTACACATCATAGCTGCGGGCAGTGCGATACCTACATATCCACCAGCTGGTAGAGTCTTCTTGCCCGACATAGCAAGCGTATAAGCTCCGTTATTGTCAGCGATCGAACCTGTCAAATCCTCAACGTTGGTAAATACAGATGCCTCTTTCTTCGTAAAGAGGTTGTTAGCAGCATTTGACTTCAAATAGCTTGAAACGAACGGAGTGAGGTAACGATAAGAAGCGTGCGTCTCGCGTGGAGAGAGGGTGATACCGCTTTCACCAAATCCAGACATGTGTTGCGTCATGTATTCGCTAGCAGTAGAGAGGCGAGCAGTACCCTTTGAGCTATTCATATAAGTGGTCCACGCTGTCTCAATATCTTCTGATGATGCGCAAGTCAAATAATCCTTTGTCAAAGAGGCCAAAGCGCGCAAACGGAGTACCCAGGGCTTAATGTCGGCATAAAGCAAACGTTCGCCGTCAACGGTTGACTCCTCAAGTCCCGTCATAACATCGCAGTTCGCTACGATATTGTCCATCAACGCATTGAGCGCTGTGGCGTCTCCCTTGCTCTTGTAGTTGTTAATCAACGTGTTGAGTGAAGCAGGATCGTTCTTGCTCAAGTAAGGAGCTAAGAAGCGGTAAGCCTGTTGAGCTGCCTCATTGCCAGGGAAGAGTCCCTTAAACGAAGCCTCCCACGAGTTCAAGTTGTTAAAGCCACGATTGTTCCAACTATAGTCACCCGCTGAGAATATTGCCGTCTTTGAAGCCTCGCCTTGTTCCATAGGGTTGCAGAGTATACCTTGGTTGCTGGCCGTCAATTCGTCAGCGATTGACGTGTCATGCACGTTAGGCATATCTATAAAGTTGCTCTTCATATCGAGCGGATAGATTTCGCTCGGACCAGAGCCGTTGTCGTTGCAAGGATAGTTCCACCACCAAATGGCTTGGCGACCAAACTGATTTTGCACTACGTTTAAGTCGTTATTGTTGGGTACTGACCACACACCGCCACCGGTATAATATACCGTCACGTTAGAAGGCATCGTACTCAAAGCCTTAAAGAAACGATTGAATTGGTCTTCGCTACCAGCAAAACCACGGCAATAGATTTGTGGTGTAAAGCGAATGGCCTTTACCGTATCTGCGGGGTTCGCACCTGCGGTGTTCCACTTTGCTTCAATGGCTTTCTGAATAGCACCTACGCGGTCGGCTGTAAGTTGCATCGTAGCGTCGTCATTAGGAACGGCAACGTCATCGGCAAAGATAGCAAACTGACGGAAACCTAAATCGTACATTGAAGTGAACTTCTTCATAATGTCGTTTACAGCCGTCGCACTATACATCAAGCTGTTACCTGGGTGAATCGCCCAAACGACACTTACCTTCGTGTCATGTGCTACGGAGGTAAAGTCCTTTAAGTCTTGTTGTGACACATAACCCGACTTTTTTTGTTGGTCAGTCAGCTTTGTGGGATAAGGTTCGCTCCACTTACCAGAGTGGTAGTAGTCACTTTTAGGACCATAGACGTAGCAGTTCATCTTATAGCGCATCATGAAGCGCAACAAGTCTTGACGCACCTCGCCAGCATAGGGTTTGCCATAGAAGCCTTCTATCACACCGCGTTCTTTCAAGTCAGCGTAGTCGTTAATCGTTACCGTAGCTAAGCCTTCCGTGCCATTGTCAAGCATTTGTTCGAGTGAAGCTAAGCCAAAGAAGGTAGCATCAGTGTTTTCGCCCAATACGAGTAATTGTGCCGTGCCATTGCCACCATCGGTGAGCGAAAGAATGTGACGATCGAATTTTCCCTCTTTAGTCAACACATCGGTTGACAGTCCGAGTTGGGTGGCCATGGCATTGCCTTGCCCGTTCGCACCATTCACGCCTAAGTAAACATTTGACTCTGTGCTTGAAGCTGCGTCGCTAAAGGTTACAGTTACATTGTGTGCCGCAAAAATATCTTTTACGCGATTACGAGTGGCTTCATCAATGCCATTATCGCAAACGACATTTACTATATTTGTAAAGCTAACAGTACCTGTACCTGCTGTCTGTGTGTGAGGTACAGGATAGATTGTATACTGCCCCATCATCGTCATAGGGAAGATGAGAGCAGCCATACCAATAAGTAGGGATTTCTTTTTCATAAAGAAGGGTAAAAAGAAGATTTGTATTATAGGTGTCGCAAATTTACGCAAAAGTTTTGATTGTAATAGTCTTCAAGGACATGAAAGTGTTTGTGAGTGTTTTGCGTCATTAGGATTATTTGCAGTTGGTTGCCCTCTACAAAAAGTTTCAGAACGCCCTAAATAGGCTTTGAAACTTACGTATATTTTACCTGCGGCGTTTTTTGCTTTCATGTTTCATTTTTATATTTCAACTAATTGATAATCAATACGTTCAGATTATGAAACATCGTATATCTATGTTTCATTTTTAGTTTCAATGTTTCATTCTAAAAACACAGTGGGAGAAAAACAAAAACACTGAGGGAGCGATTACAAAACACAATGGGAGCGATCACAAAACACTGAGGGAGCGATAAAGCGCTCCCTCAGTGTTTTGAAAAGTGAAACATGAAACTTAAAATGAAACATAAAACTTTTATGTTTCATTTTTATAATGACTTGATTTTTAATTCAATACAATAACAAAATGAAACATGAAAGATAAAACAAAAGTTTTGAAAACGTATAGAGATTGTACTGGAAAAAATGCAATTTATCTAATCAAAAAAACTAAGCCAAACGAAAAAAATTCTTTTTTCTCATTAGGATTGCGTTCGGTTTGCACTAACTTTTCTAACGGCAAGTTAGGCGGCACCTCAGCAATACACTTATAATAAACAAAAAAATCGCTTCATACTGAAAGTCATAAAGAATATTAGTAACTTGTAAAGTTTAAAAGTATAGTAAAACAAAGTACATTTGTTGTTGGATTTTTAATGATAGAGCATACATACCTACTAAAACATATTCTTGCGTTCCATATTCACACCAATATCCCAAAGCACCATTTACGTTTCCTTGCAAAGCATTAGCACTCACAAAGAAGAGGGATGGGAAAAGAGATAGGTTCTCTTCGTATGATTTCCAAAAGCGATAAGCAGCATCAAGGGTTGCAAATTCAATCTGAATTTTTTTTCAATTTTTTTTTTAAAAAATCCAACATCTATACTATATAAGTATGTAAGAAAGAAATCACAAACAATGGTGAAGATTGAATTTAGAAGAGATAAAAGTTTAAATCTAATCTTCGTCAGAAAAGTTTAGACTACTTCATAAAACTTTATAACAATGAAAAAAAGTGAAATTATTACTTTCGTGATGAAGAAATTTGATGAATTGTCAAAAACACATTCAGAACTCCTTATTAGTACTTTTGAGTATTTAAATCCAGAGTTAGAACCAGCTATTCATAATAAACATGATTTAGCTTGTTATTTAGCTGATAAATGGTATACTGATAATATTACTAAGGAAGTAGTTGAAGCTGAATGGAATAAGTTTTATGACTATTACAATGACGTTGATGGTTTGTTTTATGGTCTTGAAGATGAAAATGGTTATCTGATTTGATGTTTGATTTTTTTGCAGCTGACAATGCTTACGTACAGCTTTTGCTATGAATTTGTTCGTTCTTCAAAAGGTCTTCGCAAATTTTTTGCTAAGTCTTCGCTTTCTATATGCCTGCCATGAACGGATCATTTTCCATCAAGAAGGTTCTCCCTGCATTGTTCCCCGATAATTCCGAGCTCGACTATCACAACCTTAGTGGTAACGTGCAAAATGGTGGAAAAGCGATGAGCATTTATTTGTATTGATAGATAATTGAGTCGGCACGTAAATATTTTTGCTAGCCAAAACGATAAAACTATAAAATATGACAGTACAGGAAATATTTAAATTACCATCTATTGATTTAATTGAAAGTGAAATATGCCAACTTTATTGGCTGAATGAGAAACATTGGTTTAGAAATAAAAATAGTGGTGAGAAAGAGGCGATAAAGCATCTGCTTACCGTACGAAAGCGGTTGCTCGACAAGGAGTTTATTATGGATGACCATTATAAACAACTGCTCGGAGACTTCAACAAGGCTTTAACTGAGCAACTATTGCGAATGCGCCTTGCCGTTATTTCTGCCTATAATGCATTGAGGCAAACGGAATCACACTATGAAATTACGGCCATAGGCAAGTGCTTCATGGCATATCAGTTTTCTCCTATACATCCCAATCAGTCAAAAAAAGAAAAAGAGATTTGGAACATTTTGTGTGGCGCATACGATAATTTTGTGCCACTTTATCAAGATGGGGTAATGGGTAGTGGTTGGAGATGCGATGGAAGTGGACCAGATTCGGAAAATTATATGCTTTACTTGAACGAGCAGATCGACAATTGGAATGAAGGACTAGACCCAGAACAAACTGCCGACATGCATCTCATATACCCATTCCACAATCTTTATGATCATACATGCTTCTCTATCTTTGATCTTTTATGGGTGCGCGATTTCAATGTGGAAATTTCTGTGGAATATGATTACGACACGTACGGGAAATAAATAAGTAGGTTTTCAAAATATTTTATACACTCAGAAAGTGTTACTTTCACATTGAAAGCACGTCCTCGGACGCGATTGTATTCCTCGTCCTCAATCACATAGTCCGCTATGTTCCATCCAACGATTAAAATATTTGCATCCCGACAACGCACTTTTAATATAAAAATAAAATTCGAACACCTACTTATAGTGAAGTAGTCTAAATTGTCCATAGCTACATCAGAAATGACAAGAGGAGAATTCTTGGTTGGCGCATTTTCACAATGTGAGGTGTGGTCGTAATAGTAACTCGACAAAGCACTATATTCAAAATCCTTACTGTTCTTGACTTGCAAAAGAGATTCAACTTGTTTTGCCGAGGCATGAACAAACAGAAAAGAAGGGATAAGAGGCTCTGTTATGATTTGTCTCTTTCCTCGCTTCCCAACCTCTTTGTATAGCATAGGAACATAACATTTAAGTCCTTTAGTTTCTATAAAAGCTTTAGCCTTGATAATACGTCCATACGAAACTCTTAGTACAAACCATTGTCTGTTTACAGTAGGCACATTCTCTACCGACACCCCACTTTAGTTCGTTGAGGTGGAGGGCGTGCAAGAGGTAAGTCTTGCACTAGGAAACGACAAACCAGTGCCGGTAGGCTACCCATTATACAATGAAGCGTCAGCCATTAAAGGCTGCTTGGTATTATTTTCCAATGTCTTTGCTTAGAGGTTAGATTAAAACCAATAGATTTTTCTTGATAGAATTGTCAATTATTGATTACAAAAATCTAGGAATCTTATTCAGACGAAAGAATAAATCAATGAAATTTTGACTTATAGGTTCCAATATCGTATTTTAAAGATAACGCAGACCAGTTCCCTAATCATAGCCCCATCTCCCCCATCAAAAAAGTCCCAACCTGAAAAAGGCTGGGACTTTTAAAAACTATCAATTCAGAGGCAAATTACTTAATAACCTTTTTGCCACTTTTGATGTAAACACCGTGTTTAGCAATGCGCTTAACTTTGCGACCTGAGAGGTCGTAGATACTTGTGTCGCTCTTTTTGGCGGGGCTAATAACGGGGGCACTGATACTACTTACCAAGTCTTCGGCTGCAACATCGGCAATGGTAAATACATAGCTATCCTTCAACTCAGTGTCGGCATAGTTAATATTGTTGTCAGTGGTAACACCCCATGTGCGCGGATTAGCTTCAGGAGTAACACTCTGAATGGCCCAATGACCACCAACCTCGTTCATGATAACAGAATTCCATTCTGAGAAATAGGCGTTCTTGTTGATGCGCCCCTCTTCATCAAGGAACTTGCTGTCGTTAAAAGAAATCTTCCAACGACCCGAGTTGTCATCGATGGTGATGGTCCATTGCTGATATTGACGCTTCGATTCAGTTTGCGCCTTAGCTTGGAAGGTAGGACGGCTCCATGCTGTGAGAGCAGCCGTAGTAGTGAGATATTCCCCCTTGGCATTCTTAACGTAATAGCGCTTACCACTCACAATGGTAGGATGCTCCGTGTTGTTACCCTTAACAGGAACAATCTCAAAGATAGCATCGTTAATGTGGAGAATAGGAGTCTTATCCTTAGCAATACTCAAAGGCTTGTTGTTCGAGATGATGCGATTGTCGTTAGCACCCATGAAATAGTTCTTAGCCTTTGAGGGAGTTTGGATAGCATACATGCCGTTAACACGGAAGATGTTGTAGCTATTCCATTCGCCATCATAAGCGTTGGTAACCTTGTTAGCCCAGAACTGACCATTCTCGTTCAGATAGCGACCATCTTGTGCATTGGTAATTTTGTAACGACCCGTTTGAGCATCAATGCTGATGTTCCACTCACACTTTTGTGGTTGTGCATCGTCCACCTCATCAGCCCAAATGGGGAAGTCGCCCGTGCGGTCGGCAGAGGCATCCTTGTTGTAGAGGTACTTGCCGTTGTACTTGATGTAGTAAGTGCCCGATTCAAGCACCTGCATGGGGAAGTTTTCCCAACCCTCGGTGTAGCGCTCTTTGTAGGCAATGATCAACTCGTTAACTTGCTGCTTCAAGTAAGGCTCAATTTTTTGACTTGCCACAACGGGCTTAGCCATCTTAATGGTTCCCGCAAAGTCGCGCGAAGTAAGTGCGTCCTCCTTTAGCAAAATAGCCTGTATGTCGCGATAGTCTTGAAGGAAGGTAGCCGTGTCGCCACTTTCAATGCAGCCCCACATTTCCACAATCTTCTGTCCACGTTGTCCCATATACTTCATCTTTTGCAACCACGGTGTGATTTCGGTGATGAGAGCGGGGTTATAAGTGTCGGCAAGCAGTGCATCGGCTGAAGTAACCATTAAGTCGAACTGAGCCTTCTTTTCAGCCAAAGTGCCATCGGCATTAAAGTTGGGGCTTTCGCCTTCGCGACGCATACCATGAACAGTCCACCCCAAGTCAACATTGTGTTCGCAGAACACGTGGTATGCCTCAGCATTGTTGGGCATTAAATACTTAATGGCGCGTTCCCAGTTTGCCTCGGGATTATAGTCCTTCATGTTCCATGCATAGTCAGCCACACCATAGAGTGCAACTTTCGAAGCCTCGGCATATTCCATGGGGTTGCTTGTGAAGGCTGTCATTTTACCACCAAAGGCATTGTCGCCTTGGTCGTTGCCATAGAACTTACCCATAAGCATGTGACCAATGCAATAGTCGTTGACAGGGTAGTTGAGCCAAATGAAAGGAGCCATACCGTTGGTAGCCGTTTTAAAGAAGTCCAAGTCGCCTTGGTTAATCATGTCGGCTACGCCAGCACCCGTCCACATCACCTCAATGCCTTTGTGCAGTCCGTTACCCAAACCGCGCAAGTAAGCATCGTTTTGGTTCCAGCTGGCATAAGCTGCATTATACTTAGTGGGGCACATTGAGAGACGGTCAAGGTCGTCGTGCTTCTCAATAAAGTTTTTCCAAACGTAGTTGCACTCAGCCACTTGTAAGTCAGCATCAGCACCGCCAAAGTCATCGAAGAAGATAGAGAAGTTGCGCACGCCTAATGAGTAAACGTGTTCCAACTTTTTAACAACAGCTTTGAAGTCTGCCTCACTGTTCGAGATTGATCCACCAGTGTGGATAGACCACACAAACGACACGTGGTTCTTTTTGGCAGCTTCAGCCAAACCGCGTATAATGGCAGCTTTATCCTCGGGATAATTTTCGCGCCACTTAGTGCGGTGGTAGGGGTCGTCTTTAGGGCCATAAACATAGATGTTCATCTTGTTTTTGCCATAGAAGTCGAATTGGCTTTTGCGGTCAGCATCACTCCAAGGGTTACCATAGAAACCTTCAATCACACCACGCTGTGCACAAGCAGGGTAGTCTTTAATTTCAACAGCCATAACCTCGGGCTGTGCCAAAATTTGCAAGAGGGTTTGCACACCATAGTAGGTACCCGCATCGTCGGTACCTGCCACAACAATGCCATCGGCAGTCACCTTCAGGTAGTAGCCTTCGGCAGTTTGGGGAATGTTAGCTTCGACAGCGCTCACAGCTGCTTCGCCTTTCTTACCTAAGATAATGTGAATGCCTCCCTCATTGACAAAGGGGAGGTTCTCTTGCAGCAAAGCCACGGCATAAGCATCGGTCGTTTCGGACTTTGTAAGGGTGTACTTAGCCTCGGCAGATGTGAATGCCTTTTCGCCCCAGGTTACTGATTGGGGGACAGGTGACACCTGCACTTGTTGTGCCCACGAGGTTATTTGCACAGCCAATGCGCAAATCAACATCAGACACACTTTTTTAAAAGGAATCATAGTCTTTAGGGTTATTGTTAATGAAATTGTTTTGTTTTCGGGTGTAAAGGTACGACTTTTTTGCTGTGGTTTCACAAAAGAGGGGGATGAACATTGTTGAAATGTTTCTTTCAAAAGAATTTCACGTGCCACACACGGCATATCCCCCCTTATTCCATAAATGCTATAATCAATCGTCCCAATGTTTTTTGTTGCCCCAGGGTGTTGCCCTGAGCTATGCGTTGTTGCCCTTTCAAAACGAAAAAAATTCTTTTTCGTTTTGTATTGCGTTCGGTTTGCACTAACTTTTCTAACGGCAAGTTAGGCGGCACCTCAGCAATACAAAACGAAAAAATTCTTTTTTCGTTTTGTATTGCGTTCGGTTTGCACTAACTTTGCAACGAATTGCACCATACCTTATTATAAATATATGGTACAACTACTACTCTACAATTGTAAATAATTACACCCTATACACTATATGAAAAGAGTGAATCCATTTAAAGGACTGGGCATTGCACTTGTCACTCCTTTTAAAGAAGACGGAAACGTTGACTTTGACCAACTTGCCGCTTTGGTTGAAAATCAAATCGAAGGTGGCATCGACTTTTTGTGCGTTTTGGGCACTACCGCCGAAACTCCCTGCTTAACAGCTGAAGAGAAACGCGCCATTATGGACTGCGTCATCAAAGTTAACAATAAACGTGTTCCATTGCTCTTAGGCGCTGGCAGTAACTGCACCGCTCGCGTCGTCGAAGATTTACAACATACCAACCTTGATGGTTTTGAGGGTGTACTTATCGTTGCCCCATTTTATAACAAGCCTTCACAAGAGGGCCTGTACCAACATTTCACCACCGTAGCGAATAACAGCCCACTCCCCGTTGTGCTCTACAACGTTCCAGGACGTACAGGCGTTAACATCGAAGCTGAAACGACATTACGCATTGCGCACGATTGCGACAATGTAGTGGCTATCAAAGAGGCTTCTGGTAAGATTGGACAGATAGAGGACATCATTGAACAGGCTCCCGAAGGATTTGAAGTACTGAGCGGTGACGATTCTATCACGTTTGAGTTGCTCACCATTGGTGCACAAGGTGTAATATCGGTTATTGGCAATGCTTATCCTAAAGAATTTGGCAGCATGGTGCACAATGCCTTAACTGGTGACTATAACAATGCTTTAAAGATGCACCGCGAACTAAGCACTGCTTACAAGTTGCTTTCTGCCGACGGCAATCCCGCAGGTATCAAGTCGCTATTGGGCATACAAGGAAAGACTCTCAACAGACTGCGCTTACCGCTCGTTCCTGCACGCGAAGAGACATATAAGGCTATTGAGAAGTTTGTAAAGAATTTTGAAGCTTAACAAGCTTACTTGCACAAGTATAACGTGTTAAAACCTTCATAACGCAATTAAAAGACGCTTTTATCTTTCATTGCGCTTCAACGAAAGGTTTTAACACGTTATTTTTTATCACTACAACTCCGAAAAATATTAACCTTTTCGTTTGCCTTATTCTAAGCATTCCCTATCTTTGTAGCATAAAGGTTATCCTTTTTAAAATCCGCTCCATGCAAACAAATAACGTGGAGATTTATACCCAACCTCAAACTTACCTCTATGCCAAAACCAACCATATCCAATAAAAGTATCAATGCCGACTTAAGATACCTTAAGTTGTTGGCACGCGATTTTCCCACCATACCACAAGTAACCACCGAGATTATCAATCTTGAGGCCATACTTCACCTACCCAAACCTACCGAACATTTCTTGGCCGACCTTCATGGCGAAAACGAAGCTTTTCAGCACGTATTGAGAAATGCCTCGGGTAACATCAAGCGTAAGGTGAAAGAGTTATTTGGTAACACATTGCGCGAGAAAGAGATTCGCGACCTTTGCACGCTTATTTACTATCCCAAGCAAAAGTTGGAACTAGTAAAGCAAAACGATACAGACTTGGCGGACTATTACCAAACTACGCTCAATCAATTGATTGCTGTTTGCCGCAACGTTTCTTCTAAGTACACACGTTCTAAGGTGCGCAAAAGCCTGCCACCTGAATTTGCATATATCATCGAAGAACTCCTCCACGAAAGCAGTGATGACCGAAACAAGCAAGCCTATGTAGGCGTTATCATTCAAACGATTATCGGTACAGGACGTGCAGCAGGTTTCGTTAAGGCAATGTGTGAACTTATCCAACGCCTTGCCATTGACCAACTACACATCTTGGGCGACATCTTCGACCGTGGCCCTGGTGCACACCTTATTATGGACACGCTCACTCGCTACCACCATTGGGACATTCAGTGGGGTAACCACGACATATTGTGGATGGGAGCTGCAGCGGGCAACAAAACGTGCATCGCCAGTGTGCTACGCCTTTCTTTTAGATACGCCAACACGCAAACGCTCGAAGAAGGATATGGCATCAACATGGTGCCCATGGCTACTTTTGCTATGGAAACCTATGCCAACGACCCTTGCACCATTTTTTATCCCAAGATAGAAGACCCTTCACGCCGACCCAATGAGAAGGAATGCAAACTTATCGCACAAATGCACAAAGCGATTGCTGTTATTCAGTTTAAGTTGGAAGGACAACTGTATAAGCAACACCCTGAGTGGAACATGAGCGATCGTTGCCTACTTGAAACGATTGACTTTGATAAGAATACTTGCGTCGTTGACGGACAAACTTACCCACTGACCGACTGCAACTTCCCAACGATTAATCCTTCAAGCCCCTATCAACTTACAGACGAAGAGCAAGACCTCATCGACCGCCTACAACACTCGTTCCTCATTTCAGACAGACTGCAAGCTCACGTTCAGCAACTCTTACTGCATGGCAGCATGTATGGCGTTTATAACTCTAACCTACTCTTCCATGCCTCAGTGCCTATGAACGAAGACGGCACTTTAAAAGAGGTGTGCGTTGAAGGACAAAACGTTGCAGGACGTGAACTCATGGAACGCGTTGAGCAATTGGTACGAACGGCATACGACGATGATGGCGATAGCATTGAGCGCCAACGGGCTTGCGACTACTTCTGGTATCTTTGGTGCGGATGCGATTCTCCCTTGTTTGACAAGTCTAAGATGTCGACCTTCGAACGTTACTTCATTGACGACAAGTCTACTCATAAAGAAGCAAAAGGTTGGTACTATAGCTTACGCGCTGATGCCAACATTTGTGACCACATCATGGATGCTTTTGGAGTGAGTGGGAAACATCGCCACATTATCAATGGCCACGTACCCGTACGAGCCTCCAATGGTGAGAATCCCATCAAAGCCGACGGTAAACTTATGGTAATTGACGGAGGGTTTGCGAAAGCTTATCACAACACGACGGGCATAGCAGGTTACACCTTAGTTTACCACTCACGCGGTTTCCAATTAGTACAACACGCGCCCTTCACCTCAACCGAAGAGGCCATACTTAATGGCACCGACATTAAGTCAACCACTCAAATTGTCGAAATGATGGGACACCGCGCCATGGTCAACGACACTGACAAGGGAGCAGAGTTGCGCGAACAAATTGCCGACCTCGAAAAGCTCCTCGTTGCCTACCGACGCGGATTCATCAAAGAATTATAACCTCTTTTCCAATGTACAAATGTGAGAATGTACGAATGGTCGCCTTCGTTTGCACCATTCAACAAATGCAGCAAAAGAAAGTAACAAATTGCACATTTACACATTAACCAAACATTTGCACATTAACAATGCATTAGCATATTTCCCCTCATGAAATCATTAAAAGAACTATATCGCATTGGCATAGGCCCTTCTTCCTCACATACCATTGGACCACGCATTGCCGCTGAAACATATTTACGAAACCACCCCGACGCACAAGGCTTTAGAGTAACACTTTATGGTAGTTTAGCCGCCACGGGGAAAGGACACTTGACCGATTACGCCATACTGCAAGTGTTGGGCGAAAATCGAACCGAACTCATCTGGTGTCCCGAAATAGTACTCCCCTTCCACCCCAACGGCATGAAATTTGAAGTAAGGAAGAACAACAACGACTTTCAAGACGAATGGATTGTATACAGCGTAGGCGGTGGAGCATTAGTTGAAGACGGCAAGCAACAAACCGAGACACCTGAAGTGTACGACCTCGACCACCTTTCTGACATTCAACAATGGTGTCAAGAGCGCGGTGTATCTTATTGGGAATACGTACAACACTGCGAAGGCTCTGAAATATGGGACTACCTTGAAAAAGTATGGCACACCATGTGCGAAGCCGTAGAACGTGGCATCGAACACGAAGGTGTACTTCCTGGCGTACTCAAACTACGTCGCAAAGCCCCCGACTATTACATTCGCGCCATGGGCTATCCCTCTAATCTACAGTCACGTGCCTTCATCTTTGCCTATGCCCTTGCCGTGAGCGAGGAGAATGCTTCGGGCGGCACGATTGTCACCGCCCCCACTTGTGGCGCAAGCGGTGTCGTCCCAGCAGTACTTTACCACTTACACAAGACACGCAATTTTAAAGAGAAACGCATACTCCATGCACTTGCCACAGCGGGCTTAGTGGGCAACATTGCCAAGAGTCGGGCCTCTATTTCAGGAGCCGAAGCTGGTTGCCAAGCCGAAGTGGGCGTAGCCTGCGCAATGGCTGCCGCAGCTGCTAACTACCTATTTGGAGGCTCTCTCGCTACTATTGAATATGCAGCCGAAATGGGATTGGAACACCACCTTGGCATGACGTGCGACCCCGTGTGCGGATTAGTACAAATTCCCTGCATTGAACGCAACGCTCACGCAGCAGCACGCGCCTTAGATGCCAATATCTACGCCAATCTATCCGATGGTACTCACCGCATCGTCTACGACAAAACGGTTGAAGTAATGAAACAAACTGGCCACGACCTCCCCTCGCTCTATCGCGAAACCTCCGAAGGCGGTTTGGCAAAGGAATACCACAAGAAATAATAAAAGTATATATATAATATGTATAAGGAGTAAGGCTACAATTATGCTTGCAGCCCTACTCCTTTCTTTATTCTCTCTCTATGCTTTCCAACATATTTTCAATTAATATTAACACAGAAACGCCATTTTTTGAAAGTCTACATGTAAAAACTCACGCTTAATCTTGCACTTTCAAAATGAAAAGTATATATTTGCGTTGTGTTAGTACAGAACACATCAATAATACAACCTTTTTAAAATACTTACTGACAACCATTTTTAGACAATTCAATTCAATAAACCCCATGAATAATATCAAAAGAGTTTACACGTTCGGCAACGGAAAGGCTGAAGGACGTGCTGACATGCGTAACGAATTAGGTGGCAAAGGTGCCAACCTCGCAGAGATGAACCTTATCGGAGTGCCCGTTCCTCCTGGATTCACTATTACAACTGACGTTTGCAACGAATACTACAAGATTGGAAAAGAACAAGTTGTAGCACTTTTGAAAGACGATGTAGAGAAGAGTCTACATCAGACAGAAGAACTGATGAATAGCAAATTTGGTGATGTTGAAAATCCTCTTTTGCTTTCAGTACGCTCAGGTGCACGCGCTTCTATGCCTGGTATGATGGATACTATCCTCAACCTCGGTTTGAACGACGAAGTTGTTGAAGGTCTTTCTCGCAAGACTGGTAATGCACGCTTTGCTTACGATGCATACCGCCGCTTTGTACAGATGTATGGCGACGTAGTATTGGGCATGAAGCCTGTCAATAAAGACGATGTCGACCCCTTTGAAGCTATCATCGAAGACGTTAAGAAAGCAAAAGGCGTAAAGCTTGACAACGAACTTGAAGTTGACGACTTAAAGGAACTCGTTGTTCGCTTCAAGAAAGCCATTGTTGAACAAACGGGTAAAGAATTCCCCACCAACCCCATGGAACAACTTTGGGGCGCTATCTGTGCCGTATTCGACTCATGGATGAACGAACGCGCTATCCTTTATCGTAAGATGGAAGGCATTCCCGCTGAATGGGGTACTGCCGTTACCGTTATGGCAATGGTATTCGGCAACATGGGCAACACTTCTGCTACAGGTGTTTGCTTCAGCCGCGATGCCGCTACTGGTGAAGACCTCTTCAATGGTGAATGGTTGGTTAACGCACAGGGTGAAGACGTCGTTGCTGGCATTCGTACTCCCCAACAAATCACACTTGAAGGTTCTCGTCGTTGGGCTGAACTGCAAGGCATTAGCGAAGAACAACGCAAGGCTGAATTCCCTTCAATGGAAGAAGCCATGCCTGAAATCTATCACCAACTTGATGCCATTCAGACTAAGCTAGAAGAGCACTATCACGATATGCAAGACATGGAGTTCACCGTACAAGAGGGCAAACTCTGGTTCTTACAGACACGTAATGGTAAGCGTACTGGTGCAGCCATGGTTAAGATTGCCATGGACCTCTTACGCCAAGGCATGATTGACGAAAAGACAGCTATCGAGCGTTGCGAACCTCAGAAGTTGGACGAACTACTCCACCCCGTATTCTCTAAAGACGCACTTGCTAAGGCTACAGAACTTACACGTGGTTTGCCCGCAAGTCCGGGTGCAGCATGCGGCCAGATTGTATTCTTCGCTGACGATGCTGCCAAATGGAACGAAGACGGTCACAAGGTCGTAATGGTTCGTATCGAAACTTCACCTGAAGACCTCGCTGGTATGGCGGTAGCTGAAGGTATTCTTACAGCTCGTGGCGGTATGACCTCACACGCTGCCGTAGTAGCACGCGGTATGGGTAAGTGCTGCGTCAGCGGTGCTGGTGCTATCAACGTTGACTACAAGAACCGTACTGTTGAAATTGACGGCACTGTGCTTCACGAAGGTGACTACATCTCACTCAATGGTACCAACGGACGCGTTTACAAAGGCGAAATCAAGACACAAGCTGCCGAACTCTCTGGCGACTTCGCAGCCTTAATGGACCTCTGCGCTAAGTACACTCGCTTGCAAGTACGCACCAATGCAGATACTCCTCACGACGCTCAAGTCGCTCGTTCATTCGGCGCTGTAGGTATCGGTCTCTGCCGTACTGAGCACATGTTCTTCGATAACGAGAAGATTATCGCCATGCGCGAAATGATTTTGGCTGAAGACGTAGAAGGACGTAAGAAAGCACTTGCGAAACTCCTCCCCTACCAGAAGGAAGACTTCAAGGGTATCTTCCGCGCTATGGACGGCTATCCCGTAAACGTTCGTTTGCTCGATCCTCCTCTCCACGAATTTGTACCCCACGATTTGAAGGGACAAGAAGAGATGGCTAAGGCAATGGGTGTAACGGTTGAATACATCCGTGCACGCGTTGAAAGCCTTTGCGAACACAACCCAATGCTCGGTCACCGTGGCTGCCGTTTGGGCAACACTTATCCTGAGATTACGCAAATGCAAACACGCGCTATCCTCTCTGCAGCCATCGATTTGAAGCGCGAAGGACTTGATCCTCACCCCGAAATCATGGTACCTCTTACAGGTATTCTTTATGAGTTCGAGGCGCAAGAGAAGGTTATCCGCGACGAAGCAGCAGCCCTCTTCAAAGAAGAAGGTATCGAAATTCCGTTCAAGGTTGGTACCATGATTGAAATTCCTCGTGCTGCTCTTACAGCCGACAAGATTGCTTCACGCGCTGAATACTTCAGCTTCGGTACGAATGACTTGACGCAGATGACCTTCGGTTACTCACGTGACGACATCGCCAGCTTCCTCCCCGTTTACTTAGAGAAGAAGATCTTGAAGGTTGACCCCTTCCAAGTACTCGACCAAAACGGTGTAGGTCAGTTAGTTGAAATGGCCGTTAACAAGGGTCGCACCGTTCGTCCTGAACTCAAGTGCGGTATCTGTGGTGAACATGGTGGTGAACCCTCATCAGTTAAGTTCTGCCACAAAGTGGGCTTAAACTACGTTAGCTGCTCTCCATTCCGTGTGCCCATCGCTCGCCTCGCAGCGGCACAGGCTGCTGTAGAGGAATAATTTCTTTTAGTTAATTCAATACGAAGGCAGGCATCTTCAACAGGATGCTTGCCTTTTTCTTTCTTAGTGTGGAATGGTTCTACCCCTCCCCATAGGAATATGTGACATCGCCGACTACGAAAAAGGTCTTGAGCATAGAGGCAATGCAACCCTTGCGGAACACCTGAAAGTTTTACATCCCACTTGCCATTTGTTTGGTCACGAGCATGACGCTTATGGTACGGCAACGATAGGGGATGTTGTGTATAGCAATGCCTGTGTTGTGGATAGCAGGTACAATCTGATAAATAATCCAACATTAATAACCCTAAAATAATTAACAACTTATGATTTACGAAGACTTTAAAAAGAAAGTGTACTCTCACTTGATAAGATATAAGAAGGAAGACCTTGGAATCGCAGGAAAGGGTATCTCGTCACATGGTGTGGAACATGATTGCTTGTTTCCCAAGCCCTATTGTGAGGAAAAACTGCCTTCTATGTTATATGCTGACACAAAGCCTGTGGTGGCAGATATCCAAGCAAGCCGTTTTGCCTACAAACCCCATCTTGCGGCATCAGCACATGTCGCAAGTTCACAGACGGCATGCATCAACCTGTTTGTTCCAATCCTTGAAAGCGAGCAAGCAGACCAGATACTCTTAGAGTCGGGAGTCGCACCGGAAGGATTCGCCCACATCGACAGAGAACAATTACGGAAAGGTTATTGCTTTGAATACTGGGAGTCTTCATTAGAGGGGTCAAAAGGACTGCTTGGCGATCACAGTCCTCATGCAGGGACTGATTCTGATGTAGCTATCGCATATCGAGACAAAGACAACAAGTTGTGCCTATGGCTGATTGAGCACAAGTTGACAGAACATGAATTTACCACATGCGGAGGTTATCGCTCAAAGGGCATTTCTAAATCTGAGAAGGCTAACTGTGCCACTTGTAGTATGGCAGATTTGTTGAATGACCACGAGAAGTGCTATTATCACAAGCATTGTGGCTATTATTACTGGAATATCATGGATGCTCAATCCTCGTTCTTCAATGGTAGCTATAAGGGGACTGGTTGTCCATTTAGAGGTGGCATGAACCAACTTTGGAGGAATCAGATGCTTGCTTTAGAACTTGAAAAACGTGCAGTATTCGCTGATGTCTTTTTCTCTGTTGTAACCCATCCAGAAAATACGTTCCTGGACAAAACCATGAATAAATATCGTGAACTCACAAAGAACTCTCATAAGTTCTTTGATTTCAAGTCGGACTCTTTGGTTAATGCAGCTGCCAAGTATTTACCCGCTTGGACAAGCTGGTACAAGAAGGTGTATTATGGAATGGAGTAGTTATCTGTAAAAAGCCTTCATGTGAAAAAGATGGAAAATACTTTCGCAGTAATAGGTTTCGTTGGTAAGGATGCAAGCATCCATCAGTTCTCAACCGCAAACGTAGCTCGCTTCTCACTGGCTATCAGCCGAATCGAGAAGAACGGTGAAGAAAACACACGCACCTCAGCCTTCATGAATGTAGAGGCATGGCGCAAGAACGAGTAGTGGTCGTGGGTTCGATTCCCATCAAATTCCCAAATGCTTCAATAGCCCAGTGGTAGTGCAGTTCCCTTGTAATGAGCAGGTTGTAGGTCCGAATTCTACTTGAAGCTCTACATAAGAAAGGCTTCTCTTCAGGCAGTTTTGCTTGAAAAGAAGCCTTTCAGCTTTCTTATAAGACGATGTTTCGCTGATGTTCGTTCATAATTTGCCTCCTTTTTCCTTACACAAAGTTCAGAATAGATTTGAGTCTGTCCTGTACCTTATTGAGCATCTGGATGGTGTCTTCGGTGTTCTTATCCTTCTTGTTTTCAAGAAGAATGATAGCCTTCTTTATCAGCTTGCAGTCCTCTATGGATAAAGGCATTTCAGTGATAGAGTAGTCTGGATCAGCGTATCTGTAGTATATTCTATCATAAACCTCGATAGGAGCATTGTAGCCCAGTTTGTCAGATCTCATAATCTGTATGTCCATCTGAACAGTTCTGGCGTATACTCCTTTGGTGATTCCCTCCATGTCGTAGAGAGCATCGCTACATGCCTCCACGATATCATCGAAAGTCCATCTTCTGTATCTGTTTCTTAAATAGTTGTCTATAGTCTTGTACCCCTTATTAAGGCATTCTTATTTGCTGGCATAGTTCTTTCATTTTAAGCGTAAAAAATATAGTTAGATTTCATCCAGCTTTTCCTCGCCATGTCAGAGTTGAAGCCAAGCATTTGGCTAAAAAGAAAAAGTTGGATTCTCCCGGCAAGGAAGCTCCAACTCTTTCGTATTATCAGTATTCTCTGTGGGGCACGCTGTTACTATACCCGATAAAAATAACTATGCGAAAATTTTTGCCACAAAATTAAGTGCATGGTGTGCCGAATGGAGGCATAACAAAACTTTTTCTTCCTTTTATTGAAGAATTTTAAACATACGCCTCAGAATGGCATACCATGAAAATATCTTTGCAATGAGAAATTCAAATCTACGCGTATGGATATATATAAGGTATTTGAAGACTCACGGATTAAGATGCTTGAAAATGACATTGCATCGTGGAACGACCATTGCCGATACACAGACGAAGAAAAGCACGTCATGAAGCAGCTTCTTCGTCGTAGAAGCAATGTGCTGTATGAACTGAATGTGTACGACAGCGATATGCATCAGCTGCTTGTCTCATTCAATGACAGATTAAGAAAAGCCTGCGCAGAACTCTATAACAAAGTGATGACTACCTATGAAGAGTACTGCAATCGCACCGACAGTTTGGGTGATTTTGAGGTGGAAGGAAAAATCTATCTTGGTGCAGAATACCCGAAGCACCACCCTCTTCAAACCGAAACCGCCAAACAAGTATGGGACGCTCTGACGCAAGGAGGCTTTGAACCTCTCTATGATGACGGCTGTGCATGGTCGTTACATTGCAGTAAAGAATATCCTCCTGAACATAGTGGATGTGAAACGTTTGAGAAATGGATTGGCATGGAAGACGAGAACGACAACTGGAACGAGGGACTTGACCGGGAATGGTCAAAAGACTTGCACATGATACAACCGTTCCACAACCTTTACGACCATTGTTATTTCTCGCTCTATGACCTTATCTATGTGCATGATTTTGATCTGGAAGTACATATCCAACTTGAAAGAAATGTAAGATACGAATAATCATGAAGAAGATCGACAACAAAGAGAATATTACTGAATTGTTAAACCACATTGACGATGGCAACAGTATTATTGACTTTGACGAGAGCGGAATGGAGAAAATGAAAGAGAAAATACCATACTCTATGGCTCATATATCTCTAACCCTTTGGAAAATACAAGCCCTATGCTTTCAATCCTCAACCAGTTGAAAGGAGCAAATGTCGGAGACTTAAAGCAATACAGTCTATGTACCTTCTTTATCGATTGTCATAATGATGACAATGGACGACCTCGCCAAGATACAGATGTTTCTGTCTGAGTACATCAACCCGAAAGCAGAAGTCACTTGGGAATATGGAGTTGATGACAGCTTAAAAAACAACCAAATGCGCCTGACTTTGGTACTTGGATAGGATTTTTTTGCTAAGAATAAATAAAATGAGTCCACTTGAAAAAGTGGTTCTTCAAAAATAACTTTCATTTTGTAAACCAATAACCTCATTTCTGTTATTACATTGTATATTCTATCTTTATAAACATGTTTATTGGCCTTGTAGTATGACAAAATGTAAGCATATTTTGAATTGGAACTCGATTCTTGACTTTTTCAAGTGGACTCATAAAATTAAACAGGAAAGCGAAACTTGTGCCCCATAATTACACAAGTCTTCACTATCTTTGCGGTATCAAAACAGAGAATTATGGCTAAAAACCTTATCAATAGATACGTTTGGTTAGTTGAAACCATCTACAAGGCTGGTCGCATCACTTTTGAGGAAATCAATCAAAAGTGGGTGGAAAAGTTTGAGGAAGACCCGATACCTCTACGCACTTTCCACAAGTGGAGAATTGCCGCAGAGGAGATGTTCAACCTTGTCATAGAATGTGAGCGCAAAGGTGGCTACCACTATTATATTGAGAACGCAGACGAGATTAAACGAGGTGGATTGCGGAATTGGCTTATAAACACCATATCTGTGAGCAATCTACTCCTTGACAGCCAATCCATCAAAGATCGTATTCTGCTTGAAGATATTCCCTCGGGACAGAATGAGTTGGCCGTCATTATTGATGCAATGAAGACGGACACACAGCTACGTATCACATACCAGAGCTATTGGAAGGATGAAAGCTACACCTTCAACGTCCATCCCTACTGTCTGAAGCTATTCAAACAGCGGTGGTACATGATAGCCCTCAGTCCATATTATGATAAGATAATGATATATGCCATCGACCGCATCTTCCACATTTGGAAGCTTGACGGTCAGACTTTCAAAATGCCGGAGGATTTCGACCCAGAGACATTCTTCTATAACTACTATGGCATCATTGCAGGAACCAAACGCAACATTGAGTACGTGAAGCTGAAAGTGTCGGCTGGTCAGGCCAACTACCTCCGTTCACTACCGATTCACAACTCACAGGAGGAAATTGACCGAGAAGGCGAATTCAGCATCTTCACGCTCCAGATTTGTCCCGAATTTGATTTCTACCAAGAATTGCTTTCTAAGGGCGAAGACGTGGAGGTTCTGGAACCAATCTGGCTTCGCAAAGAGATTGCAGGAATCATTAAACGAATGTGGAACAAGTACGACCCAAATAAGAAATGAAAGATTTTGCAGCTATTGATTTCGAAACCGCTAACAATGAGCGAACCAGCGTTTGCTCTGTTGGTGTCATTATCGTAAGGAACGGAGAGATCGTTGATTCGTTCTACTCTCTCATACAACCAGAGCCGAACTATTATAACTACTGGTGTACGCAAGTGCATGGGTTGAAAGAAGAAGATACAGAAGATGCGCCCATCTTCCCTGAAGTATGGAAGCAGATTGCCCCTCTCATCGAAGGGCTTCCCCTCGTGGCGCACAACAAGGCTTTCGACGAAAGTTGCCTTCGTGCCGCTTTCCGCTGCTACCAGATGGACTATCCCGAATATTCGTTCCTCTGCACACTCACGGCATCACGGAAAGTATTTCCCGATTTGGAAAACCACCAGTTGCATACCGTGGCACAGGAATGTGGGTATGTTTTAGAAAACCATCACCATGCACTGGCTGATGCCGAGGCGTGCGCATGGATTGCAAAAGAAATACTGTAACAGATAAGTATGAGCGACAAATTAATACAATATTCAGATGCACTTCGTGATTTTGTAAAGATTCACGAACAGATTATGGCTAAAAAACAAAAAGACATTCTTGAAGGGAAATACATTAATGTGTTTACCCTGTGGAATGAATTCACTGGAATAACAGAGCCAATACACAGTAGAATACTGCAATTTATTCTTTCCCCACATACTATGCACGGGCAGGAAAATCGGTTTATCAATCTGCTGCTGAGACGAATAAACGTTAACTACGGAGAAAATGATGAATGGATTTCGACTGCTGAGACAGGACGAGTTGATGTTATGCTAAAAAGGTATAACCCTCACAGTGTAATAATTATTGAGAATAAATCAAATTGGGCAGGAGACCAACCCAATCAATTGTATAGATACTGGTTTGAGAATATTCATCGTTCAGATAATGATTTGCTTCCGGAATTTTATAGTAAACATCAGGAATATAAAATTGTGTATTTAGTCCCTAACAAATACAAAAATGTTTCTGATGATTCATTGCATAGACCATCTTATTTGTCTGAAACCATGCCGGAGCACCTTCCTATAACTCCAATTGTTTGGTCTTTTGAAGAAGAAGTCTCGGACTGGTTAGATGACTGCATTTCTTCATTACCAGAAGAAAATACACCTCTTAGGAACTTATTAAGCCAATATAAAGAATACTGTAAAACTCTATAATATGGAAAATATAAAGCAGATTATGGACTTGTTCGATAGTGCCGAAAAATGGTCAGCATATATTGAACTCTCAAATTATCGGGAGGACTTGGTTAAATATCTTAAGTCTTCGCTTTGTAATGAAATTCAAGTACTTGCAAATTCTAAGCTACAAGATACAGGATGGATTTTTGAATATAACAGAGATAAACTGAGCCTAAATATGTATCCGAACGAAAGCAGACTTATCGCTGTTTCGATTGAATGGGAATGGTGGAACCATTCAGATACCCCTTGGCATAGAAGAGGCGTAGGTATATGGGTGGATTTGGATTCAGAAGCAGACTCTCGAAAAGTATATGAAAAAATGAAAGAGTTGAGTCACACACTGCCATTAAATGGCTATGAAGACAATCTGGAGAACCATATATGGTATCCCTTTGTAAGACAGATTCCAGCTTCAGTCTTTGGAGTTACAGATAATGTCGTGTCTGTAGAAGAATGCCTATATATGGCAAGCTTCAACCCGAAGCAACTTGCTCTCAATATATGGCACAATGTGTTCGAACCATTTGCAACAAAAGAGTGTTCAGAACTATTCGCATCCATAGTTAAGTGAATATGATGAATACAATACAACTCCAGTCTTGGCTTAATGGGTTAAAGAGCATTCCCCAACCTCATAAATGGGAACGTTCTCTTATGGATATAACGGGCGTGACCCATCATGAAAACATGTGGTCTGACATTTATAAGTTCTTTTTCCATGAAGAAGAAAGCCATCACTTAAACGACCTCTTCATCAGAAGTCTGGAGCAGTTATTAGGACGCATCACAGATTCATCTGTCAGCGATAATTGGCTGCTTACCGCAAATCTTGATGACATAGCCCCTGCTATGGGACATTGTAACGGAATGGAGATAGCATCATGGTTAGCTGACTATACAAAGAATGATGTACGGTATGTCATCATCGATGATGAGTATGTATGCCTTGAATCTCAGGTGCCCCACTTCATCCTTACCAATCCTTACGACGGCATTACAGAAGACATTGCTGACAGGGTAATTGCCATCCTTGAACAATAATTTTTTCAAAGAAATACAAAGTTTATGGAGTTATGCCCCCATTCGGCATAACTCCATTTTAATTTTGCACCAGATTTCTAAATGTCAAACTAAAAAATATCATTATGGCACTCAAAAATGTAAAGGTAACGATATCTCGCTTAGGTGTTCACACCATGGAGGGGAACACTACAGTCTATATGCCTTTAGCAAATATAGAGTATATGGAACTGGGGGAAAAGAAAAAGACCGTCCATTTGGATGGCAAGATGGTGTCCGACAAGAAGTATTTCAAAGGCTGGATTCTGGGTTCTTCCTATTTCGTCGGTGTCACAGCTGACCCTTATCAGATTTATGACGAAGACGGGAACAGGACTGGAACATCATCCATCGAGGAATTTGGAGAACCGATTCAAGCAAATGAAGATGACTTCATCTGCTTAAAGGGCAGAATAACATCTTTGATTGGCATTAATGGAAAATGCAAGAAAAGTAGAGCCTTGACAAATGAAGAGTATGAGTCAATCACCAAAGAATAAGAGAGTCTTCGATACTCTTTCCCTTCAATTGAGTCATGGGCATGACTTTCCAATAGAAGATGTATGGAATACGGACAATGCAATCGCCCGTCTTCTGGTTCCTCGCTTACAAGCCTTCAAAGCTTTTGACAAACATGGCTATCCGCCTAACATGGGAGATATGTGGAAGTGGAACGACACAATTCAAAAGATGATTGATGCTTTTGAACTGATGAAATATGCCCACACTATGCACGACAAGGAAGATAACAAGACCATGAACAGGGTCTTGACCTCTTCCATAGGTATTTTCAGTATTTATGGGATTAAGAGCATGATATGATGACTCCAGACGACCAAATAAAATTGTTACTCAAAACACTCTCGCAAGGCGTTTTTGAGAAAGAGCATATTATCGCAATGGCACTGCTGAGTGCCATTGCAGGAGAGAGCATATTTCTGCTCGGCCCTCCTGGTACGGCAAAGAGCTTGGTGGCTCGTCGCCTGAAACTGGCTTTCAAGGATGGGGTGGCGTTTGAATACCTGATGTCTCGTTTCAGTACACCTGATGAGATATTCGGGCCTGTATCTATCTCGCTGCTAAAGAACGAAGATAGATACGAACGTGTGGTGGATGGTTTCTTGCCAACCTCCACCATCGTATTTCTCGACGAGATATGGAAAGCCAGTCCAAGCATACAGAACTCCTTACTCACTGCTATCAACGAACGCATCTTCCAGAATGGACGCAGCACCATCTCTCTGCCCATGAAAGCCTTGATTGCTGCAAGCAATGAACTACCGGCGGAGGATGAAGGACTTGAAGCATTGTGGGACCGTTTTCTGGTGCGTATGGTGTCGAACTGCATACAGAGCGAAGCCACCTTCTACAAGATGGTTCGACAACAATACTTTTCAACACCAGAAGTGGATGAGGATTGCCAAATTACGGAAGAGCAATACCATGTTTGGCAAATGGAAATCGACAAGGTCGATATTCCTGATGAGATTTGCGCTGTGCTTACGGCTATCCGTAAAGGTTTCAAAAAGGAAACGAAGAAAGAGGATATCAACGAGATGGACTACTATATCTCTGACCGACGTTGGAAGAAATGTGTTCACCTCATGCAGGCTTCGGCTTTCCTGAATGGCAGAAAGCATATTGACATGACAGACCTTCCAATCCTGATGCACTGTCTATGGAACAAGGCTGAGACTATTCCAACGGTGATTGATGTGGTAGGAAAAAGTCTTACGGCACACATAGACAATAAGCTCGCCAAACTGGAAAAGGACATTGAGCAAGCCTTGAAGAAAGCATACGAGACAGAGAAGAAAGAGCCAAATACCCGAAACATGCCTGAAACATTCACGCTAACACATTTCTTCTACTACACTCTTCGTAACTACAAGGATGGTAAATGTCTGTTTTATAAGGTAGACTATAATCATGTCAGCGTGGATAAGGCCACAGATGGCATCATCTATCGGGACGAAGAAAAACGAGCATGGATGATTCACGCTATATATACCGGCACATTATTTGATTATAAAGTGAAGAACCAGGCCATGGTGAAAAAGGTAAAACTGCAAAAGTGCAAAGGAGGCATCATAATAGATGGCACTCCATACGGTTTTGAGCGACCGTTGGGAAGTACAAATCCTTCTGATAGCCTGTTTGATAGTGAAGATTTCCCAGAGCCTAACATAACAGATTCGGTGATTGAGATAATCGATAAAACTTTGCGGACACAACTGAACCAACTGCAAGAATTGTTTGCAAAGTCTAAGAACTTGTTTCTGTCGGATAATGACCTGAAGGTAACAAAGAAATATCTCACACAGTGTGGCAAGCATATTGAGGAAGTGTACGTAAAGGCGCAGAACGCACAGAAACTGCTTTAGTCGATGGATATTGTTAAGAAAATTCAGGAATATAACGAAGCATTTGATTTCTATATGGATAGAGGTAAAATGCCAGAGACTATCGGGGAAGATGACCTATTGGGGAGCTATCTTGAGCAGACACTGCAAGACAACCCGCAACTTGACAGTCAGGATCCAATATGGGAGGAACTGCTGAAAGAGGAACTGATGAGATTTCTTGAAACCATGCTTCAACTCTTTCAGCCGATGGAGGAAAGACACCACAGAGAGAAAGGTTTTATTCTTGCCTTTCTCGGCAGCAACATGGACTCGAAGCGACAGATGTGGCAACAAGCAAAACAAATCATCATTCTTGGATATAAGCAAGAAGAAGTCAATATCAATGGGTATGAAGAGCAGTTAAAAGAAACCGACAACAGCGAAAGGCAGGAAGCCATACTGAACGCTCTGGCAAACGACTGGGATAAAGCGTGTGATGAGAAACTGAAACAACAGGAACAAGCAGCCATCGACCAATACGGCAAGAATTGGGAAATGCATGTTAAAGAGCACGGCTTGTCAGACTACAAGGAACATAAGCGCATTGAGAAGATTGTCTATTCTTATCCTGCATTGGCAGAGATTGTGCGCATCATGGGACGTGAGCTGCCAAAGCGCAAAGATGAGATGGACGAGACCATCAAAAAATATCTTCCTATACTGCCATCACGGCCCAAACCAGCCTTGGAGATAGAGGAAATCTCCACAGGACAGAGTCTGCGACACATGGTACCTGTAGAGACGGCCATCATGTCTGACCGACAGACGGAGGATCTTTTTTATCTGAAGTACGCTTCGCAGAAACTACAGTTGTTTGCCAGTAAACCGAAAGAGGAGAGCTGTATGAAACTGGACAAGCAACGTCAGGTGAAACCACGATTAGAGAAAGGCCCCATCGTCGTGAGCCTGGACACCAGTGGCTCAATGACAGGCAAACCCATACAACTGGCAAAATGCCTCTTGCTGCAACTGTTGAAAATGGCAAAGAAACAGAAACGGAAATGTTTCCTGATAACATTCTCTGTCCGTGCTAACTTCCTTGACCTTTCCCGATATGGGGCATGGAAGCAGCTGAAAAAGTTCCTTGACAATCACTTTTCAGGAGGAACGGATGGCGAACAAATGCTGAGAACTGCATTGAATATGTTGCAGACCGCCAACTTTTCCATGGCAGATGTGCTAATCATCAGCGATTTCTACTTTCCCAAACCAATATCTGCTACTCAACAGAAAATGCAGATTGAACATGAGAAAGGTACACGCTTCTACGGATTAAGGATAGACAGCAATTCTGATACTTATAATGATATACTCGACAAGATATGGCAGGTGAACATAAGAAACCGAAATTCTGGATAAACCCCAAGTCAAGGCTTACGTTTCCGCAATTCCGCGTTGTCTGGCATCAATGCGGCAAGCAGGAACTGATTGACTTCTGCTCTGTAGAACAGCCACGGAGACTAATTTCAATAATCATACTATAAAGTTCAGAAAGGTGGTAATAAGGTTGATGTCAACCTGGCATGATGAAGCATGTTTACAAAATCTCTTTGATGGAATGTGAGTGTATGTGAGAAGTTGGTTATGATTATATGGTGGATGACGCATATCTTATATAAATTGTCTGAAAATCTTTGGTTATCTCAGATTATTTTAACACTTTTGCATCGTTTTAATGGTGTATTAAAATAAAGCAGAATGGCTAAAATGAAAGAGATTGCCATATTAGGAAGACCTATACAGCTGCAAGAACGAAGCAAGGCGCAGATGAAAGGTGTTACCATCGGAGAAATGTTGTCGTACAAGTTCTACGATGGGGATTTTCATGGTATGCCATTGCTATTCGCAGAACCTAAAGATAAAGTAGCTACTCCACGTAATTTGTCTGTTACTGCAAACCAGCTTACCTCGTTATTCCAGCTTCCAACCGTATTTTTGTTGCCAACTTGTCCTGCCTATGAACGGCAGAGACTAATTGACAAAGACGTGTATTTCGTTGTATCTGACAAATACGTCCATTTGCCAATGCTTCTGGCTAATGAGCGTATTCGTAAAACCAAACAAGCTAAGGTTTTAACGCCTGTCGCACAATACCTGTTGCTCTATCATCTTCAGATAGAGAGTATCGAAGGATTGGCTGCACGTGATATTGAGAACAAAATTCCGTACTCCTACGCAAGCATTACACTTGGTATTACTTGCCTCGAAGACTTGGGGCTTTGCCAAAAAGTATCTGGAGGCTCTAAGCGGAAGGTCATCCACTTTGACAAGAAAGGAATGGAATTGTGGAAGCAAGCCCAGTCGTTCCTCGTTAACCCTGTTGAAGAACGCATTTATTGTGACGATTTGCTTTCAGACGATAATTTCCCCGCATGTGGCATCAATGCCCTTGCACATTACACGTGGCTGAATCCCGATCCGGAAAGAATGATCATGGTACCTGTCAAACAACTACGGGAATTCAAATCATCAGGAGTCTTAGTGCGCCCCAACGAATTTGATGGCAACATCATCATTGAAGCATGGAAATACCCACCTGTCACCGCTATTGGTACAAAAGCCGAATGGGTAGACAGATTATCTTTGGCCATTTCTCTACGTGAGGACGAAGGCCCACGAGTGGAAGGCGAAGTTGAACGTTTAATTAATGAAACAGAATGGAAAGTTTTCGTTAAGCCAGATGAGCAGAGCTAAGTTTACTTAAATCTGCCATGGCGAGAAAACGAGCCTTGAAAAGGAACGGTTAAGCGAGAGCAGAATGATGTTTACATCAATTTGGCCGAGCAATAGTTCTTTCGTCTGAAAGGCAATAGAAGGATTAGAAAATAAAAACTTAATAATTGAAATGTTATATATTAACGATTGGAGCATTAACATGCTCAAAAAAAAGTTTTCTGCCTATGCAATAAATGCAAAGTGTCCTCTCGGCTCATGGCAAACAAGCCGTTATATCCAACTTTATCTCGAAAGATATGATCATGATATTCATTATGAATACAGAATTGATAGCAATTGGAATGGCAGAGTAGAGCTTCATTTTGAAGGCGATTGGGAAAACAATTACGGAGTTCTCATTGACCGCTTGATGAATAATACACAGAACTGTGATGAAATTACTTGGTCTGAATGGGACTATGGGTATCGTTGCCAACATTCGAAGAAGATAAATTCCATCGAGGATTTGTATCAAACCTTATCCTATATGATGGAGCTTTTCGATAAACGCATCAACGTCTTGACATCAGAAATTCCTTCATTTGAAGAGCGGGAGATTTTAAGTGATGGTACACTTCCTCAACAAGATGGGGCAGTAGATATTTTTGAGAAAAGATATATCGACATACTACATCTACCCCTCTCTATTCCTAGTTATCAAAGAATCTACTGTTGGGAGGAAGAAAATGTAAAATGTCTGCTTGACGATGTTTTTGAACATATATCATCTGAAATTTCTACCCCTTATCGACTTGGGACTATAATCCTCCACTCCAATAATGGCAAATATGATATTATAGACGGCCAGCAAAGGCTTGTAACGCTTGCCTTGTTGCTATCCGAACTTGGTATAAAGACAAGTTTGCTAAACGAGAAGTTTTCTTCTCAGCGCTCAATTGAATATGTTGCTTACAACAAACATCTAATACATGAGTATGTCGGACGTCGATTAAGTATTCATGATCAATTGAATAGGCTTTTGAATCTGTTGGAATTCAGTGTGCTTGTCTTACAAAACACATCTATAGATTTGGCATATACGTTTTTCTCCAACCAGAACTCACGCGGTGTGGAACTCACCGATTATGACCTTTTAAAGGCGCATCATCTACGGTATATACCATCTACATTTGAACTCCAATCCAAGCATGCAGCAGAAGTATGGAACAAAATGATTGAAGATGGACGTTCTCAAAGTGATTCGACTACTACACCTGACTATGTTCGTACTTTGGATACATATGTATTTCGACTAAGAAAATGGATGCGCAAGAAACCCTGTGATGATAGCTCTGGGAATTATAGGGTTAAAAGAGAGTATGAGGCAGCTCCAATAGTGGAAGAGATTCCACCATTTGGTGAGAGATTCTATTTTAATGAACCTATTCAAGGTGGTACTCATTTCTTTTCTTATGTAGAACAACACATAAACAAATATCATTTGTTTTGCCAAACAATTGAATTTAGAATATTGCATTATTCTTTTCAAAGTGGAAGCGACCAATGGTATCGCGACATTATCGAAAGTATATTGTTTTGTTATTTTTTGAAATTTGGCGCATATTACTTATCTGATGCATTAGTTGTAATAATGAGAATTCTTCTTCAGCATAGATATGAAAGCGAACGTGCCATTAAATCATCAATTGTACAATACGCAGGGAACTCAGAATTGGTTCAGATAATAGATCAAGCCACATCACCTACTTTTTTTCTAGCAGAAGCCAGGAATATAGCACGAGAGCTGTCGTATCCACCACGTCAAAAAATGAAACCCATTATGCGTTCTCTAAGAATGAAGGCTTCAAACATAAGCAAACAATTGGAACAGAATATTGTTGTTGAATCATTTAAGAATTTGAATCGATGAAATATACGCCATCTTTAATAGCAAAAGAAGGACACTTCTACACAATTCCTATATACCAACGGCTCTTTGAGTGGGATACAGAAAATATTATCACTTTGTTGGAGGATTTGAAAAAGGAATATGACCAAACCTCTGGACAAGGCGATTACTATATAGGTATGTTGACTTCCACAAAAGATAATGAATTAGTGGATGGTCAGCAGCGTTTTACTGTTATGATGTTGTTGGGATGTGTTTTGCAGGATTATAGTAATGAATGGACTAGTTTTCTTATCGCAAATAATCGAACACGATTGGATTTTACATCTCGTCCTTTGGATAATACTTATCTGAGATGTCTCATAGAGCATAAAGATGAAGACAGATTTTCTTTCAAAAACGTGAAAATGCAGAATGGACGTAAGGTGATAAAGGAGTTTATGGAAGATACGGACAAGGTAACAGTAAACGACAGGACACCATTTTCATACTATATCTACCATCATCTATGTTTCTTTATGTCAAATCTACCTGATGGATATAATCCAAGAGACCTCAACAAGTATTTCGAACGCATGAACACCTCTGGCAAGAACCTAGAGCAGCACGAAATACTTAAGGTAAAATTGCTCAGTAATCTAGATGAAAACATTGACAAGTATATGCTCCTTTGGAATAAGCTTGCTGATGTTGATACTCTTTTGATACGTAGAAGAAAAGACGAGAGTATCGGAGACAGGAAAAATGAAATAATGAATGCTGATATAAGCACTATATTTGCCCATAAATTAATCAATGGCATTAACGATGGCCTGCATGATAATGCGGTGGCAATCATCGATATACAGCCTTCATCCATTGCTCCCAAAAACGAACGTGAGATAAATCGGGATTCCCGATGTGCTTTGTCCTTCCCTTATTTGCTGCTTCAAGTATTATATAGAAAGATAGGGCAAAAAATCAACTGTAAAATTAACGAATTCTTTAAGCCGAGTAACTTGCTTAGCATATTTGAAGAATATTTGCCATTCAGCGGAAACAAAGTCAATAAGCAAGATATTAAAGATTTTATGGAGGCTTTGGTTAAAGCCCGTCTGGCTCTTGATATCTGTTTCGTACGCCCTACAGAATACGGATATGCTCTAGATATGAATCTCAATGAGGATAACGGTATACTCAAGAAACTTCAAATGCTGCAATCTATGTTGTACGTTTCATCATCTAACTATACCAATTACAGATGGTTTAATTGGTTGATGGATGAAGTGGACGGCTCAAATGGGGTGCCCGATGCGCAACGCCTATATGATTCTTTGAAGGAAAAGATAGATGAAGCCTTTCCTCTTCCTCCGTATGATAAATTGACATATCAAGGAGACAATCGATATTGGTTTTGGAGACTGGACTTCTATATCTGGTTACATCGTAACGAGATATTCGAGAAGGATTCTCCTGAGATGGATATTGTTGAAAACTACATTTTTAAGCGAAATAGAAGCATAGAACATATTGCGCCTCAAACTCCACAAAGTGATTCTAAGATGCAATGGGACGATACGGAAACCGACAAAACATTGCGTGATAGCTTTGGTAATTTGGTCATGATTTCGCAAGGCCTGAATTCTGCTCTAAGCAATGAATCATACGAGGTTAAAACTGCTCATGTCCAGTCATATTGCAATGGCGCAAAGTCTGGTTCTATTGAGAGTTTAAAATTGCTCGTAGTTCATAAGGACTACCCCAAAGGTTGGAATAAAGATTCTATAACCAAACATGGGGAGAAAATGTATGAATGGTTGAATAAAAGTTTTAAAAATAATTAGTCACTGGCTTCTTATGGCACTGTACATTTCCAACATCGACCACTATAAAGAGTTCCCTTCACGGGCTCATACCGTGAAGCACTCTCTTAGGATTTGTATATCTCTCAAGGCCCCAAAAAATGTGAATGAAGAAGATAATTTTTCTCGATTTTGACGATGTATTGAACACCGAGTACAACAGGCAAATCTTTATGTAATGACTTTTCGGTAAAGAGAAAAGTTGAACAACTGAAGCATGGGTAAACTAAGCAACTAAGTTTAAGGTTTAGTTTACCCATGTATATATACATGCCTCTTTAATCTTACAAAATCAAACTTGTTTCGGAGCAGTTCAAGTTTACTACCTTATATATATAAGACAAATTAAACTTAAACCTAAACCTGCTAATGTGCGTAAGGCAATTCTTTTTTCTTTTTACTGAATATATTTGATGGAGTGTAATCTCTAGGTAGCAGAATAATCTAATATGCTATATTGGATTAGAAATAAGACCTAAAGCCTACTTTTATCTCAGAGAAAATCGTTAATTTTGCAAGCAAAACAAGCAGAATGTGTTTTTTCCCACAAATATACGGGATTTTTGCAACATTTGCCAATATAGGAAACTAAAGCGGAGATGATTCTGAATATAGTACGCTCAAAAAACTAATAGAAGTAGAATAACCTAATTTTCAAGTTGGTATGAAATTTCGTCACTCAATAAGAAACTCCCAAAGCTTTCTTTTTTCGGCAAAGGAATCTGATGAAGCATATTATGATGTAGCCTATGAATTGACAAAGAAACTTTTTATAGGTATGGCTAAATATGCGTTGGCTTTCAACTCCACCAAGTATGATATTTATGAGCCACCATTTGTCTTTAGAGAACGCCAATTAGATACACTGATTATGCCGGTATTGGCTTCACTCTGCAAAGGACTTGCGTTTGCTGAATATCCAATGACTCGAAACAGCAAAAAGAAGGGATTAGAAATTGAGAACTCTCAAGGACGTATTGACTATTGGTGCATTTATAAAGACTACAGCGTTGTTATTGAAGTGAAGCATAGTTACGACAATTTCGAAACACCATGCACAAACGATGAGCGCTTACTGCAAAGATGGAGAACCATGAATATCGTTCAACTTGGAAATGTGAAAGATGAGATAAAACACTTTGAGGAAAAAACAAAAGGTGTAATTCGTCTCGGTTTGCATTTCGTTACGTCTCACAGCAGTACAAATCCTTCTGACAACATACGTGAGACTTACATCTCACAAGAAAGAGTGATGCTTGACCGACTTTACAAAGACCTAAAGACAGTTGTATCTCCAAATTTTATGTCTGTATGGGAGATGGATAAAGATATGATTTATTATGACAATGATAGAGCATATCCAGGATTGATAGTCATGGCTAAGTTTTTCAAAGATATTAAACACAAAGGTTCAGAAGATTGATATGAATACAATTAAGCATGTATTACTCAAAGGAAAAGAAAGTTTCCTTGATCATACAAAGAGTATTGCTTTATACGGCAAGCTCTATTGGCGCAAGTCTAACAAGAAACTTAATGTTGGTGACATCGTGTATCTTTTTATGTCAGGTAAAGGACATTATCAAATAAGATACAAATTAGAAGTAACCAACACAAGCGTGCCAAGACAAGACGAAAAATGTTGGTTGGCTCCATTTGTTCCTGATAATGATTGTTTTGAGTTTACTCCTGTTGCAGCCATGTATGAAGGCGAAGAACTTGGATTTAATGAACTGGAAACGATAGGTATCAGCAGATATGTTCAGTATGCTGTTCTCAATAATGAACAGACAAACTTCATCGATAAATACTTCGAGTAGCACTATAACAGGAACTTTGTATGATTGGCGCAATTATTGGCGACTTAGCAGCATGGACTTGGGAAAACGATCATGAGAAGTTTATCCATCTTTGATTTCAGAGAAAGCATTGCTCTCTGAATTTGGTCTTTCTGTGCTTGCAACTGCAGATGCACTTGACTATAATCTATTCATGAACGAAGCTGAATATAAGGAATACATTCGTTCATGGTTTCGTGTTGTCACTAACGATGTCGTATGCTACTCTGAAGGAGTTAAGGAGTGGATTGAAAAGCAAGACTATAACTACAACTATAATACAATGGTCATAGGAATTGCAATAGTAAGAGTGATTCCTTGCGCATGGTATCAAGAGAAAAGTCAGGACAACTGCGGTCTAATTTGTACTGCGTCTTAAGATCTTATGACATTACTTCATTTTAGGCTTTTTACATAATCAAACAAAGGTTCGGGATTGAAACTCTTTCCTTTATATTTCGCTCCAAGATGAAGGTGTATGCCTGTTGCTAATCCAGAACGACCTGCCACCCCTATAGGAGTACCAGCATTGACGATTTGGCCCACCAAGACAGTTTGGTAAGATAAATTGAAGTTTGAAATCCTCTACAAAATGTTTCAGAACGCCATAAATAAGCATTGGGATTACGTATATTTTACCTTTGCATATTTTATGTTTCATGTTTCATTTTTATGTTTC
>ERZ833608.74-NODE-74-length-86760-cov-11.386864_pt1 | contig 86760 bp, 80 predicted proteins | sample MGYA00519694_ERZ833608 | MGnify/ENA primary metagenome ERZ833608 (study PRJEB31850, sample SAMEA3708742) | human gut metagenome | biome: human gut; feature: human-associated habitat; material: faeces | place: China | collected 2014 ... | reverse complement strand
CAAATAAATCTGACGTGTATCTGTTCAGTTTTCAATGTTCTGTCTCAGCCCGTCTCCCGGACTGCCTGTCTATAATACCCAATATTCCAACACTTGTAAAGTGTTTTTTTGAATATTTTTCAGAAGTTTATTATATATCGTATTTTTAGTCCTTATATGCTTTATTTTTTTAAATTTAAATTATTTATAGCCTATTTTCCCAAAGTGGTTTATATGGCTTATTTAGCCTATTTATGACTATATACTGTTTTATGTCATTTCTAAATCTTACATTTGTATATACATTTTATTTAAGTTATAATAGTAATGAGGTAATTAATTATGGCAAAACAACCAATTTATGTGAAGATTATGTCCGATATTGAAAATCAGATTAAGGACGAAACATTAAAATCAGGAGATCAGATTCCTACAGAAAAAGAATTATGTGAACTTTATAACACATCTCGCATGACAGTAAACAAAGCAATTTCCAGATTATGTGAAAAGAACCTAATCGAACGCATTGCAGGTAAAGGGTCATTCGTGAAAGAACACCGTGTTATAAAGAACCTACAACTAGGTACAAACGGCAGCTTTTCAGATGATATGATTGCGACAGGTAAAGTTCCTGGCTCTAAACTTATAGAATATAAGTTAGTGAAGGGCAAAGAAGTTCCTCATGTTAAACACGCACTTAAACTGAAGGATGATGATTTCATTCATTATTTTGTACGTGTTAGAACAGGTGACGGTATTCCTATTGCCATCAGTTATACTTATCTATCTGCTTCTATTATCCCTACTATAGATATACAGATATTGGAAGGTTCCTTATATAAGTATATCAATAAGCTTGGATATAGCATTGATGGTATTGATGCAGAATATTCTGCAGTCCTTCCTACTGATAAGCAGAAAGAACTACTACAAGTAGATCACGTTGCTTTATTCAAAAGTGAACACGTAACATTCTTATCCGATGGACGTCCTTTCGAGTATATTTCTACTTACTATAGAGGAGATCAATATACATATAGTCTTAAAACTGTATTTGATAAGTAAAAAAAGTTATGGCAAATCATGATTGCCATAACTTTTTTCTATTTTTCAGTTTTATAAGCGTCTCTAACACCATCAAGTTTTTTGCTGCCAATACGTGCATGGAACTGAGGATCTTTTGGGATATCTGGATTGATACCTAAATCCTGAGGAGCAAGACACGCCAATACCTGCATCGGAATGATATATTCCCATGGAGAGAAGAGAGGATCTTCTGTGAATGGAACGATACAATCCTTATTAGTTGGTGCATCCACACCTTCTGGTGAAGCAATTAAGTAATTATGTGGTGTCCACTCTTTAAGGATTTCAATAAGTTTTAAAGTACGTGGCTTATAGTCACCCTTAGACCCAAGATAGAAGATATGAGCACTTTCAGTAATAGAGTTATAAATGCCATGGAAGAATTCTTCAATATCATAGCCTGTTACACCCTGTCTTACTGTTTCAAGTACTTTTAATGCACCTTCTAAAACATCAGCATAGTTGCCATCATAGCCTACGACAATAATTCTTTTAGCTGGTAAGAATTCATCTCTAATTCTTCCATACCATTCTGTTGCTGCATTTACAATGTTTGGCATATTGCCAATAACTTTAAACATTCTTTCCTTGTAGCCCTCAAATGACTCTTCAGAAAGAATACCTTTTGCGATAGCCCATTCTGAAAGCATCATCATTAAAGTAACAGTAGTACCAGCATAACCTTTCGTCTTGGCACCACATTTTTCATTACCTACTTCAATTCTTGTCTTAGTTGTTGCATGATCAAATACAAGCGCAGTAGGATTTTCTGATACTGCCGCAGTATAGAGTCCCTGTGCTGTAGCAGCATCTAAACCTTCTACAGTAGATAAACTCTGTCCACCCTGTGACATACCAATAACTAGAGTCTTCTTATTAAAGACTTTTTCACTTCTATGGAACTGTGTAGGATACATACAGAATACTTTAATGTTTAATACTTCTTCTAAGTAGTTCTTAGCTGAAAGACCTGCATGATATGAAGTCCCTGATCCAATAACATAGATCTGTTCAATATCCTTATCTTTGAATTCTTCTACAAATTCACGAGTAATTTCTTTTCTGTTATCAATAATATGTGTTAACACTTCTGGTGTTTCACATATATAGTTATACATATTTGAAGCCATTTTATAAAATACCAAAGAAAGAGCATACAATACCAAGAACTAAGATACCCCAAAGTAAAGTAGTACTCTTCATTCCTTTCTCTAATAAAGCATAAATAATAAAAGTAAATCCTAGAGGTAAGAATCCTTTAATAATACCATCAAAGATTTCCTGTAATACGATCTTTGTACCATTTAAATGTAATACGAATGGAGTAGAAATAGATACCATAGAAGCACACATAGAACCAACAACTAGTAAACCAAGTACCTTAGCCGCTTCAGTTAATACTGCAACTACGCCACCTTCATTCATACTTGCTAAGAAGCCAACACCGCTCTTATAACCCATCTTTAATCCATAATAACGAACAAGAAAATTAGGAATGTTATAAATAAGTAAGAATAGAATAGCGCCTAAGATACTTCCCTTAGCAGCTAAGCTTGTACCAATACCAGCACCAATGATTCTGAATGTTCCCCAGAAGAATGAATCACCAATACCAGCAAGAGGTCCCATTAAAGCAGTCTTAACAGCGTTGATTGATTCTTCATCTACTTCTTCACCATTATCTTTAGCTTTCTTGAACTTCTCTTCCATTGCGATAGACGCACCCGCAATAAAACTAACGACTGCAGGAGTTGTATTAAAGATAGCTAAATGTCTCTTTAAAGCATCTGAAATATCTTTCTTATCTGTATAAAGCTTCTTTAAAGCCGGAACCATCATATAGGCAAAGCCTACGTTCTGCATTCTTTCAAAACAGAAACAAGCCTGTAATGGGAATGTACGCCAGAATGTTTTCTTATACACATCAGGTGTCATTACTGTATCCTGAGTGTTTGATTCTTTGTTTTCCATTATAATTCGCCTCCTAGATCGTCAGATAATTCATTTGTTTCAACTGCAACAGCCACATTATTTTTTCTATTTGAAATTGTATACTGATAAATTGTATATGCGATAGCTGTACCGATAACAGCAGTACCTACAGTGTTCACTGAAAGTAAAGCTGTCAAAGCCCAGCCAATGAAGAAGAATGCTGCATTCTTCTTATCAAATAATAACTGCATAAGAATTGCGATACCTAGCGCAGGAAGCATACCACTTGCTGCATTTAAACCATTTGTTACAAACTTTGGAATCATCTTTACAAATGCGCTGATTACAGATGAACCTAAGTATGCACCTAAGAATACAAGTGAGAAGTAAGCAATAAAGAATAGGAATGCCCCACCCCATAAAGCTCTGTCAATACCACCAAAGTCCGCTTCTTCAGCTGCTTTATCAGCCATATGAACAAAGAATCCGTTAGCTGTTCTTACAAGAATACCAACAACCTGTCCTAAAGAAGCGATTGGTAACGCAAGAGCAACTGCCGCAGAAACATCTAATTTAGAAACAATCGCAAATGCTGTTGCTAAGATTGTACCAGATACTGTATCTGGAGGTGTAGCAGAACCGATACCCACAACACCCATCATAATTAATTCTAATGAACCACCAACAATAATACCTGTTGTAAAATCACCTAAAATCAATCCAACTAGTGGACCCAATACTAATGGACGGTCAATCATCCATATTCCGCCAACTCTACTATCCCAAATTCCAATACCACCTAGTAAACCAAGTAGTAATGCTTGTACTATGCTCATAAGGTTACCCCTTTCTATTTATTAAAGTTTCTTCTAATTTCTTCTGTACTTAATGCTTTTGATGTAGGAACTGCCTGCATAAATACATGGAATCCATCATTTTCAAGTTCATCCATAACTTCAATATCATGTGCACTCATATATGAGTTCATTTCAATATTTTTCTTTCCTTCACCATTTCTTAAACCGCCAAGAAGGATATCCTTGATTTCTGTACCAGTCTTTTCACAGACAAACTTAGCATCATCTAAGTCTTTAGTAATAACAAGAATTCTTCTTGATGCATGTTTAGGATTATTAATAACATTTACAGCACCCTGTAAAGATTTCATTGAAAGTGTTACACCAGCAGGAGTTGCAAGTTTGAATGCAACCTGCATATTCTTATCTGTAATAAGATGATCATTCGCAACTAAGATTACGTCTACCTTATAATGACGTGTCCAAGCTACTGCTACCTGTCCATGTAATAATCTGTCATCTACTCTTAATACCTGAATCATTGTCATATCCTCCTTTATAAATCACCATCATCAGTGATTTCATCCATTGTATTAAACATATCTTCTACGAGATACATTCCATTTTTAGCTTCTTCAATCGCTTCATTAATAACTCTTCTGTTATTTTCTTTATTTGAAGTAAGATTTAAGAAAGATAAGCTCATGACAAGTCCAAGATTCATACCTGTCACAACATAAATATTATCTCTCTTTTCAATTTGCTTAATTGCAGTCTGAGTTGTGCTTCCCCCTGGAATATCAGTTACGATAATAATAGGTTCCTGAGTTTCGAAGGAATCAATAAGATTATCAAGGCTGTCTTTTATTTCCTGCACTGGCTGATCAAGCAAAACATTAAGTGTCTTGAATTGATGGCTACCAATAATAAGCTGACAGGAATCAGCTACACCATTTGCGAGTTTTCCGTGTGAGAAGAGAATCATGTTTGTCATGTAAATCACCTATCCTTCTTTTAAATAACTATTCATCTTGAAATGGAACTGAGGGTCACTCGGAATATTACAATCAATTCCTAAGTCTAATGAAAGTTTTCTAGCAAGAACCTGCATTGGAATAATGTATTGTAATACTGCAAATTCTTCATCATCTGTAAATGGGAATACTAAATCCTTAGGATTATTTGTTTTCTCATGTGTAATTAAGAAATTATGACTATGTCTTTCTTCCTCAAAGTAACGTTTTAAACGTAAGATTCTGTCGTAGTACTGACCTTTAGAACATACATAAAGCATATATGTGTTTTCATCAATACAGTGATAAATACCATGCATGAATTCTTCTAATTCAAATCCCTGTACACTATATCTCACTGCTTCACAGATTTTTAATGTACCTTCCATCATATCAGCAAGACAATTATCATAACCAATAACATATAAGCGACGGCACTTTAGTAAATCTTCCTTATTGTTTAAGTACCAGTTGCTTGCAGCTTCCGCAATATCTGGAATCGCATCTGCTGCCGCCTGCATTCTATTTAGATAATCTTCAAATTCTTCCTGAGTAACCTTTCCCTGTTTTAAGGCTACCTTTAATGCAAAAATGATAAAAGTAACAATAGAACCAATATATCCCTTTGTTTTTGGCCCTGCTTTTTCTTCACCGATTTCAACATAGAGTTTAACATCTCCATGATGTTCTACTGGTCTGCCTCTTTCTGCAGTCATCGCAATTGTACCAAGTCCACATTCCTTAGCTTTATCTAGCCCAGCAATAGTAGAAGCTGACATACCTGCATGAGAGAGTCCCATAACCAATGTTTTTTTGTTGAAAATCTGTTCATCCTTAAATACAATAGGATATGAAGCAAATACTTTCATCTTTAGTACTTTTTCCATTAATCTCTTGGCAGCTAATGCAGAATGATAAGATGTACCAGATCCTATCACATAGATCTGCTCATAGTCGCCTTCGAAGAAGTACTCTACAGCATCATGAAAGATTTCTTCGTGGTTAGAAATGATATTTCTAACCGCTTTTTTTGATTCCAGAATATATTGATACATATCTCCGTAATCCTTACTCATTTGTATACGCCTCCTCTTCTTTGTATATACATTTTAATATACATATATACATTTTGTCAATGGGGTGGAACGCGTTTTTTTATGTATTCAATAAATAATTTATCACTATACGAAATGTATGCGGTCGTCATTTTATATAAAGCGTTTTCATTAAAATAACAAAAAATGTATATACGTTAGTACTTTAACGTATATACATCTCTTACAATAAATACTTCTCTATAACCTCAGCACATCCATCATGATCATTATCCGATACAATTACATCACTGATTTCTTTAATACTCTCTTTCGCATTCCCCATTGCAACAGATAATCCTGCAACCTCTAATGCTTCCTTATCATTATCTGCATCACCTACTACTATAGTCTCTTCAATAGAGATACCTAAATGATGACATAACTGTTTTAATCCAGTTCCTTTATCTACACCTTTCGCATTCATTTCTAAACCTGTTGCTTCTGAATCCTTCATCTCTAATTCAAGTCCTGCTTCTTTAATAGCTTTTCTTGTATGATCTCTTGCGGCTTTTGAATGATGATAGATGTTAAGCTTATGTACTGAATAAGGATTACCTACATAATAGTCATAGATGTTATCTACTTTAGTAGTGACTTCTTCATACATAGGCTGGTAGACACCCATATAGTAATCATTCATATGTGGTACTTTGTCTTTTTCTACTACAGATGTAATTCCCATTAAATGAACCATCTCATCCGTTTCCTTACCAATTTGAATCAATGTTTTGACTTCTTCTTCACTTAATGGTGATTCATAGATACTTCTTTCTTCTTCATAATCATAGACAAGTGCACCACTGACACAATTCACATAGCGTAGTCTTGGCAATACTTCTCTATACTCCTTAAGTTCTGCAGGACATCTTCCTGTATTAAGTATTACAGTCTTACCTGCCTCTATGGCCTTATTAATAGCTTCTACTGTTTTATTAGAAATCTTCTTTTCACTATTAAGAAGAGTACCATCCATATCAAATGCGACTAACTTATACATGTTTTAATTCCCCCTTTTATATGTATCATATTCTATCACAATGTAACCTATAAATAGGAACAGTTTCATAATATCAAAAAGAGGAACTATCTAGTTCCCCTGTTGTCCTAACCATTCCCATGCATTAAAATCCCCATCATAAAATGTAATAAAAAGAGAGACTACATACATAGCCTCTCCTGCAGCATTTATCATAAAATTTTATCTTACTTGTTCTCTTCTCTTTAAGTAGATATAAGCACCAGCTGATGCAAGCATCATGAATGATAAACCAGTTAATGCAGTTTCATCACCAGTCTTAACTGTACTATCAGTCTTAGTATCAGTACCTGGTTTAGTAGTTGGCTTAGTAGTAGGTTTAGTAGTTGGTGTAACAACAACTGAAGTTGCTTTAGCCTGCTGTCCTAACCACTTCCATGCATTTAAATCACCATCATAACATTCATTGTTGTCCCAATAGATCCAAGACCAATGTCCGTTATATTCATACGCAGAACCATCTTCGTTCTTATATTCACCACTTGTATCTCTTACATCATCAAAAGCTGATACATGCACATTCTTAGCACCTGCAGCAAGTAATCTCTTTACTGTAGGTTCAGTACATAATGTGTAATCAACAGTTGTATCTGTCTTAGCATATGTAAACCAGATAGGCATATCCTTGATTGCATTAATTTCTGCATCAGTAATATACTGATCCTGATATGCTTCACAAATAGGGAATGCAGCAGCAAAGTAATCTGGATGCTTTAAGATCATTTCCATAGTCATGTAACCACCATTAGAGCAGCCACCGATATAGATCTTACTTGTATCAACATCAGGATTATTCTTTACATAAGTATCAATTAAATCAAATAAACCTTTAGCGTAGATAGAACCCTTATCACCGTTCTGGTATTCACCATTACCGCCATCCATCCACATAGTTGGACACTGAGGAGCAATAATATACGCATCATTCATATCTTTCTGGAAGTGATCTCCAGCCATAGCTGTTACTTCATTTGCGAGCAAGTCAATAGAAGTATCTGTTCCACCTTCACCAGCACCATGTAACCAGATGACTAAAGCGTTCTTCTTGCCATCTTTCTTAGGTGTATATTCAGCATAAGAATAGTTAATACCATCTACAGCTTTATAAGATTTCTGAGTCCATTTATCTAACTGTGGACATAACTTGCCTTCTTTTTCTACATCAATGTCTGCAACAACATCTAAGTTATTGATTTCTTCTTCCCCAGCAGTTATAGTTGCACCACTAGCAAGTGATACATGTAACTTATAAGGATTACACCAGCTATTAAATCCAGTTGATGGACGATAAATAAATGGTGAACCATCACTAGGAGATACATACATTTCAATAGTAATATATTCAGATGCAGTATTTACTTTATTACCTTTATCATCTGAAGTATAAGCAGCAGTGACTTTTCTATCACTTGAAACAAGACCTTCTTCACCAGTTGTCCAGTTAAGAATACCATTCTTTTCTTCTACAACCTTTAAGTTAGAGGCATCTACAGAAGCAGAATCGACAGTCTTATCAAGTTTTACGATAGTCTTTCTAACTGCAGGTCCCCAGTCTTCACCAGTTACAAATGCTTTCTGAGTTCCTTTTGCAGTAACTGTTTCAGCCTTAGTCTGTTTAGCCATCCATTTCCATAAGTTGACACCATTTTCATCATAACATTCATTATTATCGAAATATGTCCAAGACCAATGTCCATCATACTGATGTGGCTGACCATTTTCATCAGTGAAACGTCCTGTTGTATCATGAACATCTTCAAATGCTGAAACATGAACTTCTTTATTACCAGCAGCTCTTAATCTTTGAGCTAATGCAGCAGTCGTATTTTCATAATTTACTGTTGTATCATTCTTTGCATGAATGAACCAGATTGGAAGATTCTTTAGAGTGTTGATTGTTTCATCAGACACATCTTTACTATTCTTAGCTGCACAGATTGGATAAGCAGCCGCAAATGTTGTTGGATAATCAATAATCATATCCATAGTGAACTTACCACCAGCACTACATCCACCAACAATCACTCTATCAGGATCAATATCAGGATTAGCCTTTAATGTTTCCTGAATTAAGTTATATACAGTAGAAGTCTTAGTAGCAAATGATCTCTGTGGTACTAATACATAGGCACCATCCATAGTCTTCTGGAATTCAGTACCACCTAATGCAGTCACCTTATTGCATAATAAGTCAACCTGTACATCAGTACCTGTTTCACCAATACCATGGTTCCATACAACTAAAGCATTCTTATGATTATCTTTCTTTGGAGTATAAAGTGAATAAGACACTGTATCTCCATTATCAGTATACTTTAGAGAACTGTATTTATTATCCTTGAAAGAGAATCCATCTAACTGTGGACAGATCTTTCCATCACCTGCAATATCAATTGTAGGATCTACTGTTACTTTAGTAATTGTATCAGTTGCAGTCTTAATATCTTCCCCCTCTACAATTGATACATTTAACTTATAAGGGTTAGCCCAGTTATTACGCCAAGCGCTACCATTCCATATAAATGGACTTCCTTCACTTGGTGAAATAGCCATTTCAACAGTCACAATATTAGAGTCTGTAGTTACTTTATCTCCATTTGCATTAGAAGTATAAGCATCTACAATAGTACGTGTTGTAGTTGTTTCACCTGCAGTCTGTTCTACTTTAAAGTCTCCCTTAGAAACAGAATCTGCTTTGATTGTCTTGTCTAAAGTCATAATTGACTTAGTTACACCACTTCCCCAGTCATCACCAACTAGGTAAGCTTTTTGTGTACCTGTTGCTTCATTCGTTCCTGCTGCAAAAACGGGTAAGTTTGTCATGGACATGACCATCATGGCACTTACCAAGCAACTCATTGCTTTCTTGCCATTATTCATTGTTTTCATTCCGCCTATAGGAACAATTGCAATAAATGTAAACGCTTTACTTAGGTAAAAAACTAATATAATTAGGTCACTTTTCACATATTTGTAAATTCCATCTATTCAATATCCTAATGTTCTCAATCAGTGTGATTCTAAACATTATTACACAAAAAAAACGCCATTACAGGCGTTTTATTTTAAGATAACTTCTTCTTGAGTAAGACCTTTTTCTAATAGATCCATCAAAAGTAACGTTTGTTCATCAGTAATAATTTTTTCTTTTCCGTTCTTTAGTACATCGTATACACCATCATATACCCTAGCATAATCACCCACTTCAGAAGTAACAACTTCAATAACATCTTTACCATTTTCATCTACAGTATATAATTTACCATAATGTTCAGGTAAATCTACACCAAAGTCCTTATGACCTGGCATATAGAATTCTTTAAGATGTTCTTCCTGTCTATCTGGTGTCTCTTTAATAAAGCTTCCTTTTTTACCATATACAGAGAAACTTGCTCTCTTATGCTTCATGAAATAACTAGATTTCAATGTGATTTTTAAATTACCATAATACATATCAATATCATAATAATCATTCATTTTATCTTCACCACATAAATGTCTTAATTCATATTTCACTTTATCCGGTTTACCAAAGTATGAAATAATCTGATCCATAGTATGAACAACATGTCCATAATATAAAGTATCATAATAAGGCACTCTTGTAGAATTTAGTGGAACTTCAGGACGCCAGTAATCAAATGTTAATACAATTTCAAATACTTCTCCTAATTTACCACTTTCAATAACTTTCTGTACTGTTAAGAAGTCACTGTCATATCTTCTGTTCTGATATGTTTGTACAAATAAATTCTTACTCTTAGCTAAATCAAAGATTTCTTTAGCTTGTTCATAAGTTGGCATAAATGGTTTTTCAACCATTACGTTCTTTCCGGCATTTAACACTTTCTTTGCTAATTCGTAATGTGTTTTTGGTGTTGTACAAATAACAATCAAATCAACTTCTGAATCATTTAATAAATCATCAATATTTTCTGTATAATTAACACCTTCAACTTCTTTCCAAACATCGTGAGATACACGAAGATCATAAATAGTTTTAATCTTTATATTGTCTCTCGTTAAAACATAAGGAATATGGTATCTGTTTGCACTTTTACCATTTCCAATATACCCAATTGTAAGCATTTTATTCTCCTATAATAATTGTTTAAAATCATCAAACGTATTTACTTTACGTAATGCATTGACAGTATCAGGATTGCTTAATTGTTTATTAATATAACTGAATATCTTTTTACTATCTTCTTCATTAGGATTAATTCCCCCAAAGAATACCATCTGAACTTTTTCATTTTTCCAAATAATAGGTTTTTCTAGAACGATAACATAGATAAAAGAAGACTCGCTAACAATACAATGAGGAATAGCTGTGTAATGTCCTATTTCTGTAGAAAAATGATTTTCTCGTTCAATAATATCTACTGCCTTTTTTTCATTTATAAGATTTTCCTTGCATAACTTAGAAGTTAGCATATCCAATACTTGTCTTTTATTTTCAGCTTTTAAATATTGAAAATGTCTACTATTAAACAGATGGTTAAAATAACTAATATTTATAGTATTTTTCATATAACGATGAATACTTTCTAAATCCTCTTCAGATAACAACGGACTAACAACAATAACTTTCTTCGAAAACATCTCACCATAACTACGAGTAGAAATAATAAAATCAATATGATCTAATGAATAGTTTTCTAACATATAGTAAGGAAGTGTATCTACTACATCCAACTCAGGTATTTGGTTTTCTATTTTATCTTTTAATAAAACAGATGTACCAACTCCATTATCACATATAATCAAAATTTTTCTTTTCATAACCTGTGATTTATGGATGTTATTTCCTTCAAAATGTAAAGCAATATAAGCTATTTCATCTTCAGAAAAATCATAATTTAATGCCAAATGGATCTTTTCAGTAAGAATCGTAGCATATTCATATGCCATATAGTATTTAGATTTTATTACTGCTTTAAGTGGATTCTCAACATGAACATTCACTCTTAATTTTTGGCAAGTATCCTTAATGTGCTGACACAAATTATTAATTAGTTTTTTATTAGTTAGTAAATCTTCGTTATATTTGTTTTCAATATGTTCTAGTGCTTCTAGGACAATTTTTTCCAGATTTTGATATTCACTATATGATAAGACCTGTCCTCCAAGTACTGAAGCTAAATAATACTTCAAATTCTCTTTCAAGTCTAAATCCATAGTCATATTAATATCTGAAATCATATGCTCTATAGCTGATAGAGTCTTAATATTAATAGAAATATTATCAAGATCAACTTCTATAGGTAGCATAGGTTCTCTTAATATTGATACCTTAATGTATTTTTCAAGCAAATCAATTTCAATACTTCTCTTGATAATTTTATTTTTTCTTAATTGCTGTATGATGCACTGATGTATAAATGATTGATCAATAGTTTTATATTTTTGATAAAAATAATAATCAATGTCTACATTCTCAACCATACACTGACGAATATTAATTTCACTACCTTGAATATATAATCCTTTTTTACTTTCTGATTTCAATTCAAGATCATAGTTTTCTAAAACTTGTCTAATACCTTTTAAGGCATTACTTACTGTATTACGATTGTAATATGTATTTTCGCTTATTTGATCTATTGTATGAAATTTATGAATAAAAAGTTCGTAAAATATGTCCTGATTAAAATGATCAAAATTCTGTTTAGAATCATACATTAACGATTCTCTTTTAGCTGGACTTACTTCTAATAAGTATCCATTCTTAGTAGATGTAATAATAGCATCCTGTTCATTTATCATTTTAATATAACGCTTGATAGTACGAGGAGAAACATCTAATAATTCAGCTAATTTTGCACTTGAAACAGGGCTACTGTTTTCAGCTAATATTTTTATAATTTCGCCATCTAACTTAGACATATTTTACTCCCTCCATCAATAATTCATTTAATAAATCATCATACTACTTTTCAGTTTTTTCACTTAAAGTCTTAGCACGATATAATGTACCTACGCAAACAATAAGTGATCCAACAAGTACTGCAATAACCCATCCAATTGGGTTATGTGCTAATGGCCATCCCCAAATTGCTGCCGGAACCCCTGTCTGTGCTGATGTTCCTAAAGCAACAGCGATAGCACCGCCAATTCCTGAAGCAATAACATTTAGTGGAACCATGAATAATGGATCCTTAATAGCAAATGGAATACATCCTTCAGAAATACCCATGAATCCTAATAAGAAACATGCAAAACCATCAGTTTTCATCTGATCAGTAAATACCGCTTTTTTAAATACCGCTTTGTCAACAATTGTTGCAAGACCAACACCAATAGCTGGGATAACTGCACCAATCATAGCTGGAACCCAAGCGTTAACACCTGCATCAGTATTAAGCTGCATACTTAATGCCAAAGCAGTCTTATTAATTGGACCACCAAGGTCAAATGCCATAGATGCTGAGATAACAGCACCTAAAGTAACTGCACCAAATTCACCAATCATCTTAATAAATGCTGTAATAGCTGAAATCAAGATATTTCCGATAGGACCAATCACAAAATAACTAGCTACGATTACTAAAATTGATCCGCCAACTGGAACTAAAAATAAATTTTTAACTGGTCTAAAAGTACGAGAAAATTTAATGTGTTCATTTAAAAATTTTACTGCATAACCTGCAAAAATACCAATAGCAATTGCTCCTAAAAAACCAGAACCCATTTCTTTAGCTAAGTAACCACCAATGAAACCAGGAGCTAAACCAGGCTTATCACAAATACTATATGATACGAATGCTGCGAACACTGGGAACATTAATCCCATCATTCCTGCACCTGCTACCTGTGCGATCCAACCAATGAATTTTAAAATAGGATCACTAGAAGTTAATAGTTTTGCACTATTAGCATCTACTCCAATAAACTGTCCAATCATAATACCAATACCCATAATAATACCAGCTGGTACAATAACTGGAATCATATAAGAAATACCTGTCATTAAATGTTCTTGGAATTCCTTCCAAACTGACTGCTTTTCATCCATAATTTTATTCTCCCTTAAATATGCTCTTTAATAATATTTTCACTATTGTTTATAGCTTGTTTTAATTCTACTTTTACAATCTTATCTTCATATCCACTTAAACGATCACTCTGGCTAATCTTAACGGCACTCGCAATAATAATTAAGTCTGCTTCTTTAATATCTGAAAGGCTTAATTTGTCTTCAATTCCTGAAGCACCCTGAGTTTCTACTTTAACTTTATAACCTAAGCAATTAGCTGCATCTTCAATAGCATCAGCAGCCATATAAGTATGTGCCACTCCCATGGGACATGCACAAATAGCTACAATTTTTTTCATAATTATTCTCCTGTAATTTCTAAAATTTTATCTACAATTTCTTCTTTTGACCCATTATTTAACATTTCTAAGAAATTCTTTCTTAGTAAATGTCTTGAGATTTTTGACAATAAAACTAAATGCTGATTATTTTCGCCATCAGGTGTTAAAATAGCAAATGCTAAATCAATTTCTTCATTAACATCCCAAGTAATACCTTTATTTAAGCGATAGAATAACAATTTAGAAGACTTAATAGATTTACTTCTACAATGTGGAATAGCAATTCCTTTCCCTACAGCTGTAGGTAATTCTTTTTCTCTATTCCATAAATCTTCTAATATATCATCGCTTGAATCACCTGCTCCTACTTTAACTGCATCTTTTGATAAGCGATCCAATAATTCTTCCTTACTTTCAAAAGTAAGATCCAAATGAATACACTCAAGATCTATAATTTTATCTTCCATATGTTTCTCCTCTTTTTCAATTCATCAACCGGCTGCACCTTTAATATACATGAAAGCACTTTACTTTACATCCCATAATTATGACACCATAAAGTGACAAACAAACATAATAAAATTACTCTTTACACTCAAAATATAATTATTTCTCTTATTTTGTCACCTATAAAGCTTTTTCTAGTACTTTACATAGAATTCATGTCACTTTTAATGAAATATTCACATATCTGTCACCGCAATTCCTTTTTTATCCATAAAAAAATACAGGAATAAACCTGTATTTTTTTAAAATTATGTCTAAATTTATTAGGAGTACAATGATACAAATCTTTGAATACTTTGTTCATTGATTTAACATTGGGAAATCCACACATAATCGCAATATCAATAAGTGGTAGATCAGAATCAAGCAAAGCTTGTCTTACTTCTTTCGCACGTGTCTGAGATATATAGGCTTTTATTGTCATACCAAGATTTTCTTTAAAGAGTTTAGAAAGATGTCCTTCTGATAGATGAAATACATCAGAAAGTACTTCTATTGTTAGATCTTCATGATAGTTATTATCAATATAGTTAATAATAGAAGTAATGCGATGTTTATTCTTTTCACTCTTTAATTCTACTTTATCTTTCTTCTCTATAGAAAGGTGTTCTACTAGTAAATAGATCAAATGATATAAAGCAGAATAGATAAGTAAATCTTTATGGTTACTATCCGTTTCATAGTATTCATTTATAAGAAATGGCTGTTTTTTAATCAATGTGCCTACTTCTTCATCAGGCTGTTTAAAGTATATATGATCTATTTCAGGATAAACTTCTTTTAGGAAGTGATAGTTGATTTGTAATGCTAAACCTATATAGGGTTTAGGTCTTCCGGATTCACAGGCATGAATGCTTCTAGAGTTGATGATAAGGGATAAAGAGTTTTCTTTATAGAGTATATGGTACTTACCATCAACCCAGCCATATTCTGCACCACATATAGGTAATACGATTTCAAGGCTATTATGCCAATGTTTATGAATAGGTTCGCATATGTCTCCTTCAAATCGTATGAGTTTTATAGGCAAGTTTAAATCATCGTTTATTTTTTCATATTGAATCATTGGTTCGCCCTCCCTATGTAAGCATTATCAATAATAACATAAATGAAAGAATTAATGTAAGAATGTGCAGTTTTAGAAAATAGATTCATTTACAAATTGGTCAATATATCTTTTTTCATTATTTGTGATAAAATAGACACATAATGAAAGGATATATCAAATGAAAACAATAAATGTAGTAGCAGCTATCATCTGTAAAGATGATAAAATTATGATTGCAAAAAGAGGTTATGGTGAATTTGAAGGAATGTATGAATTTCCTGGCGGAAAAATCGAACCGGGTGAAACTCCTGAAAATGCACTTATCAGAGAATTAAAAGAAGAAATGAACGCACATTTAATCGTAGATGAATTCTTTATGCATGTTCACTATGATTATCCAACATTCATATTAGAAATGGATTGCTTCTTATGTCATATTCCAGATAATCATTATGAATTGCTAGAACATGAAGATTGTAAGTGGATTATTCCTGGGCAAGAAGATGTTGTATGGGTACCAGCTGACTTACAAATTATTGAAAAACTAATTGCAAGAAATCAAGCTTAACACGTTTGGTTTCTTTTTTATTTCAAACATATGATATAATTGTATTAGTTTTCGTATTAAAGGAGTTATTCTATATGGATGAATTAAACAAAGCATTGCGTACAAGCTTTATTGATAAGTCTTTTCCTTCTAACAAGGATTTAAGACCTAAATTATTTTTCAACGATTATAAAAGAAGAATGAATCTCGCATTTGAAATCACTAAAAGATTAAAAGAATGTGACTATTTTGAATTTTCAGTTGCATTTATTAGTGAATCCGGACTTGCCGTTTTAAAGCAGATACTATTAAATTTAAAAGAGAAAGGTGTCAAAGGGCGTATTATTACATCTACCTATTTAGGTTTTAATGCTCCTAAAATGTTTAAGCAACTCCTTTCTTTTACTAACATAGAAGTAAGAATATTTGAACAAGAACATTGTGGTTTCCATCCTAAAGGATTTATTTTCCATACAGGAGACCATCGTGACATTATTGTAGGCAGCTCAAACTTAACTCAAACAGCGTTAGAATCAAATCAGGAGTGGGACTTATTTTTCACATCTCACGAAAACGGTGAACTTGCTTCACAAGTTTCAAATGAATTTGATATTCAATGGGAATTATCTACACCTCTAACAAACGAATGGATTGAAAGTTATAAAGAAACTTATGTGAAACCTGTTCGTCCTACTTCAGCACAAAGTTCAAAAACAATAAAGCCAAACAAAATGCAGGAAGAAGCTTTGAAATCATTAAAGAATTTAAGAGATAATAATAATGATAAAGCTCTTCTTATATCAGCAACTGGTACTGGTAAGACTTTTTTATCTGCATTTGATGTAAGACGCTTTAAACCAAAAAGATTATTATTTGTTGTTCATAGGAGAAATATCGCAGAAGCAGCATTGCGTTCCTTCAAATATTTAATTCCAAATGTATCTATGGGAATTTTCTCTGGAAACACAAAAGAAACTGATTCAGATTTTATCTTCTCTACTGTACAAACAATTCATAAAAAAGAATATAGAGAAATGTTTAATAGAGATGCTTTTGATTACATTATTATAGATGAAGTACATCGTGCCGGTGCACAATCTTATCAAGATATTGTCGATTACTTTAAACCAAAGTTTTTATTAGGTATGTCTGCAACACCTGAAAGAAGCGATGACTTTGATATATATGAAATGTTTGATCATAATATTGCTTATGAAATTAGATTAATACAAGCTATGGAATATAACCTACTCTGTCCTTTCCATTATTATGGAATAACAGATATGACTATCGATGGAATCGAAATTGATGATAAATCAGAATTCAATATTCTTACATCAGAATTACGAGTAGATTATATTATAGAAAAAATCAATGAATATGGTTATAGCGGTGATCGTATTCATGGTTTAATCTTCTGTAGTCGCAAGGATGAATGTGAAAAGCTTTCTCAGCTATTTAATATGAGAGGATATAAAACAATTGCATTAACTGGCGACTCTTCTGAAGAGATGAGACAAAAAGCAATTGATTCTTTAGAATCTAATGATGAGAATTCATTAGATTATATATTCACGGTTGATATCTTTAATGAAGGTATTGATATTCCTAAAGTGAATCAAGTTGTTATGTTAAGACCTACTGAATCAGCAATCGTATTTGTGCAACAATTAGGACGTGGTTTAAGAAAGAATGATTCTAAAGAATACGTTGTCATTATTGATTTTATTGGTAATTATGAAAAGAACTTCTTAATCCCTGTTGCTTTGTCAGGACAAACTAATTACAACAAGGACTCATTAAGACAGTTTGTATTTGAAGGTTCACTTATTACACCTGGTGCTTCTACTATTCAGTTTGATCAAATTACAGAAAAGAAAATTTATCAATCTATCGATGCAGCAAACTTCACACAGGTAAGACTTATTAAGGACTCTTATAAACAGTTAAAAGAAAAGCTAGGTAGAATTCCTCATTTAAAAGAATTCGAACAATATGGTGCCATTGATGTTCAATTAATGTTCCAAAACAAATCACTAGGTTGTTATCATACCTTCTTATCTAAATATGAAAAAGACTATCATATTCACTTTAGTACTTTAGAGGAAAAATATCTTCAGTTTATTTCATCTAAACTTTCTTCCGGTAAGCGTGTAGAAGAATTAGAGGCTATAAAGTTAATCATCAATAAAAGAACAAATCTTCTCACTCATTTAAAAGAAACTTTAAATAGTGATTATAAAATTGAATTACCAGATGTAGGTATAGAAACCATTTCAAATATTCTGTCTCAGAATTTCATGACAGGATCAAGTAAAAAGACGTTTGAAAAAGCAGTCTTCTTAGATGAAAATTTTGAGTCTTCACCACAGTTCTTAAAGTTACTTAATAATGAAGATTTTAAGAATCAAGTAATGGAAGTCATTGAATATGCAATTGATAAAAATAAAAAAGAGTATTCTAATAGATATAAGAATACCGATTTCTGTTTATACTCTAAGTATACATATGAAGATGTTTGTCGATTACTTAACTGGGAAAAGAATATTGTACCATTAAATATTGGTGGATACTTCTATGATATACGCACAAATACCCTTCCAGTATTTATTAATTATGATAAAGATGAATCTGTTGTAGATACTCAGAAATATGCCGATCACTTTATCGATGCACAAAACTTTGTAGCTATGTCTAAAAGCAATGTTAGAATCACTAATCCAGGTATGGAAAAATTTGTGAAAGCAGCAGAAAATAAAACGAATATCTATTTGTTTATTAGAAAAAATAAAGACGATGCTGCTTCAAAAGAATTCTATTATTTGGGTGAAGTCTATATTTCAAAAATAGAAGAGACCACAATGGCTAACGATGTGCCAGTATGTGAAATCTACTATCATCTAGATCAACCAGTTAGATCAGACATCTACGATTACATCCTTTCCTAATACTTACCTAAAAGTGCCTACTACCCTCCTATCTAATTCTCTAATAGAATACATATAGGAGGGTATTTAACATGACATATCTATGCGTCTTTCATAGTCTTCTGATTTAAGAATACTAGAGAATAATGCTTTAAAGATCATATACTTCTTATAGCCATAAATACGAAAGAATCGATTTAAACTAGAAGTAGAAACAAAACATCTTTCTGCAAGTTCATTGATTGTCAGATAATCTAGTTCATGTCCATTCTCTAATAGTCCTGAGGCAATCTGGTAATTGATATCACGTACTTCTGAATTATTAATAAATAAAAATAAGACATTAAAAAAACAATTCATCGTATTCCTCCCTTACAGTTATCATACCATGAATTGTTTTTATACTTCATTTTTATCAAATTCGTGCTTAAAAACGCTTATTCATCCATATGGTATATACCATAATCATTGGCTACAAAGGTAAAAGTCACTTCTGGAAACTGTTTAGACAAGTACTCTACCATATGTTCCATACCTGGTGCTTCACATGTCATATGATTAATCACTATAAGTGGAATATCATGATCTACTGCCCACTGGACACCTATCCAGTTACTTACACCATCATCACTGACTAAACATGCATCTGCACCTTCTTCATACATTTCAAATACATCTGTACAAGCCCCTGTACCTATGCCTAATCTATGTATTATTTGAGTCTTATCTCCTATGATTTCTATACCTTGCTGGTGGTAAGGTTTTATTCTATTAATAATATGTTGTGCACATTCTTCTACAGTCATATTAATATCATTTGTATATCTATAGTAAGAATGATCATGTGATTCTTCAAAATTGAGATCTAATGTGTTAGCCCAGCTATCTCTAATGCCATATTCGGGATAGACATCCCATAAATCATGACATCTATAGATTGTAATATCATGTTCTTTTAATAATGCTTCTTTTTCTTTTTGTGCTCTATATATAAGTGTAGGTAACGATGTAGATGCGAGATAGAATGGATTCTCATGTGAAATAATGAAATGTATATCATGTTCTACTGCATATTGAATCACTTTATTTGTCGCTACCCAGCATGTTATTACTTTACTTATTTCTGTTTGATCCTCCCCAAACAATATACGATCTCTTGTACAGTTTCTATTCACCCATTCACCTTGTGACTCTAATAAGTCTATGATGTCTCTTATTGTCATATGTATCCACTCCTTTCTTATAATTATACACAAAAAAAGACATTCTTAATCAAGAATGTCTACTTGTACTGCGTTAATTGTCATAAGGCTAGTAAAGTCATTAATAGCTAATGTACCTACAATCTTTACTTTCTGACCTTGTTTAAACTGCTTAATTTTATAGTTTGGATTATAGATAATTGTATCAATACCACCTACATTAGGAATAAAGAAGCTTAACTTGATATGATCAAAATAATCTTTTACAGGTGCTTCATGAATGACTAGACCTTCAATAGAGATAAGAGTCTTTTCCTGCCCATTTCCAAATGGTGATAGTACCTGTAAGTATTCTTCTATATTTGTCTTAGATAAGTCTGAAATTTCTAATGGAATCACATCTCTTACTCGATCATCATCATGGAATTCATCACTAATAAAGTATCCTGCATTGATTTCATCCGCAATAGGTGCAACAGAACGGAACTTCCCTGTACCAGGACAACCATAAATAAGGTACTTAACCATCTTCTTCGCATTATTTAAAGAACTAAGATAATGTGCCATCTTATTTGTGATAGAACCAGACATAACACTTTCATTATATGTCTTCTTGAATTCTCTTTGACGCATATTGTTTTTCTGTCTTGTCTTAGGTGTTAAAGCAACAAACTCAATCGCATCAAAACGACAGTCATTTAATAAACCTAAAGTCTTCTTTAAATGATAACGGTTAGAGTCACATAGAGGAACTCCTTCAGCCTGAATACCAATACCTGCAAGAGAAGCTAAATACTGATTTTCTTTACCAAGTAATGTATTAATAAGCTGTAATACAAGTAAACTCTGTGCAACATCTTCATCCTTATAGTGACCACCAGGTACTAATGGATATACATTGTCACCATCTCTTACTTCTAACTGATTTCCTAAGATAATATGAAGACCAGGACCAAAATCATCCTGAGGACCATCAAAGAATTCAAAAGCTGATTTCCCTTTAGCCATTAAGACACCTAGGAAAATCATTGCACTTTCTAATAAATGATGTAGTTCTGTACTCATGATACAAATATGAATCTTAGACTTAGAAGCACATGCTTCTTTGATGAGATTCAATGCTGTTTCACCATTCTCTAAATCTGTAAAGTTATAATAAAATGGTGTGTTGAGTGCTTCATAGTCTTCTTTTGTGAAGCCTCTATGTTCTACATATTTCGCAATAATAGGATTCACTTCATATGAATCCATGATTTCTTTAGTATGAGATAATTCAACTTCGTGAAATATCATTTTTTCACTCCCCTCTTTCCAAAACAATTATAACGAATGGTTCTCTAAAAAAAAAGTGTTACTTTCATTTACTCATTTTGAAACTTCTCAACACCTTTAATTCTATTATGTTAGACTATAGTCATGAGGAGGGGATTTCATGAAGAAAGATCAATATCAAATGGATATGACGCACGGTCCATTACTTGGTAAGATCTTAATATTTTCTATACCATTAATGTTTTCAGGGGTGCTGCAGTTATTATTTAATGCAGCAGACGTTATTGTGGTAGGACAATTTGCTGGGCCACGTTCTATTGCGGCAGTAGGTTCTACATCTTCTGTTGTCAATCTATTAGTGAGTTTATTTATTGGTTTATCTGTCGGAGTCAATGTACTAGTTGCACGTTTTATTGCTGCACAAAGAGACAAGGATACCCATGAAACAGTACATTCTGCCATACTACTCGCAATTGTATTTGGCTTGATCTTTGCGGTTATTGGTGTAACAGGTGCAAGAATGATCCTAGAAGCCATGGGATCACCTGATGATGTTATCAATCTTGCAACAACCTATTTACGTATATATTTTATCAGTATGCCCTTTGTTGCACTTTATAACTTTGGTGCTGCCATATTACGTGCCATTGGTGATACAAAAAGACCACTTATATTCCTTATTGTAGCGGGTGTTGTAAATGTCATATTAAACTTAATATTTGTTATTATATTCAAGATGGATGTAGCTGGTGTCGCACTTGCGACATTTACGGCTGAACTTGTTTCTTCAATTCTTATTATTAACTGCTTGATGAAAACAAGTACTGTCATTCATTTAGATATTCATGCTTTAAAGTTTCATAAAGATAAAGTGATTCAGATATTCAAAATTGGTTTACCTGCAGGATTACAGGGTGCTATCTTCTCTATTTCTAATATTCTGATTCAGTCATCTATTAACTCATTTGGTTCTATTGCGATGGCGGGTAATGCAGCAGCAGGATCACTTGAAGGATTTGTTTATCAGTCTATGAATGCCATCTATCAGGCATGTGTCACTTTCACAAGTCAGAACTATGGTATTAATGATAGAAAGAGAGTCGATAGAGTCCTTGCATTATGTATTGGAATAGTCACGGTTGTAGGACTTGTTTTAGGTAATCTAGTCTACTTCTTTGCAAATGAACTCATTCGCATCTATACAACAGATGTACAAGCTATTGCCTATGGTCATGAAAGATTATTATATATATGTGTCCCTTATTTCATATGTGGCTGGATGGATGTCATAGTTGGTTCATTAAGAGGTTTAGGTTATTCTACTATTCCTATGATTGTATCTTTAATAGGTGCATGTGGACTAAGAGTCCTGTGGATTCTTACTATCTTCCAATATTTCCATACACTTAATTCTATTTATTTATCATATCCAGTAACATGGGTTGTTACTGCAGCAGCCCATCTTATCACTTATATGATCCTAAGAAAAAAAGCTTTTAACTAAAAAAAGCCATTCAGAAATTTAATTCTGAATGGTTTTTTTATCTGGTAACTGTGCAATAATAATCGCGATAAACATAAGTACACAGCCCAATCCTTCTTTAATTGTAAGACTCTGACCTAAGATCATCCATCCTGCAAGTACTGAGAATACAGACTCCATACTCAACAAAATAGAAGCTACTGTAGGATTCATACCCTTCTGTCCAATAATCTGTAATGTATAACCCGCTCCACTTGATAATAATCCAGCATAGAGAATAGGTGCACATCCTGCCATGATATTATGCATAGATACATCTTCAAATAGAAACATAGGAATAGTATTTAATAATGCACATGTGAAGAACTGAATACAGCTCATCTTTACACCATCTACTAAAGGTGAATAGTGATCAATCACAAGAATATGTAATGCGAATACACAGGCACATGCACATACTAATAAGTCACCTTTACCTAAAGAAAGAGATCCTGTCATACATAATAAGTAAAGACCAATCACTGCTAGGACAACAGAGATACCAATCTTAGGACTTAACTTCTTCCCTAAAAATAAGCTAAAGAATGGTACAACAATAATATAAAGTGCTGTAATAAATCCCGCTTTACCTACAGTTGTATACTGAATACCAAACTGCTGCAGGGCACTTGCTAGACCTAATACAATACCACAGGCAATTCCACCAGCCCATAATTTCTTATCTTTGAAGTTCATTGTATGATCAAAGAAATAAATAAGTGGTAATAGAACAAGTCCACCTAAATAACTACGTAAGGCAGTAAAAGTAAATGGTCCTACATAATCCATACCTGCACTTTGTGCTACAAAGGCACAGCCCCAGATGAAGGCTGTAAGTAGTAGTAAAAAATGATTTTTATAACGCATGATTTTCCCTCCTACAAAAGGGTATTCTACACGAAATCATCTCTACTTACAAAAGATATTTATCTACGATTACTTTTATTCCATCATGATCATTATCTAATGTGATTTCAGTAGCCAATTTCTTAATTTCTTCTGTCGCATTTCCCATCGCTATTGCTTTACCAGCACTCTGGAATGCTTCAATATCATTCCCGCTATCACCCATCATGATTGTATTTTCAATAGGAATATTTAAGTAAGATGATAAAGATTCAAGTCCTGCTCCTTTAGTAATACCTAAAGGTGTGACTTCAATAGCTGTTTCTTCTACCACAGCACAGCTGACTGGAAATACTTCTAGTTTCTTTAAAAGCTGATTCATTGCATCAACACTTGGATTATATAAACAGAACTTAAGGATTTCATCCTTATGTACTTCTGCATATTCATAAATATCCTCTACAATAAATGCACGGCTTTCAAACATAGATTGATAAATAGCCATATTGTAGTAAGGCATATTCTCTACATCTTTTTGAGAGGCAATAGAATGCGACGAATCTAGTAAATACAACATCACATCCTCTTTCTTCACAACATCTATCATCTGTGTAAATACATCTGTATCAAAAGAATGAACTTCTAATGGCTGATCATTCTTAAAATCATAGATCAAGCATCCACTTAATAAGATTCCATAATCACAGAAATCTAATTCACCTTCATAGTCTTTTAATTCTGCCAGCCCTCTTCCTGTACATAAACAAATACTCTGTCCTCTATTACTTGCTTCATTTAAAGAAGCTGATGTATTTGGCGAAATTGTCTTATCAGACTTTAGAAGTGTACCATCCATATCAAGTGCTAGAAGATATCTTTCCTTGATCCATCCATAATGCAGGCAGGCATTGTAGATACCATCCTTGTCGGCATCAGTAGTCACATAGGTTGCTTTCTTCTTTAATTCATCTATACCATTACCCATCGCAATACTTGTCCACTCTGGAATAAACATAGACAAATCATTCTTTTCATCACCAAATACGACAACATCCTTAACATCACCACCAAGATGTTCCACCATACGTTTAATACCCTTGCTCTTATCTCCTGGTTCTACAAACAAGTATTCCTTGTGAAAACGACACCAAGGTAACTTCTTTAAAGATTCTAGTTTTTCTTCTTCACCCTTGAAGCAGGCAATATATACCTTATAGATTTGATCATAATCACGTGGATCTAAACCTTCTACCACTTCTGTCTTCATATAAATATCATGAGTAAACTCATAAAAACGATCATCTGGTGCAAGTCTTCTTGTTTTGTTGTCAGGAGAAAAAGCCCATATCAAACCCTTCTTCTCACATTCATCTATTAAATCAAGACATAATTGGTAATCCAATGGTTCAATACCAATCAACTGATCATCAATAGTAATTCCATTCCCTCCATCACTGATCATATTATGAAAACCTAATTCATGCATATAATCATGTGCCATGGCAAAACTTCTACCTGTCGCGATCGCAATAAAATGACCCTCTGCTTCTAGCTGTTTTAAAGCATATTGTGTTGATTCAGGAATATATTGATCTCCTGGTGTACCTACAGCTAAAGTTCCATCAATATCAAAGAAAAAGTATTTTCTATTCATCATGTACCCCTCACTTTCGAGATACATTATACACGCATGAACATGCACGTTCTAGAATGAATAGTTAGAGTCTTCACATACCATATGTTCTGGATAAATTTCCATAGCATATGAAGTTGTTCCTGAACGATTTGGATAAAAGCGTCCTCTAACACTTCCTTCAATAGACACAGACTGACCCTTTTCAAAGTGGTCTACAACATACTGTGCTTTCTCATCCCAGATCACACAACGTATATAATCATAACGTGGTCTATCTTCAGTTCCTCCTTTCGTAGTAAGTAAGAAAGAACCTCTAAGTATTCCATTTCTAGATTCTTTCACTTCTGGATCAGATGTAATCTGACCTTGTAATTTAACTTCATTCATATTTTTATTCCTCCTTCTATATACTTATTCCCTAAAACAATTAGAAATTACTTAAGATTTTTTAAAAAAAGTTTAATTCCCTACAACCCTTATGGTATATAATGTTTAAAAACGGAGGAGATTATATGGAATTAGAAACAAAAGCAATCCATGAAGGCTGGAAGCCTGGTAATGGAGAACCTAGACAGTTACCAATTTATGAAAGTACTACTTTTAAATATGATTCAAGTGAAGAAATGGGTATGTTATTTGATTTAGAAAAAGACGGTTATTTCTATTCACGCTTACAGAACCCTACAAATGATGCAGTAGCAGCTAAACTTACAAGCATGGAAGGTGGCTATGCTGGTATGTTGACAAGTTCAGGACAGGCAGCTAACTTCTTTGCGATTTTTAATATCTGTGAAGCAGGAGGACATGTTGTTGCTTCTGGTAATATTTATGGAGGTAGTTATAACCTACTTTCAGTAACTATGAAGAAAATGGGTGTTGATGTTACCTTTATTAATCAGGATGCATCTGTAGAAGAAATCAATGCGGCATTTAAAGAAAATACTAAATGTATGTTTGGAGAAACATTATCTAACCCTACAATGGAAGTATTAGATATTGAAAAGTTTGCATCTATTGCCCATACACATGGTGTCCCTTTAATTGTAGACAATACATTCGCAACACCTGCGAATTGTCAGCCTATTAAATGGGGTGCAGATATTGTAACTCATTCTACAACTAAATATTTAGATGGTCATGCATCTGGTGTAGGTGGCGCTATTATTGATAGTGGTCATTTTGACTGGATGAGTCATGCAGAAAAGTTCCCAGGACTTACTACTCCAGATGATAGTTATCATGGAATCACTTATGCAAAGAGATTTGGTAAAGCAGCTTATATTACTAAAGCCACTGCACAGTTAATGCGTGATTTAGGATCTATTCCTTCACCATTTAATAGTTATTTATTAAATATTGGAATTGAATCATTACCAGCACGTATGCGTGTACATTGTGAAAATGCCTTAAAAGTCGCTACATACTTAAAGAATCATCCAAAAGTTGCTTGGATTCACTATCCAGGACTAGAAGATGATAAATATCATGAAGCAGCTAAGAAGTATATGCCTCATGGTACATGTGGTGTTATGTGCTTTGGTTTAAAGGGTGATAAGAAAGAAGCAGTGACTTTCATGGATCACCTACAGCTTATTAACATTGTGACTCATGTAGCTGATGCAAAGACTTGTATTTTACATCCTGCTAGCCATACACATCGTCAGATGACAGATGAACAATTAAAAGAAGCAGGTGTTGATCCAACACTTATTCGTTTATCTATTGGTTTAGAAAACCCAGATGACTTAATTAAGGATATCGAAGAAGCATTAAAGTATTAAAAAAGACTGTTCAAGTGAACAGCCCTGAAAGCAGAATTTATTTCTGCTTTTTATTATGCTTTCCATAAACCATGAAGATTGCAGTAGTCATAAGCTGCTACAACTTCATCACCTTCACCAATATAGAATACAGCTTCAGGCTTGTCAGAAGGTGTTAACTGTTTGAACTGAGTACCATTCTTAGTTTCTAATACAATTAATGTGATGTAGTGTGCTTCAGTCATAGGATGTTCTACTGATCCTACAGATACTGTTACTTTATTATCTTCTACTTTCACTACAGGAACATGCTTTTCAACTGCGGCATCAGTTGTATTTGGTGTTAATTCCTTCATAGGTTCACCACAACAAACTACTGGTACACCAGAATCTACAAAATGAGTGATAACGTTACCACAATGTTCACAACGATAAAATTTCATATTCAATTCCTCCTTTATCTACTTCTATCATATCACTTTTAGAATATGACTACTAATGATATGCTTTCTTTTACAATATTTAAAAATTGAATTGTAAAAACGTTGATTACAAAAGGTTTTTTTAAAGTGTCATTTGTGATTTTTTTACAAAATTTTCTTGTAAATCTTTACAAAAGGCATTATTATGTAAATGGAAATATAAATAGAAGTTTTATATGGAGGTGATACATATGACTAGTGATTTTAGTATTGCTGTCCACGCTCTCGTCTATTTAGGTAAAAACCAAGACCTTATTTCTAGTGATGAACTTGCAAAGCATATTTGCACTCATCCAGTACGTGTAAGACGTGTTATGATCAAATTGAGAGAAGCTGGCCTTATTAAGGCTAAAGCAGGTGTTGATGGAGGATATCGTCTTGATAAAGAAGCAGATAATATTACTTTATCTGAGGTCGCGAAATCTGTCTCAAATGATTATATCCATGTGACTTGGCACAATGGAGAAGATGGAAGAGAAGCCATTAAGGACTCTAAAGTAGAACAAGCCATTGATTCTATTTTTGTAGATCTTAATGAAGCGTGTGACAATTTGTTGAAAGACAAGACCATCGAGGACATTATGAATATATCGAAGTAGAAATGGTCTACAATCAAAAGAAGCAGCCTAGATGGCTGCTTTTTTAAAGTCTAATATTAAGTTTAAGATAATACCTCCTACAACCATTGCTGCACCAATTAAACTGATACCAGATATTGTTTCATGGAAGAATATAAAAGCCCACAGAGGCGCTAAAATGACTTCTAACATACAAATAAGATTGGCTGTAAAAGCTTCTGTACAAGAAATACCTAATGCAAGAAATATACCACCTAAACACATTGGGAAAAAACCATAACCACATACACCAAAGGCATCGGTGATATGGAAATGAGGAAGTCCTCTAAAAACAATTAAACCTACTGTAAGAGAGAACATATAGGCAAATATTGTCGAAGAGAAAGCTTCAGCATCTTCTTTGTTGTTGAGGTAGAACTGCATTCCAAAGCAGGCTCCTGATATAATTGCGAGTATATTTCCTAATAGATGCGAGAAGGAAAGAGTATCCGCAAAGAATAGTGCCATACCGATAAAGACAATCGCAATAATCCCCATTTGTCTTTTTGTCGGTAATTTACGTAAATCAATTGATTGATAGATCAATACAAAGATTGTTGATGAGTATTGTAATACAATCGCATTAGCCACTGATGTCAGCTTATTGGCATAGATGAATGTCAAACTCATAAGAAACTGAAAGACCCCTACTGTAACTGTCATTTTATTGAATACCAGTTTCTTATGATGAATAATCATACTCAAAGGTATTGCGACAATAGAACTCATCATTGAGAATCCCAGCCCATTTAAGTGGCTTGCACGTATAAATAAACCTGCAAGTGACCAGCAGAATGCTGTCATCAGCAGGAAGAATACGCCTTTTGTACTTATTTTATTTTCCATAATACAGCCACTAATAATGCGATGATTAAAGGAATAAGTACCGGCACAACAACACATAAACCAAATAAAAGAATATTATTCATAAAAGTTCACACTCCTTTTCCTCATTATAGCATGCTATAATGAGGAAAACAAAGAGGAGATGATAGCGTGTGGGTTGTTGAAAGAATTGATGAAAAAGGGTATTATCATCTAGAAAACTTAAAGACAGGTGAAACCATTTTAAAGAGAGGTTTAAATGCACATGAGAATGATGTATTAGATGAATGCTTCCGTGTTTTACCTGAAGAGACTAAGAAGAGAAAACAAGAAGTGGATGATTTGTTCCACTCTCTTTTATAGAGGTGACTACATGTTAATTAATATACAGAATTTATCTTATGCGATTGGTGAAAGACAGTTGTATAAGAACTTGAATATGATTGTAGAGGATACAGATAAGATTGCCTTAGTTGGTGTCAATGGAACAGGTAAGAGTACTTTATTAAAGATGATTGCCCATCATGACAGTCCTGCAATCACTTATAAGAAAGATCTAAAGATTGCATACTTATCTCAGAATCCTGTATTTAGAGATAATGAAACAATTCTTAATGAAGCAAAACATATTCTTAAGGATGTCCCTGAATATTCTATTAAGTCTTCTTTAACACGTTTTGGTCTAGAAGATATGGAACAGGTGATCAGTACTTTATCTGGTGGTCAGAAGAAACGTTTAGCTCTTGCTATCGTATTACTAGAAGAATGTGATTTACTTATTCTAGATGAACCAACAAACCATCTAGATACACCAATGATTGAATATCTAGAAAAGTATTTAATAAAACGTTCTAAAGGATTACTCATGGTCACTCATGATCGTTACTTCCTAGAACGTATTACTAATAAGATTTATGAATTAGATAGAGGTGAGATTTTCCCTTATGTAGCCAATTATTCACACTTCCTAGAATTAAAGGCTGAAAGAGAAAACAATGCCTTACAGGCACAAAGAAAAAGAAACCTCTTCTTAAAGAAAGAATTAGAATGGGTCAGAGCAGGTGTTCAGGCACGTTCTACTAAGAGTAAAGACCGTTTACAGCGTTTTGAAGAATTATCTTCTATTGAACAGATTCAAGAAAAAGGGACTGTTGAATTAATTGATACTACAAGTCGTTTAGGTAAGAAGACTATTGAGTTAGTGAATGTGTCTAAGAGTTATCCTGATAAGGTGATGTTTAAGCCATTTTCTTATTTATTTAAGAGATTTGACCGTATTGGTATCTTAGGACAAAATGGCTGTGGTAAGACAACGTTACTCAATATGATTGCAGGTGTTATCACTGATTATGATGGTGAAATTATTGTGGGTGATACAATCCGTATGGCCTACTTCCAGCAACATTTCCATTATGATGATCCTACAATGAGAGTTATTGATTATATTAGAGAAACAAGTGATAATCTAGAAACAAGTGAAGGAACACTTAGTGCTCGTAATATGTGTGAACGTTTCTTATTTGATGACCACGCCCAGTACACACAAATTGGTAAGTTATCCGGTGGTGAACAAAGAAGACTCTACTTATTAAAGGTATTAATGGGTGCACCTAATGTATTACTATTAGATGAACCGACGAATGACTTAGATATTGAAACATTGAATGTATTAGAAGATTATCTAGATACATTTAAAGGTATTGTGATTACTGTATCCCATGACCGTTATTTCCTAGATCGTATTGTAGATGGTTTATTTGTCTTTAAAGATCAGGAAATTCATTATGTGAATGGTGGCTATAGTGCTTCTATTGATATCACTAATACTAAGAAAGAAACAGAATCTCAGAAAGAAGATTATCGTAAACAAGCTAAAGAAAATAGAAAAAGAAGATTAACCTTCAGTGAAAAGAAAGAACTAGAAGGTATGGATGATCTCCTTATGAATCTAGAAACACGTTTAAGTGAGATCGATGAGGAAATGGGAAATACCCAGGACTTTGAAAAGCTTGATGAATTAAGTAAAGAACGTGATGAAGTTGAAAAGAATTTAGAAGAAAAGAATGAACGTTATCTAGAACTATTAGAAATAGAAGAAAGCTAATGAAAAGAGGAATCCATTTGGATTCCTCTTTTGCTATATAAGGAGAAGCATTAGACTCATTTGAATAATTTATCAAACCCATCTTATTGATATTGAGTTCTTTTTATTATTAGACTTTTTATGGATTCAACATTTTATTAGAAATTTTCATTTCTCACTGAATATAAGATCGAATCTTACCATAATTGCCGTATTACTTATTTACTTTTCGGTTCGTTAGACTAGGAAGTCAAGTAACATGTCTTATATTTAATGTTTTATCTTCTGTCTTCTCTTTTCGCTTATATCATACATTATCATCCACGCAAATGCAAGCGTTTACACATATTTTCATAAATTGAAAATACAGTGATAAATAGATGATTTTTTCACAAATGAAAAAGCTATGGCTTTTACATCACCATAGCTTTCCTGCTGGATACTAGGATTACATCTTTTGGATTCAATTTCCAGCATCATAGATAAATGGGAAAACCTTTTTTATAGCCTTCCAATATATAGATCAACGTACCTTATTATTATATTCAGGAGCTATCTCCCGTTTTCCACCTTTCATATAAACCATACATTATTGATATTGCATATAAATCATTATCGGTGGATAAATACGTTTTTCCTAATTTAATTGAGTATCCTCAACGGATACTCAGTCACAGTATCCCATTGGAATCTCTCCTTTCTGACCAAGTTCTTTGAGATGAATGTATATGTTAAGGAGGTCTTCCTCCTCTCTTTCTGACTTAATTATAGCCTAATAATTACAATCATGCAAGCGTTTACATTCTATTTTTATATAATGAAAATACTTGTTTTACAAAACTCTTTTTACTATAATGACATTAGTTATATGACTGACGGAAGTGGAATTGACCACAGGGAGTATAATAAATCAAATGAAGAAGCCGACCGTCTGGGCAAAGAAGCCTGGAGTATGTGTCGGCTTCTTTTTTTGGAGGAATCTATGAAAGAATTAGAATTAAAGTATGGCTGTAACCCAAATCAGAAACCTGCTAAGGTATTTATGGAGGAAGGAGAACTTCCTTTTACTGTCTTAAATGGTAAACCTGGTTATATCAACTTATTAGATGCTTTTAATAGCTGGCAGTTGGTGAAGGAATTAAAGGAAGCAACTCATATGAGCTGTGCTGCAAGTTTTAAGCATGTATCTCCTGCTGGTGTGGCTATTGGGACACCTTTAACCGAAGTAGAAAGACAGATGTATTTTGTAAAGGAAAGTGCTGAAGTGTTAAGTCCTATCGCAAATGCCTATATTAAAGCAAGAGGTAGTGACCGTATGAGTTCATATGGTGATTTCTGTGCTCTTTCTGATATATGTGATGAAGTAACTGCAAAGCTTATTAATCGTGAAGTGAGTGATGGTATTATTGCCCCTGGCTATACTAAAGAAGCTTTAGAAATACTTAAGAAGAAAAGAAGAGGCACTTATTGTGTATTACAGATGGATCCAAACTATGTACCTAATCCAGTAGAAATTAAACAAGTATTTGGTATTACATTCCAGCAAGGTAGAAATAACTGTGTGATTAATGAAGAAATGTTTAAGGATGTTGTATCTAAAAATAAAGATATCCCTGAACATGCATTACATGATTTAATCCTTTCTATGATTACATTAAAGTATACACAGTCTAATTCTGTATGTTATGTCAAGAATGGTCAGGCTATTGGTATTGGAGCTGGTCAGCAGTCTCGTATTCATTGTACAAGACTTGCTGGTAATAAAGCAGATATATGGTTCTTACGTCAGCATCCTAAGGTATTAGGTTTACAGTTTGCTGATGGTTTAAAACGTGCTGAAAAGGATAATACAATTGATGCATATGTATCAGATGATTATGAAGATGTGCTAGGTGATGATGTATGGCAGAACTATTTCAAAGTAAAGCCAGAAGTATTCACTAGAGAAGAAAAGAAAGAATGGTTAAAGAAGAATACTGATGTCGTACTCGGTAGTGATGCATTCTTCCCATTTGGAGATAATATTGAACGTGCTCATAAGAGTGGTGTGAAGTATGTAGGTGAACCAGGTGGTTCTATTCGTGATGATCATGTTATTGATACTTGTGATAAGTATGATATGGTACTCGCATTTACCCATCAAAGATTATTCCATCATTAATCCTCTACTTTTGTTGTAACTGTGTTATAATGCACTTTATGAAAATAAATGAGAATGTAAAAATTAAAGAACTCACTACAATGCGCCTAGGCGGTCTAGCGCGTTATGTGATTGAATTAGAGACCGTAGAAGATGTAGAAAAAGCTTACTTATTTGCAAAAGAACATCAATTACCTGTATTTATTCTAGGTACAGGAAGTAATGTAATTGGAAAAGATGAAGGTTTCAAGGGGGTTATTCTTTTAAACCGTATTAAAGGTATACGTTTTATTGATGAATTGACGATTGATGCAATGGGTGGAGAACTACTTGATGATTTAGTTGCTTTTACTACAGAAAAGAATTTATCTGGTATTGAAGCATTAAGTGCTATTCCTGGTACTGTCGGTGCTGCACCTGTCCAAAATGTAGGTGCTTATGGTCAGGAAATAGAACAGGTATTAGAGTCTGTACATGCTTATGATTTAAAGGAAGAAAAGTATGTCACTATTAAGAAAGAAGATATGAATCTAGGTTATAGACAAAGCATCTTTAATCAGGGTAAAGATGCTGGACGTTATTTGATTATCTCTATGAGAATTCATTTAAGTCATGATAGACTTACTCCTCCTTTCTATACTTCTTTACAGAGTTATGTAGAAGAACATCAGATTACTGATTTTTCTCCTAAGTCTATTAGAGAGATGGTTACTGAAATACGCTGGTCTAAGTTACCTAAACCAGAAGAAATGGCTAGTTCTGGATCATTTTTTAAGAATGTTTATTTAGATGATCAGGAAGCAGAACGTTTAAGAAGTATGAATGTTCCTGTCTGGGAAGGTAATAAAGTCCCTTCTGGATGGTTAATAGACCATGCTGGATTAAAGGGTAAATCATTTTATGGTATGCGTGTATCAGAAAAAGCTGCACTGATCTTAATTAATGAAAGTGCACAAAGCTATGCTCACTTAAAACAGGCAAGAGAAGAAATTGTTTCTATTATTGAAAAGAAATATGGTCTAACTCTAAAACAGGAACCTGTTGAACTGGAATAAGATTTATTCCAGTTTTTTTGTGTTCTTTCTTATGATATAATTAGTTAGATTAGGAGGAATTGCTATGTTATTTATCACTGACAATGAATTTGAACGTGTTGTATCTAGAGCACGTAACCGTGATATTGCACGAGAATATTATCGAAGAGACTATGTTGTAAATGTTTCTATCACTATAGATAATCGTGGTTATTATCATATATCTGGTAAAGTTATGATTAATGGTAATATCTATCTTCCCCGTGTTCTTGTGAATCCCAATTCTAAAATAGTATCAACAGACTGTAATTGTATATATGCTGATGAATATACAGCCTGTGGACATATAGGAGCTCTTATTTTAAAGGTTCAGGAGTTATCTCCCAATACATTCCCTTATCGTTATGCTGTCGATTTAGAAAAGCGTGCACAGGAAGAAAAGAAAAGTGCTATGAGAGAACGTCTTTTATGGGAACAACAGATGGCTGAATTTAGAAGAATGGAAAGAGAAAAGGAAACCAATGCACTTACTGATTATGTTAAAAATCAGTTAGTCAATCAGTTTACGCCTGTAAGTTCTACACCCGTTCATTTAAAGTTGCTTCGTGCAGATGGATGGAATTTTAATATCACATTTAAGGTAGGACGTGCAAGAGATTATATTGTAAAGAGTATTCCTAACTTTGTAACACAGATGCAGAATAATGAATATCATGCTTATGGAAAGACTTTATCTTTTGTTCATAATCCTGATATTCTAGATGAACCATCTAAAAAGATTTACCAATTCATTCTGAGATTCTATCATTCTCATCTTGCTAATAATAATACGTTATTCATTGATAATGAGAATATTGATGCTTTATGGGAGTTACTTACAACTATTCCTGCATCTTTACATAATTTTAAATGTATAGAAGATGAATTACATCCTGTGGTATCAGTAACTAAGGATAAACATGATACAATTCTAGAACTAGAAACAAATATAGCACCTTATTTTGCTGGTAAAAGATGTTTATATCAATATACACCTTCAGATTTTACTATCACTCGTTATCCTTTTGATAAACAGGGTGTTACTATTGAGTTATTGAATCGTTTTGATACATTACAGCGTCTTTATGTAGCACATGAACAGTTAGAAAACTTTACTCGTTATATTATTTCTCCTACAAAAAAATATATTGAGTATGTAGGCTTAGAGGATACAATCCAAGAGGAATCACATCTAGAAATCTATGCAGATGTAGATGAAGATGAATATGCTTTAGTTAGCTTAATTGGAACATATGAGGATGGAAAACATGATCTTCTTAAAGAAGATGTACCTCATTCTTTAAAAGCAGACCTCATTATTAATTTCTTAGAGAAATATAATCCTGATGATATGTCAGGACCTATGCGTTTTGATACACATCGTGATGAAACAATAGATATGATTCATGATGGTTTAGGACATCTTAATAAGATTACAGATGTTTATGTATCTGATTCTTTACAAGCGATTGGTTCTAAGAAGTCTATGAACTTATCTGTTGGTATCAAGGTCTCTCATAATCTATTAGAAATGGACTTAGATTCTTTAGATGTGCCTAGAGAAGAATTAGCTGATATTATTGCAAGTCATAAGAAAAAGAAACGTTATCATCGTTTAAAGAATGGTCAGTTATTATATATTGATACACATGAATTAGATGAGTTAGGCAATATGATGGATCAGTATCATATTCTACCTAAAGATATTTCTGAAGACGGTACAATTGATTTAAATCTAAATAGAGCTTGTCAAATGGACTTAGCAACACAGGATTTCCAGTATGTACAGGTCAATCGTGAAGAATCATTTAAGAATGTATTGGATCATTTAAAGAACTATACACATCATAAACATGAATTAAATGAACGCTATGATGCCATCTTAAGAGATTATCAGAAAGAAGGTTTCCAATGGCTTTCTACTATGAATGATCTACATTTTGGTGGTATTCTTGCAGATGATATGGGTTTAGGTAAAACTATCCAGATTATGAGTTTATTAGAAAGTAATGAACATCACTTTTCTATTATTATTTGTCCTGCTTCATTGATTTTAAACTGGTTGGATGAGTTTAATAAGTTCTCTTCTCATTTAAAGGTGACTTGTGTAATGGGAAGTGCAAAGGAACGTAAAGAGATTATTAAAAGTTATAAGCAGTTTGATGTGATGATTACTTCTTATGATTATATTCGTAAGGATTATGAACAATATAAGGATATTGTATTTGATTTTATTGTATTGGATGAAGCACAGTATATCAAGAATCAGAAGACTAAGAATGCGATTGCAGTTAAGTCATTAGAAGGTAAACAGCGTTATGCGTTAACTGGTACACCTATTGAAAACTCACTTGCCGAATTATGGTCCATCTTTGATTTCTTAAATAAAGACTATTTATATAACTATCGTTATTTTAAATCTCATTATGAGGCACCTATTGTAAAGGATCATGATGAAGAGGTTCAGACACAATTACAGAAGATGATCTCACCTTTTGTATTAAGACGTATTAAGAATGAAGTATTAAAAGATTTACCTGATAAGATTGAAAATACCGTACTTGTAGACTTCAGCGAAGATGAAAAGAAGCTCTATTTAGCTCATTTAGCACAGGCCAATCAGTTATTAAAGACATTGGATGGTTCTAAAGACCGTATTCAGATTCTTGCAATGTTAACAAAGTTAAGACAGATCTGTTGTGAACCTCGTATTGTCTTTGATGATGTAAAACATATGTCCTCTAAGATGGAAGCATGTTTAAATATTATTCAGACATATAAAGACAATAACAAGAAGATTATTGTATTCTCATCATTTAAGAGCTTACTGAATCTTCTTGCTAAAGAATTAGATAAGAGTAAGACATCTTATTATATGTTGACTGGTGATACTGATAAAGCAGATCGTAAAGGTTTAGTAGATGCTTATCAGAATGATGATACAACAGTCTTCTTAATTAGTTTAAAGGCTGGTGGTACTGGTTTAAACCTCACTGCAGCAGAAGGTGTTATTCACTTTGACCCTTGGTGGAATATGTCTGCACAAAATCAGGCAACTGATAGAGCATATCGTATTGGACAGAAGAATAAAGTATTTGTATATAAGTTGATTATGGCTGATTCTATTGAAGAAAAGATTCAGACATTACAGGCAGCTAAGAAGGATTTAGCTGATCGTTTTGTGGAAGGTAATAGTGGTTCTATTACGACTATGAGCGGTGAAGAAATCATGAGTTTATTTAGTGAGGATTAACATGAAGAAGATGACTATGGCCGATATTGCGAAAGTTGCAGGTGTGTCTAAGACAACTGTTTCTCGTTATTTTAATGGTGGCTATGTAAAAGAAGAAACACGTCAGAAGATAGAGAAGATTGTAAAAGAGTATGATTATGAGCCTAATGTGCTTGCTGCGAATTTAAAAGCCAACAAGACACATACTGTGGGTATTGTATGCCCTACTCTTACTTCATATGCTTCTAGTCGTATGATGATGAATATTGATCAGTTCTTAAAGAAGCATCATTATACGACAATCATCATTAACACAAATCATGATGAACTCGATGAAATCAAGTCCATTACTAAACTTACACAATTAAGAGTGGATGGTATTATTCTTCTTGCCACTTCTATCACAATGGCACATAGAGATATTGCCTCTAAGAGTTCTGTTCCTATTGTGTTTATGGCGCAGGCCTATGATGATGGTGTGAGTGTTATTAACAATGATTATGAAGCAGGCTATAAGATAGGTGAGTATATTTATTCTAATGGTCATAAGAATGTTGTATATGCAGGAGTAAGTAGAAAAGATGTGGCTGTAGGAGTCATTCGTAGACAAGGTGTTTATGATGGATTACAGGATGTGCATCCTCATTTTCTAGAAACAGACTTCTCTGTTGAAAAGACAATAACTCGATTAAATGACTATTTAAATCATCATAAATGTCCTACTGCCATTATTTGTGCCACAGATACCATTGCGATGGGATGCATGAAAGTTCTAAAAGATCACGGTTTACGTATTCCTGAGGACGTTTCAGTAACTGGATTTGGTGGTTATTGGACTTCTACTGTAATGTCCCCTGCTCTTACAACTATTAAGTTCCATTATGCCCATGCTGGTCAGACGGCTGGACAGATTATTCTTGATATGATAGAAGAAAAAGAAGTCGAACGTGCTACACTTATTGACTTCACATTTATAGAAGGAGAAAGCGTCAGAAGTATCTGATGCTTTTTTTTAAAAAAATGTGGTATCGGTTTCATATTTTTATTGACAAGTGCTTGTGCTTGATATATGATACAGATGTGGAATCGGTAACATACCGATAAAGGAGGAAATTTCAATGGACTACAATAAAGTCGCAAAAGAAGTCATCTCCCATGTTGGTGGACCTAAGAACATCAAAAAGGCATTTCATTGTGCTACACGTTTAAGATTGATGTTGAAGGATCCATCATTGGCAGATGAAAAAGCTTTAGAATCTGTAGATGGAGTTAAGGGAACATTCCTTGTCCAGGAACAGTTCCAGATCATCTTCGGAAGTGGTACTGTGAACCTTGTCACAGATGAAGTATTAAAAGAATTAGGTATGGACTCTCAAGATCAGGCTGATGAAGAGATTGTAGAAAAGAAGGGAAATCTAATCAGCCGTGCTGTTAAGACACTAAGTGATATCTTCGTACCTATCGTTCCAGCCATCGTTGCTGGTGGTTTATTGATGGGGATCAATAACGTATTAACTGCACAGGGATTATTCTTTGCGAATAAGAGTTTGATTGAAGCTTATCCAATGTGGAAAGACTTTGCGACAATCATCAACTTATTCTCTAATGCAGCATTCACATTCCTTCCAATTCTCGTTGGATTTAGTGCTACTAAGAAATTTGGTGGTAACCCTTATTTAGGTGCTGTCATGGGTATGATCATGGTACATCCTGATTTATTAAACTGTTACAACTATGGTAAAGTAGCAACACCTTTCTGGAACCTATTTGGTTTAAAGGTTGCTGCAGTAGGTTATCAAGGAACAGTTCTTCCTATCTTATTTACATCTTGGGTAATTGCAAAGTTAGAAACTAAGTTACATAAAATCACACCTTCTTGGTTAGATAACTTAACGACACCATTATTGTCAGTATTAATTACTGGATTTATTACATTCTTAGCTGTTGGTCCTGTATTAAGAGAAGCAGGTAATGTACTTGCAGATGGATTACAGTGGTTATATTTCTCATTAGGCCCTGTTGGTGGTGCAATCTTTGGTTTCTTATATGCACCTATCGTTATTACTGGTATGCATCAGAGCTTTATCGCAATCGAAACACAGTTGCTTGCAAGTGCAGCACATAGAACATTCATCTTCCCTATCGCAGCAATGAGTAACGTTGCTCAGGGTGCTGCAGTATTAGCTGTGTTCTTCTTATCTAAAGATCCTAAACAGAAATCACTATGTAGTGCATCTGGTATTTCAGCATTACTTGGTATTACTGAACCTGCAATGTTCGGTGTTAACTTAAAACTTAAATATCCATTCATTGGTGCTATCTGTGGTTCTGCTGTTGGTTCAGCTTGGATTGCAGGCACTAAGACTCTTGCAAGTGCTGTAGGTACTGCTGGTATTCCTGGTTTCCTTTCTATTCCACCAGAAAGCTGGGCTAACTATGGTATTGGTATGGCTTTATCTATCGTTGTCGCATTTGTAGTAACTTGTATCCTACATAAGAGAAATGTAGAAAGTAAAGAAAGCTTAGCTGCACCTATGAAAGGTACAGTCGCTTCTATCACTGAATGTCCTGATCCAACATTTGCTTCTAAAGCTATGGGTGATGGTTTCGTAGTATTCCCAGAAGATGGTAAGTTCTATGCACCAGCGAATGCTGAAGTGACTATGACTTTCCCTACTAAGCATGCATTTGGTTTAATGACAAATGATGGTACAGAAATTCTTGTACATATTGGTTTAGATACTGTTGAATTAAATGGTGAACCTTTCACTATGCACGTTAAAAAAGGTGACAAAGTAAAGAAAGGTCAGCTACTCGTTGATGTTGATTTAAAGGCTATTGAAGCAGCTGGTAAAGAAACTGCAACTGCAGTAATTATTACAAATGGCAAAGTAGCGAACTTAATTAAGAGCGGTGCTGTTGATGCTAAAACAGATGTTGTAGAAATAGCGAATCCAGTTGTAGAAGTTAAGGCTGCATAAGGAGATTTTTATGAAGGAAATGTACAAACTAAAGTATCATCTAGAACCTGTATCTGGATGGATGAACGATCCTAATGGGCTTGTAGAAAAAGATGGAAAATATCATATCTATTATCAGTATTCTTACGAACCTGAAGGTGGATTAAAGTATTGGAAACAATTCACTACTAAAGATTTCCTTCACTATCAGGATGAGGGGATTGCCCTCTCTCCTGATCATCCTCATGATCAGGGTGGTGCTTATTCTGGGTGCTGCTTCAATGACCATGGATTATTACGTTATTTCTATACTGGTAATGTAAAGCTGCCTGGTGATTATGATTATATTAATGCAGGTAGAGAACATAATGTGATGATAGTTGATTCACAAGATGGGCTTGTATTAGATCATAAGGAAGTTGTGCTTTACAACAAGGATTATCCTCAAAACATGTCTTGTCATGTAAGAGATCCCTACGTTTATGAAAATGATGGTATGTATTATATGGTTCTAGGAGCAAGAACCCTTGATTCACATGGTTGTGTAATCTTATATTCATCAAAAGATTTAAAGAAGTGGGATTACATGAAGACTGTTGACTACCATAAACCTTTTGGTTATATGTGGGAGTGTCCGAATTATTTAAGTTTTGAAAAGAAGAAGTTCTTATTCTGTTGTCCTCAGGGACTAGAAAGCCATAACTATGATTATGAAGCTATTTATCAGAATGGATACTTTCCTCTTACAACAGATTTAGAGAAGGATTGCGTTTTGGAGGACTTTATCGAGTTTGATCATGGGTTTGATATCTATGCCCAGCAGTTCTTCAAAGATGAAAAAGGTCGTATGATCATGGCAGGCTGGATGGGGCTTCCTGATATTGATTATACAAATCCTACCGTAGAAGAAGGACGTCAGCATGCCTTCACTCTCTTTAGAGAGATTACTGAACATGAAGGTAGACTCTATCAGTTCCCTATTGAAGAATATAAGTCTTTAAGAGAAGAGAAGAAAGAAATACAGGGAACATCTCTTACAATGAATACGTCTTGTTTTGAATGCCATATAACTGACCTCCCTCAGTCATTCAAACTTCATTTAAGAGGTGTAAATATGAATTATGAAGATGGTCTTCTCACTATCGATATGAATAAGAGCGGTTCAGGTCGTGGTATGAAACACATTAAAATCCCTGAAATGAATAATATGACTTTGTTTAGCGACACATCTTCTTTAGAGCTATTCATCAATGATGGTGCTTATGCCTTTACTACACGCATTTACAACAATTCAGATACTATTGAAATTATAAGTAATAAAGAAATTGATATGACTGCTTATCAATTAAAAGCGATTGACTTAGAACCTGCCAAATAGGCGGGTTCTTTTCTTTTAGCACTTTATTAAAGAAAGTGCTAATTTTTAGCACTCAAGTGTTGACTTTGCTAAAAGAGTGGCTATAATAATAGTTGTAATCGATAGAGAGGTTACTAAGAAATAAGAAAAACGTTGAGAGAGGCGAACAAATATGAGATATTATCCAAATTTTAGTGATGTATTTGATGATTTATTTGATTCAGGAGTCAATACTACAAAAGCAAATACAATGTTATGTGATATTCGTGAAACAGAAAATACTTATGAAATGAATATTGCTCTTCCTGGATATAAGAAAGAAGATATTGCTTTGGAACTTAAGAATGGCTACTTAAAAGTATCAGCATCTGCTAAGAAAGAAGAAACTACAGGACGTATTGTAAGACGTGAAAGATATAGTGGTAACTGTTCTAGAAGCTTCTATGTAGGTGAAGAATTTACTGAAGAAGATATCAAGGCTAAGTTTGATAATGGTGAATTAATGATTTCAGTTCCTAAGGAAGCTCCAAAGAGAATAGAAAAGAAATCAATTACAATCTACTAATAACACGAGACGAAGAATCCCATGTTTAAATTTGATAAAGGAGATGTTATTTATGAGATTTTTACCTGGTTTCTATGATGTGTTTGATGATATGTTTGATGATGGCTGGATGAGTCCATCAACTAATGCAATGCAGTGTGATATCAAGGAAGTAGACAACAACTATGAAATGAACATTGCTCTTCCTGGATATAAGAAAGAAGATATTTCTCTAGACTTGACTGATGGTTATTTAACAGTTTCTGCAAATACTAATCAGGATAAGGAAGAAAAAGATAAGAACGGTAAGGTTATCAGAAGTGAACGTTATACAGGTAGCTGTTCAAGAAAGTTCTATGTTGGTGAGGGCTATAAAGAAGAAGACTTCACTGCTAAGTTTGAGAATGGTGAATTGATGATCACTTTCCCTAAGACTGAACCTGAAAAGATTGAAGAAAAGAAACCTATCATGATTGAATAGGCATTTAAAAAGGAAGCGTGAGCTTCCTTTTTTTATACTGTACGCAAATAATTATAAACTTGTTTCTTGAAACTCTCCCAGTTCATTGATCCAGACTGCCCTTCTATCATTGGTCTAGGACACTCTTTTCCTGACCAGTCATGATGCATACGGAGTTGATCTACACTGAGGTTATATTGTTTTAATAATGCAGCAGCAAGTTTGGCTGCATTTTTTTCTGCCATATATAAATGGCCATCTGAATTGACACATATTTCTATCGCAATAGACGCACTATTACCTGGCATGACACCATCTCCTGCATGTCCTGCCTGCTGGTTAAGTGGTAATGATTGATAGATACTATGATTATCCACTGTATAATGCCAGGAAGCAGAACGTACATTACCTGTATATTGAAGTTTAGCATGACTCAAAGCATCGGCTCCTTTACTTGTATTATCTGTTGTATGAATCGTAATATACAGTGGTCTCATTGCATAATGAGTACGATGACTACTTGTTTCAGGAATCATATAATCTTTGTAGAGTGGTATCCCAGTTGTATTCTCTATAGAATTATTGACATCTATACTCACATATTGAGAAGAAACCCACCCCTTCCCTTCTATATACATATAACGTCCTGCTTCTTTTGTGACATGATAACTTCCTGCAGGAACAGTATTAGAAGTAGCATAGTAAGAGAATGGTGCACTATACAGCGTCTTAGAAGTACTAAATGTAATTGTATTAGAGATTGTAAGAGGCTGTACACCTACATAGTTTTTATGACTATATTTCTTACCATCTAGCCCTGTATAAGTCAAACCATCAAAGCTCTCACATTCTATTGGTCTAGATAAGAGATGGTTACTTATTAATATATGATCACTTTTAATAATGACTTGTGTTGGTGTATAGCTAGGAAAACTAATAATAAGTAATACTACAACCAATATATTCTTCAGTATTCTCTTCTGTTTTATTGTCAGCTTTTGATGTTTCATAAGTTTATCCTTCTTCCATTGCATTGTCATTATAATACTAATATAAGATTATGAATAATTTTTTAACTTAACCAATCCATTAACATACTGTAATTTTCATTGATGCAAAAATGAAAACGCTTATTTTTTCACAAGACCTTTATAAGCCTAAAAAACGCTATTTTAAGCCCTTTTTATACTATTTTTTACATGCTGTTTTCTTGAGTTTCATTGACTTTAAAAGCATGGTGTCATATAATTTTGACAGGTGATAACCCTCACCTTGAATCAACAGTCATTTAGTAATGAAAGGAGTAAAAAAATGATTTATTCAAAAGAAGTTGAAGAAATGTATTGCGTTAAACAGGGCGGCAATCATGGTTGTGCCCCAATTCCTGAAGAAGGCAAATGGGTTTATTCTAAAGAAATCAAGGATATTTCTGCTTACACTCATGGTATCGGATGGTGTGCTCCACAGCAGGGTGCTTGTAAACTTTCTTTAAATGTTAAGGAAGGTATCATTGAAGAAGCACTTATCGAAACTATCGGATGTTCAGGTATGACTCATTCTGCAGCTATGGCAGCTGAAGCTTTAGTTGGTAGAACTTTACTTGAAGCATTAAACACTGACTTAGTTTGTGATGCTATCAACACTGCAATGAGAGAATTATTCTTACAGATCGTTTATGGACGTTCTCAGTCTGCTTTCTCAGAAGGTGGTTTAGTAGTAGGTGCTGGTCTTGAAGACTTAGGTAAAGGTTTAAGATCAATGGTAGGTACATCTTATGCTACTAAGAAGAAAGGTCCTCGTTACCTCGAATTAACTGAAGGTTACATTACTAGAGTTGCTTTAGATAATGATGACCAGATCATCGGTTACGAATTCGTAAATCTTGGAAGAATGATGGACATGATCAAAGCTGGAGAAGATGCTAATGAAGCTGTTAAGAAAGCAACAGGTTCTTATGGACGTTTTGCTGATGCTGCTAAGTACATCGATCCAAGAAAGGAATAATTAGGAGGTAGAACAATGGCTATTACATTTGAAGGTTATGAAAGAAGAATCAACCAGATCAATAAAACTTTAAACGAATATGGTATCAAAGATATCGAAGAAGCTAAGAAGATCTGTGATGATAAAGGTATTGATGTTTATAACATCGTTAAATCTACTCAGCCTATCTGCTTCGAAAATGCTTGCTGGGCTTACACTGTAGGTGCTGCAATCGCAATCAAGAAAGGTGACGTTAAGGCTGCTGATGCTGCTAAGACAATCGGTATTGGTTTACAGTCATTCTGTATTCCTGGATCAGTTGCTGATGATCGTAAAGTAGGTTTAGGTCATGGTAACTTAGGTTCAAGACTTCTTGATGAAGAAACTCAGTGTTTCGCTTTCTTAGCTGGTCATGAATCATTCGCAGCTGCTGAAGGTGCAATCAAGATCGCATTAAACGCTAACAAAGTTCGTAAGCATCCTTTAAGAGTTATCTTAAATGGTTTAGGTAAAGATGCTGCTAAGATCATCTCAAGAATCAATGGTTTCACATATGTTGAAACTCAGTTCGATTATTTCACAGGTGAGGTTAAAGAATTATCTAGAACTGCTTATTCAGATGGTGACAGAGCTAAGGTTAACTGCTATGGTGCAGATGACGTACGTGAAGGCGTAGCTATCATGCATAAAGAAGGTGTAGATGTATCAATCACTGGTAACTCTACTAACCCAACTCGTTTCCAGCATCCAGTTGCAGGTACATATAAGAAAGAATGTATCGAACAGGGTAAGAAATACTTCTCAGTTGCTTCAGGAGGAGGAACTGGTCGTACATTACATCCAGATAACATGGCTGCAGGACCAGCTTCATATGGTATGACTGATACTATGGGTCGTATGCATAGTGATGCTCAGTTCGCAGGTTCTTCATCAGTACCAGCTCACGTTGAAATGATGGGCTTAATCGGTATGGGTAACAACCCAATGGTAGGTGCTACTGTTGCAGTTGCAGTTGCTATCGAAGAAGCTAGCAAATAATTAATTCAACACTTAAAGTCCTGATTTATTCAGGGCTTTTTCTTTACTACAACGAATATTAATAATTATCAAAAAGAAGCAATGAGAACACTGAATCCCGAACTGAATAAGAAAGATATACTTATGAATAGTGTTATAGGATGTTGATGCAGAGACAAAAATCATCTTATTAAAGAATTAGGTGATATAGCCTGGTATCTTGCCGAAGCTGCTACCGCATTAGATGTTCCTTTAGATACTATCTTACAAGGTAACCTAGATAAACTACATAAAAGATATCCTGATGGATTTAATACAAGTGCTTCTATCAACAGACAAAAAGAGGATTGATTCTGTATCACAGAGTCAATCCTCTTTCTTTATATTTCATAGTCAATGGCAGTTACTTTCTTCATCTTGACTCCTTCATTAAAACTTTCATTTGAGTTTGCATGTCAACTTCCAAAAAAACGCATATGATCTGAATCATTATCAATTTCCTAATCAAAAAAAAGATAAGATCACCTGCTTTTCTATCTTTCCACTTTCCTTGATTCTTATCGTTGTTTGTATTCGCTTGAATAAATGCTATACTATGAGCAAGGAGAATTGATTGTTATGAAACCAATTAAAGATATTGATTCAGATAATAATAATGTTAGTCTTCCTGAAACAATCGAAAATAAGTTAAATGAAGCAGAAATAGATTACGAAGAAGGAAGAAATCATACTGAAGAAGAAATATGGGGAATGTTTAGTAAAAAGTATGGATTTGACTTATAAAATATTATCTTAACTCTATGAAAATGAAACAGTGTACAAAAAGAGGATTGAATCTGTACTTACAGAGTCAATCTTCTTTCTTTTAATTCCAATAATCTAAGTAATCATATTCAGTATAACTACTAATAGATGCAAATTTCTGATATGTATCTCTATCCATAACAGCATATTTACTTGTTTTATTCTCTGTCTTAGTCACAAGAACATTTGTATCTCTAGAAAGTCTATAGAAACGATACGTATTTCCTTTTAATACAACACTGTAAGCAGGTGAACCATAACGAGCTTTGCTTTCATCATACTTAGTAACACCTTCTGGTAACTGATCAATAAATTCTAAACTATTAATCTTAGAAGAAATAGAAGTAGACTTATATAAAGAATAAGCTGTCTTCTTTTCACCACTTACATCAGCCTTTAATAAATATGCATTAGGACTAGGGAATACAAATACAGCCATTACACCAATAAACAAACATACAATAATACCTGCAATTATCTTTTTCTTAGAATTCATTTTGTTTTCCTCCTCTTATATTATATCAAGAAAGTAAATCTCTCTTCTACTACATGTATATTATTATTTAATAATTGTTTTTTTTGTTATAGATATAAATAATAGTGAACTCATATATATTGTGTGTAAATACTCAAAACCCCTTCGTCAGAAGGGATTATAAGAACTTATCTAATTCAGTTTTTACCTGTTCATTGATCTTATTAGTCGGATGATCAATTCTATGACCTCTCATGATCACAGATTCAATATGTCTTAATGCCAGTAAATCATCTAATGGATTATCCTTTGTGACAATCATATCAGCTGACTTACCTACTTCAATAGAACCTGTCTCATCATCAATACCTGCCATTCTAGCTGCCTGTAATGTCGCACAATAAATCGCATATGCATTACTTACACCCACATACTTATGGAAGTAATATAGTTCTCTCCAGTAGTCATACTGTGTAATCCAAGGACATCCTACGTCATTACCTAATACAATAGGAATATCATTTTCTAGTGCCTGTTTCGCACATTCTATAATTCCATCAAATACGACTTTACCATTAAACTGTTCTACTTCTGATGCGTTAGTAATAGAACGATCAAATAAAGCATATGGTAATGCTGGTGATAATGTTGTACATAGGAATGCATGATTTTCTTTAAACAACTTTATCATATGATCATCGAGTTTTGCCCCATGCTCAATCGAATCTACACCATTCTCCAAAGCCACTCTGACACCATCAGATGATTCTACATGCGCAGCCACTTTAAAGCCTAATTCGTGTGCTTTATTACAAACCGCTTTAACCATTTCAGGAACCATCTTTAATTCTCCAGGAACACCCCTTTCCTTTGCATCTAGAACACCACCTGTAATCATTAATTTAATTAAATCGACATTCTGTTCCTTTGCTTTACTTACCTGTAAAAGTGCATCATCAATTGTTTCAGCTGCAATTGCTACACTCCCTGCCATATGACCATGAGGGACTGAAATACCTTCATTACCTGCTAAAATACGTGGACCTATCTTCTTCCCGCAATTAATTTCATCACGTACACGTGTATCAAAATCTCTAATACCACCTACTGTTCTAATCGTAGTGACACCACTGAGTAACTCTATTTCCGCAAACCCACTCACCATATTATGAGCAATAGCACGAGTAAGTGGATTACTCATTAAGAAGTTTACTAACTTTGCATTATCTCTCTGTTTCTTTTGTGGTTTACCATTTCCTGCTAAGTGTACATGCATATTAATAAGACCTGGCATAATATAGTTCCCTTTTAAATTAACTACATTATAGCCTGTTAAATCAGCTTCTTCTTGTAAAACAATATTCTTAATTTTACCCTGTTCTACAAGAATAGCGTAACCTTCCTTAACATGCATCTCCTTAGTACCATCTATTATTTTTCCATTGATATAAGCATCCTTCATTATGCTCACCCCTCTCTTATATCTATGATATCATATTCACTTCACATTATAATTTAAACATCTCACTTCTTTTGTAAGAAAAAAGAAGAGATAGCATTACACTATCCCTTCAAAGATTTAGTCTTTTTTCTTCTTCACAGATACAAAACCTGCTAGAGATAAAGCCATAGCTGATACTAATCCAAATAATGAAGTTGGATCACCTGTCTTAACAGTATTATCCTTCTTATCTTCTGGTTTTGTTTCAGGTTTTGTTTCTGGCTTAATTTCAGGTTTTTCAGATGGTTTTTCTGGAACAGTTGGTTTTTCTGGTTCAATTACAACCTTTTCTTCTAAAGCATTTACTGCCTTAGTTAACTTAACCACAACTTCATCTACTTCTACCTGAGTTGCATTTTCTTTGTCAAGACCCTTAGCTTCTGCAACAACATTCATTAATGCAGTCCAAGATTCTTCAGTATACTTACTTTCATCTAATTTCTTAATTTCAGCAAGTTTAGCATCTAATGTAGTTGTATCACCCTTAAGAACACCTAAGCCCTTAATAGCGTCTTTTAGCTTTTGAGTTGCTTCATTGACTTCTTCCTGAGAAGCATCTTTATTTGCAAATACTACTTTTGCATCATTTAATGCTTTCACAAATGTTTCACGTGCTTTCTTAACAGCTTTATTTAATGTTTCTTCAGAGATAGCTTCAGCCTTAGTCACTGTTTCTTCAAGTTCAGCCTTATTCACTTTTTGAGCTACCTTTAAATTCTTCATTGCATCACGTAATGTATTGATTACTTCTTCATTATTCAAATCTTCTCTTGCATAAGCTTTCTGTGCTTCAACTAACGCTTCTAAGAATGTATCAACAGAATCACTTGTCTTATCAGTTAAATCCTGAGCATAAGCTTCTTTTAATAGATCCTTAAGTTCAGTATTTTCAGCCACCTGTTCATAAGTGAACTGCACTTCTGCAATTTTATACCAGCTGTCGCTTGCTTCTTTCATTTCAAGTTTAACATACTTCACTGGCTGTTTATCGAATGTGAATGTCTGTTCAAGATTATTCGCATCCATCTTTAAGTTACCCACTGTAGTCCAGTTTTCTTTATCTTCAGATACCATGATATCTGCATTCTTGATAATATCTGAACCTGGTCTTTCAGGAGCTGAAATCTTAATACCACTCATATTCACTTTATTTGCGAATGTAAATGTGATATGTTTACCAACTTTCTGTGCATCATTGAACCAAGCAAATGTATCTCTATTACCATCAAACATCTTGTCATAGCTATACTTATCGCTTGGAGATACACCCAATGACCAATAACCATCAGATGCCTGAACACTAGGAACATTTCCATCACGCTTCATTAAACCATTTCTAGCAGCAACTAATTCATCATATGCAGTCTTTACTGCTTCATCAGTTACTTCTTCATCATAAAGAACCTTCTTACCATTCTTTACAGCGTCTAAATATTCAGCATAACCAGAAGCATATCCGTTATCAGCCATTGGGTTTTCTACTTCTACCCATAATGCATAATAAGCACGTTTAACAGCTTTCTTCTTAGCTGCATTTAACTTAGTTAAGATAGCATCCACATCCTGCTGTAATGCCTTCTTATCATCATAAAGTTTCTGTGCTTCATCTAATGCAGTTTTATATTCACCTAGTGTTGCACCAATATATTCATTTTCATCTAAAGCATTATCTAAAGCAGCCTTTAAGTCAGTTTTATCTGTGTAGATTTCATAAGTGAAAGTGAAAGTGTCACCCTTCTTACTATATGTACCAGTTGCACTGTCTTTATCAGACACTAAACGATAACCATAAATCTTTTCAGCAGTGAAGTTATATTCATCACCGATATTACCATAACGAGTCACTGGACTCTTGATGTCCTTACCATCTTGATCTACATATTTAATAGTCACTTTACCTAAAGAATCAGCCGGTAAGATTGATCCAGAATCTGGTAAAGTAGAACCCTTTTCAAATGCTGCAACATGCCCAAGTTTTGCATAGTTAGCCTTGAACTGATCATGTGAAATAATGCTGTTAGAACTTGTATTCCATGCCTTAGTTGCAAGTGCACGCATTTCATTTGCGATATCTTCAGTAATAGTATCTTCATCACATACATCAGCCTTATCACACCAGATTGCAAGTGAAGCACCCTTAATAGCAGGGTTATCATCAGCAATAGTGTTAGCCTGGAATTTACCTGGAGTCCATTCATCAAAGATTAACTTATCAGAATTTAAGTTATCAAATGAATGCTGTTTACGTCCATCATTTGGCATAGATGGTCTTAATACATAATAGAAGAAACTTGCATTTACGTTATAAACAGTATCATGACCCTTATCTAAGAAAGTCTGAAGCTTCGCAATGCTGGAGTTCCAAGACATCTGGCTCCAGAAGTCAATTCCGATGTACTTATGCATTTGGATCATCTGTTTCTTACCATAGTATGAATTTTCTCCATAGTAGATACCATCATTCCAAATACGTGGAGTAAATCCTTTTTCATGTACATGTTCTGCTAAGTCATTGATATATTTCGCAATAACATCCTTCCAAGTTGCATTAGGATCAATGTTTTCTCTTGCATAATTATCTAATACAGACTTGTACTGAGTAGTAAAAGGTGCACGGTCAAATTCCATATATTCATCGCCACCGATGTGGAAATCTGTACATCCTTCAAATAATTCCATATATTCATCATATAAGCTATAAATATACTTAATCGCTTCAGGATTAGTAACATCTAAACCTGATTTATAATTATTACCATATGCATCTACCTGTCCATATTCTGGATGTGCTCTTAAAATCTGGTCAACATGGCCTGGAGAGTCAAATGATGGAATAACTTTAACACCATATTTCTTTGCCTCTGCAAGAATTTCTCTCACATCAGCTTTTGTTAAATGCTGTTCAGATACGATAGAAGGATCTGTTTCACATTCAATACGGAAACCTAGGTTTTCTGAGAAATGCATCTGGATAGCATTCATCTTGAAGTAAGACATTTCTCTAATCTGTCTGATGAACCATTCTTTAGAGATGTACTTACGAGCCATATCTACATGGATGCGACGTTCTGCTACATTAGGATAATCAACGATTTCACCATAAGCTAAATTGTTATTATTCGCAATAGCAAGCTGTTCAATAGTACGTAAACCATATAAAACAGCTGTTTCACTTGCCCCAGTTAAATGGATACCAGTATCATCGATTGTGATCTTATAAGCTTCTTTACTTGTAGTCTTATCAGTAATTTCTGATACAGGCTTAATATCAATAGTGATATCAGTAGGTGTACCATCCTGATTATAAAGCATAGCCTGAGCATCACTAGAAACAATCTGCTTAGCCATGAATTCAGAATTCACTAATTTAACAATTTCTGCAAGTCTTTCATTCTTTAAGTTAGCTTCATTCGCCACAATAACGAATTTAGAATCCTTAGTCATAACCCAAGTCTTATCTGAAGAATCTTTAGTATATGACTGTAAGATTGGTGTAGTTGCAGCAACGAGCTGTTCATTTGTCATTGTTCTTTCAGTGATAGCTGATGTACCATTGTACGCTTTAGCCACAATAGCACCACTTGAAAGAGTCATAGAAGAAACGAGCATAACGCTCATTAACACACGTTTCATATTATTCTTGTTCATTTTATTATTCCCTATCAAGTAAGAGGCAGGCAAACCTGCCTCTTACGTATTAATTAAATTTTTTTCTCTTTAATGAGATATAAACGATAGCTGAAGCAGCCATTAATGCAACCATAGTAAAGATCATAGTAGAATCACCTGTCTTAACAGTGTCGTCCTTCTTATCTTCTGGTTTTGTTTCTGGCTTAGTTTCAGGTTTTTCTGTTGGCTTTTCAGTAGGTTTTTCAGTTGGTTTTTCTGGTTCAATAACAACCTTTTCTTCTAATGCATCTACTGCTTTATTTAACTTAGCTACAGCTTTATCAATATCTTTCTGAGTTGCATTTTCTAAGTCAATAGCCTTTACTTCTTCTACTACAGCCATTAATGCTGCCCAAGATTCAGCAGTATATTTGCTTTCGTCTTTCTTACTAGCAGCTTCAAGAGCTGCATTTAAAGCTTCTGGATTACCTCTAAGAACCTTCAATCCTTCTAATGCATCATTTAATGCCTTAACTGCTGCATCGATTTCTTCCTGAGTAGGTTCATCCTTTACAAGAACAGCCTTAGCATCAGCTAATGCTTTATTGAATACTTCAATGTTCTTCTTAACTGCTTTATTTACTTCTTCTTCACTTAAAGCATCTGCTTTAGCAACTGCTTTAACAAGAGCATCTGTATTCACTACAGGTGCATCAACTAAGCCTTCAATAGCTTTATTTAAGCGGTTAATAATAGCTTCATTCTTGACATCTTCAGCAACTAATGCTTTCTGAGCTTCAATAAGTGCTTCTAAGAATTCATCTCTAGATGCAATTGTCTTGCCTTCTAAATCTTCTTCCTTAGCTTTTTCAATTAAATCTTTTAATGTAGTATCTTCATCAATTGCTTCTAATACGAACTCAACTTCAGAAATCTGATACCAAGCTCCATATCCTGAATTGATGTAGATTCTTACATACTTAACTTCCTGAGCATCAAAGTCAAATCTCTTTTCTAATGGATCTGTATCCTTTAATGTTCCAACCTTAGTCCAGTTCACTTTATCAGCAGAAATCTGAACTTCAGCATCACGTAAGATATCACCCTGGGCTGCCTGTACAACATTCACACCTGATAATTTTACTTTAGTTGGGAATGTGAATAATACTTCATCTCCAGCTGTCTGGTTTGCACCAAACCAACATTTAGAATTACGGTTACCGTCAATCATGTTGTTGTATGAGTACCAGCTATAATATCCCTTAGTTGCAGAAATAGTAGGCTTATCTGCAGCTTTCTTAATTAATGCTTTCTTTGCATTCATGATGTTGTTATAAGCAGTTTCAGCTGTTTCAACATCTAAGTTTTCATCTTTAAGAGTGTTCTTTCCGTTATTAACGGCATTCATATAAGCCTGATATCCAGATGCATAAGCAGCATCACTTACTGGATAATTTGCTTCTACATATAACTTATAAAATTTAGCCTTTACAGCTTTTTCTTTTGCAGTACGAAGTGCAGCTAATGTTTCATCAACTTTCTTCTGTCCTGCTGAAGGATCTTCTTTAACGTCTTTCGCAACGTCTAGAGCTTCCTTATATTCCTTCACTGTTTCAGGAATATAATCCTTAATCACTAATGCATTATTCACTTCGTTGATTAATGGTGCCTTATCAGTGAATGTCTTATAAGTTAAAGTGATTGTTTTATTTTCTTTATATACGCCTGTTAATGATTCACTTGCCTTTTCGAACTTATAACCATAAAGTTCCTTAGGTTCAATAGTGTATTCATTGTCCTTTAAGCCATATAAAGTTTCTGTAGGTTCAATTGTCTGTCCAAATTCATTCTTATATTCAATTGTAAGTGCAACAGACTGTCCTTCATAAAGAACCTGACCTGGTTCTGGTAAAACGCTCTTATAACCAGGAACGCGTCCAATCTTATCAAATGCCTTCTTTACATCAGCATATTCAGGCATTGAATCTGATGTATTCCACATCTTATAAGCAGTTGCGCGTGTTCTATAGAAGATGTTATTTGCCACTGAATCCTGTGTCATATAACCAGGAACGTCACACCAAATTGCATAAGAACCACCTTTAATAAAGTTTGCATAAGGTTTGTTATAAGTCTGTGGAATACCACCCTGTAATGTTGAGAACTTACCAGGATGCCATTCTTTATAAATTCTGTCTCCTTCAGGACATGCATTTTGTAACCACCAAGAAGATAATACATAATACATGTAAGTGTCAGAGAAGTTTATAACTCTGTTACCATTCTGTACAAACTTTTCGATACTTGCACAGTTCTGTGGAGCAGCCCAATAACAGATTTCGATATCTGGATCTAACTTATATCCAGTATAGTTTCCATACATCACACCATCGTTCCAGGCTCTAGGAGTCATACCCTTTGACTTGACGATTCCAGATACTTCATTGAAGTATTCCATGATCTGTACATACTGTTCATTGGAGAAGTTAGAGAATTTTTCTAAGAATTCATCTCCACCAATGTTAAATCTCTTACATCCAGCTTCTGAGAAGAAATCGATAAATTCAGTCATTAAATCGATTAAGAAGCCACGTGCTTCGTCATTTGTAAAGATATTGAAGCACTGTGCTCTTCTACCATCAGATGGGAATAAGCTTGCACAGCTATAATCAAATGGTAAATATCTTAGAACTGCACCAAGATGACCTGGAGAGTCTAAAGATGGGATAACTTCAATATGATATTCATTCGCAACCTGAATAATTTCTAACATATCCTGTTTAGTTAAATACTGGTTGTTGACATACTGGAAGCCATCAATTGCTTCAAGAGTATCACTCTGTAATCTAAAACCTTCGTTTTCAGAGAAATGAAGCTGAATTGAATTGTATTTCTGCCAAGATAAATCCTTGATTAATGAAATGATCCAATCCTTTGTGAAGAACTTTCTTGCACAGTCCAAATGGAATGAGCGGTCTTCTACATCTGAATAGTCAACAATATTTCCCTTAGTTAAAACATTGTCACCTTCAATTAACATTTGGATCACAGATGTTAAACCATAATAGATTCCTGTTTCATCTTCTGCAGAAATAGTAATATTATTCTTAATATCTACTGCATAAGCATCATTCTTACCAGTTAAATCTGGGTTAGTTCCCATTTTTACAATGATGTCATTGTCTGCAGCATTTTCTAATGTACCAAAAACAATCTGTGGTGCTTCTGATAAAACACCTCTGTCTGCTAACTGCGAACTTGCACGTTTCAAATCACGTAATAACACTTCATTATTAAGTGACTTTTCATTTGAAACCACAAGTAAACGGCTTTTCTTTGGCAATGTAAATGTGTCTGAATCCTTTGTGTAGCTTTGTACATTTGGATAAATCACATTAGGTGCCGCGAAAGCTGGTGCAGCTGCAGAAGCAACTCCCGATAGCGCAATAATTGCAGCTAAGCCTACTTCAACAATTTTTTTCCCTTTCACACTTTCACCTCTTTCTTTGTTGATAAGACTAAAGATTTCACCTCCACTCTTAAATTTGATAGATTGAAACAAAAAAAAGACCGCATTCACGATACCCTAAAAAGGGCCTATGAATGACGGTCTTGCCTACTTAAAGTAACAATCCTTCGACAACAGTATACATGAGTTTTAAACGATATGTCAACAGTGCACGCTTACAATTTGTAATATTATTTCATTGTCTTTATTGTCGTTATACACTTTATTAAAAACGGATTTATATTGATATATAGGGGGGGGATTTTTCTATATTTAATTTTAAAACATATCGTCACTATTCTTTTCTATTACCTTTCTAAATACCTCATTGAGTGGTTCCCATGATGTTTCTCCATCAATAAAAGAAGATACATCTCTTTCTTCTAAATTAGTGAATATAAACTCATCTAAAGAGGAAATATGATCTACATACTTCTTCTCATTACTATTTTTCTTGATCATTAATAGTTTATTCATATCTTCTCTTAATTCACTAGGCAGTTCACATTCTATCAGCCTCTCTATTTCTATTGGAGGCTGCTTTTTATTATGTACAATATATTGACTAGATAAGATGCAACGAAGAATATAGAGATACTTCTTCACAGGTACTTTTTCATTATTCATATATTTTAATGATGTTTTTGCCATTCTTTGATAATGACAATAGAGTTTCTTCTGTGAAAAATAGAGAGGAATCACTTCTCTAATATAAGAGGCTTCCTTTGTTTCTTTATACACAATAGGTGATGCAAACCACTCAAGTAATGATGGATTAGACTTATAAAGAAGTTTTAATGCCTTCTTAATATCCCAACCACTTATATCAAACACATCATCTATAGGTAACTGTATAACATCTGATTTTTCATCCAAACATAGATACTCATTCTTATCTCTTACATAAATAAAACGCGCATCATAATCACTATCAATTGATTCAAAGCCCCAGGCACGACTTCCTGACTCAACCGCATAAATGATTTTTACATCTTCTTTCTTTTCAATCTCATTAAGCTTATTTATTATTTCTTGTCTCATCTCCATGCTCCTTATAGTTATATACAGGCTTTAACACCTCTATTACATCTACTGTTTCTTTAATAACATCTAGTATATCTTCTACTGATTTATATGCCTGTGGTGCTTCATCCAATGTATCTAGAGAAATAGAAGTTGTATAGATTCCTTCCATAGACTTCTTATACTCCTTGATATCCAACATTTCTTTTGCCTGCTTGCGTGATAGTATTCTTCCTGCACCATGTGGTGCTGAATAGTTCCACTCCCTATTTCCTTTACCTATACCTAGAATAGATCCATCTTTCATATTCATAGGAATAAGAACCTTTTCACCCTTTCTTGCACGTATAGCTCCTTTTCTTAGTATCATCTCATTGATATCTATGTAGTTATGAATGGTATGAAAAGAGTCTATTTCTGTAAGAGATGCCTTTTCCATTATCATACTGGCTATTAGTTCTCTATTTCTCATCGCATACTTCTGACATATCTCTATATCATAAAGATAATCACTTAAAGCATCCCCATATAACCAGCATAAATCTTCTGGGATATCTAAAATTCCATAACCTTCCTTAAGTTCCTCTAATGCGTGATTAATTTCCTTGTTTTTCCCAAGTTCTTTATATTCTTTAATAATTTTCTGACGTCTTTGTATATATTCATCCCATCCTCTATGTAGATTGATGGCACGTCTTTGATATATTTCTGCCACTTGTTTTCCAAGATTACGACTTCCTGAATGAATAACCAAATAATAATAACCACTTATAGACTGTTCAATCTCTATAAAATGATTCCCTCCACCTAGTGTTCCTAAAGACTTTTCTAGACGAGATAATTTCTTAAGAGATGAATAACAGTTTAGCTTTGTTAAATCAAATGATTCTATCGGAGTTTCCCATACATTCATTCCTGAAGGAATCCATGAACATACTTCATCAATCTTCTTAAAATCAATTTCTTTATTTAACAACTTCACTGTATACATCCCACAACCAATATCCACACCTACAATATTAGGACATACCTTATCCTTAATCGTCATTGTAGTACCAATCGTACAGCCTTTTCCTGCATGTACATCTGGCATTATACGAATCTGACTTCCTAATGTAAGATCATAATCACACATTCTTTTAATCTGTTCTAAAGCTTTTTCATCTATCTGTGATGCAAAACAAATCGCATTATTTTTCTTTCCTCTCATTTTGACCATCGTCCTCACCTCAGCAATATCATATACAAGATAAGAACTATTTTCGTGGATAAAAAGTTGCGAACTATGATAGAATTATATTCAAGGAGGGAAATCCCATGTTTGATCTAATGTTTACAATAGTTCCTGTATTAGTAATAGGAATGTTCATCTATGTTATAGTCAGTGGTATTGGTTCCTGGAATAAGAATAATAATTCACCACGCTTAAGTGTTCCAGTAAAGATAGTCACTAAACGTGCAGATACTATGTATACACACCACGAGGATATGATGTCATCATCACATACAACCTACTACATGACTTTTGAAGTAGAAAGTGGCGATAGAATAGAACTTGTAGTACCAAGTCGTGAATATGGATTTATGGTAGAAGGAGATCAAGGAACTCTTACATTCCAAGGAACAAGATATTTATCATTTGATAGAAATTACTAAAAGGGCGAATAAACGCCCTTTTTTAAATGTGATATGCTTTTTGTTTTTTTAATCTTTGTCTTATAAGTTGTTTGAATTCTAGTGGTTCTATTACCTTAATCATAGGTCCAAATGACAACAAACGAATTACCATCTCTGTTTTATCTGATTCATCATAGAAAAGTTTAACTGTATAAGTCTTTTCCTTCTTTTTTGTTTCTTTTTTAAAATGGGCAAAGTGAAGAAGAACTCTATCCAGTGTATTTCTTTCATTCTTTAATTCTATCAAGACATATTTTTCTACTCTTTGTTTATTTGTGGTAGAAACATTATGATCAGTCAAATGACATTCTTCTATTCTTGAAACATTGATTACTGTTCCATCATATGCAACTAAACGGAACTTATCATCCTTCTCTGAATATTCTAATAGTTGTGGTAAAACAAAACTTGTTTTCTGCTTCGTTTTCCATACAACAACTAGACCAGACTTCTCTTTAATGGCCTGCATGATGATATGAAAATTCTTCTGATACTGTAAGTCTGTATAAGAATCACCATCACTATATTGATCGTAAATATAAATATCATCAGGTGTAAAGAGTGATGCCACATCATCTAGAAAAGCCCAGGAATAAGAAAATAACTGTATACGAGGATCTAATGAAATAGCCTTTAACCATCTCTTTTGTAGAAGTGTCAAAGGATAAGTAGAGACATCTATATTCTTTATAGGCCATCTTTCTAATGCTTCTTCCAACATCATAAAGCTTTCTTTAAACGCATTCTCATTTATTATTTCATATACTTGAGTAAACGAAGACTGTATAAGACAAGTCACTGTCTTATAGTAAAGACTATAAATTTCATGAAATATCATCTTCTTCCACCTCATAATAACGATACATTTCTTCTAAATCCTTCTTAAATTGATTTTCTATTTCTTTATTAGATATAGAAATAGATTGAATACGACATATAAATGTACGAATCCAGGGAACCATTTCCTTTACATCGTACACTTCTGCATAAAAACGACTTGTATTCTCATTCAATCTTTCTACATGCCCACATCTCTTCTCACGTAATAATCGTCTATATATATGTTCTTCCCATGGTTCATGATGTAGAGTAAATTCTACTGTTTCTAAAGAACCATTAGATAAACTTACACCCCATAGATGTTTCTTCATTTCTTCTAATTGTTTTCTATATAAATCAAAGTTTTTTTCTTCTTCTAAGCACTTAATAGAAATAATATGATCTAGACGAAATGAATACATCTTTTTACTTTGACATATATAAGCTATCAAATACTGCCTACCGTCCTGCACACTTACAAAGATACTAAGAGGGAGCACCTTTATTCTATTACGTGATGTTTTTAAAGAAACATATTTATGCTCATGTATCGCATTCAATAAATCATAAAGCACTTCACTCTCTAATACCTGAGTCAAATAATGGTGTTTAAATCCAAAAACAGATTCTTCTTTCTCCTGTTTATCAAGTATATAAGAACCAATCACACCACAAGGAGATACTTCACTAAAGAAATCAAGAATATCATGAGAAATGATATAATCTTCACTTAATTGATAAAAGTTCTTCTTTCCTTTTTTATTTGTGATAATAACTCCTTCTCTAACATATTCTTTTAGTTTCTTTCTAAGTGTTGATTCATCATAGAGATAAATATGATTTGTCTTCTCATCTATTTTATCCATGAGTTCACTCATGGATAAAGGTGTATGAAGTAAGTCTAATATAAGAAAGTGAAGAATGATATCATGATCAGTAAAGCTTTTTGTTTTCCATACTCTATATAAGGGATTATGCTGCGTGATACGTGTATCAATAGATAGGTAAGGAACCTTACCACTTGGTGTTATATGATAGTCGATATAATCACTCATATAACTTTCTATACGTCTTTTTTCATTATCATAAGAACGTGAACTTTTAATTGTATAGTCCTGTCGACTCTTGAATCCATTGATGTAGAATTCTCTAATATATCCACGTATTTTATTGAAGTTCTTAACTGGTTCCTTATACATAATCTCAACTCATTTCCTAAATCAAATGATACTTCTTCAAATTGTCTTTTATCTCTTCTTCTACATTACTATGATGTCCACCTAACTCAATAGAAGGTTTTGTCTTCCCATGGAAATCACTCCCACAAGTATAAAGAATACTCAATTCTTTTGCCTTATTATAGAAGTACTGATTTACTTCTTCTGGATGATAACTAGAGAAACATTCTACACCTTGTAATCCTAGTTCTACCATTTCATTTAATAATTCAAACTGGCCTTTAAGATTATTACCAGGATGGGCTAAGACTGCGACTCCACCATGCTCATTAATCAGTTTAATTGTATCTTCTAATGTAGGAAACTTAATCTCTGTATAACAAGGTTTACCCTGTGCATAATAATCCCAATAGAAATTCACAAAAGGATTATCACTTCTTGACTCACCTTCTCTATAAGGCTTTAATAATTCATTATCTAAATAACGTGGATCATTTAATAATGCTTCACCAAACATTTCTCCCGTATATACACCATTAGAAGACAAAGCATCTAATTGTGCTTTCTCTAATTCAAAACCTAAATCATTAGTCAGTTCTAGTTTCTTTAAGCTACATGCCTGTTCCTGTTTCTCAATACTTTCACCAAGCTTATTAAATTCTTCTGAATCATCAATACCATATCCTACCACATGAAGATTCACACCCTTATAGGTACAATCTACTTCAATGGCTGGTATATAAGTCATACCTAATTCCTTACATCTTAAAGATGCTTCTTTATTGGCTTTAATCCAGTTATGATCCGCAATAGCCATAATCTGGATACCTGACTGATGACACATATCTACTAACTGCGTAGGTGTATATTCACCATCATCACTATAAAAACTATGCATATGTAAATCAACAATACTCATATAATCCCTCCTCTCATATATATTCATCATATCATGAGATAAAAGATAATCTTCAGACAATTCATGTTATGAAAATATATTTTACGTGATAAGCATTAATCATTATGATAATTTATTTAAAAAGAGTTGGTTTTATAAAAAAAGATGCCACATTAATTAAGGCATCTTTGGTGCACTTTCACTAATCATCTTGGCTACTTCCTGTGCAGGAACAAGTTTTCCTGTCTTTTCCCAGTTAATAAATGTATTGAGTAAAGCACCTGCATAGTAATACGCACGATAAATCATATCTTTATGATCAGAATAGAGTTCTACCATGAAATGATTGACTGCATTCACTAATACAGAATAAAGTCCCTGTCTTTCCATGATAATAAAGAATGTCGCATACTGATCAAAGAATTCTATTGAAAACAAGATATGTGAATATTCCATGAAACGTTCTTCTTTAGGACGTTTTTTATTTTCTGTCAAATATTGAATAATAATCTCACGTAGATAGTCTTCTATCGCATTCACCTTAGAATCATAATAATGATAATAAGTCATACGTGAAATACCTGCTTTTTTCGCAATCTGGCTGACTGTAATCTTATCAAGAGGATCTCTCTTCATAAGTTCTACAATCGCCTCTCCTATACACATTCTTGTAAATCTATTTCTTTGTGTTTTCTTATTTACGTCCATAAACTGCACCTCTGAACAAAAATTTACATATTTTTTCTCTTTGTAAATTGTATCATTTCACAATTTAAACTACAATAGTATTAATAGGGAGGTTTTTCGCATGAAAAGAAAAATTGTAGCTGACTCATCTTGTGATATGTGGGAATTAAATGGCGTTGATTTTGCAGTCGCACCAATCACTATTTCTACTGATAATAAGCACTATGTAGATAATCAGGAACTAGATGTACATTTAATGTCTGAAGAACTTGCAAAGTATAAAGGTGTTTCTCATACTGCATGTCCAAGTGTAGGGTCTTGGTTAGATTGTTATGAAGGATATGATGAAGTGTTTGTCGTCACTTTAACTGGTGCTATGTCAGGCACTTATAATTCTGCTATGACAGCTAAAGGTATTTATGAAGAAGAAAATGAAAATGTAAAGGTACATGTATTTGATAGTTTATCTACAGGTCCTGAAATGAGATTACTTATTGAAAAGTTAAAAGAAATGATTGAAGAAGATCTACCATTTGAAGAAATTGTAGAAAAAGGACAGGACTATCTTAATCATTCTAGATTATTCTTCGCATTAAAATCATTACATAACTTTGCGATGAATGGACGTGTAAGTAAAGCTGTTGCTTCTGCGATTGGTGTATTAAATATTTCTATTTTCGCAACTGCCAGTGAAGAAGGTACTATCCAGCAGATCAGTAAATGTCGTGGTGAAAAGAAAGTAGTGAAATCTATGATTGAACATCTTGAAAATGCAGGATACCATGGTGGTAAGGTACGTATCTCACATGCAGATAATTTAAAACTTGCACATAATGTCAGAGATAAGATTTTAGAACTTTATCCAAATGCGGATATTATTGTATATCCAATGGGTGGTCTATGTACTTATTATGCTGAAATAGGTGGACTACTTGTAGGGTGTGAATGTTAAGCCAGTTGAAAAACTGGTTTTTTTCATAAATGAAATGATATAATACAGACTACAGGAAGGTGAATATCTTGAAGAATAAATTAGTGAAACTCTTCTTTTCTACTCTATACTTAAGTGCTTTTACTTTTGGCGGAGGCTATGTCATAGTCTCTTTAATGAGAAAAAAGTTTGTGGATGATTATCATTGGATTGATGAAGATGAGATGTTAGATTTAGTAGCTATTGCACAGAGTGCACCAGGGCCTATTGCGGTCAATGGGGCTATTGTAGTTGGATATAAGATGGCAGGACTACTAGGAATATTCATCTCAGTACTCGCCACAATCATTCCTCCTTTTGTAATCATATCTGTCATTTCTGTCTTTTATGAAATATTTAAGACTAATCTGATTGTATCTCTTATGTTAGAAGGGATGCAGGCAGGAGTCGGTGCAGTCATTGCATCTGTATGCTTCGAAATGGGTAGCGGTCTCTTAAAAGAGAAAAATAAGCTTTATCCTGTTATTATGATTGGTGCTTTTGTCGCCAATTATATATTCAATATCAATGTCATGATAGTCATTATTGTTTGTATCATGATTGGATTACTTTATTCTATGAAAGGGGTACAGTCATGATTTATCTACAATTATTCTTAAGTTTCTTGCAGGTGGGTGCATTTAGTTTTGGTGGTGGTTATGCAGCTATGCCGCTTATTAAGCAGCAGGTGATTACAGCCCATCATTGGTTATCTGTCTCTGAATTCACTGATCTTATTTCTATTTCACAGATGACACCTGGCCCTATTGCCGTCAATTCAGCGACTTTTGTCGGTATCAAAATTGCTGGTATTCCTGGCGCAATATGTGCCACTATTGGCTGTGTATTACCTTCATGTATCATTGTCGGTATCATCAGTTATTTCTATCTCAAATATCGACATATGGATAAGTTGCAGAGTGTTTTAAAGATGTTAAGACCAGCCGTTGTTGCTTTAATTGCGACTGCAGGTGTCTCTATTCTCACGACTGCTTTCTTTGGTGAAAGCTTCAATACATTTAAAATCCATCTTGTCGTGATATTTGGTATATGTGTTATATTACTCACTAAATATAAGTGGGATCCTATTCTTGTCATGCTCCTTGCAGGAGTTATGAATACAATTTATTACTTTATTTAAAAAACGACCGCGAGGTCGTTTTGTTATTTCATTAATTCCTGTGTATGTACAAGTTGTGCATAAGCCCCATTATTTTCTAATAATTCATGATGCGTTCCTAGTTCAATGATTCTTCCTTCATCAATAACCGCAATACGATCTGCATTCTTGACTGTAGATAAACGATGTGCAATCACAATAGTAGTACGTCCCTGTGATAACTTATCAAATGTTTCCTGAATCTTAGCTTCAGTAACACTATCTAATGCACTTGTGGCTTCATCTAGAATAAGAACAGGTGGATTCTTTAAGAATATTCTTGCGATAGAGATACGCTGCTTCTGTCCACCAGATAATAATACACCACGTTCTCCTACATTGGTTTCAAAGCCATCAGGCATTTCCATGATATCATCATAGATTTCTGCTAGTTTTGCCGCTTCAATAATATCTTCCATTGTCGCATCTAATTTACCATAACGGATATTTTCCGCAATGCTATCCGCAAATAAGAAGACATCCTGTGAGACTACACCAATATTGTTGTGTAATGATGTTTGAGTTACATCTCTGACATCCTGACCATCTACTAAGATAGCCCCTTTAGTGACATCATAGAATCTAGGAATAAGCTGAGATAAAGTAGTTTTACCTCCTCCTGAAGACCCTACTAACGCAAGTGTTTCACCTGGATGAATATGTAAATCAATATCTGTTAAGATATTTCTATCTTCTTCATACGCAAAGCTGACATGATCAATATCAATCTGTCCAGATACATTTGTAAGTTCTTTTGCATCAGGACGATCTTCTAATTGAGGTTTTGTATTAAGTAATTCTACAAAACGATGAAGACCAGCAGTCCCATTCGCAAATAATTCCGCAAAGTTAGATAACTTACGTACTGGATTCACAAATGTAGAGACATATAAACTGAAAGTAATCAAATCAATTGTATCCATCTGCCCCTGCATAATAAGGGCTCCACCTACCGCAATAACGATAAGTGATAATGTACACATAAAGAATTCCATAATCGCATTAAATCGTCCCATAGCTTTATGAAACTGTTTTTTAGATGTTTTATATGTATCATTGGATGTATTGAACTTCTGTTGTTCAATTGTTTCATTCGCAAAAGCCTTGGCTGTTTTCATACCAGTGAGTCCTGATTCGATATCAGTATTGATGACTGCAACCTTCTGTTTAACACGAATTGAAGCTTCACTCATAGAGTGACGTGATTTCCATACAACAAGTATGAAAACAGGTATCATAATCGCAATAACTAAAGCTAAACGCCATTCAATTGTGAACATGATAATAATAGAACCAATAATAGTCACAGTAGAGATAAATAAATCTTCTGGTCCATGATGTGCAAGTTCTGTGATATCAAATAAATCAGTCGTTAAACGGCTCATTAACTGTCCAATACGATTATTATCAAAATAACCATAACTTAATGACTGCATATGTTCAAATAAGTCTTTACGCATATCTGCTTCTACAAGAATACCAAATGTATGCCCATAATAACAAATTATATAAGTAAAGAATGAACGCACTAAATAAGCCAATAAGAAAATAATCATAACCATCCAGAATGTCTTATAAATACTATTTGGTAGTAATGTATACATACACCATCTAGAGACAAATGGAAAAGCGAGATCAATTAAAGAAATCATTAACGCACATGCAAGGTCCAAAAAGAATAGACGACGATGTGGTTTAAAGTAAGATATAAATGTTTGAAAATCAGTTTTTTGTTTCATAGTGATCCTCCCTCGGATTATTATGCCATATTTCAAGATTAAAGTAACTCATAATGTTTCAAAGCTTTATAGATTCCTTCATTATCCACTGTATCAGTGATATAAGTTGCTTATTCTTTTAAGACATCTACACCATTTCCCATTGCTATGCGTTGTCCTGCTTCTCTAAACATGGCTTGATCATTATAGCCATCACCAAATGCATAGGCATCCTCTTTAGTGAGTGAGAAATGATCAATAATATACTTGATTGCATGTCCTTTATCAAAGACAAGAGTAGAAGTATCACATGAACCAGTACCACCATGATCATTAATCACACATTCTCCTTTAAAGGCTTCTATCATCGTATCTCTCTTTTCTAACGTATCATAGAAGAAATCACATGTATAGTAAGTACCTTCTTCGTCTTTAATATGTTCTTCACCATATTCTTTCTTTACATGTGTGAGTACATCTCCTTCTAGATGATAAGGGCTAGAGAATGTATCAGAGACAAACAGTCCTCCACATCCTAGATTATCTAGTTTCTTTTTTAGTTCTTCTACTTCAACAGGTGTAAAAGGCACACCATGAAGTTTTTCACTCTTATAACTGATATAACGACCATTACATGAAATAATACCTGAAACCAGTTTTCCAAAAAGATTCTCTGCATAATAAGGTGCACGTCCTGTGCAGATAAATGTATCATAACCCTTTTCTTTTAATGCTTCTAACGCTTTCTTATTAGATTCTGGAATATGTCCATGAATAGCCAATGTACCATCGATATCAAAAAATAATACTTTCCTCATCATATAGTCCTCCCTTGTATCTATTCTATCAAAAAAAACAGAAGAGATTAATGTCCCTTCTGATTTCTGTATGCATAATATTTTAATTGTGTCTTCACTTTTTGACTGATACATACAAATCCAAGTGAACACAAAGTCACAAGTATATCTCTCATCATATGTATACCTCCTAGTTAGTACATACTAACTATATACAATTTAAGAGAAATATGCAAATGATTTATCTTGTATAAATAATGCAGTCTGAGATATGTGTGTCTTCTTCCTGTAGATGATAGATAATCTGACTCACTACATAATAACCATTATTCACAAAGATTTCGATAATACCTTCATCATAATAGATTTCTAAGTCACACTGACCATTTAAGACAGGTGTTTTATGAATATTGTATAAATCATCACTATTTACAGATACAGCTGTACGATCTACGACTAACTGATCATCAACATAAGAAATCTTAACACCACCTAAAGTGATTGTTTCATTGTCTTCTAATGTTGTTTTCATTAAGAAAGGTTCATCAAAATCAATAGTATCTGTTGTATGCACAAATGTATTCTTAATTAATGGATGTACATCCTGATAAACATGTCCGTCTTTATAAGAAAGATGACGTGGCATTGTGAATAAACCAATCCATTCTTCACCTTCTAAGACTTCCTTCATTCTCATCCATCCTAAAATAGTACGTTTATTGTTTTCATCTAAGAATGTCTGATGGGCATAGAAATCAAAGCCATAATCAATAAACATAAGGTCTCCTGCCTTAGACATTATACATGTTTCTTCATCAAAGTTAACTGGCATAATAGCTGCATTACTATTAGGACGTGGATAACCATCTAAATTTTCAGGCGAGAAGACTAAGAAGTATTGTCCATCTAATTCAAATAAATCTGGACATTCCCACATGTTTCCAATTGAAGAATCGACGAATCTATTCTTATAAGCAAATGTCATTCCATCTTCACTTTCATAGAATAATACTTCTCCATCAAAATCATCCCCATTTGGAACCTTACTTCCTAGGATCATATAAACATGTCCATTCTTACCTAACCAGACTTTAGGATCTCTTGTATGCTGATCATGTCCTAAAGAAGGATCAGTAATCACATCAACAACCTTATATTTTGCGTCTTTATTATTGAAGTGATATCCATCATCACTAATAAGTAATGCCTGTGATGCAATTAAGTCATCCTTAATAAGTGGCTTATGGATATATTCAGGGTTTTCAATACGATACTTGATGGCTGTGTAATAAAGGTACATCTTGCCATTGTAGTTTAATGCGGAACCTGAGAAGATTCCGTTTCTGTCATAATCCTTAGAAGGATATAAAGCGATTGGGAGATGCTTAAATGTCTGAAAATCTTTAGTGACTGCATGTCCCCAATGCATTGTGCCCCATGATGTATCATATGGGAAATGCTGGTAGAAGATATGATATTCTCCATTAAAATAAGTTAGCCCATTAGGATCATTGATCCAGTTTCTAGGTGCTGTAAAGTGTATTTTTGGTCTCATTCTATTATTCCTCCATCTCTATCTTATTATAATGAAATCGGTCACATATTCAACAATAAAAAGAAGTACTTGTTGTACTTCTTAATACTCATACTTCTTTAATTCGCAGTTTTTTATACCAAAGGCAGAAAATTCATCATTGGTCATATCATGGAAATAAGATTCAATAATACGCGAAATACCATTATGGGCAACTAAAAGATAAACATGTTCATCATCCTTCTTCACATCATCTAATAAACTATAGATACGATGAGCAAGATGCAACATTGTTTCTCCTCCTTCAAAAGAGTTCACAAAACATGTCTTTGCCTGCTTGAATTCTTCTCCATCTCTAGGTGTAGATTCATATTTCCCAAAGTTCTGTTCCTTAAGTCTCAATTCTTCTCTTGCTGGTATACCTGTAACTTCAGATATATGTAAGGCCGTATCCTTTGCCCGGCTTAATGGTGAATAAAGAATTTGATCTATATGGATATGATGTTCCTTAATATAATGTCCGAGTTCTATAGCCTGCTTATGTCCTAGATCTGTTAAGGCAATGTCCGTTACCCCACAGATCTTATTTTCTACATTCCAGATTGTCTGACCATGGCGTGTAAAATAGAAATGCCCCATTATTTTAAAGCCTCATCAAATACACGTTTGAAGTTTGCCTTGATTGAATCAAAATCATCCTGGATTGTACATTCAAAGCACTTCTCTTTTCCAATAAATAAAGAAGGAACTGCATAATAATCATAATTTTCAGCTAAAGCGACATTTTCACTTTCTTCAATTTTTTCTATATCTAATGATTGATATGCTTTATTTTCTGTCATAAGTTCATCCATCGCTTTTTTTGCCTTCTGACAAAATGGACACTCTTCTAAATAAAACATTGTGATCTTTTTCATATATATCCCTCACTTTCTTATTTCTATTATTCTCTTTTTTATGCCATTTATCAACATATTTGACTTAAATGTAAGTGCTTATTCTATTAGTTTTAATTTCAAACTAGTATGTTTGTTGTACAATTATGGCGTTTTTGTCATATTTATTGCTAATTTATTTGATTTTTAAAATCAAAGGTCTATAATGCAAGTCAAGGAATAGTTTGATATTCCAAGTAGTGAAAAGGAGAATGATATGAAATCTAATGTTTCAAATCTAGTCAGAGATGCATTGATGTTGGGAGTTCTCATCTGTTTATCACAGATTTCTGTGGCATTGCCTACAGCTGTTCCTATCACATTGCAAACCCTGGCCATCTATCTCATTGCGTGTCTATTGACACCAAATCACGCATTCTATACAGTGCTTTGTTATTTGATTATGGGAGCTATTGGTCTTCCAGTATTTAGTAATTTCAATAGTGGTATGGGTGCTCTTATAGGTCCAACAGGAGGCTTCTTATTCAGTTTTCCTATTATGGCATTAGTGATGAGTACTATTATTACTCATGACCGTTCAGTTAAAGGACATATTCTTGCCATGATTATTGGAACGGCTATTACTTATGGACTTGGAAGTATTTACTTCATGTATACAATGAAATCATCACTTCTAAGTACATTAATGACTTGTGTATTACCATTCTTACTTGGTGATGCACTAAAGATTGCAGTCAGCTGCATGATCGCATTTAAATTAGAAAAGATTGTATTAAAAAAGACAGTATTGTCATAAGGAGGATATAAACATGACAACATTTGATAAGGTAAAAGATATTATTGTAGATTCACTTAGCTGTGATGAAGAACAGGTAACATTAGAAGCATCTTTAAAGGATGATCTTGATGCAGATTCATTAGATGCCGTTGAATTAATTATGGCTGTAGAAGATGAATTCGATGTACAAATTCCTGATGAAGAAGCCAACAAGATGGCTACTGTAAAGGACATTGTTGATTACTTAGAAGCAAATGCTTAATTTTTTAAATAAATAGTTTGAATTTCAAAGAAAGAAGGTTTTCTATGGATTTAGTCAGAGAGTTGATGGAAGCTTTTGAACAAGCTGATATCGATAAGATGAAAATTGAAATGGAAGGCGTGAAACTTGAACTTGAAAAGAGTCAACAGGTGCAGGTAACTGCACCTGTCACTGTATCTAGTGAAAGTGCGCCTGTTGTTGTACAAGAAGTAAAGGAAGAAAAACCAGTTATTAGTGGTACAGAAGTAAAGGCCCCTCTTGTAGGAGTTTATTATTCTTCTCCTTCCCCAGATGATCAGCCTTTTGTCAAGGAAGGGTCAAAAGTCACTAAGGGACAGACATTATGTATTATTGAAGCCATGAAGGTCATGAATGAAATCAAAGCACCTGTAGATGGTACTGTCCGTTCTCTATTAGTGAAGGATGAAGATTTAGTCAGCTTTGATCAGACTTTAATGATCATCGAGGAATAGTATGTTTAAGAAGATTTTAATTGCGAATCGTGGAGAAATCGCTGTTCGTATTATTCGTGCATGTAAAGAGATGGATATTTTAACGGTAGCCATTTATTCTACGGCTGATCAGAATGCATTACATGTACAGTTAGCGGATGAAGCAGTATGTGTCGGTGGTCCTAAGAGTGCTGATAGTTATTTAAATAAGGAAGCGATTATTACTGCAGCTGTTGAGACAGGATGTCAGGCGATTCATCCAGGTTTTGGTTTTTTATCTGAAAATAGTGATTTTGCAAGACTTGTAGAAACCTGTGGACTGAAGTTTATTGGTCCTAAGGGTGATGTTATTGATGCGTTAGGTAATAAGTCCAAGGCAAGAGAAATGATGATTGAAGCAGGTGTTCCTGTCGTCCCAGGATCTAATGGTTCAGTCAATACATATGAAGAATTAAAAGAAGTTGTCAATGAGATTGGTTATCCTGTGCTTATTAAAGCAAGTGCTGGTGGTGGAGGACGTGGTATGCGTAAAGCCTTTAGTGAAGATGAACTAGAGAATGCCTTTATGACTGCCAAGGCAGAAGCCAAAGCATGCTTTGGGGATGATGATATGTATGTAGAAAAGCTTGTATTGAATCCTAAGCATATTGAGTTCCAGATTTTAGCGGATGAGCATGGCAATGTGATTCATTTAGGTGAGAGAGACTGTTCTATTCAAAGACGTAATCAGAAGATGATAGAAGAAGCACCATGTAAAGTACTTGATGCATCTTTACGTTTAAAAATGGGTGAATCTGCAGTTAAAGCTGCACAAGGTGCTGGTTATACCAATGCAGGAACTGTTGAGTTTGTTTTAGATGAACACAACAACTATTACTTTATTGAGATGAATACGCGTATTCAGGTTGAACATCCTATTACTGAAATGGTCACCGGTATTGATCTCATTAAGCAGCAGATCCGTATTGCATCAGGTTTACCTTTAAGCTTTAAACAGGAAGATATTACTTTACATGGTCATTCTATTGAATGTCGTATTAATGCGGAAGATCCCTTCCATAACTTTAGACCATGTCCTGGTCAGGTGAACTTCATGCATTTACCTGGAGGGCCAGGTGTTCGAGTGGATACGATGTTATATACAGGTTATACGCTCCCTACTCAATATGATTCAATGGTCGCAAAAGTGATTGTCCATGCCCCTACTCGACTAGAAGCAATCAAGCGTATGAGACGCGCTTTAAGTGAACTTGTGATTGAAGGTATTACGACTAACCAGACATTACAGTTCTATATCCTACATCAGCCTGATTATATTAAAGGACATTTTAATACAAGCTTTATTGAAACACATTTAGATGAGATGGTGAGTGAAAATGGATAGTATCTGGAAGAAAAGAAAACAACAATTACAGGACTTTCGTCGTTATTTAAATAAAGACAACAAAGTCAAGAAACAGGAAGTGCCTGATGGGTTATATCAGGCATGTCCTAATTGTAATAATACAATTCGTACACTTGATTTAAAGAATCATTTGCAGGTATGTCCACAATGTGGTCATCACCTCTTTATTAATGCTTATGCACGTTTAGATGCGTTATTTGATCATGGCAAGTATAAGGAATACTACACTTCTATGAAATCAGGAAATCCATTAGGATTCCCTGGTTATGAAGAAAAACTTGAGAAGTATGAATATAAGACAGGATTACATGATGGTGTTGTTGTCGCAGGTGGTCGTATTGATCATATGCGTACGATTGTCGTTGTGATGGATCATCGTTTTATGATGGCTTCTATGGGTAGTGTGGCTGGTGAAAAGATTACACGTGCAATTGAAATGGCAACAAGAAAAAAATTACCTTTGATTATTTTTACATCAAGTGGTGGTGCAAGAATGCAGGAAGGCATCTTCTCTTTAATGCAGATGGGTAAGACATGTGCTGCATTAAAACGTCATTTAGATGCTGGACTTCTTTATATTTCTTATTTAACACATCCTACAACAGGAGGTGTCACTGCATCATTCGCAATGCTTGGTGATATTAATATTGCAGAACCAGAAGCTTTAGTTGGTTTTGCAGGACCTAGAGTTATTGAAAGTACTATGAAGACAAAGCTACCTGATGGATTCCAGCGTGCTGAATTCTTAGAAGATCATGGCTTTGTAGATATGATTGTGGAACGTGAGAAGATGCGTGACACATTGGCTTTATTATTACGTATGCATGCATAAGGAGGTTTATATGTCTTTAAAGGAAAAGGAAGAAAAGATTGCGGAGCTAGAAAAGAAGCTTGCAATCATTAAGAATGATAGAGAAATAGATTCCAGTAAGATTGAAGAAACAATCAATGATTATAAGAAAGAGACATATTCACATCTTTGTGCATATGATCGTGTTTATCTTGCGAGAAAGCCTGAACGTTCTCATATACATGAGTTTATTGATCATGTGTTTGATGAGTTTGTAGAAATGCGTGGTGATCGTTATTTCAAGGATGATCAGGCAATTGTCGGTGGTATTGGGATGTTTAATAACATGCCCGTCACAATTATTGGACATCAAAAAGGAAGAAGTATTGATGAAAATTTAAAGTGTCAGTTTGGTATGGCAAGTCCTGAAGGGTATCGCAAAGGGATGCGTTTAATGAAACAGGCAGAGAAGTTCCATCGTCCTATTATTACTTTTATTGATACTCCGGGTGCTTATCCTGGTATTAGTTCTGAAGAGAATGGTATTGGTGAAGCAATTGGTCAGAGTCTGATGATGATGAGTGATTTAAAGGTTCCTATTATTGTGATTATTACTGGTGAAGGGGGAAGCGGTGGTGCTTTAGCCCTAAGTATCGGTGATCACTTAGCTATGTTAGAGAATGCGGTTTATTCTGTTTTATCTCCTGAAGGTTTTGCATCTATTCTTTGGAAAGATGTGAAAGGAGAACGTATTGAGGAAGCATGTGAAGTCATGAAGATGACAGCTGAAGATTTATATCATTATGGGATTATTGATGAAATCATCAAGGAACCTCTAGGTGGTATGACTACAAATCCTGTCGCTGTATATAGAAATATACGTAAGGTGATTAGAGAACAGTTAGATATTCTAGTCCCAATGGATGTAAATACTTTAATACGCAAGAGATATAACAGATATCGTAAGATTGGAGAATGGAAGAATGGATAAAGGTATTTCTGTCATCGATACAGGATATTATGTACCTGAGAATGTACTGACTAATGATGATCTATCAAAGATAGTTGATACGAGTGATGAATGGATTTACCCCCGCACTGGTATCAAGAAACGTCATATATGTAAAGATGAAACACTTATAGATATGGCTTATAAGGCATCTTTAAAGGCATTAAACAACATCAATAAAGAAGATATTGGAATCATTATTGTGGCAACAATGTCTTCTCCCTATAATACCCCTTCTATTGCCTGTCTCTTACAGGAACGTTTAGGTTTAAATAATAATGTATTTGCGTTTGATTTAAACGGGGCATGTAGTGGGTTTGTCTATGCATTATCAGTGGCACGTTCATTACTTTATACAAGTGATAAGCGTTATGCCTTAATTATTGGTGCTGAACAGCTTTCAAATCTCATTGACTGGAAAGATCGTACAACATGCATCTTGTTTGGTGATGGGGCTGGTGCTGTTGTCGTAGAGAAAGAAAATAAATTATTTTGTGATTATCAAGGATCAGAAGGCAATGAAGAAGTGCTTTATGGTTTAAAGAATGATTATTTACATATGGAAGGTAAAGAAGTATTTAAGTTTGCGACAAGAGTTCTTCCTATGTGTATAGAGAAAGTATTAGAGAAAGCATCACTTACTAAAGATGATATTGATTACTTTGTGGTGCATCAGGCGAATGAAAGAATTATTCGTCATGTCTATAAGAAAATGAAAATAACATCGGATAAGTTTTATCTGAATGTCGATGAATATGGTAATACATCTGCTGCAAGTATTCCTCTTGTACTTGGAGAGATGAATGAAAAGAAGTTATTAAAAAGAGGTATGAAGATACTCTGTGTTGGTTTTGGTGCAGGACTAACTTATGGTGCCAATCTGATAGAGTGGTAAGGAGAAGACTATGTGGTTAAATGAAACATTAAAGATTAAATACCCTCTTATTCAGGGTGGTATGGCTAATATTGCGACAGGTGCTTTTGCGGCAGCTGTATCTAATGCAGGTGGTTTAGGACTTATTGCAGGTGGTGGTATGTCTCCTGAAATGTTAAGAAAAAATATCCGTGAAGCAAAGAAACTTACTGATAAACCTTTTGGTGTTAATTTGATGTTATTACATCCTCAAGCAGGAGAAATGGCTGATATTGTGGTAGAAGAAAAAGTACCTGTTGTTACAACAGGTGCTGGTAATCCAGGTATTTATATTAAGAAATGGAAGGAAGCAGGTATTATTGTGATGCCTGTAGTCCCTAGTGTTGCCCTTGCGAGACGTATGGAAAAAGCAGGTGTGGATGCCGTTATTGCGGAAGGAACTGAATCTGGTGGTCATGTAGGAGAATTGACTACTATGGCTTTAGCACCACAGGTAAAGGCTGCAGTGAATATTCCTGTGATTGTTGCAGGTGGGATTGCAAGTGGTAAACAGCTTCTTGCAGCAGTTGCACTTGGTGCTGATGGTGTACAGGTTGGTACTATTCTTCTTGCAAGTACAGAATGTCCTATTCACCAGAACTATAAGAATGCGATTATTAAGGCAAAAGATACTGATACAACAGTAACTGGACGTATTGCTGGAACTCCTGTACGTATCTTAAAGAATAAGATGGCTCGTACTTATATTAAGAAGGAAAAAGAAGGAGCCGAAATGATGGAACTAGAAAAGTATACATTAGGTTCTTTAAAACGTGCTGTATTTGAAGGTGATGTAGAAACCGGTTCTTTAATGAGTGGTCAGGTAGCTGGCATGGTGCATGAAGAAAGAAGTCTTAAAGACATCATTGAAGGTTTATTTAAAGAATATGAAGAAGAAAAGAAGCGTGTGATGGAGGTTCATCTATGAAAATAGGATCACATTCTTTATCTCTCCCTTTAATTCAGGGAGGAATGGGTGTTGGTGTTTCCTTAAGTTCTTTAGCTGGAAATGTAGCTAAGAAAGGCGCAATGGGTGTTATTTCTACAGCTCAGATTGGTTTTAAAAAGCCTTCTTTTCTTAAAGATACAAAGAAAGCGAATCTAGAAGCGATTGATGAAGAAATCAAACGTGCTAAAGAGATTTCAAATAATAACGGTATGGTGGCAGTCAATGTCATGGTTGCCTTAAGTGATTATGAACAGCATGTCAGACAAGCTGTTAAGAGTGGTGTAGATGCGATCATTTCTGGGGCTGGTCTTCCTTTAAAACTTCCTGAATATGTGGATGAAAAGACAGCGATTGCGCCTATTGTATCTTCTGGTAAGGCAGCACGTTTGATATTAAACAAGTGGAAACGTCAATATGATCGCACAGCTGACTTTATTGTGATTGAAGGATATAAAGCAGGTGGTCATCTTGGATTTAAGAAAGAAGAATTATTAGAGAATACATGTGCTTCTTTAAAGGATATCTTGAAGGATGTTAAAGAAGTTGTGAAAGGCTTTGAAGAGCTATTTAATCATTCTATTCCAGTCTTTGTAGCTGGTGGCATCTATACTAATGAAGATATTAAAGAGATGTTAGAAGCTGGTGCGGATGGTGTTCAGATGGGTACACGTTTTATTGGTACTTATGAATGTGATGCTTCAATGGAGTATAAGAATTATTTTATTAATGGTAAGAAGGAAGATATCAAAATTGTACAGTCTCCTGTTGGTATGCCAGGACGTGCTTTTATGACACCTTTTATGGAAAAGACACATCCTATTAAGAGATGTTTTAGATGTATTGCAAGCTGTGATATGAAGTCTATTCCTTATTGTATTACTCAAGCTTTAATTAATGCGGTAAATGGTGATTGTGAGAATGGTCTTGTATTTACTGGCACAAACGGATATCGCATTGACAAACTTGTACATGTAAGTGATCTGATTGATGAATTAATGGAGGGTATTGTATGAAACTCGGTTTTATCTATGCAGGACAGGGAACACAATATGTAGGTATGGGACAGTCTTTTTATGAAAATGATGAAGACTGTAAGAACTTATTAGATAATGTAAAGTTAGATTTTGATTTAAAGGATATCATGTTTAATAGTGATGAAAAGACTATTAGTACTACACGTTTTACTCAGCCTGCGATGGTAGCTGTTGCCAATATGGCGACTCTTCTTTTAAAGAAGAATGGGATTACACCTGATTATGTATGTGGTTTATCTTTAGGTGAATACAGTGCTTTAAGTGCAGCAGGTGTATTTGATCCTGAAACAGCAATCCAGGTTGTAAGAGAAAGAGGTCTCGCAATGGAAAAAGCAGCTGAAGGTGTTGAGAGTGCCATGATGGCTATTCTTGGACTTGAACGTGAGCCATTACTTGATATATGTGTTGGCTGTGATGGGTATGTTTCTATTGCGAACTATAACTGTCCTGGACAGTTAGTTATTGCAGGAGAAAAGAAAGCAGTAGAAGAAGCAGGTCAGAAGGCATTGGATCATGGTGCAAGAAGAGCTGTACCTTTAAATACAAGTGGTCCTTTCCATACATTGTTATTAAAGGATGCAAGTGCAAGACTTCATGAAGTATTTAAAGATGTTACATTCCATGAAATGAATGTACCAGTAATCTTCAATTGTACTGGTAAGGTATTAGAAGATTGCAGTGTTCAGGAGATGTTAGAGAAACAGGTCATGAGTCCTGTATATTTTGAAGATAGTATTCGTACTATGCTTAATAATGGTGTGGATACAATTATAGAGATTGGACCTGGTAAGGTATTAAGTGGTTTTGTCCGTAAGATTGATAGAAAAATCAAGACATATCAGGTAGAAGATATGGCTTCTTTACAGAAGTGTGTGGAGGCATTAAATGAAACTAAGTAATAAGGTAGCCCTTGTCACTGGAGGGTTAAAAGGTATTGGACGTGCGACAGTGATGGAACTTGCCATGCAGGGTGCAGATATTGCATTAAATTATCGTGCAAGTGAAAAGAATAAAGTATTAGCTGAAGAATTAGTAAAAAAGCTTAAAGATCTTGGTAGAGATGTATTATGTGTTGAAGGTGATATTTCTCATGAAGAGGATGTAGAAAACATCTTCAAGAGTATCAAGAAGTACTTTGGACATCTTGATATTCTTGTAAATAATGCAGGTATTACAAGAGATCAGTTAATTTTAAGAATGAAAACTGAAGACTTTGATGCAGTGATTAATACAAATCTTAAGGGAACTTATTTATGTATGAAGCAGGCGAGCCGTTTAATGATGAAACAGAAGTCTGGTCATATTATTTCTTTATCTTCTGTCGTAGGTGTGATTGGTAATGCCGGACAGGTCAACTATGCAGCAAGTAAAGCAGGTGTTATTGGTATGACAATGTCTCTTGCGAGAGAATTAGGTCCTAGAGGTGTCACTGTGAATGCAGTAGCTCCTGGATTTATTGAAACTGATATGACAGAAGTATTAAGTGATGAAGTAAAAGAAGGTTTAAAGGCATCTATTCCTTTAGGAACACTTGGACATGTAGAGGATGTTGCAAAGACAATCGCATTCCTAGCAAGTGATGATGCAAAGTATATTACAGGACAGACCATTCATGTAGATGGTGGAATGGCTATGTAAGGAGGAGCTTATGACAAAACGTAGAGTAGTAGTTACAGGTATAGGAACAATTAATCCTATTGGACATAATGTAGAAGAAACATGGAAGTCTATTGAAGAAGGTAAGTGCGGTATTGCGCCTATTTCTTTATTTGATACAAAAGGTATGAAGGTCACTCTTGCAGGTGAAGTTAAAGACTTTGATGTCACAAAGTATATTGATAAGAAAGAAGCGAAGAAGATGGACCGCTTTATCCAGATGGGGATGATTGCATCAAAAGAAGCAATGCTTGATAGTGGTCTTGATATCAACAACATTGATTCTCATCGTTTTGGAGTGATTGTATCAAGTGGTATTGGTGGTTTAGGTTCTATCGAAAAGAACTATCAGACAGGAGAAAAGAGAGGTTTTGATAGAGTATCTCCTTTCTTTATTCCTATGACTATTTCTAACTTAGCAGCTGGTCATATTGCGATTGCCTACCATGCGCAAGGGTTATGTACCTGCCCGGTAACTGCATGTGCAGGTGGTACAAATGCGATTGGTGATGCATTTAGAAATATTCGTGATGGTTATCAGGATGTCATGATTGCAGGTGGTTGTGAAGCATCTGTAACTCCTTTAGGTATTGGTGGATTTACTTCTATGAAGGCTTTAAGTGATGCCACTGATCCAAACCGTGCTTCTATTCCTTTTGACAAAGAAAGAAATGGATTCGTCATGGGTGAAGGTGCAGGTATTCTTATTCTTGAAGAATTAGAACATGCCTTAAAGAGAGGTGCGCATATTTATGGTGAAATGACTGGTTATGGTGTAAGCTGTGACGCCCATCATATTACTGCCCCACTTCCTAACGGTGAAGGTGGTGCCTATGCAATGCAGAATGCATTAGATGATGCAGGAATCAGTTATGATGTGATTGATTATATTAATGCGCATGGTACTTCTACTCATTTAAATGATTTATGTGAAACTGAAGCGATTAAATCAGTATTTAAGGAACATGCATACAAACTTGCAGTAAGTTCTACTAAAGGTCATACAGGACATTGTTTAGGAGCTGCAGGAGGTATTGAAGCAGTACTATCAGTATTAGCCTTAAAGCATAACTTTATTCCTCCTACTTTGAATTATCAGGTAAAGGATGAAGAATGTGATTTAAATGTAGTACCAAATATTGGTGTTAACAAAGATCTTCATTATGTCATGAGTAATTCATTAGGTTTTGGTGGACATAATGCAAGTATTATATTCAAGGAGTATGACAATGGAACTAAATAGTAATGAAATTGCGAAAATTAATCCTCATCGTTATCCATTTGCGCTTGTAGATCGTATTACTGATTATAAGCCAGGAGAATATGCGAAAGGCATTAAGTGTGTCAGTGTAAATGAAATGCAGTTTATGGGGCATTTCCCTGAGCATCATGTGATGCCAGGTGTATTGATTGTAGAAGCTTTAGCACAGACTGGATGTATTGCGATATTAAGTCAGGAAGAACATCAAGGTAAGATTGTCTTCTTTGCAGGAATCAATAAATGTAAGTTTAAAGGTCAGGTCATTCCTGGAGATGTGATGGAATTAGAATGCACACTCACAAGAATGAGAGGTAAGATCGGTATTGGTGAAGCAAAAGCAACAGTCAATGGTAAAACTGTTGTACAGGCTGAACTCACTTTTGCGATTGGTGACTAATGAAATATATAGAATTTGAAGAAATTGATTCTACTAATACGTATATTCATGATCATTATCAGGAATTAGATGATGATACAATTGTCCGTGCACATTATCAAACTCATGGTCGAGGACGTTCTAATCATATCTGGGAGGCAAATAAGAATGAACAGCTTCTCTTTAGTTATTATATGAAACAGAACGTGGATCCTTTAAAAGTGTCTGCCATTATGGCTTATGCGATTGTGACAGTTCTAAGAATGAAACAGATCAATGCATTCATTAAGTGGCCAAATGATATATATGTAAATAATCAGAAGATTGCAGGTATTCTTGTAGAGACGATTTATGAGAATACTTTACAGGGTATTATTATTGGGACAGGGTTAAATATTAGTAAGGGTTCTTACTATTCTCTATCTGATGTAATAAATCATCCTATTGATAAAGAAAAGCTGATGTTAAATATTATTGATACATTTAAGAATATGCTTCATATGCCTTTTGCATCTTTATTAGATGGCATGAATCGTCATTCTTATTTAAGAGGTAAGACAATTCCCTATAAAGAGTATGGTTTAGTGAAATTCTTATATTTAGATGAGAATTGTCATCTTGTGATAGAGGATGAAAACAAGAAAAAACATACGATTCTCTTAAATGAATTATCATTAGGTCGTATATAATTAGTCTTCTCAAATATGTGATAAAATTGTAGAATAGAGTCAAGGAGTGGAATTATGGACGCGAAAAAGAATAATTTAATGGATTCTATTAATACAGTTTTCAAACTCGCCATTAAAGTACAGGAAGATTATATTAAATATAGTCCTTTTCCTGAGTTATCAATGAATGAAATGCATATTATAGAGGCTGTGAGTAAGCAGCAGTTTCCTACTATGACAAATGTTGCAAAGACATTAAAGGTAACTGTAGGAACATTAACTACTAATGTGAAGACTATTGTGAATAAAGGTTTTCTTACAAGAGAACGTTCTTCTGCAGATCATCGTGTCACATATCTACGTATTACTGATAAGGGATATCAGGCATTAGAGGTTCATAACCAGTTCCATAGGGATTTATCTGAACTTTATAGTCAGCATATTCCTGATGAAATGATTGGCTGGGTATATGATACAATAGAAAACGTCATAGAAGACTTAAAAGAATACCAGAAAAAACTTAACAAATAATATACCCCCCTATAGAAGGTGTGATTCTTCTATAGGGGGGTTCTTTTAACTTAATTTATTTCATTTTAACTTTGCGAATGTTAATGTGTAAATTTTTAAGTTAAATAAAAAAATCCTCCAGATGATATATCTAGAGGATATTCATAAGATGTGCCCACCTTCAAGTAATAGATATATTACTCGAAGAAGCAAAATAAATAATATGAGTATAAACCACGCTTTGAATTCTTTCATGCCCTTAACCTCTTAAAAGCGATTATACCAGACAGTTATGGAATTATTGTGTACTTTTAGATATTATAGCCATGATCCATAGGACCACTTCCCTGACCTAAATCTAACATGGCACCTATTGCACCAGAAAGATATGTTTTAGCATTTTTAACTGATTCTTCTAGTGTATAGCCTTTAGCCAAGTTGGATGCAATCGCACTTGATAAAGTACATCCTGTACCATGTGTATTACTGTTGTCTATTCTATGTCCTTTAAACCAAGTACCCTTTTCACCATTGTATAAGTAGTCATTGGCATCATTTAATTGATGTCCACCTTTGACTAATACAGCGCAATGATATGTGTCATAGATCTTCTTAGCCGCTATTTCCATATCTTCTACAGTCTTAACTTCCATATCAGTGAGTACTTCTGTTTCTGGAATATTAGGAGTAATGACTTCAGCAATAGGAAGTAATTCTTCCTTTAATGTAGAAATAGCTTCATCACTAATAAGCTTTGCGCCACTTGTCGCAACCATGACTGGATCTACCACAATATGCTTCGCATCATAATGTTTCAACATTTCTACAATAGTATGAATAAGTGCTTTAGAAGACACCATACCAATCTTAACAGCTTCAGGATAGATATCATCAAATACAGCACGAATCTGGCTTTCTAAGAACTTTGGAGTAACATCCATAATATCTGTCACACCCGTTGTATTCTGGGCTGTGAGGGCTGTAATAGCGCTCATACCAAATACTTTATTAGCAAGCATTGTCTTTAAGTCTGCTTGTATTCCTGCACCACCACTAGAGTCACTACCTGCAATAGTTAAACATGTATGCATTGTTTCATAAAGTGCATCTACACGCTTCTTTAAATCAATAGTATCCTGTTTGATATTCTTCTGACCAAATAAAGCACTAATAACCGCAATACCATCAATACCTGTATCTTTAAGTAATAAGCAGTTATCATAACTAATTCCACCAATGGCTACCATTGGAAGATCCACTGTTTCAGTCATTTCTTTTAAACGCTTGATACCTAATACTTCTGCATCATCTTTAGAAGATGTAGGGAAAATAGCCCCTACACCTAAATAGTCTGCACCTTGTTCTTTCGCAATTCTTGCTTCTTCTATAGTATGTGCACTCACACCAATGATCTTATCTGGTCCAAGTATTTCTCTCGCCTTCACGCAAGCCATATCATCCTGACCTACATGAACACCATCTGCATCTATTTCCTTAGCGAGCATGACATTATCATTAATAATAAATGGTACATCAAATAAACGACATAGTTCTTTAATATTCTTTGCTTCTTCATAGAAAGAGGCTTCATCTAGGTCTTTTTCTCTTAGCTGAAGACAAGTAGCACCACCCATTAAAACATCTCTTACCTGCTCATATAGAGTCTGTTCTCCTGTCCAATGACGATCAGTCACAGCATAGAGTCTCAACATATCATTATTGAACTTCATATTTACCACTCTTTTCTAATTCTTCATCAGTCATATTGAATAATGCATCAATTAAATAAGTACGAAGTGTTGCATTACCTTCGCCTTCTTTTAATTTAGATGCACCAATTTCACCCGCAATACCCATGGACATAACAGCTGCTGCAGCACTATCTACACTATTTTCTACTGTTAAGAAACAGCCTAAGATACCTGATAACATACATCCAGTACCAGTAATGGCACTCATTTCTTTACATCCATTATTGATCATATAGCACTTATTACCATCTGTGACATAATCTACAGGACCAGTCACAATAATAATTGTATTCAATTCTTTTGCGAATGCTTTGATATCATCAATGAGATCATGTGAGTTCTTCTGATCTTCCACAGATGCATCTACACCTTTAGTATGACCTGTACCAGCCATTAAAGTCTTGATTTCTGAAACATTCCCTTTGATAGCATCAAAATGAATCTGTTCTAATAGTTCTTTACATGTATTAGTACGTAAATCAGTCGCACCAGCACCTACTGGATCTAATACAGTAATATGCTTACATGCATTAGATGCCTTACCTGCTTCAAACATAGAAGCAATCTTCACTTGATTAAGAGTCCCAATATTAATATTTAATGCATTACTGATAGAAGTCATCTGAGCCACTTCTGTGATCTCATCTGACATAATAGGACTACCACCAATTGCAAGAATCGCATTGGCTACATCATTCACTGTTACATAGTTAGTGATGTTGTGTACTAATGGTTTTACTTCTCTTAATTTCTTAATGTAGTTCATATTCTTTTCCTCCATAAAAAAGAGCACGCTGAAAGAAGGTGCTCATAAAATTCCTACGTTGGCATTATCCAAATCAGGTTTCATGGTCAAGACTTATGTCTACTCTCAGCAAATTAGCTCCCATTTCAATTATAATAATATGTTAAAACAATCAGTCATGAAATACAAGGGATTTCATGACCATATACATATTTACTACTCTATCCTAGAGTATTATAATATACACATCATTCTGTTATAGCTTCCCAAAATATATGAGATACTAATGAGCTTCCCCTCATCAAATTCTCTTCTATAATGGAATGTAATCTACCATTTTGGTAGATTTTTTATTTTTAGGCATAAAAAAACACCGAATACTTCGGTGTTTGCATTCAGAATGGTGCGGGTGACAGGACTTGAACCTGCACGCCGAAGCACTAGATCCTAAGTCTAGCGTGTCTGCCAATTTCACCACACCCGCATCAAGATGGTGACTCGCAGGGGATTTGAACCCCTGACCCTCTGATTAAAAGTCAGATGCTCTGCCATCTGAGCTAGCGAGTCAAAAAAAGATGGCTGGGATAACTGGATTCGAACCAGTGAAATGACAGAGTCAAAGTCTGTTGCCTTACCCCTTGGCTATACCCCATTCTTTCGAAAGTGTTGCCTCAGACAAACATTAGTATACCATAATTCTCGGAAAAAGTCAAGTGTTTTTTCACTGTCGAAAAAAATTACAGATTTTTTCGGATATTTTCATAGAAAATGTCGATTTTCACTTGCCAAGTCGATTTTTTTATGGTATAATTATGATAATATTATTGCAAATCAGCATGCAAACCAGCGGCATTGTCCGCATATCACTCGCATATCATAAACCAGACCGTTGGTTTGCATTGCTTTGCCTTATGAAAGAACTGGAGGTTATCAATATGGGTTTGATTCGTGCAGCAGCAGGTGCCGTTGGCGGCACACTGGCAGATTCGTGGCTGGAGTACATCACAGCCGGTGACATGGGTGCCAACACTGTCATGACAAAGGGTGTACAGATCAAGCGTGGCAAACACGGCAGCAACACCAAGGGCACACCAGACATCATTTCCAATGGTTCCCGTGTTGAGGTGGGACCGAACCAGATGATGATCCTGGTGGACAGCGGCCGAATCATGGACTACACTGCTGAGGAAGGCTGTTATGAGGTATTCCTCTCCTCCTCTCCGTCTATGTTCAACGGACAGCTGAAGGATTCTGTGCGGGAGTCTTTCGAACGCTTCAAGTTCGGCGGACAGCCGGGCAAGTCCCAGCAGGTCTATTTCATCAACTTACAGGAGATCCGCGGCATCAAGTTCGGCACACGCAATGCCCTGCAATACTTTGACAATTTCTACAATGCAGAATTGTTCGTCCGCTGTCACGGCAGCTATTCGATAAAGATCACAGACCCGCTGAAATTTTTCATGGAAGTTGTTCCCCGCAACGCTACCAGCCTGACATTTGACGAATTGGGCGACCAGTTCAACATGGAATTCCTGTCGGCTCTCCAGTCGGCGATCGGACAGATGTCTGTAGACGGTGTCCGCATCTCCGCCCTGCCGTCCAAGAGCATGGAGCTGTCCAAGTATATGGCAACCGTTCTGGACGAGGACTGGACGCAGGCACGGGGCGTGGATATTTGTGCTGTGGGTATCGGCAGCATCAGCTATGACGAGGAAAGCAAGGCTCTCATCAACATGCGGAATCAGGGTGCCATGATGGGCGACCCCTCTGTACGGGAAGGCTTTGTACAGTCGGCTGTGGCAAAGGGACTTCAGGCCGCCGGCTCTAATACTGCCGGTGCCGGACAGGCGTACATGGCAATGGGCATGGGTATGCAGGGTGCCGGCAACTTCATGGCAAGTGCTTCCCAGGCCAATGCCCAGCAGATGCAGCAGCAGGCAATGGCTCAGCAGCAGGCAATGGCTCAACAGCAGGCAGCCCCCGCTGCAGCAGCTGCAAACGGCTGGACCTGTTCCTGCGGCACTGTCAACAGCAGCAACTTCTGTACCAACTGCGGCAGCAAGAAACCGGCTCCTGCCGGCTCTTGGAAATGCAGCTGCGGTACAGAAAACACCGGCAATTTCTGCACCAACTGCGGCAGCAAAAAGCCGGCTCCCTCCGGTGAATGGACCTGCTCCTGCGGCACCGTCAACAGCGGCAATTTCTGCACCAATTGCGGCAACAAGCGTGGATAAACGGCAAAAAGGAGAACAACATGAATACCGTACAATACAAATGCCCCAACTGCGGTGCGGAACTGACCTTTGATCCGGAACATCAGAATTTCAGCTGCGAATACTGCGACAGTACCTACACTGAAGCAGAAATGCAGCAGCTGTATCAGAACATGGAACAACAGGCAGATCAGCACGCAGATGCTTCGGCGGAAACACTGGAAAGCGAAACCGATGACAAGGCGGTCGAGAACGAAACGCGACTCTACACCTGTCAGAACTGCGGGGCACAGATCATTGCAGAGGCGGAAACTTCCGCCACATTCTGCTACTACTGCCACGCTCCGGTGGTGCTCGCCGGACGGCTGACGGGAGAATACAAGCCGGCTTATGTGCTGCCCTTTGCGGTCACACGGGAAGCAGCTGTGGAAAAAT
>ERZ833608.73-NODE-73-length-86871-cov-276.069215_pt1 | contig 86871 bp, 112 predicted proteins | sample MGYA00519694_ERZ833608 | MGnify/ENA primary metagenome ERZ833608 (study PRJEB31850, sample SAMEA3708742) | human gut metagenome | biome: human gut; feature: human-associated habitat; material: faeces | place: China | collected 2014 ... | reverse complement strand
TAGAGCAACTGACTCTTAATCAGTGGGTCTAGGGTTCGAATCCCTAAGGGTGTACCAAATTAAGAAAATAAGGCATAATCACAGCTTAAATTTCTAGAAGTAGAACGGATATAACTTCCTATTAATTAGGTAGTTATGTCCGTTTTTGCGTTTATTGGCTGATAACAGATTGATAACATCGGAACATAGACGTGTCGTCGTATCGTTTACGTAGCAATCTCTGCAATAAGCTGATACATAGTTCGTTCGGCATTCCTTTAGAAATGTTAAATCGAAGTGGGTTACTAATATGTTATCACCTGCTTGTAAAAATGTTATCAACTTATGGGCGTAATTAATTTAAGTGTTATTCACAATCGTCTCCACCGAGGTACTGCACAGAAGGCAGTTTCGGTAGAATTGAGGTTCACTTGTGGAGGTAAGCGAAAGTACTTCTCTACGGGTGTGAAAGTGTGTCCGGCTCAATGGTCGGATAGTAGTAAGCGTGTCATTCGCTGCAAGGAGTCTGACTTGTACAACAAGCAGATTGATGCCATACTGGAGAGGGCAAACGATGTTGTCATCAGAATGAACTCCAAGGGCATTACTGATTTGGATCAGATTCCTGCCCTTATGCAGGGTGCTGCCAACAAATCCCTAGACTTCATCGCCTACTGCGAGAAGCGCTCCCGAGAGCGCAAGGTAAGCGACCATACCAAGAGAAGATACAAGGTCTTCACCGACTTCTTGAAGACGTATGGCAAAATCAAGGAGTTCTCCGACATCAATATTTCCAAGGTTCGTGAGCTTGATGAGTATCTTCACGCAAAGGGATTGGAGCAGAGTACCGTATATTGCTATCACAAGTACTTGAAGCTGTTCGTACGTGATGCCTGCATAGATGATTTGATAGACAAGAATCCGTACAACCATCTGCCTTTCAAGATTGAGAAGGGCGATAAGCAGTTTGTCGACTGCCTGCCGATAGACAAGTTCGAGAGCATCAAGCGCCTTCACTTGCAGTACGACTACCTTGCGAAGGCTAGAGACCTCTTCTTGATGCAGTGTTATACCGGCTTGGCTTACTCCGACTTGATGGCATTCGACTTCACCAAGTGCAAGCAGTCAGACGGCAAGTACTACTACCATGCCAAGCGTGTGAAGACTGATACAGACTTCACCTTCCAGCTACTGGCTGGAGCGGTCTCCGTGCTCAAGAAGTACAACTTCAAGCTGCCCTGCATCAGCAATCAGAAGTACAACGAATATCTGAAGGTTATAGGAATGATGGTCAACGTGCCAAATCTGCACTCCCACATGGGCAGGGCTACGGCTGCAACCTTGTTTCTCTCGTTCGGAATGCCGCTGAACGTGGTGGCTAAGGTGCTCGGGCATACCAATATCCGACAGACCCAAAGATATGCCCGAACCCTCAACAAGGACGTTTACTCAGCATTTGATAACATAGATGGCAAATTCTGATAACATCCTTGATAACATCATTCTGTTTAACTCGTTGTGCTGCAAACGAATAAAGGGTAGCCATTTCTGACTACCCTTTGCTGTTTCCCTCTCGCTTTCGCTTCTCTCTGATGGCTTGTCTTATCCATTCAGCCTTATTTCTGCCTAGAGACTCGCAAAAGTCGAAGGTCTCTTCATTCACGTGCAGTACTACTCGATTCACAAGGGCTTCAGCGCCCTTGCTCGGTGCTCCTGCTCGGTCTCTCCGTCCTCCCCACCCTGGATGCAGGTTCTTGGATGGTACAATCTTGTGCTTGCGGTTGTACTCGAACTTCATCACAAGTTTACCGCCTGCCCATACTTCCACCATTTCGGCATCGGGGGTTTGGCTTAGGTTCTGCTTGGCGATTTCTGCAAGCTGCCCCTTATCTTCGAAAAGGGTATCGCTCTCGTCAAGTATTCCCACATCGTCATACACGATTATTCTTGATTTCTTCTCCATATCCCCTTCCTCTTATCCCAGTACTGCCATCAATATCGTAAATAAGAAGATGAAGAGCACAAACCATTCCTGCTTTGTCATTTCTTACCTCCTTCCTTATTGAATTTGTTACCGATAACTTTGTATGAAAGAATGCTTCTATATAACATTTCCCCTAAGGTATTTGGATAGAGAACAGGAAAATCTTCAGCTACGATACAAAAGCTAGTGTTTCTTTGATTCCAAACAACCTCGAATACTCTGCCAGTTTCCTTACATCTGAGCAAGTCGTGCTCATAGATAGGAGTTCCGTCACAATCCTGCGCTCCAGTGGACTGACAGATGGTATTAAGGTCTATCGAACATTTGTTTATTACGCCAATATTAGAGTTATGAAAAATCTCGTTAGGCTTAATAGGATTGCACTCTATCCACTCATCTGTTCTTATTCGCTTTGCCTTGAAATTGATTTCACTCATCGCTCCCCTCCTTCCTCGATTACTCCTATCGGCTTGATGTCGTTAACTGTCTCATCCTCGGTGAAGAAAGAAACCTTCATGCTATCGCTTACATAGCCCATAGCAATCACGTTCTCTCGGCTATCCTTGATGATGCAAATATCACCTCTCACCTCGTTCTGAGTCTTCAAATACTTCACTGCGGCATCCTTCACCGCCAAAGGATTCATTTCCTTTGTTATAGTCTCCCCTGACTGAGGGAAGACGAAATAAAATAACTGCTTATTCATAATCAAAATTCAAATAAATCTAGTTGTACGTATCTCTGTTTCGGGAGAATCTTTTCTATTTCCGTCAACAACTTATTGGCATTCTTGCAAACAGAGTTGTTCTTGTTTGTTTCAACTTTGATTTGCCTTTGCAGCCAATCCTTTATCCATTTCAAAGCGGCAGTAATGGCGGCTTCCTGCGTTCCGTACCAATTCGGATTGCTGAGATTGTTGCCCCAACCTCCTCCTCGGTCAACAAGGGCATATCGGATTCCAAACGTCCACTTACCTCTCACTAATGCCGTTGTTATGATGATGTAGGTCATACCCGAACCGATTTTTGCAGATTCGTCTGGGTTGATGCAAACACCATACTCGTTAAACTTATACCGCTTGCTCATAGTTTACTCTACTTCTTTTTCTGTTAATACTAACTCATCGAACATTGGGCTATCCTTGCAGGAGCAGCACCACGATGCTTCTTCCTCGTCTTCCGTTACCTCATAGCAGTCGGGATATTCTTCCTTGTAGAAGCCTAGGATCTCATCCTTTTTCTCCTCCATTCTCTCTTTTGCTGCGGTCTTGGTGTGGAAGACTCCGGCAACATCAACGCTAGAATAGTCTTGATTGTCGTTGCCGTGCTGAACCAATACGAATACTTTCTGCTTCTTCATATTACTCTCCCTCCTTCTCTTCTACATCAAATGTAACACTCTCCAACTCGCCATTCTCCAAAGCGCCCAAATCGTACAAACGTCTTGCGGCATTCTCTGCGTCTTCGGATGATGCTGCGTCTAGCGAAACCTTGTAGGTAATTTTCTCTACAATCTCTACTACATACTTTTTCATAATAAAATCCTTTCTTTTTAAATTAATACTAGGGGGCGGATGGTACTTGCAACCATCTGTATCGGCTTGACTACCGCATTCGCCCTATATAAACAACTAGCAACAACTTCACTAGATGCGCTCTAGGCAGGTGTTCTTGCTTGTCAGCTTCCCATTCGTGAGATAATAGCTTTCACGAAATGGGGTCTTTCTCATTACAAATGTTGTCTTGGCTCTGTACATATTGTTGAACCTATCAACATACGTGGCTCCCTTGAAGAATTTGATTACTATTACCATATCCTTAGTCCTGCATTAAGTTAGCTACAAGTTCATCCGTGGTGGCGAAAATCTCTTCGAGGTCTCTAGTCAGATAGCCACCTTTCTTCTTCTTCAGCACTACGTGAGCGTGCATCTTCAAAGAGCTGATTTTATTGATAATCTGTTCTCTTTGAAATCCTATCTTTGGTGTTCTGCCGTTTGTGAAGTAGTACCCAATGTTGTAGTACAACAGCTCTGCCATATCACCATAGAGAGCGTTTGCCGCATCGTCTCCCAAACTTCCTTGTGCAAGGGAAAGATAGACGATTTCGCCTTCCACTATCTTGTTTTCGTGCATAGTGTAAACGTGCTGATGGAGATAGAAATCACACAGCAAGTTCGTCTTGGCATTTCTCTGCACACACCAGTCGTTTGCGATGAACATACAAGCGTAAACTTCATTATCCTCTGCGAGGTCTTTAGCGATGCGGTTGAAAATTTCCTGCTCGGTTGGCTCTCGCTCTTCTCCGCTCTCTTCATTTATTACCTCATATTCGTAACCTAGTCCGTCTTTGTTCAACAAATTAAGTCCTGCGGCTTGCGCCTTTACAACATCTTGGATAGTATGAACCTCAATACCTACCAAATTGTCACTCATTCTAACTGCGTTCTCTGCTTTCATAATCTTATCTCCTATTCTTTAAATTTGTTACTTGTTCTTGCCTATAATCTTGTCTATCTCTGCTTGATACTGATAGTCGGTGCAGTCGGCAAAATCTTCCTGCTCCTCATAGAAGCGTGCTGCGCTCTTCAGTTCGTGAAGGCTGGCTTTTGTGTAGTCCTTTGCCGGATTCACTTGGCGAAGATTCTCGCAAGTTCTGCAATACTCTATGAAGTCCACAAGCGATTGCTTCTCCTTGCTATCGTCCTGCGTTCCTGCTGCCATAAGTGGTAGGGCAACTATCGCTGCCACTACCAATACTAACTTAATGCTCTTTTTCATTGTCTTATCTCTTTTCTAGTTTAACACTCACTACGTATGGTAATGTATGCTGAGGCTTGTTGCACTCCTCGTGATATTCAAAACCTAACACAACAATACTTGATGGCTCATTGTCCGTGATGGTCTCTTCTATCATCTTCTTGCTTATCTGCTCCGTGCGTTGTACGTGGAATAAGCCCGAACCTGGTTCGTGTCTCTGTGCTAAAGCTATCAATCCGTTGTCGGGATTGAAAAACAGATATTTATCCCCAGTGAAAACCACGTCAACCCTGTTGCGTGCTGTCTTTGTTACTCTGATAACGTTCATACTACTCGTCCTCCATATATTTAGCGTCTCTGATTCTGTACCCTGCTAATGCTCCAAACAAGGCGCATAGCAAATAAATTGTAATGTCCATATCTTAAATCCTTTCTTTTAATTGTTATACTTGTGCGGTCTCTAGGCTTGAACTAGATGTGTGCTCCTCTATTCGCTGACCGCTACCAATTTTACTTCTTACCAAAGTTGAAGATTCTGACGAACTTGTAGAACTTTTTGAGGTCGCAAAGGTGGAAGAGGTCTTCCAAAATATACTCCTTGCACTCTCTGTTGCACTCTCTGTAGGTCTCCTGCATCTGTGCTGCGGTCTCGTTGCCGCATTCAAGCCAATACATAAAGATGGCTCCTAAACTCTCATGTTCGTTGTACTCGTCATAGTACTTCTTCTGCTGCTCGTAAGTCTTATTCTTTCTCATAATCTTGTAGTATTGTGGTGGGGATTTCTCCCCACCTAGTTAGTTACTCTTCTTCTTCCTCCTCTTCTTCCTCCTCCTCATCGTCATAAGGTCGTGAAGTATCTACTTCGCCATCATAGCTTATATAAATATCCTCATCCTTTGCGATAAGTTCAATATAATCGGCTAGCTCATTTGTGCCGATAAACTGATAAAGGCTATCTAGCATTGCGCTATCGCCTAACTCTTGACGCAAGTTGTCAAATGCGTTGCATACCTCCTTATAGTCTCTTTTAACTGCCATAACTCTTAATCATTAATCTTGTTAACTAATTCTTGCATGTTAGCAAGTCTCTCTAACGTCTGTGAAGATAGGGTAATACCGCATATCTTCGCTGAGTTCTTGATATTCATCGCCTTATCTAGTAAAGCGAGAGTGATGATACAAATATCATCGCTCGTTAGTGTTATTGTCTTGCTCATTGTCTTATCTTAATCTCATTATTGTTACTTTGAAGATAACCTCACAACTATCTGTTGACTGCTCAATACTCTTGCGCTCGTAAGTTGTGTAATAGTTATCGTATCTATCCTTACTGCGTCCAATATACTTATAACCACCCTTGTTAAGGTTTCGTTTCAGCATCTCAACTTCGTTGTCGTAAAGATACTCTGTGCATATTGGCTCCATTGTTACTCTGTCCGCATATCTTTCGATTCTGCGGTATTCTACCAAATTACTTGCTGCCATAGTCTCGAATTGTTTGGCGTGGGGAGGGGCGCTAGCCCCGTGGGGGCGCTGCCCCCTTATCTCCCCACATTGTTACATACTCATTTCATACACCCAGCATTTGCCTTCATGTCCCAAAGCAAAGGCTTCTGCTTTATCTCTTGTCTCAAACTGCCCAATGATATGTGGTATCTTGTTAGGCTGAATGAACTCTCTAACTACGATATACTTCTTCATACCTTTACAATTTGCTTCTTATCTGTCCGAGTGAAACTCTTTCCTTTGGAGTGAGGTAGATGCCGTTAGCTCCTTCCTCACTACTGGCAACCTCATGCAGGATATACTTAAGCACCCACAACTGATTAGCCGTTAAATCTAGTCTCTTTATCGTTGCCATATGTTATAATCGTATGTTTGTCCTAAAACCTTGTCGTATAACTCTCTAGTCTTCTCCACGCTATTTCCCTTCCAGTGGAATGGATTCTCGTTAGCGGTTCTTCGAAGCATGTTGGCAACCACGATGGCTTCTGCCTTTGTGAGTTCCAATATAATCATTGGTGTTTGTGATTCCTTCTTCATTGTGTTGTTGCTATTAAATTGTTAAACATCTAGTTAAAGTGCAGGTGTACGTTTACTCCCAACGTCTGCAAGCCTTATGCAGCCTAGCTCCCTCACTTAACGTTCGTGGGTCAACGTGTTTCGATATTTCTCTAGTCTAACACGACTAGCGTTTTTCCATCTTGCGTGATGAGTGTTTGAGGCTTCTTTGCCTTTGTGCTTTGAGAGTGTCACTAACTCGGTGTACGTTGTCCTCGGTGTGTTACAGAGTCCTACCTCTCCGTATTGCTGACTAACACTATTTCTATAGCGGTTGTTTCTCATCAATTCACTAATGTGCCATCGCTCCGCTTTTGAAACCGAAACCAACTTGATTTCGAGTGCAAAGATAAGGCAATCTTTTATTTTTGCCAAATTTCTATGCACTTATTTTCAAATTACGCCTTATTTTTAACTCTCATTAATAAAAGATTGCCTTAATTTTACAGATATTAAGTAAAATATCGGTTTATTTTTCGTATCTTTGCAACCTAATTAATAAGGCAATATTTTATGGCATTCAAAGTAAATAGTACAATAAAGATAAATCTTAAAGAGATTTTGAGAGAAAAGGGCGTTACTTCTAAGGAGTTAGCCGAGAGATTGGGGGTTACTCCAGTCACTATCAGTTATATCGTAACTAACAAAACTACACCTTCTCTTGATATGCTTTGCAGAATAGCGAAAGAGTTGAACGTGAAGCTATCCACTCTTCTAGGTGAGGAACCTTTAAAGGTTATTGATACATCTAAGGAGTTTGCGGCATTCGTGCGTTACAAGGGCATACACTACACCGCTGATACTCTTGATGAGTTCTTTAAACAAGTTGACGAATTAAAAGCAATAGCAAGATGAAAGAAAATGTAATTAAGGTTTTAAGGTGGATTGCGGTCTTGCCTGCTTCGGCAGCAGCAGCGTTTATCGCAAACGCTTTAGTTGTAGTAGGAAACAAGATGAGTTCTTTTATTTGGGGTGGAACATCATTCTTTAGTGAGTTGTTTATGTTTGTGGTTGGTGCTGGAGTAACTGGCTATGGATTTATAAATGCAGGGTATTATGTTGCGCCAAACCATAAGAAACAAACTGCCTTGGTGTTGTGTGCTGTTTTATCCGTAATTTGTGGTGCTTCACTTACTCTCGGTTTCATTATGCACGGATTTTGCTGGGAATCTTGCAAGACCGCTATCGCTGGAGTCATAACAATCGGTGCAGCTATTTTCACATACGCTAATATCGAAGAGGATGGGCGCTAGCCCCACACGGCATGGGGAGGGCGCTTGCGCCCGTGGGGGCGCTGCCCCCTTATCTCCCCCGAGGATTTTACTTTCCCCTTCCCTACATAGAGAGATACACACACACAATAGAGAGAAGAGATAGAGAAACACACCAACCACCAAAAACCACTTCCCTAACTAGGAAAATAAATTTCTCCAACTAGAAAGATAGAAAAGTGCATCCCTATCGCATCCATCGGGCTTCTTTCTAGATGAGCGGTAAATCCTGCACGAAACTGACTATACCCCGAAAAACACCATAAATCGGCTCTAGATGGGCTAAAAACGACTCTTATATGGCTCAAAACTCACGAATTTGGTAGAAATCCCGACCATCTGCCCGAAAATCGCAAAAATCAGCGAAAATGAAAGGAGTTCGCTTTTGATTATGCCTGCACAACATTCAAGTGTAGCGTTAAATCTTCTTAAAGCCTTTCTTATGCGCACGTGCGTACCTATTAATGCAAATGGGCTTTTTGTTTGCAAAGTAACTTCATTTGCGAAATAAGAAATAACTTTACTCTAGTCTTTTATTCACCCTCGGGAACGACTGAGACTAAAATCCACAATATCAATCACTTGTAGTTTTATTACAATTAGCACTATTGTTTACAAAATGGGCGGTTTTGAGGATGATGAGGGAAAAAGGTTTTGGGTGGATTGCGACCCGACAAACAGACTAGTGGTTGGAGGGGTAAATTTTCACGACCGGAAACACGGCAAAAGCTATCGCCAAATATTATATATTTGCCCTCGTAAATCAAATAATTGCAATTATGAGTGAAATTTTAGCAAGAATCCCAAAGAATTTGACCACTTCCCCAGTGCTTGGTGAGAAGAAAGAGTGGGTGTTGGGTGCTGCATCCTTGGCGCTTGGCATCGGTTCGTCTCTGTTCGGTGCGAACAAGGCGAAGAAGGCGGCTAGACGAGCACAAGCCGAGAATCAGTACAGAACGAACGCTGAGAAGGCTTGGTACGACAAGAACTACAATACCGACTACCTCGACACGAAGGCAGGACAGAACATTATGAGAAGGGCGCAGGAGGTGCAGGATGAGTATATTCGCAAGGCTGATGGCGCAGCTGCCGTTGGTGGTGGAACTGCTGCAAGCGTGGCACAAGCGAAGGAGAGCGCAAACAAGGCGATGGGAGACACGATTGCCAATATCGCAGCGCAGGACACTTCACGCAAGCAGCACGTTGAGGATGCTCACCTTGCCAACACTCAGCAGTTGTCTAGGGAACGTCAGCAGATTGAGCAGCAGAAGGCGCAGGCAACGAGCGATGCAGCCCAAAATGCTTCAAATGCGATGTTCAATTTCGGTGTGAACCAATTGGGGTCAGAACTCGAAGGGGCTAAGTCGCAGGGTAGCAACAAGTTAGCAAATCCAACACCAACTCTTGATAACAAGAATGTAACAGACATCAGCGAGGGGCTATCACACAAGGCTGATGCGAACGGACTCTTGAACCCGAACGCATCCAATAACCAGTTGGCTGGTGGCACGATGCTGGATGAAGCGGTAGGCAACCTCAACAAGAAGAAGCCGAAGGTTCCTCACCTAGGAGTGTAGGGCTGGGAAGGTGAGGAGCGAGCGACTGGCGAGGCAAGGGCAGGCAAGGCATAGAGGGCACCCCAAGACCCCCACCCCCTTTGACCACCGTTTGTAATTATAGTATATAAATACATAAATAAAAATCCCGCCACCCCCCCACCCCCTCATTTTGGATTTCGGTTTTCCGTTTTCCCCCACCCCTAAATTTTCGGGAAGTGTTAATGAAGTTAAACATAAATAATATGGAAGTAAAGATAGGAAAAGGTCTTTTGTCTCAGATTGAAAAGCCATTCGAGTCTAGCAATAATAAGATAACGCTAGATGATTTAGAGAAGTTCCTAAAAGAAATGGACGAGCAGTATAACCATAGAGTAAATACTAGACGTAATTATTATGCTCGGTTGCTATGCAAGGATGGTAAAATCCGCAATGTGAAAGTTGTAGAAGAAAAGAAGGAATCAGAGGAGTGGGGTCCTAGATTCTACTATTATACAGAGACAGATAGCGGCATTACTCCTGCATCATACGACGATATTATCAACAAGTTTGTTAAACATTAAAATAATATAGATATGACATTAGAAGAAGCAAAAGATATATTGAAGAAAGAGTTTGCAGTGATTAACCTTCACAAGTCAACAGAGCCATTTGAGTTTGACGATAGCAACTGGTTTGGGTATGAGAAGCCTTCTGTGCTTGAAGCTTTTCGTGTTTTATCCAAGGAAGGTTATTATATAACCATTAGCGGACATGATTACGATATGCGTAAGAAACGTTTGGAGAAGGAGTACGAAAAGAACACCAAGGCTCCCGGTTCTGCTGAGAACCTCATCAAGGAAGATTCAGGCGTAAACCCTGCCCTTGCAGAAGCAGCCTCCCAGTTTAACGATGCCTTGTTGGATGAGCAGGCAAAGAAGATTAAGGAGCTTACCGAGGAGAACGAGGATTGGAAGTCATGGCATGAAATGCAAAACAGAGGAATAGCCCTAAGTAATATTGCCTTCAGGAATGAAAAGAATCGTCTCGGCAAGGAGATTGCCCGACTCAACAAGATCATCCACAAGAAGAACTTGAAGATTGAGGAGTTAGGGAAGGAAAGTTCGAGACACCTAGAAGGAAAGATGAAGATGTTCGGCGAGAATTTTGATTTGGAACAGAAGTTAAAGGATAAGGACGCTGTTTTGTCTGACGTTGCAGAGGAACTTCGCCTTTCAAAGATTCGTGAGAAGAATCTGACCGAGTTAAGCCAGAAGTACATGAAGGAGAATGAGGAGTTGAAGGAGAAGCTTGCCAATAAGGTTGTTGACAAGATTGATGCTCAGGTTTTGAAGAGTGCCGAGAGTGCTCTCGCTTGGAAGGAGAAGTTGATTTACTACAAGGATATGGCGATTGCCGACTTGCGTAAGGAGTTAAAGGCTCAGAAAGGCTTGGTAAACCATATTAGTAAGAAATATGATGGTGCCAAAATTAATCTTAATCTTCGCATGAAGGAATGCGAGAAGTTGGAAGAGGCGTTGGATGAGGCTAATAAGCATCAGCAGCAAGCTTATAGGTCTTGTACTGATAAGAACAATGAGATTAGAGCTTTGAAGTTGCAAATTAGCGCATTGGAGAAACGTGGTAACGGTATCGACTGGAAGCGCAACGCTGATGCTATCAAGTTGTATGTTAACCGTGCTTCTCATGAGCGTCTTTGGAATCCTATCAGTCAAGACATTTGTAACGAGAAGGAACTGAGCTTCATTATCAATCATGGAGGTAAGCGTGTGAAGTATGCGCTTCATTTCGATGGTACCGATATTGTCTATGAGTGCTCTGATCCTGACAAGAAAAACAACGACCAGATGGTTGGGGCTGATATTGCAGAGGAAGGTGGAGACCTTTCTGGTGCAATTGTGTTATGCGGCAAGGATTTGATTGATGCAATAAAGAAAATGAAGTAAGATATGCCAGTAAATAATCAGAATCCACAGCAGCAGAAAAGGGTACCTGTTTCCATTAATGGGTACCCAGAGGCTGTACATGATATGATGAGGGCTAAATACCCTGATTATGATCAGGTGATGGGATTGGGGAACCAGACTATGCAGGGTGGTCCTAGTGGGCAGATTCCAGCGGTTGCTCCCCAACCTATGAATGTGAATGTGTTTCAGCAGAATGGCGGCGTTACCGGCAAGCTTGAGGCTCCTGCTGTTCAGCCTCAGCAGACTCAGCAGACACAGCCGGCGGCTTCTTCTGTACAGGCTCCCTATCTTGGTGATGCAGCAGAGAAGACTCGGCAGCATCAGACCAGTTTCGAGGGAATGCAGCAGCCTCCTGCAGGATGGAAGGCGGACGGTACACCAAGCTATGATGCGCTTTCTTCCGCTTTAAGTGGCTATCAGACGGCACAGAGCAAGCAGGTTCCAGAGTTCCAGGCAGACCCTTCACAGAGGGATGGCGGTTTCTTCGGGTGGCTGGGCAAGTTGATTCCCAAGAGCCGACCGGGTATGCGTGAGGGTGAGACTCCTGATGAGTATGACCGCAGAATCACCACCAACCGAGAGCGTATTGCGGCATTCGCCGATGCCATCCGTCACATGGGCAACATCGTGAATACTTCCAAGGGTGCGCCTTTGCAGGTGTTCAATGACCCTACAACCATGATGGAAGAAGCTTATCAGAAGCGCAAGACAAAGAGAGAGAAACAAGCTGCCCTTGATGCTGATGCGGCTTACAAGCAGGCGAACTTTGACTTAAAGAGTGCTGCCGCCAGAGCAGATCAGGCTTACAAGCTGTATCTGGCAGGGCTTCGTGGCGATAATGCACAGCTTGCAAAGGATAAGTTTGAGTACCGAAAGAGAAAGGATGAGGCTGCTGCCCAGTATAAGAAGGAGAAGGACCAGCGAGACTTCGAGTACAAGCAGGGGCGTGACAGGGCAAAGGACGAGCAGACCAACAGAAGACTGAACATTTCACAGTATAATGCTACCCATAAGGGAAGCGGACGTGGACGATCAGGCGGCGGTGGAGGCTCTTCTGCCAAATACGTAACTTGGGATGCAGAAGGAAAGCCTCATTACGCATCCAACAAGACCATGTATGAAGCAAATGAAGCTTACTACAATGGAAATACTTCTGGCAATTCATCTACTTCAAGCAGCAAGGAAGTGTTCAATAGGGATGGCTCTACTACAAGAACCACCAACAGACAAGGCGGTTCCTCTGTTGCCCAGAGAGCAGGAGCGCAGCGAAGACAGAGGGAAGAAGCCAGAAAGAAGGCAGCGAAGCCTGCCGGAAAGTCGAAGAACGGCTATAAGAATACAAAGAAACTTGGTTTATAAACATTAATATATAATATATGGCTGGAGATAAATTTGACCAACTTTACAACGCCTTGAAAGCCGATGGCGCAGTTTCAGGAACTAGAGAACATTTCAGACAGTTCGTGTATGCGCCGGGCAAGCAGGGCTATCATAACAGAAAGCAGCTCTATGATGCGCTTCACGCCGATGGTGCTGTTTCCAGTAATTCGTATGAGGAGTTTGCACAGCGACTCGGACTTCACGCAGTAAATCCGAAGCCTCAGCAGCAGAAGCTAGTTCAGCCTGTCAAGAAGCAGACTATGAAGCAGAGAGCGCAGGAAGTCGCAGCTCAGTATCAGAATTCAAGGCAGCAGAAGGCTCAGCAGCCTAGAACGGCTACTACTTCTGGTACAGACTACATGCAGAACTGGAAGTTGATGCACATGCGCAACGACCAAATGAATCCGATGCAGCAGGCTCAGGCTAGTAATGCGCGCGCACGCATGCAAAGAGCACAAGAGCAGTCGGCACGTCAGGAGCAGCAGAGAGCTACCCCTATCAACAGAAGCAGAATAACCCCTACTGCCAAGAACTTCAATGAGACAATGCAGCAGCTTTCTACTCCAGAGGCTAGACAGGCTAGAGCCAAGCAGCAGAGAGAGGACGATGCAAGAGCACTTGCCAAGTATGAGGTTGAGGGTAACAAGTTTGCCCGTAATGAGGGCAATAAGGAAAGTATCTTGGGCAATGATTTGCTCAACCTTGTTGACTCTTCCATGAACGAGGCGCAGGAGTTGACACGTCAGCAGTATCAGCAGAACCTTGATAAGATGGGCGGCATCTATGCGCCTCAATCGGTAAAGGAACAGGCTTTCCGTGATGCCCAGACGCAGGAACAGGTGAACCGTCAGAACGTTCTGATGAACAATCTCAGCAAGAAAATCAGCGAGATTTATTCGCAGAAGGGAATGCAGCGCCATATTGCCGAGAGTGCCGAAAGATTGAATATGGGTGTGGAGGAATATGTTGACAAGTACGTGACTCCAGAGATTATGAACTATGCTCAGAAGGCTCTGACGATGCGAAATCAGGAGGAAATCATGCCTCACGGTGCGCTTGACTATATCGCCAAGAATCTCAGCAACTCCATCATCGGTATGATGGTGGCTCCATCTGTCATGTCTAGAGATACCAGACAGAGATTGCAGGAAGGTATCGCTATCGCTGATGGTGATGCAGAGATTCAGAAGGTTGCCGGTCACAAGGATGAAACCTACCGCTCGGGCATCGGTACGAGATTCGCTTCTACTGCCGTCAATATGGCTGCTGACTCTGGTCCGCTCGCCGTAATCGGTGCAGGTGCGAGTGCTGCCGTGAATGCAGGAACCCGAGTTCTGACAAACGGACTGGTGAAGGCTGGCGTAATGAAGGCAGCGCAGAGACTTACCGCACAGCAGATGGCTTTCAAGGTTGCCAATATGACTACGGCACAGAAGATCATGTCGGGATTGGGCACTAGAACGGCTACCAGTTCGCTGAATCTTGCCGGATATTCGGGCGTTACTGCCGCATTGAGTCAGGCTTCTACTGGCGATGATACTTCTTTGCAGGCTATCGGCGAGGCTGGTCTGAAAGGCGCAGAACACGGTGCGGTTACTGGCGCCATGTTTGGTGTATCGGGTGCGGTGATGGCTCCATGGGTATCAAAGTTCGGTATTACTGGCTTGGAGAAGAGTACTGGAGAGCGATTGCTTCACGGCGCACAGAAGTTTGGTGCTACTGCCGCAGGTCTCGGTGTTGAGGCAGGAACCATGATGGTTGCTGACAACGTGACTGGTGACAAGGATATTTCCTTCGGCACTTGGCTGGAAGATGTTGTGATGGTTGGCGCTTTCAAGGCTGGCGAGCCTAGCAACTTCGTGAAGATGGGCAATATCCTGCATCATCTTACCCATAACAGCGGTGGTAATTTCGTGATTGGCAAGAATGCCAACGGCTCCCCTATCGCTGTGGATATTCGTCTGACTCCTGACGAGAAGAATGAATTGATTTCTTCTGCATCGGGCAAGAATCTGATGGATGCCTTTGTAAAGGTTGATCGTGCATCGAAGACAGCTCCAAGAGACCCGAAGTATAAGACGGCATACACGGATTTCATGAACGACCCAGACGTATCTCAGAGTACCAAGGAGAAGGTGAACGCAGCAATGGGACTGTTCAATACCACAAGGGGCAGAAGCTACCGCAGCGTGAACGATGTGAAGAACAAACAGATTCTTGAATACACCAAGAACAATACGCTTCTCACACGTACCTCTTATAAGAATGCCGATGAGCGCCGTGCCATCCTTTACAAGCAGAAGCTTTATCGTGACAATGACGATATGATGTCGCTGATTGGATATTCCAAGATGAAGGATATGCAGCTGACTGATGAAGAAGGAGCAGTTACCAGTCTGGCATTTGGATTCCTTAAGGAAAACGGATATGACGAAAATAAGGATATTACAGATCCGAAGAATGCTCAGTTGATTAATGACTTGCGCAACCCGAAAAGTGCGCTCTATCTTGACTGGGAGAAGTACGTGGATAAGAACGGATTGTATGGCTATCTAAAAGCAGGAAGCACAGAGGTTGCAGGTGGTTTCTTGAACGCAATGAAGGAGATTATCAACGACAATGGACAAATGATTGTTGATATTGACAAAATCATGCGCAAGGACCCAATGAAGCGTACCGATAAGGAGAATGAAATCTTCTATCATGTGAAGAGAGTACTCGAAGATGATCTTTTCCCTAGCGGGAAGCCACACGCAGACCAGTCTGCCAGCCAAGGTAAGACGGTAGCCGAGGAGAATAAGCTGGGTACAGACAACCCTGATGGCGGTGTCGTGGTGGATGAATTGCGCAATCTCCATAATGCAGAACAGGCGGTTGATGAAGCGATGGAGAGCAACGATGTTTTCAAGCAGACTTTCGAGAAGTTGCACCAGCAGGGCTTGACACCGGCACAGATTTACGATGCACTCATTCAGAATGGATTGACCCAAGAAGAGTTGACCCCACTTGCCCAATATATCAATGCGAACGCCAGAGTGCAGGGTATGCAGCAGGCTACTGCTGATGCCATCGAGGAAAACGTGAAGAGCTTTGTTTCTGATTGGAGCTATCACGGAACATTGAACGGTCAGCCAATGAATGGCGAACAGGCTTTGTACGTGCAAGACAGCAACGGAAGAACACTTCTTGTTGGTTCTGGTGATGTTGCCTTCGACCAGACTACAGGTAGAGCCAAGGAAGGCAGCGGTGATATGCTTGTCTGCTTCGACCCTAACACCAAGGAAATGGTCTATGTGAAGGCAGACGAGGTTACTCTATTTCAGAATCAACCTATCGACCAGTTTGCTGCAGAATATCGTCAGAGATTGCAGATGAAGAACTCTGAGCCTTACAACCAGGCGGCACAGGAGCAGGCTCTGCAGGATGCTGCAAAGCCTCAGCAGGAGCAGGAGGCACCACAAGATGATACCACAAAATCGGAAGATAGTACCACAAAAGAGGGTGATTTAACAAAAGATAATACCACTTTAACAAAAGTTGATACCACATCGGGCAAAGATAATACCACAAATGAGGACTTAGTACCACAAGAGCAGCCTCAGCCTAGCAGAAAGTTTGCCGATGGTACAGAGGTTCCTATGACTACGGACAGCAAGGGAAGACCTACACCGGACTATGAGAAAATGACTCCTGAGCAGAGTGCAGAGATTCTTACTGAGGACTTCGGAGAGAATGCCGAGAAGGTGGTGGACGGACAGATTCAGAAAGCAGAGAAGGCTTTGAAGAATGCCGAGAAGATGAAGGTGGACTATACCGCCGAGCCTAACGACATCATGGAGCAGGAGGCTTTGAAAAACCAGACCATTGAAGCTGCCAAGAAGCAGTTGGACCACGCTCAGAATATCAAGAAGGCTATGACTGCCAAGAAGGTTGCGGAGACTGTGGGTAGTACCGAACAGACAGAGGGTGCTCATGAGGCTGGTAGCGTGGCTGCACAGAAGTTTGTGAATGCACCTAGACTTGTAGGCAACAAGCGCACAAGAATGCTTCCTGACGGAGAGACCAAGATTAAGGGACACTATGAGATTGTTCCGGCTGAAAGTCTTACACCTTCTCATGATGTGAACAATGGCTATAAGAAATCTGAGGGATTCCCTACCGATGCAGAAGGTAGAACCGTGAATGGCCGTGACTATGAGCACGACAAGGCGGCTCAGCAGAATACGGACCAGATTGCTCGAAAATATAACGGTATGGCTATCGAGCAGGTGCCAGTGGTATCTGACGAGGGTATCGTATATGATGGTAACGGTAGAACCATGGCAGGACAGAAGGCTGCAAAGGAAGGCACGGATGGCGAATACATCAACGACCTTCTGGAGAATGCCGAGAACTTCGGCTTTACAAGAGAACAGATTGAGCAGAGCGGAATCGAGCATCCACGTCTGGTATTGGTGACCGATGAGAGATTGCCATACGATACGGCTACCTTCTCCAAATTCAACAGAAACGAGAAGAAGACACAGAGCAATACCGAACAGGCGGTAGCCAAGGCTAAGAGCTTGACTTCTGACGAAGTAGGCGCTATCGTAGCCGAGATTGAGGGAAATGGTTCTCTTGATGCATTCTTTAACAATTCCAAGGCAATAAATGACTTGGTAAAGACGTTAGTAGATAAAGGCATCATCGGACAGAACGAGGTGGCACAGATGATGGATAGTCCTGAGCGACTTTCTGCACAAGGCAGGGAGTATGTGAAGAACCTTCTCTTGGGTTCCATCTTTAAGCCAGAGACTATCAGAATGCTGGGCATCGACTCTACGGTGAAGAATAAGGCTATCAACGCTATCCGCTCGGTAATGGATAACATGAAGCTGGGTGATTATTCTCTCCGTGATGAGATTGATCAGGCTATCCAGTTGCTCTACGAGGCAAGACAGGGCGGCAACAAGGTTGATACCTTACTGAGAACATCAGAAATGTTCGGTGAGGATGCGGCTAAGCGTTACTCTTCTATCTCTCAGATGATGGCTTTGGCTCTGGAAGGCAAGGTTGCGGATTTCAGGGATTTACTTGATGAGTACAACCGCATCGCTGCATCCAGAAACACTGGCGAGGGCAGTATCTTTGGGGCTGCTCCTACCAAGGAAGAGTTAGTTAACGAGTATTTGAACTTTAAAAAATGGCAAGATTATGGCACAGGACATTCAGAAACAGAAAGAAGCAATGATGTTTCAGGCGTTGAAAAACCTCAACAAGAAGCATCAGGAGGAAATGAACCAGCAGAAGCAGAGCGACCAAGAGTAGAAGAGGCTGACGACTTAGAAAACAAGGAACTCGAAAGTCGCATTGAGGTGACGGACGAGGAAACCGAGACTCCATCAAAGTACGGTCCTATCATGAAGCAGAAGATTCTGATTGATGGAGACAAGGAGGTTATCAAGGTTGATGAGCCAAACGAGAAGGGAGAATACACCGGCTCATACTATGAGTATGATGGCAAGAAGTTTGGTGACCTGAATGGTGTGTTGGAGCGAATTGACGATAAGACCGAAACCAGTTCGGAAGAAATGCCGGAAGGTCCTATCTATGACCGTAAGAAGGCTTTGCTTGAAGAGATTGAGAAAGGTGGAATCAAGAAGAAGGATGATGCTTTTCAGCTTCTCTACAAGGCAGAAGACTTACTTGATGATTATTTGGGCATTCCTCATGATGAGTGGAAACCAGAGCCTTCTCGTAGCAATACGATTGCTGGCATTCTAAGCATGGCAAGAAATGCGCTAGACAGAATCAAGAATGAGCCAGTTGAACCTGCTACAGAAAAGCAGTTGAGTTATCTTGAACGTCTGACCTCTGACGATCCTACAACAAGAAAACTTCTTGAAGGTGTGAAGCTGAATAAGAAACAGGCAACTTGGCTTATCGGAAATATCAAGGGATTGAACGATAATTTGATGCGTCTGCATCCTGACGATATTGCAGAAACCGAGAAGTTCATTCATGACGGAATTGAGTACATGAAGAAGCTGAATGGTGAAACGTCTGATGAAGGCGGTCTCCCACTCCTTCCAAAGGAAGAGAAGCCAGACCCTACTTTTAACCCGATTGAGGCAGCTGCAGCAGAGTTCAAAAAGGAGCATCCTCTGACTGAGGAGGAGATCATGAAGGCTGATGTGGATGATGTGGTGAAGGATATGGCTTTGGACTATCTGAACGGAGACGTGACAGACGATTTGCACCGTGCTATCTACGAAAGTATTTTCGCCAAGACCAGAGGACAGAAGGCTGAACCAAAGGTAGAGACTCCTAAAAAACCATCTGCTGACCCTATGGAGGGTATCAAGAATGCGGCAGAAGGATTCGAGAAGGAGAAGAAGACTAAGGCAGAGACAGAGAAGAAGCCTCAGCAGGCGGCTGACGATGCAGCAGTAGCGGCTTCCAACAAGAAGGTTAATGACCTTTGGGATATGCTCAAGAATGCCGGCAAGGATGAAATATCTGCTTCGTTCATCGGTCTTAACTCTAGACAGCTGGAAGTGTTGCCTAAGCTGGTGAGCGCCATGGCAGAGAATGCTTACCTGAGAATCAAGAGGGGTATGCACAATCTTGAAGACGTGGTGAAGGAAATGCGCAAGGAGTTTGCGCCTGCTGCCAAGGTTTTCAAGAAGGAAGATGTGGATGCCATCTATGAGCAGATGATGAATATCCGCTATCGTGATGGTGAGCAGCGCATGAGCTTGAAGGATTGGGCTGACTACTACGAGAAGACTTCACCTAAGCATCAGGAGAATCTGGTGGGTGACTCCAAGAGTGCCGAGGAAAGAAAGATGGCTGAGAAGAAGTTTATTGATGTCGTGAACCTACAGTTGGGCTTCAAACATAAGTTTAACGGTATTGTTGAGCTGAGAAAGATAGCAGAGAGAGTTGGTTTGAAGGATATTAAGGATACAGACCTTCAGGAGCTTGCTGAAACTGCCATTGTTAAGCGTGCAAGAGGTATCGCTTCTTCTGAATCAACCAATAATGCAGAGAAGTTCAAACGCATCAAGGCACTCTATGAGAATCAGCCGAGCCTCAACCAGCGTGATTCTGAGCGAGTGATGAAGCAGCAGTACTCTACCCCTGCCCCTTATGCTTTCCTTGCGGATATGTATGTGAAGGGTAACGGTAAGGTGATTGAGAGCGCTCTGGAGCCTAGTGCCGGCAACGGCATGCTTACCATCGGCTTGCCTATGGATAAAGTGCATGTGAACGATATTGACGATACGAGATTGCTGAATCTGAACAGACAGGGCTTCGGAAAAGTGACCAGTCAGGACGGAACCCAGCCATTCAACGTAAAGCCGGTTGATATTGTGATTACCAATCCACCATTCGGTAGTGCAACACCAAGAGACTATGATGGCTACAAGATTTCTTCTCTGGAAGGACAGATGGCTATCAATGCCTTATACAGCATGAAGGGTGATGGACGTGCTGCTATCATTATTGGTGGTAACACGGAATACGCCAAGAACGGAAGTCTGAGACCAAAAGACAAGGCTTTCCTTGGTTATCTCTATAGCCACTATAATGTGGAGGACGTGATTAATGTGGATGGCAGTCTCTACGCCAAGCAGGGAACCAGCTACCCTACACGTATGATTTTGATAAACGGAAGACGCTTGAATGAAAATGCCTTTCCACCAGTGAAGGATAAGGCTAGAGCCGAGACCGTGAAAGATTATGACGAACTTTATAAACGAATTGAAGATGATATACTACGAGGTGAACGGATGGATTCTTCCATCGGAGGAGAAACAAGAAGTACTCAACCAGAACTTGATAAACAAGGCGCTGCTGGTACTCCTAAAGAGAGAGTACGAGCAGGAGAACGAGGAGGAAGCAAACCAGATGGTGAGCGAGAGTCTGACCTATTTGACTCCACTTCCGTATCAGGAACCCATGATGACTTGGAGAATCAACGAGGAACCGAGCCAAGAGAAGATGGAAGACTTTCTGATGGAGGTAGTAGAACAGACGGAACAGGGGCAGATGTTGCTCGAAGCGAGGGGACAGGAAATAACTCCAATTCCGAAGGACGAGTATTGGAATCAGGAGGAAATGGACGGTCTAACGCTCAGTCAAATGCTGATGGAGCTTCCGAGTCCGGGAGCGGAAGCGGACCACGGGGACAATTACAGCGGGTGGACAAATCCGTACGTGGACTAAGTACAGAGAAAGTTACCTATACCCCTAAGAGTGGAAATCCATTCACTCTGAAAGCTGTTATGCCTGCCGACCAGCAGGAGGCGGTAAACAAGAACCTTGAAAAGCTGGGCGATGCCGACCAGTTCCTGGTTAATGAACTTGGCTATAATGACAAGGACGATTTGTATTCTCATCTTGCTGCAGAGCAGGTTGACTCAGTAGCTCTTGCCTTGCAGCAGGCAAAGAAGGGCAACGCCTTCATCATCGGCGACATGACCGGTATCGGTAAGGGAAGACAGGCTGCTTCGCTTATCAGATACGCCAAGAAACAGGGTCAGGTGCCAGTGTATTTCACCAAGACCGCAGGATTGCTGAGCGATGTATATCGTGACTTGGTGGATATTGGTAGCCCAGAACTGAGACCATTTGTATTCGGTAGTGCCAAGGAAGCTGCCATTACCGACTCAGACGGAAACGTAGTATTCGCCCTGCCATCGAAGAGTGAGGTGAAGCGAGTACTTGATTACATTGAAAAGAACGGCAAACTGCCAGACGAATATGACTATGTATTGACTACTTACAGCCAAGTAAGCAATGGTGTATATGAGTTTGATGAGGACGGCAACCGCAAGGAGAGAAAGCTTGCGAAGGGTAAATCTTTCGGCGCTGCCGCTCTCAGCGGACAAAGAAGACGTGATGCCATCGAGAAACTGATGGATAATGCTTACCTTATCCTTGATGAAAGTCACACAGCTGGTGGAAATAGCGGTCAGGGAAACTATTTTCAGCACATTATTCAGAAGGCAAAGAACGTTACCTTCTTCTCTGCTACCTTTGCCAAGCGACCAGACAATATGCCTATCTACGCTTTGCGTACTGCCATGAACGAGGGCGGTATGAAATCATCCGACTTGATTGATGCGGTGAAGCGTGGTGGCGCAACCTTGCAGGAGATTATGAGCCAGACCTTGACACAATGCGGTCAGATGATTCGCCGTGAGCGAGATATGACTGGCGTAACCATTGACTGGAAGGCTATTGATGATCCTGAGCGAGTTAAGGAGCAGCGAGAACAGTATGATAGTATCATCGGATTGTTTAATGATATTATCAATTTCCAGAAGAAATATGTTTCAAGTTACGTTGATGAGCGTAATATTGAATTGGCAGACATCCAATCTACTATGGATATCAAGAAGGGTACAGAATCTTTAGGTATCAAGAATCAGCCTTTCGCAAGCAAGGCGTTCAATACCGTTCAGCAGGTACTTCTCTCCTTGAAAGCGAAGTCTGCTGCAGAACGTGCAATCGACTATTTGAAGCAGGGGATGAAGCCTGTGATTGCATTGAACAACACCAATGAATCGCAGACAGGAAACCTTGCACTTGGTGAGGAAATGGACGCACCAGACTTGGGCACATCTTTGAAGAAGGGTCTGGAGGGTACACTTCGCTACACTCAGAAGGATGCCAAGAACAATAGCGAAAGCGGTTATTTCAAGCTTGAAGACTTGGGCGAAGAGGCTGTTAAGGCTTATCACGAACTGGAAAAGAAGATTGAGCAGACAAGTACCGGTCTTTCTCTCTCCCCTATTGATGTTATCAAGAACGAGCTGCAGAAGGCAGGTTATAAGGTTGGCGAGCTGACAGGAAGACAGACCGAGTTTGTTTATAACGACAACGGAACAGTTACCAAGGTAAAGCGTGCTGATACAGACAAGAAGAAACTCGCGCGCGACTTTAATGATGGCAAGATTGATGCGCTTATTCTGAACAAGAGTGCTGCCACTGGTATCTCTCTGCATGCTTCGAGCAAGTATAAGGACCAGAAGAAACGTGTGATGATCGTGGCGCAGCAGCAGCTCGATGTGAATGATGAGGTTCAGATGCGTGGACGTATCGACCGAACCGGTCAGGTGGCTAGAGGCGCATACGAGTATGTGGTTTCTCTGATTCCTGCCGAGCAGCGACTGCTGATGATGTTCAAGGCTAAGTTGAAGTCGCTTGATGCCAATACTACTTCTTCGCAGAAGAGCAAGTTCAACGAAATGGAAGTTGCCGATATTACCAACAAGTATGGTGATAAGGTGGTTAAGGAATATATGGCTGAGCATCTTGACCTTTATGCTCGTATGGCAGACCCATTCGGATGGGAAAAGAGCCTTGGAGAAGATTTGTCACGCATCGACCCACAGAGACTTGTAGCCGAGGGCGGTGGTGTCGGTGATGGCGAGGCTGGTGCCGATGCAAGCAAGTTGCTGGGACGTATGGCTTTGCTGAGAGTAAGCGAGCAGGAGAAGATGTTGCAGGAGATTGGCGAGCTTTATGCCAACGAGATTCAACGCCTCAACGAAATGGGCGAGAACGACCTGGAGATTACCGAGCTGCCTTTGAAGGCTAAGACTATCCGCAAGGAAGTTTGGAAGCAGGGTGCAGAGCCAGGCGGCGATAATGCCTTTGCAGACAACACCTATATAGAAAAGGTGAATATGGCTATCCTGAAGAAACCTATGAAGGCTGCTGAGGTGAAGGCTTCGCAGGAAGGCTTGACTGGAGGTAAGACTTGGGAGGAATATAAGGCTGAGAAGAAGACTGCCGTGAAGGAGTACTTCGACCAGAAGATTGCGGACGAGACTCAGAGATATGAGGAGCGTGCGGTGAAGGTTGCTACCAAGGCTAAGGAGAAGTATATCAAGGATGCTAAGAAGGGTCAGAAGGATTCGGGTATGAGCGATGAGCAGATTGAGAAGATGGCTGGCTATCAGTATGATAACATCTACAAGCAGGAGAAAGATAAGCTGAACGATGTGGTGAAGAATCTGAAAGCTAAGGCTGAAATGTTTGAGCGAGTGCTTGATACATTCGATACAAACGAAACCTTCGTTCTGCCTACGGATATGAACAATCCTAACGAGTTGAGCGGATTCGGCAACAGTTACGGAAGACTCATCGACATCAAGATTACGGATAACTTCTCGCCTAACGCCTCTACGGTTTCCTTTGCAACCTTGGATGGCAGAAGAAAGATCACCTTCCCTATTGCTGGCAAGGTGGGTTCTGGTGAAAACAAGGTGGATGTTATAGGTTCTATCGACCGTATGACCAAGCAGGCTGCCGGTATGGGCGATAATCATATCAAGGTATTGAACCAAGACCTTAATAATTGGGATAGACTGACCAGCAACGAGAGTCGCAAGGATGGCTATATTGTAACTGGTAATCTGATGCAGGCACTGGTTGACAGTAAAGACCAAGGTTTGGGCGGTCAGCTGGTGAAATATACAACTGATACTGGCGAGGTGAAGACTGGCATCTTGATGCCGGACTACTTCGACCCTAAGGGCTTAACTACGGATGCACCTATCAACAGCGTGGCAGATAAGTTTGAGCTTTCATCATGGCACGGCGGTATTGACGAGGTTACTTCATCGAATGGTGAAGTGAAGGTGAAGCGCATAGACAACAATCGTGGCAACTTCTACGAACTTCGTGTGCCGAAGAGCAAGGCAAAGGGCGGCAAGTACTTCTTGGATAATGACTTGCTGAAACTGGTTAATGGCAATAACTTCGAGACAAGAGGTAACAATATGCTTGCCGAGTTCAAGCCAGAGCAGTTGAAACCAGTACTGGACCGTCTGTCTAAGATGGGTGTGAAGGTGCAGGAAGAGCGCAAGACTTCTGAGGATGAAGGCATCCACTTCCGTGAGGACCGAGGCTTGCAGTATTCTAAAACAGATACAAAAGATGTTAAGAATAGTAGAATCATTCCCGAAGATGTAGATAAAACCGTATCTTCGCAGATTGAAAAGAGATTCGATGCAGAGGTTGAAAGACTTTATGTGGATTCACCAGAAAAGCCTAACATAGAGAAAGAGGCTAATAAATATGCTGAAATACAGTATATTGATACTTTTAAATATGACGAAAAAGGAAATCCTGTCAAAAAGTATGAAGGCTTGAACTCTATCATCGACTCTTTGGATAGTAAACTTAAAGATATAGAACAGAAATATGGATTCAACAGAAAAACTGATTTCAACGAAATCAAAAGAGCTATTGGCACCGAAACAGCCGAAGGAAATGACTCCAGAGGAACGGATAAAGTTTCGCAAGGGGTTAGTGTGCGAATATCCAGCGGAAAAGGGGTACTCTCAGATTACCAAAAAACGGCACTCTCTTTGGCAGCTGCTCAAAGAGCTAAAGAATATCTTCTCGAAAGATTCAATAATATCCGATTAAAGTATGGTCTCGAAGAAGGAGATTGGGCTAGTAAAGAACAGGTTGAAAGGATTTTTAACGATTACAACAGCGATGCTGATGTTAAAAAGATTTTTGACCGCATTGAAGGCATCGTTGATGTTCTTGGAACAAAGTTGAAAGGTGAAGCTTATAAAAAGGTCTATACTGAGGGATATTATTATCATCCAAAGAACTATATATTGATAGATACAGACTACTTATCTTCCATTCAGTTCAGCAAACAAGAACTTGCTTCTACAATCTGCCACGAAATGTTGCACGTTGTGACATCGGACATTATCAACCTTTATCGAAAGGGCTATGGTGACTTACTGAATGAACGCCAAAGAAAGGCAGCAAAAGAGGTGGTTGATCTGTACGGTAAAATTAACTCTTACTTTGAGAGACATTTTGATGGAGCAAAGCCTTATGCGCTTACAAATCCTGCAGAAATGATAACAGAACTAGCAAACCCTGCATGGAGAAGAATCGCAGCACAGATGCCTGCCGCAAAGGGATGGTTCAGAAGCTTTATTGCAGCCGTTAGAAATATGCTTGGTTTCCCTCCAAAGGTTAGTGCGCTTGGCAGACTGGACAAAGCTTTAGAGAACGTAATCAGGAATCTTGATTATGGTGTATTCCAAAAGGGAGCAGAACTTAACGATGAGATTGTTAACAAAAAGGTAACTGACCCTGAGGAGCAGGAACGTCTTAATAAGGAGAAGACTTTTAGCTACCCTACTTCATCGGTTGAGAGCCATGTGGAAAAGGTGGCTCAGAAGACTGGCGGCAAGGTGAAGATGGTTTCATCGGTTGATGAAATCACCAACAAGGCTGCAAAGGCTGCTATTGAGGAAGGCAGAAAGATTACTGGCTGGTATGACGAGAAGACTGGCGAGGTGCATCTTTACATGCCAAATATCCACGATAGATATACTGCCGAGAAGACTATCTGGCATGAGGTGGTTGGACACAAGGGAATGAGAGAGTTGTTTGGTGATGAACGATTCGACAAGTTCCTTCGTGATGTATGGTACGACTTGGATAAGCCTGAGAATGCGGCTTTGAAGAAGCTGGTGGATGAGGAGAGAAAGTTCAATCCTCTGAATATCTATGATGCCATTGAGGAAGGTATCGCCCGACTTGCTGAGGATGGCAAGGGCGAAGCTGGCTTCTGGAATGGTATCAAGAATAAGGTATCTGATTTCCTTCATGAAATCGGTTATCGTATTGCTCCTAATACTAAAGATGTGAAGTACTTGCTCTGGTTGAGCAAGAACTTGCAGAAAAATCCGAATGATCCTTATTGGAAGATGAGAGCCGAGGCGGTGAAATACCGTCTCGACCGTGAGCGTATGCCTGCTGTCGTGGCGCATGATGGTATGTTCTACGGCAACGATGGCAAGGTTCGCAGTATGGAAAGTCTTACCAAGAGTGAGTGGGATGAGGCTACAGATGGTGAGATTCACTTCCGCACTACCCCATCTGCTGGCACGGCACTCGACAGATACCACCGTTCGCTGGACGAGCACGGCTATATGTTCACCGAGAGCTATATGGACAATATGCTTTCGCTGAAGAAGCTGATGAATGCGATTGTGCCAGACAAAAAGATTGAGGATATTGCCTCTTCGGAGAATCCTTATATGTTGCAGAACACCATGCAGGGTGCGATGAGCGATGCGGCTCAGATGTTTGAGCGCAACGTGATGAAGCCTCTGGATAAGGCGATGGCTGACGTGCTGGATGCTTTCGATGGCAAGAAGGATGATGAGAAGATCAGAAACTTCAATCTCTATATGATTACCAAGCACGGCTTGGAGCGAAACCGTATCTTGTATGTGCGTGATGCCTTGAAGTATATGCGCATGAACGAGAAGACTAAGAAGCTAGCTGATACTGTGGAGTTCGATTGGAACAACGAGAAAGCTACCCTTGACGAGAAATTGGAGCGTGGAGACATCGACTTGAAGACTTATTATGAGCGCATGGACGATTTCATCCGTACCTACGTGGATAGTGACAATAAGTTTGATGCTGGCGAACATGACTATTCGGGTATTCATGCTATACAGGAAGTGGATAAGTCTTCTGATCCTTACGATGATGCTGAGGCTATTCAGAGCGTGATGGATTCAGAAGCAAAGATGGAGAGCATCAAGAAGGGAGCTGTGAAGGACTATTGGGATAAGGTGAAGGCTGCCACCCAATATTCTATTGATACTGACTATAAGAATGGTCTTATCAGCAGAGAGCTTTACGGTCACGTGTCTGATATGTTCAACTGGTATGTGCCTTTGAGAAAGTATGATGAGGCTACTGCAGAAGATACTTATGGCTACATTACTGAGCAGGGAGACCCGAAGAGTTACATCGGAAGCACGATCATGAGAGCGAGAGGACACAAGTATCTGAGTGAGACAAACGTGCTGGCGCAGATTGGTGCGATGGGCAACAGAGCTATCAAGAATGGCGGTATGAACGCTATCCGTCAGGCATTTGCAAGATTCGTAAGAAACAACTCGAACAATAATCTTGTGACGGAGACTAGGGTTTGGTACGCCGATGACCCTATCACTCACACCACCGTGGAGCGTTACCCAGACATTCCCGAGGACGCTACGGCTGATGAAATAAATCAGATAGTAGCAGACTTCAATATGGAAATGAAGGATTTGGAATCAAAGGGGTTGGCGACAAAGGTGTATCGAAGAGGAAGAATCGGCTATAAGTTCCAGAGAGCAGAGAATAAATCGCAGCATATCGTAGATGTGAAGATTGCCGGAAGGACCCATACCTTTATTATCAACGGAAATCCTAGAGCAGCACAGGCACTGAATGGGTTGCTGGAGAACTCGGGCGCCAAGGGAATCATGAAACCATTGAGTTCTATCTCAAGAATGATGGCGCAGTTGTGTACATCTTATAACCCTGAGTTCGTGATGCGAAACATTATGCGTGATGCGGAGTTTGCTTCGAGCAACGTGACTTCCAAGGAAGGTGCAAGATATGGTGCGCTCTGGGCGAAGTATTATGCGCAGTTGGGCTTTTATAAGGGTGCTTCCACTATCAGCTTCAAGGATTTGAGCGGAACTACAGGCTTGGGCTTGTTTGCCAAGTATCGTAACGGAACACTTGATACTTCTGACAAGGTTCAGCGATATTTCAAGGAGTTCATGGAGAACGGTGGCGAAACTGGTTGGGTTCAGATCAAGAACATGCAGGACTGGACTAAGGAGTACAAGAAAGATGTGAAGAGCGAAAGAAGCAAGATTGACAAGGGCGGTGCTGCCCTTCGTGACTTCTTCTTCGGAAATCTGGCGAACATCAACGAGGTGGCTGAGAATATCGCCCGATTTGCTACCTACTGTGCGAGTCGAGACAGCAACCGTTCTATCATCCGTTCGGTCTATGATGCGAAGGAGGTATCTACCAACTTCAACCGCCATGGTAGCGGTGATGCCATCAAGAGTTTCAAGAACGGAGAAATGACTGGCGGCAAGGCGGCTGCAAGATGGGCTTACGGATTTACGGCTAGCTATCTCAGACATTGTTCTATGTTCTTCAATGCCGGTATTCAGAGTACCAATCTGCTTGCGAAGAACTTGAAGAATCATCCTGTGGGTACTTCTATTAATATGCTTGCCATTCCTTTTGCTCTCGGTGCGTTGGCTGCACTCGGAAACAATGTGCTGATTTCGAACGAGGACGAGAAGGACAGAAAGGGAGTAAAGGACCCATACGGCGAGTTGCCTGACTACGTGAGAAGAAACAATCTCTGTATCTACAAGGGTGGTGGCGAGTTCGTGACGATTCCGCTTGCCATCGAGTTGAGAGCCTTCTATGGTCTGGGCGACTTGGCGGCAGGATTGACCTTCTCGCCAAACGTGAGCGGACAGAAGAATCCTGCCTTGGATGCCGTGGGCTGTATGTCGCAGCTTGTGCCGGTGATGGACTATCTTGGTAACTCCTCGGCTGGCAAGGAGCCATTGAACGAGACCATCAAGGCTATCTCTCCTTCTGCCCTATCTCCTTTCGTGGAATGGGAGTTAAATACCGACTGGAAGGGTGCGCCGATTGAAAGACGTGGTGACTGGAATGAAAATTCCCCTGCTTGGCAGAGAGCCTACAAGGGCACGCCTGACGGATATATGGCTGTGAATAAATGGGTGAATGCCCAGACCAACGATGTAGCCAAGGGTAATGAGGATATGCTGGGTAATAGTTTCCTGGATATGGTGACAAATCCTAGTATGCTGAATCATTACATCGGTGGTATCGGTGGTGGCGCTGCTACCTTTACAGAGCGAGCTATCGGTGTTATCAAGCACGGAAGCGACACGGAAACCAAGGATATTCCTTTCCTCCGCTCTCTTCTTTACACGCCAAACGAGCAGAGCAGCTTGCAGAGAACCAAGAGCAAGTGGTATAACTACAAGGACGAAATGGAGAAGACCATGGCGAACGTGGATAGATTGAAATCGAAGAACGTTCCGCTGGATAAGAGAATCACGAATATCGGTGAGTATTATCAATTCCAGAACTCCAAGGAAGCTGCCAAGGTGAGAGTTATCGAGCTGGCTGAGAAACAGATGAAGCGATGGAAGAAGATGAGGGATAAGGCTAGCGATACCGAATCTATTAACTTCGCTAATCAGAATATTGACAGGATCATGATGGATGCGGTGGATGAGCTGGATAAGTTGAATTAATATATAGAGAAAGGAGTGGGCGGCATGCTCACTCCTTCTTAGTTAATTCTAAAGCATCAGACTCATAAACACATTCCTGACAGAAGCATTCCGTTACCGGATAGTATTTAAAAGTATCTACTTTTTCTATTGTAAATCCGTTCTTAATCTTAGAGCATGAACTGTTTGTATGAATAATGAACTGACGATTAGGAATATCTCTTTCGATAAAGACGCTATCTCCCAAACTTGTTTTGCTGCACGATATAACAATCGCTGCGATAATACCTAAAGATAATACTATTCTTTTCATATTAAAGCATTTTTATAACATGAAATAAAATATCGTATATAGCCCAAGAACTTAGTAAAGTAATCAATACCCTATATTGGTTCTTTTCCCCAAGAAAATGATATATAAGCAATGCTATAGGTATAATGAAAATCATATCTAAGAAAACAACTAAAGACTCAGCAAGTCTATGAACAAAAGGAGATGGATGATAAAGATCATCACCGACTGCAGATGCCTCATCATAGTCGTTATTAGTATTACTAAAGTATCTCAGGACAAAACATCCCAAGAATACATAAAAACATAAAAGCCATTTCTTCATAATCGTAATTGTTAAAGCGTTATTTTAGAGTACAAAAGTAGTGAAAATATTGATAGGTTGTATCGGTTTAATGGCGATTTCTGCACAGTTTAGATTTTTGCTAAATAAATGAGCAGGGAATGACTCAGCATAAAATGCTGAGGAACTGGGGCTTAACTTGTCTAAAATTTATTTTGAGTATAGTTAGGCAGCTCCAGACTTTCTTCGTAACTTTGCACCAAGTTCAATAGTGAACGAAACGATTAATCTATCATTTATTATGTCAGAATCTAAGACATACATCTTTGGTGAAAACCAAAACGGAGGTTCAAACGGAATGCTTGGACTCCTTGCTCCTCTGCTCCAGAAGCAGGGTGTGGATCCAAACGTGCTTCTCGCCATGAAGGGTAACAACGGAATGTGCGGTGAAGGCGGCTGGTTCATGTGGGTTATCTTCCTCTTCTTCCTTATGGGTTGGGGTGGCAATGGCTGGGGCGGCTTCGGCGGCAACGGTCGTGGCGGTATCGCTAACGAGATTAACAATGACTACGGTCGTAGCCTCTTGATGGATGCCATCGGCGGTAATCGTAACGCTCTCAGTAATCTCGCTACTCAGCTCAACTGTACCGAAGGTCAGATTCAGAATGCCATTTCTGCCTTGACTTCGCAGGTTCAGAATGTAGGTAATCAGGTTGGTATGAGCGGTATGCAGACCATTAACGCTTTGCAGCAGGGTAACATGCAGATCGCTCAGCAGATTGCAAACTGCTGCTGCGAGAACCGTCTGGCTATCTGCCAGCAGACTGGAACTCTACAGAATGCCATCAACAACGTGGCAGTAGGTCAGGAGCGTGGCTTCTCTAATGTGGCTTACGAGACTCAGAGACAGACTTGCGACTTGCACAACGCTATCAAGGAGAGCACTCAGACCATCGTTGACGGTCAGAAGCAGGCTGAGATGCGTGAAATGCAGAACAAGATTGATTCTCTGCGTGAAGAGAACAGTACCTTCAAGGCTTCCGCAATGACTTCACAAATCGTGGGTCAGGCTGTAGCACCTATCAATGCGGTATTGGCTGGTTTGCAGAGTGAAGTCAACGCCATCAAATGTGCCCAGCCAAATACGGTGACCGTACCATACCAACCATTTCAGGCTGTTCCTAATTGTGTAGCAGCTCAGTATGGCCTATATGGCTGCAATGCAGCCGCAAACGGCTTTTGGGGTTAATCTACATCGGTAGATTGAGAGTTCTTTGACTTATTGATAAGAGATTCGTAATCGGAAAGCAACATCCATTCGTAGCCTTTATGCTGAGTTGCTAAACCGCTACAACATAAAGAAATGCGTGACGGATGAAAACCATTCTTTTTTGCTTCTACCATTGATTCATAAACATGGATTAATTTTCCACCTTTGAGTTGACAAACTTTATAAGTTCTCTTGCAATTCGTAAGTGGATTGAGGTTATTTTGCAGGAAGGTACACCATCTAAGATTTTCCACACGATTATCTGTCTTGATGGTATTTATATGGTCGATACATGGGTATTCTAGAGGATTTGGTAAGAATGCAGTAGCTACAAGACGGTGTATATAATAATTTTTAGATATACCATCTTTGGCTAAAGCTACTCCAAGATAGTTTCCATAAGCAGTAGGCTTTAAGATTCTTCTGCTATAGGTAGATTTAATTCTTCCCAAAGAAGATATTTCATACAATTCTTCATAGCCTTGCACAGCCTTCCATATTTCACCTTCAAGTGAAGTGGTATCGTAAAGTTTGCGTGCTTGTTTCTTTCTCCTCCAATAAAGATTATCAACTTTGCAGTTGTAAAAATCACCGTCCTTGGCTTCAAGTACGTAATTATCATCTGGCTTTGGAAGAAAGTTTTGAGCAACGAGATATGGAAGATGCCTCTTGCTTTGCTTGCTTTCTTTTGAAAGAGTAACACTTGGTGTTTTCTCACCTTGCACATTGCTTGGAGTAAGCAAGTGTGGTTGCTTATAAACGTTCTGGTAACGATTGTTCGCATATCTTTCCAAAGATACAACTCTACCATAAGACGATACTTTGTATAGTCCTTCAAATCCGATTACATCTCGCCACTCTTCACCATCCAAGGTGATACTTTTAAGAAATTCTTGATTGCTCATAATTGTCAACTATTTAAGAACGTGCCAACTTGAAAAATGGGAAGAGGCGTTGACATACCTCTTATCAATGAGTTAATTACTCTCATCTATCCCGATGCAAAGTTACTAATTAATTTTTAAATAAAGAAATTATTATGGCATTAATTTGGAATAACCCTTTCGTTTGGGTAAATAAAAGAGGTTCGGCGGCTATCGCTTCTACAGGCGTGGCGGTGAATACTGCCAATGTGGTGTTCACCTTTAAAAACCACGCCTTCGTGAATGCCAACTACAGAGGAACGATTTTCGTAAATCTGAAACAGGCTATTCCGACTGGAACGACTGGTACGCTGCCTATCCTTTTCGAGACCAACGGCGCAACCCAAGCTGTAACCAAATTCAATGGTGATGCTTTGACGGTTGCAGACGTGCCGGGAACTGGAGTGGTTCAGCTCTGGTTTGAGAGAGACACTAACACCCTTCAGCTGATGACGGGTATTGTTTAACAAACAGAATAGATAATAGGAGATTACATTATGTTTCAAGGTTTAAGAACAAATTCTTTATTCTATGTGCTCGACAAGGGCGAGAACCCGAACTTGAAGATCGGTCAGGTTGTTTCGGTTAGCAACCCTCAGACGAGATACCCATCCTACAACAATGGCTTCACCCCTCAACCTATGGAGACTGTGGTGGACGTTAGGGTGAAGCTGGGTGACGAGGAGGTGGATTTCAAGCAGCTGCCTGCTAACGGACAGATAGCGAACGACAAGAATCTTGTGGTAAGCGATAGCAAGGAAGCCATGAGTGCAGAGGTCGATGCAATGCTGAGACAATCCAAGGCGATACTGGAGAGCGTAGATTACCATGAGAGAGTCGTTAAATCTTGTGAGGGAATGCTACTGCAGCTCAACCCCCAGATAGCCAAGGAGAAGGAACAGGCTGAGAAGATCAACAAGCTGGAAGGCAAGGTTTCTGGCATGGAGGGCAAGCTTGACAGGATGATGGGATTGCTCGAACAGGTTGCAAACAAGTAATCTCCTAACTATTCACTTTAAAATCTTATTGATTATGATAATGGTTGAGATTACAGAAGACAAGTTTGATGGCTTGTATGAGAACGTGGAGAAGGGTTTGCACTGCTTGGATAAGGCTATGAGCTGCCTGGGCGAAATGAAGCGTGAAGGCAGACGTGACCGATACGGCGAGCGCAACCGTATGCCCGATTATAGAGGTCGTGGAGGCAGAAGTGGTATGCGAGAGCATGAGGAGTACGACGACATGCGCCAACGTGAAGACCGTGGACGTGATTACAGAAGTGATTACGGAGAAGATTACTAACTAGTTTGGGGGTGTGCTCAAAAGTGGGCATACCCCTTTCTTAAATTGATTGAGATTATGGGAAGAAAATACAGACAATCTTTGAACGCCTACGATTATCAGCCAGAAGAAATGAAGGCTTATCTTCGCTACAATGGCTGGCACTTCAATAAGAAGATGTGCGAGTGGGCAATCAAGCAGATGCGGAAAAATGGAAAACCTATCCGCATCATGAGTAAGGATGATATTGAAGAAATCCTGAAGAAGAACAATATCGTGCTGGAGAATAATGTGGGCTACGATGCAGTTTACATAGCACACATGTGCCTGGCTGATTTCTACGGTTCATCCATCACAGAGGAGAAGCAGATGGCACAGTTCATCAAGGACTACGTGGATGATGAGGATCAGCAAGACGGCTTCATCTTCAACCGCTTCTATGCAGATACATCATTCAATGGCATCGGCATTCCTTGGGAAGACATTTTGTAAAATATGACAGAGCAGGAGATTTACATAGATAGGTATGACTGGACCGTACACGTAATGTACGATGTTCACTCAAAGGATGCCATGAAGGTAAGAAGGCATCTTCGGGATTTGGGGTGCGCCGGCATTCCTCTCGAAGATGCCTGTAATCTCGTGCTCGAAGGTGAATCGAATAAGGGGATAACCTATTCTAATGTTGATGTTCGTAAATCGGTAGTTGCTATTGGATGGGCTACTTCAAAGGCTGAATATATGAATAGCCTCAGCCACGAAATGCTGCATGTAGTTCAGCACATATCCGAGCAGTTCCTTATAAATATGTATGGGGAGGAGGCTTGCTACTTGCTTGGTGGATTGGTGCAGGCTACATTTTTTAACACCAAAAAAGGAGCAAGTCTTGAATAATTATTGTATCTTTGCAGCAAATTAAACATTCAAACTTATGAAAAAGAAAATTAAAGTTTATTCTATAGGAGTACTTGTTTGCATCATCTTTGATGTTGCATTTGCTACTTTTGTTACTATTTGTAGTAAAACACCAGTTTCTGATTATATCATTATGGGTATATTTCTTTTAATTTCTGATTTTATGATTCTTGAATTGAGCTATACTTACTTAAAGGAAAAATCAGAAAATAAATGCTTGGTTATCAAATTGCCTGGTGCAGTAGATGATGATAGTTTGCCTAAGTTAAAATAGAAATAGAAAACTTGAAGAGTAAATACAAGAAAAGGGAGTGCTAAGCAACACTCCCTAATTATTTTGACTTACTTATGATATAAGTACTTTACTACAAAGCTAAATATTCCTATTACATCAGCCAAGGTAGTTGTAAGCAGAAATCCGAGAACAGTATCACTTAGGTACATTACGAAAAATCCACATAGAAATACAATAACTAGAGCTGCTGCCATGTAAAGACACATAAAGCCAAACAAAGCATAACTAAGAATTTTTCTTTGCTTTCTATCTTGCTTTAAGCTTTCAACCTCTTCCTTCAACTTTTCTATATCAATTCTTTGTTGAGTTAAGGCAATCTTATCTGCTTCTTCTTGAAAGGTTGCTTGTTTTTCCTCTGTCTTATCAGCTTGCTTCCCTCCAACTGCTAACAACTCAAGAATTTGTCTGTCCATATCTTTCCTTAGCTATATCTACAACCCTACAATAATAAGCCTTAGTTAGTTCGTCTGGTATTTCTATGTTCTCTCCAGGCTTAAAGCATAATTGCCAAGGTGTTCCTTTCTCATGGGTCAGGCTCACAAGTTCACCTCCGCTAAAAGACTTATAACGTTCCCAAACCATCTTTACCACAGCTATCTCATCTTTATTTTCCTTCTTGTCTAGGGAAGGCATAGGAAAAATCTCTTGGTTGTTTTTATCCAATTCCAAGACAACAGCCTTCTCTGTAATAGGCTTGGCTTTATTCTGTTTAAAAGAATGATATACAGAAGGAATTACTGGACCATACTTCCAAGCTTCAACCTTATCGAACCTAGGGTCTAATAGTCCATGACCTAACAATGCCAAAGCAAAGCCATGCGCAATATACACACGCTTAACAAGTCCGAGCAACTGTATAGGCTCTCCTTCTTCTTTTGCCAAATCTATAAAATAGTTGGCAACAGAAAGTGCATTTGTTTTCATAAGTTCATTATATTAATTAGTCTATTGTTATTTTCATTTGCAAAGGTAGAAAAACATTTTCAAGTCACCAAATTTACTTTGTTATATTTATATAAACATATAAAGATTTACCGAATGTTTTACATTCTAATAGTATTTTTAGAGTATTATTAAACAATTATAAGAATATTGTAGTTTTTAATAGATTCTAATAACAGAAAAAACTAAAGGAATGATATAAATATAAGAGGGTGTGTCATAAGTCTATGGCGCACCCTCTTACCTTATTTACCTACTCATACTTTGGCTCCTCATACACCAAGTTATGCTCATCTACGTAAGCCTTGGCTTCTGAGTATGTATCAAACTCTACTGCGGTGGCATCTACTGCTGGGAATACCTCAGCATTGTCACCTTCCTCTGTGAGAGGGAACACCATCTTGGTTCCCTCATGTACTACCTTATACTTCTTTGTTAACTTATTCATATCTTGTTTCCTTTCTTTACTTTAATGTTGAACTTATGATACTTATGCTGTAGCAACGGAGACTGTATAGCCCTTTTTCTGCAAAGCTGTTACTGCTGCATCTGATGCTGAGGTGCGAGTGCCTTTTACAGAAATTGATTTATAAACAGCTGCATCAGAAGAAGTAAAGCCAACTTGGCACTGTGCTTGATTTTGGAGCATTTCATCTATGTTTCCAAGTGGAACATTTCCTTCTATAGCTAAAATTGTAGCTGTAGAAGGTCTGTTACTCCATGTCACAGAGCCAGAATTACTAATCAAAGAAATTAATCTGCAACTAGACGGAAGACTTGCCAAATCACCAGTAATTGATGCTATTTTAAGTGTTACTTCTTTAAGTTTTGACATTTTACTAAGTGAACTTAAATCACCAGTGACACTAACACCAGTGTTGCCGAGAGATAAAGATGTAAGATTTACCATTTTACTAAGATTGGAAATATCTCCTCCTACAAGAGTATTTGACATTCTAAGTCTAACAATATTATTTTTGTCTTTCAGGCTTACAATATCTCCACTAATACCTGAATATTCGGCAAGTATATCTGAAAAATTAGGGAATTCCTTTAAAACCTCAATATCTCCAGTAATTAAAGTTGAATAAGTTATAAATAAACCACTAATAAGCTTACAATACTTTAAATCTATAAGCTGCATTTCAGAAATATTACCTACTAAAGCTAAAGATTTTATATCATACTTTGAAATGATAGATAACTTTTTTACATCATTACTAACATAAATTGTATTATCATTTCCATTAATGACTTTTGTCTTACCATTATTCTGCGCAAGAGTTTTATCCGTAAAATAACCATCACCTACAATTTCTAAAGTTGCAGATGATTTCACTCCGATTGTAATGCTTCTGTTACTTTCAGATGGACTAGAACTCTTATTGATATTAATTCGTAACTCTCCTAGTTTTGGGAGTTCTTTATTATCAATACTTCCATTTAATTTTGTTACTAAACATTTACTCATAATCATATATTTTAATTATTATACTTAAAATTTTTATCAAGAAAAGATATTCTATTAGAAAGCCATATAGAGATTCTTTTTATGGAATTATAGAATCCATAATATCGTGGAGTATGTTCATAAGCACCTTTTAGTGGTGGAATACCTTTGACTTCACTAATTGCTTTAAACTTATAACCACAATATACACAAGTTTCATCATTACTATATGTCTTCTCATTATTGTAATCGTCAGCACTTGTTGATGCACTTATAAATTCCCATTCACTATTTAACATTGGGTCTCGATAAGAAGGTATGTCCGTATATAATGACAATTCCTTTTCAATGTTTGCATAGCCAATTTTATCAAGCCATGTTTTAAATAGGCTGATAATATTCTCAACTGTAAACACTCCAGAATCTCTCAACTGTTTATATCTGCTATTTATTTCATCTGCATATAATGTATTAAGTCCAAGCACATAGTTTGTTCCAAGTATAGTTGCCTTGTCACTATTAGGTATGGCGTATATACCACTCCAATGAGCACCAAAGATACTATCTACATCATATAGTGTAGGAGTCCAATGCTCTCCGTCCCATGTACACCATATCCAGTTCTTTCTGAATCCGTCTATATGGTAAATAACCTGAGATATAATATAGTAGTCTATGAAGGAATCTACAATAAAGTAATTTGAAAAAGTTTCCTTTGTGTTGTTTACACTAAGAGCAGCCTTTGCTCCTGACAGTCTCTGTATGTAAGTCTTTACCTTCTTGCTATTAGCATCTGTATTAGACAACTCCTTTGGATTGTCTCCATCATATTTATTACCTTCAATGTCTTGCAGTGACTTTGGATTTCTGATTTCAAATTGAGTCCAATCAACATTTCCACCAAAAAGCGTTACATCATCTATAACACCATCAAGAATAATATGTTCTGCCTTTTTCTTGTTTGCATGGTAAACCTCTTTGGACTTTTTTAAGTTCCAGGCATAAATTCCCATATCTTGCTCTTCGTTAGTTATGGTATTAACCCATGTAATGATAATAGGAAATCCATCTGGGTGACACTTGGCACCTGTATAGAAATCATTTTCCATCTTTCCATTTCCAGTGTAAGGACTATACTCATTAGAAAGCATTTCATAAGGATATCTCTTTCCAACAGGTCTTGTCTGATACACTTGCTCCATTAACCAATAACCAACGACACATTGTCCACGGAAGACATCTATATAGTATTTCTTTAAATGGAAACTATCTTGCGCAGGAAAATCACCAAACTTGATTTTTGAATTATCGTTAATATCTATAGCCATATTCTTTACATAATATCCCATAGAAGAAGCACCTTGTGCATTCAAGATTACTGGCTTACGGAAATAGTTACCATCCTTGTCATTATACTCAATTTCTGCTTCAATATCATCAGTCTTTGTTGTAGGCAACTTGGGGGTATAAAGTCTTACTTGTGCTGCGATTCTAGGGATAGGCAATTCAATATAGCTATCCTTGCTGAAATCAGACGGATTCTCCATCTTGATACCAGCAGACTTAAAAGCTTCATTAACCTCTTTGGCTGCATCATCTGACAAGTTGATGTGATTGGCAGAAATCTTATGCTCATGACGAGTACCTTCTGAATCTCTATATCCGAGAATCTTATCTTCTGCATCTGTAGTAATCTCAGTTCTTCCCTCTGGGTCTTCAATATGAGAAAACTCTTCTGGGATAGTCTCAGACTTAGCATTGTGGATATAGTGACTGCCATCATTGTAAGTAGCAGACAGAACCCTTCCATCAGCATCTTTCTCTACTGCCATATACTCAGGATTCTCCTGCAAAGAGAAAACGTCAAGAAGTTCTTTGAGATTAGTATCTATTGTACCTACCTTTTCCTGCAATGATGCAAGGTCTGATTGAAGCTGAGAGATAACTTTCTTCAAGGCATTGACAGCATGGATTTCACCAATGATTTGTCCGTCTCTTCTGATACCAAGGAGTACATGGTTTGCAGCATCCTGCCAAAGAGCGAAGAACTCTTCATTCTGCTCAACGTGATACATCTCATTGAGAGGATAATAAGGTTTACCGGTATCTCTACGGAAACCAAAGAGAATCTTATCATCAGAATCAACGACAGCCTTGATAAACTCTTCATTCTCGATTACCCTAAAGCACTCCTTTACTTCATCTTCAATGAGAGACTTGCCTTCCTCTTTATCCACCTTGCCTTCTTGCAACGCTGTGATGCTTGCTGATAATTCTTCCTTGGCGGCATTAATAGCTTCAAGAATATCTGTCTTATCCTGCTGGCACTGGTTAATAATTTCCTGCAACTTGGCTCTGATTGGTGCAGGAATACCCTTGCCCCACTCAATGGAACCATCAAGCTGGATTCCAAACAAGAAGTGGTCTTCTGAATCTACTATTGCATTGATGAACTCTGGAGATTCAATCTCTCTGAAAGGAAGGGCAAACTGGGAGACTACCTTATCCTTTGAATCACCAAACTCTTGGGAAATATTCTCCTTGTTGAACTTCTTGTTTGCAAGTTCATCAATGGCTCCCTGTGCAGTGATTGAATCAAGACCACTCTCTGTGTTTTCGTATGTTACTGCTGAGGCTTGGCTTGCACCACCACTTGCGGAAATACCCTTGATGGCTTCCTCCATCTGAGTACTGCGAGTCTGCAACAATGAAATATCACCATCGTTGGCGGTGATTTGCTGCTGCTTATCGTTAATCTGAGACTGGAGGTCTGTGTCCTTCTCTTTCAGTTGCTTGACAGACTTATCTACATCTTGGATCATCTGACTTAAATCCTCTGGGAGACCAGTGGCGGCTTGGATGGTTTTGCGAAGCTCTGGGTCGAATTTCTCGATGCCAAGCGTATCGTCTGCTACCTTTTCATTTGTGACTGAGCCGTCTTTGATTTTTTCCGTAGTTACAGATCCGTTGGCGAAATGTTTGGTCTCCAAGGATGCCTCACGAACTACTCTGCCATCAACCGACTGGTTGCCAAGTTTCGGGTTTGTAATAGCTCTCTCCTCTACCTTCTCAGTTGTTACAGCCCGGTCGTTGAGCTTCTCGGTGATGATTGCCTTATCCTTAACCTTATCGTAGGTGACTGCCTCAGGTGAAAGTTTGGAGCTATCTACCGACTGGTCGGCGATTTTCTCGCTGGTTACATTCTGGTCGGCGATTTTAGAAGTTTCCACAGCACCTTCAGCTAACTTCTCGGTCGTAATATTATCATCCGCTATCTTTGAAGTCTTGATTGCTCCATCAGGTAGCTTATCCGTAGAAACTGCACCATCAGCGAGCTTCTCGGTCGTAACATTGCCATCACGAATCTTGTCTTTCGTGATGGCTTGGTCGTTGATGTCGTCTGTTTTCATCATCGGCACCATACCCCCTAATTTTGGATCATCTCTAAATGTAGGCATATTTGATTTCTTTTGGTTCTGATGAAGTGAATATCTGAATCTTTATGGTTTCGGGAATCACCCGAAGGCGAAGCTTGAACTCACTGGTGTTCTTGTGGGCACGAAGGGGAACTCTCGGTTTCTTACCATCGCCCCTATCCTGTCTGATTACCAGTTTCCCTGGGCGCTTTAGCTTAATCATCAGGTAGATGTCACGCTGCAAGGTTATCTCCGGGGAGACCCATGCCAGTTCTTCTTCTCTATAATTCGTAGATACATACTCCATGATTTCATTATTTTGATGTTTGACTAACACCTAGCTGCTGCAAGGCTATCGTGTACATTTGCGTAGCCTTGGTATCATCGTAGGCGGAAAGCAATAAGAAGGCGAGATAGTAGATGAAGGCATTCTTCAAGCGGTCTGGGATAGCTACATCTGTAGAATCGGTCGTGCTTACGTTCTTCGGAACACCCACATAGGAAATGACCGCTTCCGTAGGCTTGGGCTGCAAGAGAATTTTCAGAGGATTCTCACGCATTATAGCCGCCTGTGGTCGGTCGATGGTTCCCTTTGCCGTATCATCAAACATCATGACAGCCTCATCCTCGGTATCTTCTATAGGCATTACTGCCTTGAACCAGCCATTGCCACGAATGCGAGAGATATTGATCACCTCGGTATTGGCATCCATCGTAATGACACCGATGCTTTTCTGAGCATCATAGTCCTGCACTTGGAGGGTGGCAGAAGAAGTGCCTATCTTCTTGGAATCAGCCAATGCAGCAGAGGATGATGCGGTAACGGCAATCCAATGCAGGGCATCGTTGATTTTTGCCTTGATGATGTTGTCCATATACAAATCATCCTTCTCATCTGTGATTGATGAGAAGTTGTTGGATTCCTCGTCTATGCACCAACGAACTGCCTTTATGATGTCTTCAACCTTCATTTCACCTTATTAAATATGTTACTCCTTGCCGTAATCAGGGAAAACAAGACCAGCCTTGTCTGCATGCTTCATGGCAGTTTCAAGGGTTCTGCAATCCTTGTCAAAACGGCTATTTACGTAATTGATAACCTCTTCGGCTGTGCGAATACCGGTTACCTCTTCCTTCTGAGCTTTCTTCGAAGGCTTCTTTGCAGGCTCATTTACAAGCGCCTCTTCCTGCACAATATCCGACTCTTCAAGAGTTGTACGAATACAAGTAACCTTTCCGCTCCTTACCAATTCATGGTTATCCAAAAGGTCTTGCGCATATTTGTTGCGAAGAGTAAGCTCTGGGCATTTGCGCATGTAAGTGTTGCCATGAGTAAAGTTGTAGCGCATAGAATTACCGCTAGCGCCGGAAAGCGTAAGGCTTACATTATTACACAGCTCGTTATATCTATATGTCTTAATCATTATTTTCTATTTTAATAACAAAGGGACAGGGCTATTAACTCCTGCCCCTCTGCGTGATTTATATGTTAAAGATGAAAAAGATGCCTTATGCAGCAACGTCCATGCCGGCATACAAGTTCCACTTAGTACCATCGTACTCGTAAACCTTGCCCTTCTCGTAGGTTGTCTCATCCTTGGTGTAATTCTCTGTCAAAGCCACCTTCATGCCCTTAGAAGCAGTATCAGGGAGAGTCTTCAGAGATATGATGCTGTTCACGATGCCAGCAACACCAAGGTTAGTGATGAATGCCTCTGGACCAACCAGGATAGAGTTGTAGCCACGAAGAGCGATACAATCTGCCTCAATGTGCATGTATCGCTTAGCCTCACGTGGATCGTATCCATCCTTGCTCATGTCATTGGTCTTATCCTTGCCCTTCTCCTTCACGTAGTGGCGAGCACCCTTCAAGTCCATACCAACCATGCAGTCTTCCATATGCATCATGTCAAGAGTCTGATCCCAAACGAAATCAATAGTACCGTAGTTATCAACGTAGCGAGAGAAGGTAATGTCGATTTCCTTATGGGTAGAAAGAACCTCGGTGCGACCCTTAGGAATCTCAATGTTCATCAGGCGCTTGATAGCATTCTTGCCACAGAACATGTAGATGTGGTCAGACTCAGAGAAGTCGGTGAACATCAACATACTGATAGCGGTCAAATCCTCGTACTTATAAATCTCGCCGATGCCATACTGGTTAGTCAGCTGATTCAATATACCATCTGCGAAGTAGGTGTACTCATCAGCACCGTCATTGGTGGTAGAGTGAATACGAGCCTTGGTACCCATCCAGTAAGAACGCTCAGCACGCATCTTGTACTTGTTGAGTGCATCTTCCTTCATATCCTTCACGGTATGAGGAATTTTCTTCTTCATGGTCTCGAAGTCCTCAGTGAAGACGATAGAGAATGCTCGCTTCTGGAGATAAACATCAGCAGAACGTGGCTGGTAGTTCTCAGCAGGAACCTTCATCTGAGACTCAGAGAGCGCTGTAGAAGCTGCCAAAATAACTGTACCAACAGGAATGTCCGGGCAAGTCATGTTTTCCAAGAACTCGCAATCGGCACCCTCCTCATTAGCCTTACCATTGATAGCCTGCAAGGTAACCTCAGTACCTGACTTATTGGCGCTGGTAACAAAGAGAACCAAACGACCTTCACGAACTGTAGTAGAGCCACGCTTGTAACCAGCTACGGTAGGAACGATAGCAGTAGAACCCTCGTAGAATGGCTTCAAAGATCCTGAGAAGTTGGTCTTGGTAAGCTTGATGGAAGCACCGGCAGTAATAGGCTGTGTAACCTCACCGTCCAAGGTCTCACCACCATAGCGTGCGTGCTTCTTCTTGTAGCCAGTACAAGGAACCGTTGTGGTAAACTTCTTGACAATAGAAAGGAGAGGTGTATGATATGGGCGGAACTTGGTTTCACCCGTGTCCCAGTCTTCCTCTTCAAGACCGCCTCGGTCCATCTGCGTAGCAGAAGCCTGCGTACCAGTCAAAGACTGACCAGCAGTTTTACCGCCAGGGGCAAGCAAGTCGTTCTTATCCTTATCTACCTGCTCATTGGCAGCAGTCTCTTCGGTTGTTGCAGGCTTAGAACCCGGCTCGTTCAAGTCAGGTTCAACATCATCACCAACAGCCATTACGCCACCGCCTGTAACAACAGCAAGAAGCATCAGAATCATCTTAAAGATGAACTGACGATTAGAAAAATAATTGATTACTTTCTTCATTTTATACTTATATTTATGGATTAATAATCTTGTGTTAACCAATATCATCAAAGAAGCTGGATGCTCTCTTCTTAGTTTTCTTCTTAGCTGGCTCGTTTCCAGCACCCGAACTAGAAAGTGAAGGAGGAATACCCTCTGTTGCAGAAGAGCGAACCTTATTCTGAATCTTCTCGTTTCTAGCCTGCATAGCCGCCTCGTCTCGGGCAGAGGAAATATCAGAATCGTAGTTGTTGGCATTGTGGAGCATCTTCCAAACATCATCTGGGATGTCTCCGCTCTCCACCTTGTCGTGAATCTCGTAAATCTGCTTCCACATATCATGTGCATCATCTGGGTAGAGCTTAACCAAGCGCTCGATAGACTTGCGCATGTTTTCCGTAACCCTTTCGGTAGCTTCGTTCTGCTCAGCAACTTCCTCATTGTGTTTTGCAAGAATCTCGGCGAGCTTCTTGCCACCCTCAGGGTCTTCGAGCAGAGCCTTGATGTCGATACCCAAGCGAGCCATCGCATCGAATGGGTTATCTTCTGGATTCTTCTCCATATCCATCGCCAAGGCAGCAAGCCACTTGTGCTTATCGAACACCTTAGACAACGCCTTTCCGCTCTCCTCGTATCGTCCGAGCGTATCAGCATCATCATTCATAGCCGCATAACGAGCTTCCTTGTCCTCGAAATCAATGTCGGCATGACGCTTCTTGAATCGGTCGGAGAAAGCCTTACGGTTAGGACGGTCCTCTACTGGCGGAGTTTCTTCCGCAGCCTGCTCGGGTGAAGGAATCTGCTGTTCAGATTCTCCACCTGCATTCATCTGTTCTAATTCTTCCTTTGTCATATCTTAAGCTGTTTGAAACGTTGCCGCAAAGATGCAAAGAAAATGCAATTATATTTCCGTGTTTCCGTGACAATAGGTAAACACACGGAAACACGGCAAAGAAAAAGGGATTTAAGACTATTTTTGCGCCTATAAATTAATAATGTGTAAACAAATATGGTTAAGGCGAAATTATTAACACTTAGCAAGGTGATGCCTCAGCGCAACAGATACGATTCCGTAAAGGCTCGAAAGAAGCGGCAGGAGCACGGAAAGGACTGGGAACAGCTGACCCGATGCAAGAATGCCTGGAACAATCTGAGCGGCGTGAGGGAGACCCGAGCAAGAACGATGAGATACTGCAACGGAGACCAGTGGAGCGACACCATCAGGGTGTATCATCACGGCTACTGGGAGGAAATGACGGAGCGCACCTATATGGAGCGGCGCAACCAGACTCCTATGAGCAACAACATCATGATCAGTATCTTGGAATCCATCGCAGGACTCTATGCCAAGCAGGGTACGGAGCCAGTATGCTTTGCAAGAGATAATGACTCCCGACAACTGAGCGACATGATGAGTGCTACGATGCAATGCAACTGGCAGACCACCGGTATGCAGGATTTGCTGAATCACCTCATCAAGGACTACTTGCAGGGCGGTCAGATGTTTGTGAGGGAGAGCTGGGAAGACCGAGAACTGGAAATGCCTGATGCTTGGACGGACGCAATGGAACCTGACCACATGTTCTTCGAATGCGGAAGTGACCCAAGACACAATGACGTTTGTCTGATAGGCTGTCTGCATGACGTAAGCAAGGAAGACTTGTATCAGAAGTTTGCCCGCAGGGAATACGGATTGACGGTTAATGACTTGAACAGTATCTTTGACATTCATGATGTAGATGATAGCAGTTATGGCTACGAGTTTAACGAAGAGAAGGCTTTGGAAAATCTCAGCTTCGATTATACCAACAAGGGAAGACACTACGTAAGAGTGATTGAGGTATGGACCACGGAAACCAAACCGAGACTGCAATGCTTCGACCCTATTGCCAAGAACATGAACAATGCTTGGTTCCGTGTGGATTTGGAAGACACGGCAATGATAAACAAGCTGATTCAGGAGAACGAGAAGCGAAAGAAGCAGTATGACGAATACGGTGTGCCGGAAGAAGACCGTGCCTATATCACATCGGAAGATCTTTCAGATAAATACTGGTACTACACCTTCATGGCTCCTGACGGTACGGTTCTTTGCCGTGGTGAATCTCCTTACGATTTCAAGAGTCATCCATACACCATGAAGCTTTATCCTTTCATCAACGGAGAGATTCATCCGTTCATGACCAACGTGATAGATCAGCAGCGCTACATCAACCGCCTGATTGTGATGAACGATATGAGTATCAGAAGCAGCTTCAAGGGATTCAAGATGATTCCTACAACCGTACTGGGTGGAAGGACACCAGAGCAGTTCATGGAAGAGGCAATAGAATACGATGGATGGATATTCTATACACCAAAGAGAACAATGCCAAACGTGAAGCCAGAGATTATTACTTCGAATGCGGTAAATATCGGAACCAACGAACTCTTGCAGATAGAACTGAACCTTATCAGAGAGGTAACCAACGTAAGCGGTGCCTTGCAGGGCAAGACTCCTTCGGCTGGTACATCGGCTGCAAGATATGCACAGGAGAGCCAGAACGCTACCACTTCACTCTATACCATCCTATCCGATATGGAAATTTTTACGGAGAAGCTGGCAATGAAAAAGTGCTCAGTTATCCAGCAGTTCTACGAGGACGGAAGAAAGATTTTCAACAAGGACGGTCTGAACACCTACAGTTACGACAGACTATCAGCAAGAGACATTCACTTCAAGATAAGCATCAAGAATGCAGCGGCATCTGCTGCCTACAACACCTTACAGAATGATGACTTGAAGGAGTTGCTGCAAATGGGTGCAATCAACCTGATTCAGTACTTGCAGAACGTGAACAAACCATTTGCCGACAAGCTTCTTGCCAGCGTGCAGGAACAGCAGGCGCAGTTGGAACAGATGTACCAGCAGCAACAGGCGATGGCTCAGCAGCAGGGCGGCGGTCAGGTAGAGAACGGCATCGTACAGGGTGCAGACCAGAACGCAGTGGCTCAGGCTATGAGCATGAACAATCAGTATTATCAAACAGCATAAGTTATGGCAGTAACAGAACAGACAATAACAATAGGGTATGCCGACATCAAGAGCAAGGTGAAGAAGCATTTCTCCATCATCGGGAAAAGACTTTCCGATAAGCAGGGGAATATCCTCTTTACTGGCGTTACCCTATCCTCGACCGAGGAAGACATATTAAAGCAGTATGTGAAGGATGCGGCAGAAACATTCGTGAGCAGCTTCTCTCCACTGATAGCCGGCTACACGGATAACACCGATGATGTGACATTCACCTATCAGCAAAACAGAGTGAGCGAAAGCAAGGCGAACGCATTCTGTAGTCTCTTCAAGAGCTATGTGGTAGATTACGTAGCCTATTCTGTGCTATCCATGACCTATGCTGATTCTGCAAGGAAGTACGCAGACGATATGACGAATCATGTGAACTCTGCATTGAAGCTGATCTTCCAGAAGGATGCGCCGGCATCTGTAAGCGGAAACCTGACTGATATGACAGGAGAAGTAATTTTGAACTAAAAAGATAAAGCTATGATTATAAAATTTCAAATTGTAAAGTCGGTGGTGATTGGAGCCGTGAAGAGAGCCACCTACCTGAAGGCAAAGGTGGATAGTGCGGCTGACGAGAAGGCTATCAAGTTGGGATTCAATGAGGCTGCTGGTGATGATGAGGTTCACGAAGCAACGCTCACCCATGATTTTGATACGGCACTGGAGATTGTGAAGACACTTCTTGCCGAGTATCTGGTACCGAATGCGCAGACCATCGGTGACAACATTATCTACTACGACTCCAAGACGGATGATGTGGTAGAGTTTATCATCAATGCCTCAAGAAGATGCAACGGAACCTTGACCGATACACTTGCCCGACTGGTATCAAAGTATGTGGAAGACTACGTAATTTTCCAGTGGTGGTTAAAGACTACCAATCTGAAACAGGCAGAACCTTATCAGGCTTCACTCAGCATAGATGAGCAGAGCATCCGCAGATGTTTCGTACTGAGTGGTCCAGTAGTTCCAACCGTTCCTTATACCCAGCATCTTACTGCCAAGGTGGATGGAAGCTGTGGTGATGGAGCTATCACGATTGCCCTGGAGGAAGATGACGTGAATATCTCCTACTCTATTGACGATGGCGCCATTGATGATATTGAGGCGAGAAGCTGCGACCCTAGTATTGTAGAGATTCAGCGCAGCCCAGACCCTTATACCTTCGCCCTGAAGCCAAGGAATACCGGTGTGGCAACCGTTACCCTCTTCTCCCGACACAGCGACAACCTGAAGACAGAGGTAGAAGTAACCGTAGCAAAGGAGGTATAAGATGGAGTTCAACGCATTACACCCTACACATTTTATCCGTGAGAGAGGATGGAAGCCCGAGCCGAATCCTTTCCTTCCGAAGCCTCCTCGCCCGGCACACAAGTACTACAGCAAGCACATTTTCATCTATGCCAACCAGCTCTGGTATGACATTGATGCTGCAACGAATATGGTAGGCAGAGCAAGACGAGGAAACCAGACCAATCAGGAAGACATCATCCCTACCAGCGAGAACGACAAGGAAAGACCGCTCTTCTACCGCTGGTTTGACAAGTATCTGAAAAAGGCAGAAGGAATCCTCTCTGCCTACGTGATGAAGCCGCAGGGAGTGGTAAGAGACAATGCCCTGAAGGAATGGGATGAGAAGGAGATATGGCTGAACATGCCCGACTACTGGGACGACACACGGTATGATGAGCTGGTGAAACATATCCACAGCTACATCGTGGCTGGTGCTCTCTACGAATATTTCCTGCTTACGCTTACCAGTAAAGACCCGCTTACCATCTCGAAGCAGGAGGAAATGAACGATGAAGAACTGGAGATACTGGATGCAGCGAGTGCAAGCAAGGCAGGAATGCTGGTTCATCCGCTGAAGCCATTTGGATAAAAAAGGAAGGAGAAACTTATGGGAGAGTTTGATGATATTAAGTCGGTAAGGGAAATCATGCAGGAGAAGCGTGAGAAGGCAAAGAAGATTCTGCCAGTGAGCAAGAGCGCACAGAAAGAGTTTATCCGAGACTTCCTAGCCCGACATCAGGATAAGTTTGAGGATTGTATGAACCAGTTGGCAGAATACGACCCGAAAACATACGTTACCATCTATGCCAACCTGACCAAGCACATGATACCAAAGCAGAGCGAGGTGAGCGTGACCCATGGATTGGACGAAGACTTCAAGCAGTTGGCAGCACTGGCACAGACCAAGACAGACGACAACGCCTTGGACGTGACTCAGGTGCCACAGATACAGGATGCAGATTTTGAGGAGATAAAGGAATTGGGCGATGGCATTAGTTAGAGAAGTAGATATTGATGAACTCGTAGCCGAAAACAAGCGGAGATACGATGAGATTTACGGAACCTACAACCCTTGGACGGGTGAAGGCTGCTATGATTTCGAGCACAGGGAGCTGCTCGAACTGCCCGACTTCATGATCAAGAAGATGTGGGTTCCCAGAGAATGTATGCGTACCTTATTATATAGGGGGCTGAAACGGTTGGGCAGCATGAAGGAGTACATCATCCGGGGATGGGGCAAGGAGTATAACGAGAAGAGTTACTACACCAAGCAGTTGAAGATGGTGCTGACCTTCGAGATCATGAAGGTAAGATTCAGGGAAGACCCCGAGTTTGCCCTGTTTGCTACCGACAAGATTGAGGATAAGGTAACTGGCGATATGATACCTTTCAAGCTGAATTACCCCCAGCGCAAGCTCTTGAAGATTTTTGAGGATTTAAGAACCAACAAAAAGGCTATCCGAGTAGTGATTCTGAAAGCCCGACAGTGGGGCGGTTCTACACTCACACAGCTTTACATCAAGTGGCTACAGGATTTCCGCAAGGACGGATGGAACGCCATCGTACTAGCACAGCAGAAGAATACGGCAAAGAAAATCAAGGCGATGTACAGAAAGGCATTGGAGAACCAGCCAGGCTGGACCATCGGAAGACCGGGAGCCAAGCTTCAATTCTCTCCTTACGAGAACTCGCCTGATGATTTCCAGGTGACAGACGGCATGAGGGCAGTAAGAAGAAGTACGCTGACCGTGGCATCCTTTGAGAACTTTGACTCCGTACGTGGCAGCAACTTCCACTGTGCTCACTATTCTGAGGTGGCTTACTGGAAAAAGACCCCAGAGCATGATCCTGAGGGCGTGATTTCATCTATCTCGGGTGGTATCAGAAATCAGGAGGATAACTTGGAGGTATTCGAGAGTACCGGCAAAGGTAACTCTGGTTTCTTCTATGAGAAATGCCAGTTGGCTATGGACCCGAAGAACAATGATGCCTATTCCTTCCTATTCATTCCTTGCTTCTTCATCGAGCACGATATGGAAGAAGTGAAGAGTGAACGAGCCTTTGCCAAATGGCTTTTGGAAAACAAGGATAAGAGCACCAACCCGAAGGGCTATCGAGAAACAGGCAAGTTCTTCTGGCGTATGTGGGAAAAGGGAGCCTGCTTCCAAGCTATCGAGTGGTACAGAAACTTCCGCAACAAGTTTACCACCCATTCCTTCTGTGCTACCGAGGCACCAGTGGATGAGGAAGATGCTTTCCGCAACTCTGGTAATCTGGTCTTCAACCCCTACTCTATTGATGATTTACAGAAGAAGTACAAGCGTGAGCCAATCTATACCGCCGACATCATCATTGACGGCAACAAAAATGAGTCTTCCATCGAAAAGTCGAAGATAAGTATCCGAACAGATGGTGATGGAGACTTGAAGATCTGGGCAGTACCGAACTGTCTGAAAGTAGAGAACAGATACTTGGTGAGTGTGGATATTGGCGGTAAATCCTCGACTTCCGACTATACCGTGATGACGGTGATAGATAGATTCGGGATGTTGCCTACCATCAAGGGCAAGCCGAAGGTGGTGGCAAGATGGCGAGGACACGTAAGGCACGACAAGCTGGCGTGGATGGCGGCAGCATTGGCTCATTACTATGATGATGCCTTGCTGGTAATCGAGAGCAACACGGCAGATAGAGAGAAGAACAACAATACGGAAGGCGACCACTTCGGAAGTATATTGAACGAGATAGCCGACTACTACGATAATCTGTATCAGCGCACCACAAGCCCTGAGGACGTGAGCGATGATGTGCTTGCCAAGTATGGATTCCAGACCAATAAGCTGACGAAGGGTTGGGTGATTGATAATCTGGAGCAGTTTGTGGATGATATGCTCTGGGATGAGCCAGACAGGGAAATGTATCATGAACTGAGAATCTACGAGCGGCATGATGATGGAAGCCTTGGCAATATCGTGGGCAACGGAAACCATGATGATGTACTGATGAGTACTGCCATCGGTTTGTGGGTAAGCGCCAACGATATGGAGAAGCCGAAATGGAAACAAAAGGAAAGAGCAAGCAGCGGTGGCGACGGCGTTCACTCTGCTGCGAAAATTTAAAGATATTGAGTTATGGAGAGAAACTTGGATAGAAAGACTTTGAGTTTCAGCAAGGGTATGACGAACGTACCGAGTGACTTGCTGAGTGAGGATAGCGAGCTTGCCTATTCTCAAAACATCATATATAGGAATGGTGAAATGGTCCCGATTCAGAAGATGGAGCCTTTCGGCACGGTGGGCGGCACGATTTTGTTTGTCCATAAAATGGCAGACTTCGAGAATATCATTACCTATGACAAGTATGTTGGGGATAGTGGCGAGAACAAATATACCATCAGATGCTACAAGAAGAGCGACCTCAGCGCTCCGATTGGAGAATTTGAGGGAGAAGGAGAAGTGAAGGATGCACAGGCGGTGGGGAATACTCTGGTACTGGCTACGGATAATGGATTGAGATACATCAGACACATTGGCAAAAAATACAAGGATTTAGGAACGGATATTCCTGAGCCGAAATTCAGACCTATGTTTTCTGTAAGTAATAAAGCGCTTCCAAAGACGATAACGAACAACATCGCCTCTTTTGTAGATAATGGTGTTCGTGTAAATTATTCGTTTAATGGTGACGGAACCCTCAATTACGATGGGACTGACTTGTATTATAATAAGTACAAAATGCCTACCGACACCGACAAATATGATAATTTACAAGCGTCAATCAAGGGAACTGCTGCTCAGGCAATCAATATAGTGAAGCAGAATAACTATTTTATCTATCCTTTTTTTATACGATTTGCCTGGAAGCTATATGATGGAACCTATGCGAAGATTTCAAATCCCATTATTTGCTATCCTACTGCACGAAGAAGTGGAAATTTCATAGTGGGTGACAACTATTTAGGAAGTCAGCATCGTATGTATATTCAATATGCTCCTTACTACGGCAAACTGCATTTTGAAGCAAATAATCAAAGCATAGGAGAATGGGATGATATTATAAAAGAGCTTGTGGTTTTCGCTACAACAGGAGTTCCTCAGTTTAACATTGACGATGATTGGGTTTTTAGAGATCCGCAAAACGTTGATAGTATCAGATATGACGGCATCACATTCAGCGTATATAAAAAGATAGGCTATTACTTTAAGCCTGTCACCGATTCTGATTTTGATGATTTTTACCATGTGTTCCCACGTAACTTCATTGAACCAAAAAGTTATAAGACGGATGAGGAAATCATAGACGAACTTACAAAGAAAAGTCAGTTTTACAAACTGTTCTCAATGAAAATTGGCAGCAAATATATGGATGGAAAAACCTATGATGCGAAGTATGTGATAAGAGATCATACCATAGAAAACCTGACAACACAAGAGCAGCTGCCAAAGGATGACTATTATGGATGGACCAAGACGGTAACAGGCAATTTGTATGTGTACAATAACAGGATAAACATGCTTGGTATTAAACGTTATCCGTTCCGTGGTTTTAATCTTTTTACTGCTGTAGATAAATCGAGCGGAGAAGGTTTTACATTTTATACCCATATCGTAAGTGACACAATGGATGCTTGGGTGAAATCAGACAATAATACAATCCCTGAAGGAACCATACCGGGCTGGCTCTATTATCCAGACCCTCACGCTACGGAAATGATTATCAGAAGGACTACTTCTGATCTGGCAGGAATCCGTGTCAAACTATCTCAGCATCCTATGCTGAATGGAGCGTACGCTTTTGTTTCGCTTCCTACCAATGAAGAAATTTCGGATGATGAAGCAGCACCATCGGTTGACGCTAACGCTTGTGAAACCCTTGATTCCCAGATTTTCACTTCGGTAGTGAACAATCCGTTTGTGTTTGAGGCATCGGGCGACAATACCGTGGGTACTGGCAAGATTCTTGGTATCGTGGCTAACACGGAGGCGGTAAGTCAGGGACAGTTCGGTCAATATCCTCTGCTCGTCTTTACCGATGAAGGCATCTATGCCATGAGTGTGAATGCAGAGGGACTTTACTCCAGCATACACCCTATATCCAGAGAGGTTTGCAATAACGCTGATTCCATCACCCCTACCGACAAGGTGGTTTACTTCACTTCCGAGAAGGGATTGATGGCTACATCGGGCGGTGAGGCGATTTGCGTATCGGGGCAGTTGAGCGGTGGAAAGAACAGAGGATTGCCAAGCAGTTTCCTGCCTTTCAAGACTTTCTTGGAGAACTGTCTGATAGCCTACGACTACAAGGCTTCGCTGCTGAGAATATTCAACAAGAAGACCAGCTATCACTATGTATATAATATAGTGGATAAGATTTTCTCTATCTCCCACAACTATACCGGCAGCAAGATTTTCTGCAGAACGGTAGCCAACAACTATCCCGACAATCTTGTGCAGTTTGATGATAGTACCGTTTATTCCCTTACCAATATTCCATTGGCAGAGGATGATGCCAACGACTATGACTGCGTAATGACTACCCGACCTTTGAAACTGGGCGGCTCTACCATTCTGAAATCATTGAGGGGCTTGAAGCATCTTTTCGATTCAGATACCGGCACGGTAAGTGTAACGGTCTATGGCTCCAACAACGGCAAGGACTGGGCTGTGCTGAAGAGTCTCTTCGGCAAGCCGTGGAAATACTTCAAGCTGGAGTATTCTTTCAAGAACTTCAAGGCAAGCGATTCCTTTGCCGGGTCCATCATAGAGACCCAGAGCAGAAGGGAAGATAAGATAAGATAAATCCTTCCATAAGTTTGATAACATCAAGAAGGCGGCTACTCGTGATGAGCAGTCGCCTTCGACATTAAAACACTAACAAACTTATGCTGAACGTTTCCGTTCTATGTAGATTATGAACCATTCCATCAAATAACCTATGACGAAGCAATAAAGGTGGAGGCATCCGTTCACGTTGTCCAACAGCATTGTGAAGAAGATGAAGGGTCCAGCCTTCCTGATCGCATCTTTCCATCGTCCTGTCCTGCCCCACATCACACCGAAGACGGAGAAGAGGAACCCAGACAATCCCATCGTTGGCTCGGTAACGAACATCGGCAGGTAACTGGCTGCTACGGCTACCGCAAAAGCCTTGACAGGCGAAATCCTGCCCTTGATCTGCCAGAGTACCAACAGATTGATGGAAAGATGAAAGCCATTGACGTGGAAGAAACTGTATAGAAAATGATTCTCCCAGGGGCATCCGTGATAGAATCCGATGTGCCAAGTGCAAAGAATGATGCAGATGAGCGACAGAATCGCCTTCAATCTGAAACTATTCATGCTTACCATCCCTGTAACCTTTCCCATATCGCTTGCAATTATAGAAAATATCCTCGGCTGATCGAGGAGACAGGAAGAACTCTGGGGCTGGCTCTCCTACCAGAAACTGGCAGATGAAATGGAGCGACTGCCCGATAAACTCCTTCTTCTGAGATACTGCATTCAATCTATCGAACAGAGAATAGTACATTCTCCTTCTCGGTTCCGTCATGGCATCCACCTCAGAGAAATCGCCTACCACCATCTTTCTGAGCTTCTCGAATGCCTGCTTCGGATTCACATAATATCTTGGTGCGGGATGAGATACTATCTTTGCCCATGCCTCCTTTGCGGTGTGGCAGGTGGGTGCTACCTCACGATAAGTCTTCATCAGGTCTTCCCGTTGCTTTTCAGTCAAGCTATAATTGGTTTTCGTCATACGCTTTACTCGTTAAATCGTGCTACAAAGGTACGAATAATCTAGAATACGTCCAAATAAATAATATTTTTTAATATTTTGCTCATTTTTTTATGGTTTTGTGCAGGAGTATTTTTATCTTTGCACCGACTAAAACATTTAGCTACCGTTTTCTAAGAAACAGCAACTAGATCAACGATATCAACATAAAATTGAAACAAAAATGAAAAAGAGTATTAACAACGCTCTTTCAGAAGAAGAGCAAGAGCTGGTTCTGCAAGGTTTGCTGAACCGTAAGATTTGGAGATTCTATGAACTCCTGGCAAAATGGGCACCCATACCGCTGATGCTAGGGCACTGGTATGGAGTTTGGGACTATGGGCGTTATCCAAGACCTACCGTACTTAATACGGCTGATAACGGAAATTGTATCATCTGGATTTACTTTCTTGCATACGTGTATATGCCAATCTGCATGATACCAGTGAGCCTCTTCTTCAGATACTGCTGGATATTCCGCATCCCATTCTTCTATTTCTTTGGCATCAACGCCATCAGACTGTATTATCGGCACTGGCTCATCACTCCAGACCAACTGGAGATGCACCATGTATTTATCATTTTTACATTAATATTATATGCCTATGGATTTATCAAGATCGCTATCACACGTAGCAAATGCCGCATTCCAGATGTTTCAGAATGGAGAATGCGGATTTTCAGAGGAAGAAGAGAGAATCGTACAGAGAAACCTTCTGTACTGGATGGAAAGAAGACATCACTTTGATGAGAAGCTGGGAAGAGCCTGCATCGCCAACATCTACTACTTCAAGGATGATGTGACCAAGGAGTATGCTCCATTCTTCGGTTACGAGGAAATGAAGGAGGAGGAGTACGACAAGCAGGCTTGGATGATTCCCGACTACACGATGTGGGACTTTGCCGTGACCATGAACAAGATGTTTGCAGAGAACATTGATGTGATTGGCAAATGGTCGAGAAGCAAGGAGACCTTGAAGAAGAGAATCTCCGAGCTATCAGTGAGTTTCCTCTGCGACGAGTCAACCAATCACCCCACCGATAAAATTTGGTGGTACATGAACAGTTAGACGGAAACACGGAAAAAGCTATCTGAAAACCCCTTATCTTTGCGCCATTAATCAATATTAATGGTATATATGACAGAGATTATTCATACATTTTTGCAAGAGCACCTGTACAGATCAGCATTGGTTATTGCCATCTGCATGGGTGCTCTTATCATTTCTATGGGCGTGGACCTGTTCTTTGGCATCAAGAAAGCGAAGGAGAACGGACTGGCTACGACAAGTACAGGATTCAAGAAGACTTGCGACAAGGCGAGGAAATACTTTTCTCCCTTCATGGTGACGGTCTGTATAGACCTGATAGCCTGTACGGTTCTCCCCTTCCCTGTCTTCTCTATGATATGGGCAGGCTATTGCGTTTTCTGTGAATTTGTAAGCGTAAGAGAGAAGAGCTGGCAGAAGGCTGAAATCCGTAAGCAGGAGAAGACGGTAAGCATTCTTCTGGAGAACAAAGAAGACTTGGCTAGGGCTTTTGCCGAGATTATGAAGGAACTGGAAAAGGAGAAGGAGGGCAAGGTATGAGACTGATTGAGAGAATTTTCGTTCACTGTACTGCCTCTTCTCAGAAATGGGGCGTGAAGGATCTTTGGGATGAGTTCAAGCGCAAGGGCTGGAAGAATCCCGGCTATCATTATGTGATTACCGAGGATGGTGCCATTCATCAGATGCTGCCGGTAGAAATGGTTAGCAACGGTGTGAAGGGATATAATTCTACTTCCATCAATATTGCCTATGCAGGCGGTATCGACTCGAAGGGAAAGGCTGTAGATAACAGAACCAAGGAGCAGAAGGATGCTCTGGTTACCCTGCTTAGACAGCTGAAAAAGAAATATCCGAATGCGGCGATTATGGGACATCGTGATATTTGGGGGGCAGACCAGTCGAAGTGGAAGAAGATGTGCCCTTGTTTTAATGCGAAAGAGGAATTTAAAAATCTATAGCGTATGAAGTGGTATGACATAAGATTTTGGAAATGGGCTTGCATCGGTTTGGTGGTTGGAATTATCCTGCTGGCATTCACTGGCTGCAAGACCAAGGAGTATGTGAAGGTTCCCGAGTATCATACTGAGTATATTGTGAGAAGTGATACTATCGCCAAAATGGATAGTGTGTATGTGAAGGATTCGGTGTATGTGTATCAGAAGGGTGATACCGTAGTGATAAGCAAGATTGCCTATCGGGACCGATACCGCAACATATATAAGGTAAAGCTTGATACCATCATCAAGCGTGATTCTGTCTCCGTGCCTGTACCAGTGGAGCGGCAGCTTACCAAGAGTGAGCAGAGATTAATGACACTGGGAAGATGCTATATCGGATTTCTTTTCCTGTTGGCTGTATGCACCATCGGCTTTGCCTTCTGGTATCACAATAAAAAGTGCTAGCTTATGGGAAAGATTAGTGAAGAACTCCAAATGATTGATTCACTCTTGATGGAATTTCATGAGCGGATTCAGTCGGGGAGATGTTTGACGAATAAGCAGCAGAACACGATGATGCTGAATTTCCTACATCAGATTGCCAACAAGGATGAGCCGATCAGTAAAGCGGAAGCGTGTGGATACGTCAAAGTTTCCAGGGCTACCTTTGACCGGCTGGTGAAAGAAGGCAGGCTCCCTAAGGGACGGAAGCGCAAAGGCTGGACCGAACTTGTTTGGTATGAAAAGGATTTGGATAAGTACATAGATAAGTTGATTTAGGTATAATTTTAGGTTTTTGTTTTTATAGGTTAGACGTTGTTTATTTAGCTAAAAATCCCCACCCGGCTGTGAAGCTAGGTGGGGATTGGTGGTTATTCTCCAAGAATATCCTTGATTTTCTTGTTGATGTACTCATCAGAAGTACTTTCCTTTATAAGGGCATCAACATCTGGCAGTTTGGCATCTACCTTATCTGCTTGCATTTTTGAGGTAAGCATACCCATTACCAGTTTCACCCAAGGGCTATTAGCCATGTCTGCCAACGAATCTTTTTTGCTCTCGTAGGCTTTCTTCAATTCTCCGTTATCACGGAAATACCTGAGCACTTCCGTCAATGCCAAGACAAAGTTCTTGTCTTGCATCGGGCTATTCTTTGCCTCTTCCAGTTTAAGCATTAGGAAGAGTAATGATGAATGTAAATCTGTTTTATTCATAACTAATCCTTTCTTCTACGATTCTTGATATGTAATGCTAAAGCGCAAAACGACAACAATAGCACTAATAATTGTCCTGCTTCCATATTACTTTTCCTCCATTATTTCTTTCTTGTTAAACTTATCGCCTTGGCGATACGGTGGTCTTTGAAAGGGATATGAGCAGGAGTGTCAAATGTTTCATCATACACTCCATTGATATGGTCGAACATTCGCTTTAACCAATATGATTCTTTCATACCATCGCACACTGAGCCATCGCCATTATTGTACTCATCAACTATAGACTTGTACTTCATTATCTTCTTTGCTAGTCTAATCTTCATAAGCTTTTACCTGTTAAGTATTCTAACCAATCGGAAAAACGCATAAACCATTTTGGCAGAGGTGCAGCTCTACCAACATACGAGCTTAGTGGAATAATAACAAATCCTGTTATTTTAATATATAGGCAAGCTATAATACACAAAGCTACATAAGGGATTGAGGAAATCACAGCCAATACAATTATTGAATAAAATAATATTTTCTTCATTCTTTACCTTCCTTTCTGTCGAATTTATTGCCAACAACTACCATATCTTCAGAAGAGTAATGAACTAAGAGATCTTGCCCAAAGCAGAAAGCTTTACTATCCCAATTAATATCGCCTATTCTTTCCGCATTGTTATCTTTGTACATAACTATATCCCCCTCATAGATAGGTGTTCCATTCTTGTCTTTCAGTTCTGTGAACTGGCAGACTGTAGAAGGGTCAACCTGATGTGCCTCATTTCTATTAAGCATTGATTCACTCTGCCTATCCTCGATGATGTAAGTGTTACCACATTCAGCATAGAAGTAACCTTCTACCCAAGTGTTATTGTCAAGACGTTTAGCCTTGAACTTAATATTTTCTGCTTTCATAAGCTATTCATATAAAATTGTTACTCTTCTACTTTTATCGACCTTCAATATAGCCTCCTTGGCTTTATCAACCGAAGGAAACAAATACACTGGGCAAAGGTTATATGCACCATAATCCCAATAATGAATAAGTCCAAAGAGAAATGAATGTCTTTTATCTACACGATAAGCAAGGATTTGCTCATTCCAAGAATCGTAATGTATGCCTTTAATAGCATTGCTTTTACGATATATATCTACTATTCTATAGGTTGCCATAACTATTTTTCTTTAAACTCTCTTTAATTCTCTTCTCGTGACACAGAATCATACGTTTATAAAATTCTATCATCTTTCTATTAACGAAAACAGTATCATATTCACCTATATAGTAATCTCCATTTAAGAGTTCGCTGACGTGTATTCGTACAACGTTTTGCGTCCAGTTATCTATAAAAAGATAATAGGTTTCACGATTAGGGTGTACCATAAGGTACTCGTAGAAGTGGAATTTATCATTTTTAATAAATGTCACTAAGCAACCTTTTGTTAACTGACTTATGTCTTTTAATACTTCCATACCTATTTCTCCTTTGCTTTAACGTTATACACTCCATCAATGACATCCACCTCGTAGCAATCGGGACAATAATGCTTACCATCTATCATTTCCCAATCAGAGTAGTCACTAATATCAACATCTTTGTTACTGAATAGTGCAGAGCAAGTATCTGTACCGCCAAATACTTCTCCGCATCTATCACAAACAATCTGATACATTGTAATCGGTCTATACATAAGCTATTCCTCCTCTAAAATTCCAAAGACTGTTCCGTCGGCAAAGGTAAATCTTTTCATAATTTTATCCGAATTAAAGCCACCGATACAATTTATATCTATATTTTCTTCGCTAATAATAAGAGTAATTAAGGAACGACTTCCATCTTCCTTAGACTTTATCCACCCAAACGGCTGATGCTTCTTCATCTCAGTCCAACATTCTTCTACATTGGCAAAAGGGCGAAACTTTGCTTTCGCCTTACTATCTGGCTTGATACGGTATTCAATATTGCTCCAAAATTCAATCTCTTTCATTTCCGTCCATTCATTCATATCTTGCCAGCTTTTGCTTAATGCACTTGGTTTGGTTCTACACTCAATTACCCTTCCTTCAGCATAAGCTTGCAGAATAGGATAAAATTCTTTAGCTTGATTTCTGTCCATAATTTAGTTCTCCAACTCTTTAAGTGCCAAGACTAACTCATTTTGAATATGAATTGTAGTACCTTCACTCAATTTTATTCTTTTTGAGCCAATCATCTTGGAAACATTATTGATGTGAGCTATTGCTTTTTCTTTACTCATTGCTTATCCTCCTTTGCTTTTTTAAGATAAAATTCTCTCCAATCTTCAAAAGTCCAATCTCTTGTGTTATGAGTAAGATTGAAAACTTCCGTATCTTTCTCTAACTGGAGTAACAGCCAAGCATAATCTTCATATCGCAGTCTTAGCAATCTCTTGCGACACAATCTTACATGCTTGTATAACTTATAATCAGCGGTTGCAGCATCAAAGATTATTTTACCTGCTATTGCTAACAGATAAGTAGATATAAATCCTAATGCAAACCAACCTAATTTTGTAATTACTAAGTCCATATTCTCTTCTTTTTACCCTCTCCATGTTACAGGAGAGGGTGGTTAGTTAATCTTCGACCTCCTTTACAGAAACATCACAACCATAAAGAGGTGACTCGTCATATTCTTTAGCCTCACACTCAATAGCTTCACTAATAGCTCTTTTCAATGACATTTCAGACTCATTAATTTCGCCTTTTACTATTACTAAAAACATTCTTTCTTCCATATTACTTATATTTATATCCCATAAGGGATGGTTAATCAATCTTCTTGATGCTACCAACTTTCATACTCAATAGAACAAACTCTCTATTGGATCGAGTGCCATCTTTCTTAGCAGGGTTGATTCTTACTTCAATCTCGCCAGTATATTTACCATAATTTCGTTCTGGAACGATGCTTGTAATCCAACAAACATCACATCTAGAACAACTCACTTTGTCTCCAACCTTGTACAGAAGACCTTTGATGTATTCTTTCACATCAGAATAAATCTTATCATTGGCAATACGAATAATGTCTTTCTGTTTAGCAACTTTTGCTTCTAATTCTTCTTTTGTCATATCTTTAAAATTATGCCCGAAGGCGTTAAACATTAAGCTGCGCTCTTATCAGCTTCACTCTTAGAGTTTCTTTTATTTCTTTAGCTTCACTCCAAGGTGTATATGTTCGAGTAAAACAGTTGTAAGTTTTTTCATCAACACAATGCAAGCTTGTTATGAGTAATTCCAACTCTTCATCGGATAGTATAACATTCTTTTCCATACCTACACCTCCATTTCTGAGTTAAGTCCTAGACCGAAGAGAAAATGCTGGAGTTCATGGATATACTTCATATTAGGCAACACTACTTTTCCACAAATGTAGACTATGAAATTTTCAGTTGCATAATAATAGTATAAGCATGGCAAGATGTCACGTTTGCTACAAATATTTAACATAGATCCATTATTATCCATTTGGTACCCTGTAAAATCAAATCCATTCTTCTCTAGAATCTCTAGTGTAAGAGGAACACCTGATAATTCTAATTGGTGTACTGGATGGTCTATATACGATAACTCATAATTATTTAACTCAAGTGTATCCATAATTGTATGTATTTTGTTATCATACATAACAATATCCCCTTTAATATATTCCTGTTCCATACACTTTACTTTTTAATCACTATCTAGTTCTGACATAAAAGTTACTATAAAACCACAAATAGTAAGGAATGCAAACATGCCAATAACATCTGCCTTAAACAGAAAGTAGCTGTACACCTCTAACACTCCGATCAATAAGTATGTAACACTTACAAGAAGTAGCTTAAATACTTTCAAATTTTTATTCAATTAAAATGCAATTCTAAAATCCTTACCTTTCAAAGTTGGTCTCTTTTTGAGGACGAACTTCTCTAAATCTTCAAAGTCTATCGGGAAGAGTGCACAATATTTGTACTTTAAAGTGCAGACGAATTTTCCGTTGAGCATTACATTAAATACAAATGTTTTCATTGATTACATCCTTTCTTTGAAACTTCTTCAATTAAAATCTCAGCTTCTTCTACCGCCTCTCTTGCGAGATTTCGTAAATGTGCTTTACGAACAGAATTGGAGCATGCACCTCTATGGTCGTAATCTTCGCCACATCTTCTTACTTTATTAATAAACAACTCTGATGCTGTATTAAATAAAGTTTTTGTTTTGAATCCTTCTACATTAATCTTCACTCCCATAATCTTCCTGCAATTTCTTGATTTCACTTACGAAAAGATTGACGTTTATGTCGCAATCTATCACTTCCTGGTGGTGCTTGACGGCATCTTCTATCAGATGCGTGCATGACTCGGTGAAGCCACAAATGTGATCGCCCTCTATGGTGTAGAGATAGCGGTTCGTGTTGTAGTAGGCACACTGGCAAAGCTTGATGCCATTCTGTGATAATATCTCTCTGACTGCGGCGTTGTTAATGCGAAGCACTACCAGCTTGCTTTTTGAGGCGTAGTACTTGCGATATTTGATGCGGTCGTAGGCTACGACTGCGATAGCCATCAACCATAAGATAGCTGTTACGATAGCTATGTCTGTCTGTAATGTATTCATAAGTTTGTTACGTTTTAATTATTTCTGTTCTTTACGTCTGTCTTGGCGATAGAACTTCCGTTCTGCCATCTTCCGCTCTTCTTCGGTCTTGTAGAGCACCTGATTAACATCATGCTGACTCATATCTACCGACTGAATGCGATGGGTGGCAGGATCCAGACCGTTCTTCTCGCAATAGACCTTCCAGCCTTCCAAGCCAAGAGGCTTCTTCGCTTCCTCGGCTGCTTTTCTGATTTCCTCTGCCCTTCTGCGTTCATCGTCCTGCCTTCCACGCTCTGCAAGCATATCCTGCTCGTATTTGTTGAGTGCTTCGATAATATCCTGCGGATTGATTGTCGTGTTGTTATCATCGTGCTTGTGCTGGAACAGCTTGCCGTACTTTCCATCCATGATTACGACAAAGGCATAGTCCAGTTCGGTGGTGGTCCAATAGTGATACTTGGCACAGATTCTTGCGGCAAGCATCTGAACCTGATACTCCGTAACGATGTCGAAGACTCCGAGATAGGTGAAGAGTTCTATCAGTTTGCCCTTGACCCAGCCTACAAGACTAGGTAATCCTCTCTGCATGCGGACGGAAAGCAAAGTGGTGCTGCTCTTGGTGCAGGCATCAGCGAAGGAAGTAGGACGAATGTAGTCCGGCTTATCCTTGATAATCGGAACCAAGGATTCTTGCTGCCTTTGCTGTAAGATTGTTTGCTCTCTGTTGTTCATTGCTCTGTACTGGATAAATTTCATCCTCCCATCTTGCTCCATTCAGATAAGTGAGAGGGTGCATTCTATATTGTTTTTTGGAACCATCTGATACGGAACCTGGAATAACCGTGTTCGCCACATAAGCAGGAACGGCTTGCATACAAAGTATCTGTTCGTGAGGTTTCATCCTATTCCACTTCTCCTCGGCTTTCTTGCGACCTTTCTTATACGCATAAGCATCCCAAAAGTCTTGGAAGGTTGGTATCACGATACTTCCATCAAAAGCTACCGGCAACCGCAACGCTACCGATTTCACTTCTTCTTTCGGGAACATCGGCTTCTCCTTGTAATACTTGCCGGTTGCCATGAATCTTGCGCCATTCACGAATGCTTCACGCAAGGCTTCGTTGTCGGGGGCATATCTGTTTGCCTCGGCATGGATTTCCTTTAATGTTTTCATAAGCTTGTAGTTTTTATGAATTATACCCACCCCTTGTTGGAGTCTATATCCATCTGACAATACTTCTTTGCCAGCTCATCATCCTGCTCGGGAAGCGGAAAGCCTATGCAGTTGGCATAGTCGGCAACGTTTCTGATTACAGATGAGGCTTCTGCGGTATCAAGGAAACCAAGGGGCTTGAATTTTGGGTAGCCCTTGGAATCATACTCGCCAGTCATGAAGATGTGAGGGGCTACATTCTTCTGAATCTCACTGAGAGTCTGGTAGAACGTCTGCCCTATCTGTCCAGATAGATACGTGATGATGAAGTTGAGATAAGCCTTCTGCTGGTCGGTGGCTATAGGATGAAACTTCTTGATTTCCAAACTATAGCCTGCTGACTTAGCCTTTTCTATCTCCTTCAATGCAGCCATATAGCTGCGAGGATCGTTTAAATTCTTGAATACTGCCATATCAAATAAGATTGATGATTTTTCCACTCTTGGCATAGTACGTTGGTACGCCTATTACCTGATGGAACTTGTTTACTGCCAGGATCGGATTGAGGTGTCGGGCGGAACCGTGAATGAGGATAATTTGGTTGGCAAAATACTCAGCATTACAATCAGTAAGCCAACCGATGGAATGCTCCAAACTCATGTGCGATAATCGAACTCGGTCTGCCTGGCTGCGTGGTGTCTTTCCTTCTGCCACAGCCTTATCCAGGAGTGCATCAGAATAGTTACACTCTGCGAGATAGGTCTTACAACCTTTGATGACATAATGCAGATTGTAGCAATCCGTTGCAAAGAAGATTGTACCATAATCTGGTTCAAAAATCAGATAGCCAAAGTTCTTGGCATCATGCTCTACCGAAAATGGGGTTACACGGAAGCTTCCAAACTGAAAAGTGATACTCTCATACATCGTATCTACACCATGATATTTTTCTGCAACTTCATCGTTTGACGAAACATTGATTCCTGCCTTTAGGTACTCGGGGATATATTTGGCATGATCGCCATGAACGTGACTCACGATACACCCTACCACCTTGCTCGTCTTATACCCGATAGCCTTCTTCACCTCTCGCAAGTGTATGCCTGCTTCAATCAGCAGGATTTCTCCCGAATCTGATTGAAGGGCATACGAATTACCTTTTGAGGATGAGCCTATAATGATTAGCTTCATACTAGCTCAACTTAAACTTCTTGGTTTCGGTCTGAGCCTCTGGACCCTCACCAGCTGGCTGCTTGATTTCTCCAGTCTCAGCATCAACCTCGAATACTTCCTTTGCCTCGGCAAACTCCTCGTCTCGCTGCTGCTCAGCAGAAGGAGCTTCGTCTATGTTGAGAATGTCGTTATTCTCGATGGAAAGCTCGCCCCATTTTGAGAGGAGTCTTCTCAGCACGGTCTTCAGCGCCATACTCTCGAAGTTGGAATACCAGCCCACTCCATCGCTTACTCCCGAAGCAGCCTGCTTCAATGCCAGTTCCTTCAAGGTCGTCGGTGTAGCCTTGTCGCTGAACTTGACGGTAGGGCTATACTGCTTGGCGTAGAGACAGACTTCATCAAGCGACATGTAGAGAAGCTTGGAAAATCCGTTCTTCATCTTCATGTAGGCGAAGTAGCCGATAGGAACATTTGATGTACGGACACCCGACAAGTCGAGATTACCGGTCACCTTGTCATAGCCCTTCAGCTCGCCCTCATACACCACATCAGAGTTGATGGTCTCGTACTTGCCGGTACGCATTGCCAGCTGGAGATAACCCTTGGTACCCACAACCAGTGTAGGAGTCATCACGCCATGGTTCTTGAAAGGAAGGATATAGCACTGACCCAACTGCTTATTGAGCGGAAGATGCAGGGATGCTGCCTTCAGCGCCTCTGCCATGAGTGCATTAGGATTGCACTGGAGAAGCTTTTCATCTGATGTTGCCAACTCCATCAAACTGGTGGTGAAGGTTCCCTTATTCTCCTTCAAGGTGTTCTGCAAAAGGGTCTGGTAATAACTATTATTCATTACCGCCTGGAAATTCTTAACTGCTAGTGCCTTCTGTGAAGGCTGCTTTGCTACTGCTGTTTCTGCCATGATTTATATTTTTAATAAATTCTACTTCTTTTATTCCATAACCGCAAGGGATGGATATTCAAACTTCAACTTATCATCGGTTGTTACCTTCAACCGAATCTGCTGCTGGTCGCCCGAATAGATTGGGTCGTTCACGCTCTCGCATTCATCGAGCACCATCGGTGCTGATACCTCATAGAATCTAGAGAAGGTGTTGGCGATGTCGATTCCAGCATTCACCTTGGCGGCTCCATTGAGTCGGCTATAAGGCACACCATCGTGATAGCACTCACAATATGGCTTCATATTGCCGTCAAGATCCTGAGTAAACATCGACCACTTGACGTATGAGAAGTGTCCATTCACATTCTCTTCGAGCAGTTGGCACGACTTCTTGTTGTACTCATTTGCCAAGTCGAGCTTCTCATCAAGTTCATCCAGCTGATTCTGATATGATTCCTTGTCCTGCTTTGCCTTTTCGATAAGTTCGGAAATGCGGTCATAGGTATCCTTGGTGGCAAGGAGTTCCAGTACCTCGTTGTATCTTATGCCGATAGGCTCACGCTCCTTCTCCAATCCTATAATCATTTCTGCATTCTCGTCCGAATTAGCGGATGGCTCATTAAGCTCAGCCTGCAAGTAGGCAATCTCCTTCACTACCTGCTGATACTCTTCCTTCTCGGCAAGAATCTGCTCGTAGGTCTTCGGCTTCTCGGCATCCACCTCCTGCTTCTTGAACTCAGCTTCCTTGAGGGTCTTGTTAGCCTTCACCAGCTGGTTGGTTGTAACCATTCGGTCATTGTCAAGCTTCTCAAGGATATTCTTTGCATCGGTATATTCCTGCTGAATGCCGTTGAACTCCTCCTGAATCTTCTTCGATGCGTTAGACTTGCGTTCATTGAAGCGGTCCTTGGATTCCTTCTTGATGCGTTCAACATCTTCTGCAGGAAGCGGCTGACCGCAATGAGGACAGATGCCATCCTCGGCATTCCAGCTCCATCGGGATTTGGAGAGTTCTTCAAGCCGGTTATTGATGTCCACCACCTTGCGCTCGCACTCTTCCTTCTTATCCTTGGCGTGAATCTCCGATTCGGTATAGCCCCTCATCGTTGCTTTCAGATCATCAACCAGACCCTGCGCCTTCTTTATTGCAATATTGGCAGTAATCACATCGCTCTGATGCTTGGTAGCCTGCTCGGTAGCGAGATTCATGGCGCCCTGCTCCATATTGTGCTTGCGCTTCTCAGCGAACTCTATCTTCTTTAGGATTCCATCGTATCTTACCTTGTCGGCACCGCCAATACGGATAGTCCGTACTTTTTGGTCGATTTCCACAAGCTTTTCTTGGAGATTCTCTATTTCGGCGGATAAGGCCTCCCAATCCTGCGCTTCGGGCAGAGACTTGTTGAGTTCTGCCAAGCGGACTGGAACGGCATCCAACTGCTTCTGCACCTCCTTGCGCTTGTACTTGATGTGGTGGATGAGGTCGGCAATCGACTTCTTTTTGAGTTCCTCGACCACGAAATCGAATCGTTCATCGCCCTGCGTAATATCCTGCGTAGTATATTGGTCAGCAAGTGATTCCAACTGTTCACGCTGCTTCTGCCAAGGAAGGCTACAGAAATTCGTTGCCGAAGATATGCGGCGGAAAACGAAATCCGGACAGATGTCTTCTACTACCTTCTTGAAGTCTCCTGCCGTGGTAACATCGCCATCCACATAGTTCTTATAGGTGTTCATGCACTTGCAGCCCTTCCAAGAGTCGGTGAGGGTTCGCTTCAATACAATCTGATCACCATCCACCAGCAGGGTGAGTTCTGCTTCGTGAGGAATCTCCTTGATAATCTCGTGATTCTTGTCGAAGGTCTTGATGTCGAGCGAATTTCCTGCCATATCCGTACCGAAGAGAACATACATGATTGCGTTGGCAATCGTGCTCTTCCCTCGTCCGTTACCGCCCGACACGATGGTAAGTTTCTCGCTAAACTCATACTCGGCATCACGGATGCCACAGAAGTTGAGCAGTCTCAGTTTCTTAATTATTATCTTCTTCATCTTCCTTATCTTTATTCTGTTCTTGTTTCTCTCTCAGCTCCTTATCGTATGCTTCGAATGCGCAAGCGGCTGCATAGGTGAACGCATTGCTGTTGCGCATAGCTTGAAGAAGGAGCTGCTGCAAATCTCCATCTGAGGCGTGGAGAAAGAAGAAGCCCTGCTTGGTGCTGGCATCGCCCATAAGGATGATGCAGCGGAAATGCTTGCCGTGCTCTCCTGCCTTGTCAACCTCCTCGGTAACCTTTCTGATTTGGTTGAAGTAATTTTGTCTGATATTCTTTCTACTCATGATTTCCTTTCTTGATTTCCTTTCTAAAAACCTGCCCACGCCCGGTTGCTACCCGAGAAATGGGCAGGAAAAGTGCATATATGAAAACAACTAACTAACTATCTGTTGAACCTAATCCTTTTCTTGTGCCGGTTACCATACCGAGTTCCAAGTTAACATCTGGAACATAAGTAAAGGCGCCCTGGCAAATGCGCCAGCTATAAGGAATAACGAACTTGAAGCCGAGGAGTCGCAAAATGCGGTTCTTCCATTTCCACCTGCCCGACTTCACGATGGCGTGGACTTCTTCGCCATATCCGCAATCAATCAAGCCGAGAATCACATCAAGGTTCTCTCTTACCTTGCCCAAGCGACCGCCCTTCATCCAAGAAGGGAAGTACACGTCAAGCTGCATGCCTTTGCCCGACATACCGCTGCGTGGCTGGATCAGCATCTTCACATTGGATGGAAGCTGAATCTTGAACCCGAGCGGAACGTAATAGCGAGCGTAAGGAGCCACCTCCATATCCTTTGCTACATGAAGGTCGTAAGCGGCATCCGTCTCATACGCCTTTGTCGGGAAACAACCATGCGTCACTAACTCTACTTTAATCTTTGTACCGAATTTACTCATATGCAATCTATTCTGTTTGAATTTTATTTCTCAATCAATGGTAACACATTATGCTTTTTCAACTCTTCATATAGAAAGAGTCTTCCTTTCTGTGTCCACTTGGTGTGCATAACGGAGCCGGACGAACCATCTTTGTGTTCAATAGGAATGGTGTCTGACTGAACATAGCCATTAGGAAGATACTTGGCATAGAGAATCCACTGACCACCAACCTTGTGCTGAATGCCAAAGTTTCGAAGAAGAATATTGAAAGACTTGGCTGATTGTCCGTAGTCTTGGGCAATCTGAGTTGTTGTTACGGTCTCCTTGCTGGAAAGAATCTTATCAACATAGGTAACCTTTGGCTGCATGTTAGCGATTGTACCACTCAGTTCAACAATCTCCTTTGAACTGGCTTCAAGCATTTTCTCTTGCGTTTCAAGTTTCTCTGCTTGGTCTGCTGCCAGTCTCAATGCTTCAGCGAATGTTGTAGGTACCTTGATGAGGGATACTTCTTTGGTTTCCAGCTCTTCCCAACGGAGAATCAGCTTTGCCCTTGCCTCATCGTTAAACTTGGTAGCGATGTACAAACATTCAGTCTTATTCAGAACGTAGCAAGGTCTGCCTTGATTGTTGGCGTCCGTGTAAGTGCCGAGCGGAAATTTCCGTTGGGCTATTTTCTCCCAAGCTGGTTCCATTTTCCTGATAGCTTCAAGTACATCAGAGTGTCGCTTGCCGGTAATCTCAGCTATCTCTAGCGAGGTCATCGTTTCATTCTTAAAGATTTCACTTCCATTCGTCATAGTTCTTTTCTATTTTAAGTTTCTCTACTTCCTTTGTGTAGTAGTCTATGAGAGTCTGAAGTTCGAAGATTGAGTATTGTTTAGTGGAGTGTTTTGTATTCTCCAACCATTCCACCTTGTCTTCTCCCAGTTTCTTGACCAAGGCTTTGCGATAGTCCAGCAGATTTCCATTCAGCATACGATTGCAGTAACGGCATTGACCATACACATTAGTCTCGCAATATCGTAGTGACATCGAAGCTCTGCCGATGAAATGACCGGCATCCATCTGGCTGAACGGCTTGTATTTACCACAAGATATACATCTGAATGCTCCTTGATTGTTTACGTCACGGAGTCTTATGTATAACTGGAAGATTCGATCAAGCTTCTTCACCAAGGAGTGCTTGGAAGGAATACCCTTAGCCTTCTTCTTTTCCTGCTCCTTCTTGGGCTTATCCCAAGGAGTTTTCTTTATTGGAGTCCTTTTTAGAGGAGTTTTTCTTTTTAATACCATACCTTATTATATATATTAAAGTGTATTGTACTTGCCTTCTTCACGTCCCATATCTGCTGCGAGATTCTTGATACGTGAGTTGAGCATATTAATCTTTCTGATTTTCAGCTCAAAAATCTCCAGCGGACACCACGGATTCCTTTCGAGCTGTTTGTATATATCGTCCACTCGCTCTTGATAGGACCGAGTCGTGAATAATTGAAGCATACGCTATTGTTTTTAAGTTTGAAGATAACCTGCCTATCCTCACGGACTGGCAGGAACCATGACATGATAAAAAACTCAAATTCCGCCCAATATGTTGCCGCTGCAACAGGGGGCATTGCTTTTTAATTCATCATAAATATGAAAAGTTGCAGAAGTGGGACTCGAACCCACGACCAGGTCGCACGGTTGATAAGAATATGTTAAGGGTTTACTCATTATGTTACGTGCCTGCTCTAACCAACTGAGCTATTCTGCAATATAGCGGCATCGTGCGCTACCACGAATTTAAGAGCCATGCTCACCGCTCGGGCTTGCGAAGGATTTTTGCAATACTAACAAGCAATCAGTTATCATTTTACTTTCGTCCTCGCTTACCCTATATAAAGACTTAATATCCTTCAGCTTAATTTTCCAATAAGTCAATGATCGTATGCCCACCGAAGGGGCAATGGGATAGCTTTGCGATTGCCATTAAAATGAAAGGTGTTGGTAGATAGCCGCCAAAGCTATTTCCTTCTGGTTCGTGGCTTGTTTCGACCCGCAAATAATGAAATATCTGCCACTTGACATATACCGCTCTTTTATCACCTTACATCACATTTTTATAATAACAAAACACAAAAACTTGTGTGGGCTTGGGGCGAGTTGAACACCCTTGCTAGAGAACCTGCTAAATTGCTGACTGGCGCCTAAGGTTTCTCTCCGCTACCGAGCGGCTGGCTCAAGCCCGATAGATACTCCTATTCTCACGAACGAGAGTACCGTGATGTTATTTATTTAAATTATACCCATTCGATTAAGATTTTCTTCTGGCAACCTCCACCCTGCTCACGCAGGATGGGGGCTTAGATTTAAATCACAACTTTTATCTAAAAGCCGAACGGCTTCCTTTACTCTTCCACAAGTTCGGGGTACTTCTTGACGAGGATACCACCAAACCTATTGCAAGTAACATTTCGAATATCGACTGCTAACTTGCTGTTTGTCTTATATGCTATTGCAGCGTAAACTGCCGCATTGCAACAGCCGACTGACTTAGCTATTTTGCCGATTTTTGATTTTCTAACCAAAATTTTCGGTTTATATACCACTTTATCCATACTTTTTTATTATCTTTGCACACGTAAAACATTAAATGATAAAGAAACGATGAATCGTTGTCTGAATCACGGATGCAAAGATATACAATTATAGGCAATTAGCCAAGCATATAGGCATTATTTTATATTTAATTTATCTATTTACACATTTATAAACATATAGCTATGGAAGGATTAAGAGACAGAATCAATGTGATAAGAGACCATTACAGACTGTCTAACAGAGGGTTTGCAGAAGCAATCGGTGCAAAACCAGCTGCTACGAACAACTATTTGAATGGTACAAAGGAGCCGTCATTAGAGTTTGTGGATAGGATTCTGTCCACATACATAGACGTGTCGGCAGATTGGCTTCTACGAGGCAAGGGAACCATGTTCTATGAGGAAGACAAGCCAACCGATGAAGCGCTCTTGAAGGAACTTGCAGAAGCAAAGGTCAAACTGCTCGTACAAGAGGGCATCACCAAGGAGCTTCGTGATATGCTCCTGGAGAAGAACAACGGAAAGGTAGCCGAAGACCGCAAGAGTCTTGTAGGCTGATACCTATATATACGAAAAAGCAGGGCACTAGGCTCTGCTTTTTTTATTTGCTGTCTTTGCGTATCTCCTTTTCGTTACGATATTCGCTTTTCTAACCCGATGGTCTTTCTTTGAACGAATATCTAACAACAGAGACCATTCGTAGCCAACCCGTCTATCTTCCCAATAGCGGCATTGGCTCGTAATAATCTTCTTCGCCAATCTAATCTTCATACTTACCTCGCTTTCTTTTTGACTTTGTGGATATAGTTAGAATGAGATACATTCCATCACTACCAAGGCTACGTAAAATGTAAGTACGAAACCTAGTGAACTTACGTAGAGTTTCGAGTCTTTTGCAGAATCGAACATCATACCATCCTCTTTTCATGCAAGACTTCCACCACTTCTTCGTTTTTCTAATACTAGCCATATCACTTCACTTTTTGACAAAAAACGCCCCGGCACACCAATCATTGCTCTCTGCATCAACATGAAGTTTAATACATCTGCCGACAAACTCATTACCTTTATAATGCTTGCAACGACTACATTCCTTTGAATTTCTCAAAATTGCACGAAACAAACTGACGTTAGCACTAGGGGCATTTGCCTTATTCCATCTGACTACAGCTTTTTTGTACAGATATCCAAATCTAGGTAAGAACCTACTATCTTCTTTGATTCCATCCTCTGAATCGAAATAACGTTCATCCGTTCCTCTCTTCATAATATTCAGAATCTTCTTGGCACTTCTAATTTTCATACGCTATTTGAACTTGATAATGAAAAATTCATGATCCAACCATTTTTCGGGACACAAGCCCTTCTTCGGCTTACCAATACTGATACTCTCAATCTCTTTCTCGATACGTGGACTATCCTTGCGGTAGCCGTTGATGAAGAGAACGTGTGTGAACCCTTTGCTCTGGTATTCAATAAAAGATTCTCGGCTGATAATTATGTTTTCTTGCAAAGCCCATGCGTAGGTATCTGCATCCACATTCATATTAGAAATGTCGAAGATGCGTCTTACCCAATAGCCCTTAATCTCCCGATACTCCTCAGTCTTTTCGCCCGATGCAATCATATCGAACCATTGCTTGCTGACGGTGAGGGTCAGAACTTTCTTTTCCATACGCTACTTCTTTCTAGTATATTCAATATCCTTGTATGATACTCGCTCCTTGCTCCAAGTCACCTCATCCAACTCATCGAAGTCGGCACCATCGGGTGTGTCTTCTCCTATGACCAAAAAGATACGATCAGGAACGTTGGTCATTTCGTTCTCATCATCAAACTCTCGGATGGTGGTATCTAGAAGGTCGTAGAGGTCTTGTACTTGCCCCTCGAAAAGTATCTTCTTTGTATCACCCTTCCAATTTTTGAGTTTCTTTCTAGCATCCTTCAATGCTTCGTAAGTCTCTTGTGTAATCATAACTTTATAATTTTTGATTTTACCAACTAAATCTTCTGCCTTTCAAAATCACCACTCTTTTGTGGTGTTCAGCCGCATATTGCAATTTACGGAGAAGTTCTTTCTGTGCCCAACTCAGTTTGGCATCAGTCAAATACTTATCCATTATCTTTGTCAGTCTGTCCATGTTTTAAATGTATATCCCCACTGTCTAGCTTTCAGGTACGCCAATCTTTTACGCTCTTGAAGTTTAGTCGTATCTTTAATATTACGAACCAATTTTAGAGCTATCAATTGCGGTTCTGATAGAGTTATACGCTTACCGTACTCACTCAAATCTACGTTTATTATTGCCATAACACTATTATTTTAATTGTTCACACGCTTTCTTTTCCCACTCGGCAAAGGAAAGAATATCCTTCCCCTTGCCAAACACTCTCATGTGTCGCTTGTAGCTATTGTAAGCCGCAAGCTTTATCTCATCCATTTCTGTCATACGCTACAACTTTTCTATTTGCGACTCCAAGTTACGAATTTTGTCCTTGATGATGGCGATAATTTTCCCTTTAATTTCTTTAATACCTTCATCGCCAAGAACACGATTCATACAGAATACATCTCCGTATTTTTCATTTTCACGAAGCATCACGTTCAACTCTACAGAAGGCTTCAGCGCAAATTCCAGAAGCTTTCTCTCGTAATCAAGTTCCTCCTTGAGCTTGATGGCTTTCTCTAAATCCTGCTCTGTCATACGTCCTCCTCTCTAACTAACTTGCCGCCCGAGACTCTAAAACCTCTTCTATGCAACTCCTCAAACAGAGTTTCAGAGTCGGCATAGTTGATATGCTCGTTCACAAACTTCTCGATGTTGCTGAAGGATTTGCTAGAAGTTGGGTCCGTGATGGTGAACTTGTTTAGCTCGTCCTTCATATCCTCAAGGGATAATATAATATCGTCATAAACCAGCTTTTTGATTTTACCATCCAAGCACAAGACTTTCACGATGATGGCAATCTTATCTATCAGTTTAAATACCTTTTCCATAATCTTGTTTGTTATTTGTTTAAAAGTTCAAATTTTCTCTTTTCTTCCAGGCATCAAGCGTGGTTGGGAACTCCGGCTTTGTCTTGTGATAATGTCTGGATCGGCTTATCTTCCAATACACGTTGATATAGTTCCGGCATGGATTGCCAGTCTTAACACAACTGAAATCGCATAGTTTCTCACGCTTCTTGCCATACATGCATATAAACACGTCGCAGGATTCATGGCAAGCACCTTTCTTGCGAACATCTCTTCTCTTGCCCATAAGCCTACAATTTATCTTTTATCTCGCTCAGCTGCGATATGATAACGCAAAGGGAGATTATAATGAATACCTTGAACATAACCTAGAACAATTTAGCTATACGTCTGAAATCCTCGCCTTCGGGTACCGGACAATCCTTTATCCACTCCATTTCCTTCACCTTCCATAGTGAAAGGTCGATATCCTTAGGCAGGAGAGCCTTAATGTCTGTGAAGAGGTTGAGACGGAGAGAGCAGCTGAGGTTAAAGTTGTCGTCAGTATTACCTCGCTTCTTCAGCTTAAGCATCTTGGCATTAATATTAATGAACTTATCAATATCCGCCTTCTTGTGAGGGGTAAGGCAGATTCCATCAAAGTTATCGCTGCAAATTTTGAGGGTTACGCCGCCGAAGTATGAAGTGTAAAGATAGAACTTCGATTCCGGCAAACCCATAGCTTGCTGTATATTTTTAATACTATCAACAAGATCAAAAGTCTTACAACCACATTCAGCCAACAAAGGCTCTCCACCAGTGATGCTAATCTCATCGTAGTCCAGTCTGTCAACTACCGGAATCTTCTCGAAGTCGAACTGATTGTTGCAGCACATTGGGCACTTGTTGTGACACTTTGCAGTCACCAGCAATCTAAGTTTCTTGTTCATAATCTATAATTTTAGTTCAATGTTCATTATAGGGTACACCCCAGTCTTTTCCGCACTCCACTAGGAAGCGAGGATTGACCGACTTGAAATTTGGTTTTATATAATTATATATTTACCTACCAAAATGGTACCAAATATCAAAAGTCTTACCTAGATACAGAAAAGCCATTCCGCAAGCCTTCTTCATCCCAGTGTAAACCTTTCGGTCGTGCGTTGCCTGTTGAGACTGGTTGCTCAGAGCAGGGCTAGAGGGATATATCGTTCTAAGTTAGGGTCGTTTTATATATCGGCAGGTAAACCGAAGAGGACGATACTGATGAAACCTCGTATGTCTTGCCAAAAAAAACTCGGGGAAAATAAAAATCCCCAAGTCGTGTGACGCCGACCTAGGGATTTCGTGATTTATATATTGAACCTATTGAATCAGGTCTATATATCGAAGTTCTTGTATCAATCGTCACATTGACGAGTGCAAAAGTACATAATCATAGGCAAATATCCAAGCTTTTATACACTCTTTAACTGAGAAACAAAGCAAAAAGCTTGTATCTTATTGGTTTTTAGTAACTTACAGCGTTTTTCTTATTTTTAAAACGTATAAATATCAAAGAAAACTACCTAAAAATTTGTGTTATAAAAAAGTTATCAGTATCTTTGCATTAGAAAAGGAAGTGTCTGAAACAGACTATGTTAGAAATTTTGTTGTATGACCCCTAAGGGTGTACCAAAGGATGGCGTGTCATAAGTTTATGACGCGCCATCTTTTTTTATGGTAAAAGTTATGCCACACTCCCTATCCTATTGGATGGTAATCCAGATACTTTCGTCTCGGTCGCGGGCCGCTACCATGGCGTTGATGAGCCGCTGCAGCCAGATGCGGGAGTCCACCACCATGCCCTCAAGCTTGTTCTCCCCCACGAGGATGCAGCCTTGCGTGTCGTCAGGATAATTGCCTGCATGGATGCGGATGCCCTCGAAATTCGGCACGCCCAACAGCAATGGCAGCCAACGCTTGAATCTTGGCGAATACGATATGACCACGGGATATGATCCCTCAGGAATGGCCGTATGACCAGGTACCTTACGTGCCTTCACGCCGCTCTTGCGGCTATAGCGGGCATCCACTTCCTCTGGCTTTAGCTTGATACCCAACAGATTGCGCCATGTAGGCTCCATGGTATCGCAGAGATATGTATCCTTGGACAACAGCTGGCTGTCAAAGGTATGAACCAATCTACTCTTGTCGTCTATCTTCTTGCCAGGCAGCGATTTACGATTTACGCTTGCATCGGTCAGCAGATAGAGTCTGCCTATGGTATAAGTTCCTCTTTTAGCTATACGCTTCAATACTATTTCCATTTTGTCTGAATATTAAGTGTTAAAATTTTTAAAACTGTTAAACGTTGAAACCTCTCAGGTCGAGTCCGTCGGAACGATATAATAGCTTCTTAAAACTGAATAACTGAATACTGAATACCTTTCCGCCCTGCTTTCCGTCAGCTCCGTCGGCATTTGCTCCCTTCGGAGGAATCTTCTCGATGTAATGGCGGTTCACCCAGTTTCTCAGCATCATCGCCGTGCCTTTCTTGCCGAACTCGTTCTGCTGACGCACCATCTCAGCCTGCGCATAGGTGAAGGTGTCTGGCAATTGCTGCAGCAGGTTGGCTGGTCCTCGCTTGCTCGATTTCTCCCCTACCTCATTAGCCTTGGCTATGCCTGCGCCAAAGAAAATCATCTTGCACCACAGGTCGTAGCTCTCGCTCCATCTGATGAACTCTTCTATTTCGGGTTCCCATTTGCAGCCGTTCGCCACGTACAGCACACAAGCCTTGAGGAAGGCTATTACGTTGCCACGGAAGGAGAGATTCTCGAACACCCTGTTTTGCGACATACGCGAAAAGTCGGCGTTCTCCTCCTTCAACTTTTCTGCCAGGGCGGAAGCCTCAGCGCAGTCTATCCTACCCGACGCCTTGCACAGATTCTCTATGTACGGTTTGAGTGCCTCTCTGAAGGCATCGTCGTATTCGCCATATACAGGCATATCGGCACCGATTTCCCGCTCCGGGATGGTACAGAAGTTGATGCGGCTGATAGGTCCGTCGGTGAGCACCTTCGAGAAATATCGCTGCCCCAGCTGGACGGTGGTCGATGCATTCCAGTTGAACCGGATGGTGATGCGCTCGGTGATGCTCGATGTGCCCACGCGGGTCTGGCCGTATGAGTTCCCCGGATCAAAGGCAAGGCACATGATCTTGAACTGCTGGTTGCCTTGCCCCTTGAGGGCATCGAACTGGTCTATCTCGTTGAGCGTTGTATAGAGGAAATGTTCCTGAGCCTCAGCCGTGCGCATAACGAAGGCTGGATTGGTCATATCGGCATCTATCTCCTGGATGATGAGGTTTTCCGGGCGCTTGCGCTTATCCTTGTTGGCTCCCTTGCGTGTCACCTCCTCCTTCCATTCCTTCTCCCGGTTCAGGTTCTCACGGTCTCGCTTTCTGATGTCCTCCATAATCATGTTGATAGGCATCTGCACACAGTTCTTGCCTGCGCCCGTGCCCGCCAGCAGACAGCACATCAGGGTAGCCTCGTGCTCCACGTTGTCAATATACTTGAAGGTGGTCTTGCAGAGGTGTGTGGCAAGTGGCGGGAAGATGGCGTGTGCCACGGCAGGCTTGTAGACGTCCGGGGTCTTCGATAGCAGCAGCTCCACGAGTTTCGGGAGATGTTCGGGCATCGGAGGCGGAGCGATTTTTTCATCTTCCGCATTGGAATCCGTGCCGTCCTCGGAACTCATGGTCTTGAACGATACGGCATCCTTCTGTGATGACTTCTCTGCCTGGGCATTGATGCGAATCACGGCTTGCGACATCGGTTTCGAACTGTCGCCATATTTCGCATAGAAGTCGTGGATGAGCTGCTGGCAGTCACGCTCCTGCGAGAAGGCAGGCATCTTCTGCGCCACCACCGCCTTCAGTTCGTCTTCGGGCATCACTCTCGATGCGCCTGCACTCATAATCGCCAGGAGCGATGAGTGACGGGAGCCTTGGGAGTTGATATCTACATCCTTCAGGCCAGCCGCATTGCGGAAGAGGTCGAAGGCTGCGAGGTTCTTGCCGGTTGCCACTGCGACAGCATCCTGAGGAGTTCCAGCAGGGCTGAGATGAGCAGCATGAGCAGCATTGCTATCACAAGGTTGGGCAGGCTGAATAGTAGAGCCAGAAGAAACAGCCACACCTTTGCCGTCGATGGTGAGCCCACGGTCCAGGTAGGCTTGTCTGCGCTTCTTCAGCTCTTCCTGTGGCAGCACCTCGTACCAATGGGGCGATCGATAGATTTCCGACTCCTTGTCGGTGATGAAGAGCATGCGCTCAGGCGTGATGCAGCTCTCGTCGTAGGGCACGCCCAGCGCCTCGCAATAGGCTCGCTGCGTCTCCTCGATAGTCATGCCGACGGGCATGCGGATGTCGATGTGCAGCTTCTTGCGGGCAGAGTACTCCAGGTGCAGCAGGGCTCCCTTCCAGATGGTGTCGCTGCAGTTCAGTTCACGTGCCTTCTCTATCGCCTTGTCCACATATTTCTTATCGTCCACATCGATGGTGGTCTGGAAGAGGAAGCTTTCGGCCACGGCGTTCTTCTGCGAGCGCCTGTTGTCCCGGAACTGGTAGTAGTGAGCGCAGCGGAAAGGCAGCTGCTTCTTCAGTTCATCGTTACCCCCACGGATGGCAGCTACCAGGTCTGCCATCCAGGGATAAGCGATGGTCTTGTCGTAAACCGAGAGTGGCTGGGAGCTTACGCTCCCCTTATTGCCATTCTTGTACGGATTATATGCTATAATATGTTCCATTTTTTTGAAATGTTGAATGATACATTACCCCTTGATGTCTGCCTCCTTGAATCCGGCAATCAGCTCCTTGTGCTCTGCCTTGAGGTAGCGCAGCATGTCCTGCTTGTCCAGGTCTCGGCTGAAGGTATAGTTCACCTGTACCGTGCGCTTGGTGGTGCGCACCACGGCGTGGTTGGTCTTGAAGATTTCCTCGAAGATCTTCTCGCCCGTATGCTCGTAAGGCTTGAAGTCGAACTCGTCGCCTCCCTTCTCGCCAGAGCATACCATTCTGCCCGGTATCACCTTAGGCTGTTCGCAGATAACCTCGGCATCGTTCCATGGCGCCTTGCGGAAGGCGATGGTACCGTTTTCCTCACTGATGATGGCTCCGTCCACCTTCTGGGCGTTGAGGAGCTGCTTCTTTGCTGCTTGTTTCATGATTGTAATCTCTTGTTTATAAGATGAATAATGTCAGTTGATTCGCGTATCGTTGATATACAGGCCGTCGGCAGCATATCGGATGTCAATCGGCTTTTCTAGAGGGTCATAACAGATTCTTTTCATCATGACACATTCATGACGCCAACATCTATCCTCGTCCTCCATCACAGGCTGGATATAATCCTTGACCCACTTGTAAAACAACTTACGCTCAGGATCTTTCGAACAGCCTATCGTCATATCTCTCACCACCTGAGAGTCAACGAATATCATATTTCTCCAAGCTATTCTACTTTTTTGCACCACCTTGTCAGCATTGCCAAAGAATTCACCGAAAAACAGACGATGTGTAAAATCCTTCGGCACCTTTTTTGTATGCACTTCCACATACATTTCTACCACTTTCCCCTCCGTATCGGCTAATACCGGGAACAATGTATCTCTGCCGATATCAGTGATGGCAACCAGGTCCTCGAGGCAAAAGAACAACCCTCCGTCGATGTTCACCACTCTCAATCCGCCATACTGCGGATGAAAAAACACATAAGCATTTTCTGCCATATCAATATATCATATTAAAGGGTTGGGCTGCGAGATATTCGCCAGATTTCAGTTTCAGGAACGGTACCGGATTCCTATAAACGAAAAACGCCCGCAACCAGACTTTACTTGTCTGATTACGGGTGCAAAGGTACGGTGATTTTTTTATATTTACCTAGTACGTACTATGTACGCGTACTAGTACTATCGTTCAGCAAAGGGGTTATTTCATCCAGGAATTTTATCGTCTTCTTCTGCTCCATTCCTCTATTATAAGCAGCTCTCAGGGCATTGGGAGTAATATTCCAGAGGTCAGAGAACACCTTCCACATCTCATTGATACCCAGCGTTATGGCTATCTGATAGGCAAGGACCGCAGACTCAGAGTTGGACAGCTCCATAGGGTAGAAGTTCTCATCGAGCAACCCATGTTTCTGCAGATTCTTCAAGACTGCCAGTCCCCTCTCTCCCTTCAGTTCATCCGACATACGTGCCGCAGGATCGTCATCGTTCTTCTTTTTGGCAATACCATTCACATAGCAATTCTCCACATGCTCTATATAACAGGCATTACCCGTTACGTTTATAGTTCTTCCTTCTCCAAGCATGGCTTCTCCTCCTTAAAATCGTTGTTCATATACTCAATATACTTGCTGTTGCCATTCAATTGAATGACCACGCAAACAAGGCTAAATCGCCCATACTTCAGAATCAAGCGCACGAGCTTGATGATAAATCTACCCATAATTCTAAATTGATGATGGTTAGTAAATTAAGTTCTTTGTCGCTCGTTCCTTAGTAGAGGACGTCAGAATTTGTTTGCGCTAACATATTTTTGCTGGAACAAGCAAATGCCAGGAGTGCTATAAGGGAATACACCCTTAGGGGACAGTTGGTCTCCGATATTATCAGATACTATTTTCTTTTATTGGTATTTATTTTATAGATTAGAATTAGCCCCAAAATGAGTTCGCCAACTCATAGTGAGGCGGAAAATCTCACTTATATTTACTTCATTAAAGCCAGCAAATCCTTTCCCTTATGCATGAGGTTAAGAACCACAGCAGCTTGCATTCCGTAAATTTTCTTATATTTTTCTTTCATCTCATACAGTATGGTAAGTCTGGTTTCCCTATCTCTTACATTTTTCTTATAGTTCTCCACCGCCTGTATTTCCTGGTAGAGATAGTAGCCAATGACGTAGCAGAATTGTCTGATGACCTCAAAAGATATCGAGGTTTCTTGCTGCCTAAGTTTTCTGATGGTATCGTAAGCAGAGCCAAACTCCAAATTTATTATTGTGGGGGTTGTGATTTCCTCCACTATCATGTGGTCAAGGAGTGCTCCCACTTCCTTGACAACCTTGCCTCTCATATAGCCATCGGCATATGAATTCATGTAACTACGTCCCTTTCCCATAATTTCTTTTTTAAATTTCGGTGTGAAATTACAAAGAAAGAGCGAAATAGAGGCGTGTACTACGATTCCTTAATTCGTAATATGAGTACTATTATTTTTCTGATTTTTAGTTTTTTTGAAAAAAAAGAGGGAAAAGTGAGCATTCTTGCAGCATCACTTCTCCCTGTTACTTTTATGGTATTTTTATGGTAGGTGCAGCACTCTGCACAGCTTGTTTTACTTGATTATAACTATAACTGAGCCCACTCATAACCGCGAATTCAACAAGCAAGTGCAAAAATTTCGAAATGTTTTTGTGAAAGCACTCCTTTGGTGTTGAGAAAATCACTTTTTCTCTCTACTTCCTATGATATTCTCAGGAAAAAGACTTATAGCTTTAGCTCCAGGATATAGGGTTTCATCTTCATACCGCCATGCCCTGAAACATAGTTTTTAATATATTCCGTTCTGTTCTCAGTTTCTACATCCAAGATTTCAAACACCCAATACTGATCACCAGAAGGATGAAATCCCAGATTCTCCAAATACTTTGATGATATATGTGCCCGGATGGTTCAGGAGATAGGTTTCCTTCACTGCGGGGTCGTTGTCGTTTGCCCATACAACCTCAAAACCAGCTTGTTCAAAACCTAAATCCAAGCCACCACATCCCGAAAAGAATGAAACTACTTTCATATTGCGACCTCCTATAAAAAATACTCCTATGCCATCTTGCTCTTGATTCCCCGTGACTCAAGCGTCCACTTAATCTGCTTTGCCATATGATAGGCAAGATTCACCGGCACGGCATTGCCAATCATCTTATAACCCATATTCACATCGGTATAGATAAACTTGAAATCATCAGGGAATGTCTGAACCCGAGCTACTTCTCTTACCGTCATACGGCGATAGAGATGCTCCTTGCCAGGCACAAACTTTTGCAGATTCTTCTCTACCTTAATCATCTTCGGCGCCTGAGGATGGAGCTGGCACTGGCGACCGCTAGCCTGTACCGTAAATCCAGGTTCATCCCATGCTCTTACTCTATTTCTCGACATGAAGATGGGTGAGAATGCACCTATAAAGTATTCGTGGTTTGGCACCTTGCAAGCATCACCATTGCTATGATTCTTCTCCTTGGCAGGGATTGCCGAATCCTTCAAGTCCCAGATTGCCTCACGGAGCGTAGGGCGATGGCTCTGCGGTGTAGGATAAACAAATTCCTTGATGCCCAGGTCTTTTCTGAAACCTACATAGAACACTCGGTCTCTGTCTTCAGGAACATCAAAATCGTTGGCATTCAACATCTGAAGATTCACATCATATCCTGCCTCATCGAAGAGAGCCAGGAAGTTCTTAACAGCCTCAGCATTGCGGGCAGCCATCATTCCTGATACATTCTCTGCCACGAAGAAGAGCGGCTGCTTATCCTTCAATATGCGGATATAATCATAAAAGAGCTGTCCTCGTGCATCATTGATTCCCTTCAGCGAACCCGCCTCGCTCCAAGACTGGCAGGGAGGACCGCCGATGATACCATCAATATCATTCGGGAAATCCGAAGGCGACAGCTTCCGGATGTCTCCCTCAATGAGATGAACATCGGGGAAATTGGCACGGAAAGTGGGGCAAATCTTGGCATCAATTTCATTTGCAATTATTATCCTAAAACCAGCTATCTGGAAGCCTAAATCAAGACCTCCAGCTCCTGAAAACAAACTGATTAAATTCATAGCTATCCTTATGCCTTACCCATTACATCGTCTGAGGCACAAAAATCCTTCCCGTCCCTGCCATTGATCAGACTCCTTACATCAACATCCAACACTTTAGCTATCCTATCCAGAATATTGATGGTCGGATTTCCATTGATATATTTATAGCAAGCGTCTCTAGTTACGCCCAACTGTTGGCTCAATTCCTTAACAGATATACCTTTGCGCTTTAAAACTTCTTTTATCAGTAATTCCATAATTCATTATTTTTGAATTGCAAAGGTACATTGATAAAAAATAATACTGTTAAGAAAAAGGCCAATAAAGGCCAAAAGAAGGCCAAAGTTTGTTAATGTATAGTTATAACTATACAAATATCTGATATTAGTATAGTTACACCTATACAACGACTTCTTACATAAAATCTGAAAATAAGATTTTCCGCAAGTCTCAATATAAGAAAAGCTTACTTGATGTATAGTTATAGCTATACAAATAATAGGTTTTTCTCTTGGTCATATCGGCAAAAAACATTATCTTTGCCCAGAAAATAAGATTCTGAATCATGCAAGATACAAACATTCAATATCAATTCTTCCCACGTTCCATAGGATTAATCGAACCTATGGAAGAAGTCATCAATGTCTTTAAAAAAGCAGAAGATAAGATTTCGTCTTCTATAAACGACTTGAAGTCTGATGATGTATTATCTATAGTTCGTCCAGGACTCGAAAAAATCGGTTATTGCGTAGAACAAAACAAGAAGGATGAGGGAAAAATAAAAGTACCTGTTCTTTTCGGATGCAACAACAGCATAGACAAACATTTTTATGCAGATGCCATTAGTGCAGACAAGAAAATTGTCATCGAGGTAGAAGCCGGCAGGGCCACAGAGAACCACCAATTCTTAAAAGATATTTTCGAAGCTTCTATGATGTTTAGCGTGGAATACTTAGTGATTGCGGTGAGAAATATTTATCGCAATCACAATGATTTTGAAAGAATTTACCCGTTCTTAGAAACAATGTATATTACCAATAGAATCAAATTACCTTTGAAAGGGATTTTACTTATTGGATATTAAAACAAGGACATTCACTAAGGCTTATTTATCAAAGCCTTGATGAATGTCCTTACTGATAATCTCTGCTATATCCGCATGTATCTCGCGCGACATCAAATGAATGTACACATCGTTACCACATGCATCAATGTAAATGGGAGTATCTATAACTGAGACATTTAACTTTCTGACTATTTTTTCAAACATACTAGTAAATAGCCGATTACGATATTCCTGCACCAACATTCCAGTTTCTTTTTTCTTAAAGCTCATAGGAACATCCGAGATGTCATCACATTGATAATACAATATAGCATTAGGATGACCTATAAAAAATGTTGCAATTAATTGAGATACTTTATTCAAAAGTTTCATAGGTGTTACCTTTTGGACGTTACCTAATCTCTCAAGATAAATACCCCATAATTCAAAACCCTTATCTTTCAAAAAAGAAGCCAATTCTTTTGAAAGAAACAAATCACTATCAGCAGCAAGGCGAAGGTAAAATTTATCTCCAGCACTATTAGAAAAAGAATAGACCGCCTCCTTCATCAGAACTGAAATTCAAAGTCGCACTTCTCTACGTTGCGCAGCTTTTCCAACTGCTCAGCCTTATGAGCCTTCAGTTTCTTCACCCATTCTGCCATCTTGGGAGAAGAGCTCTTTATAACTATTGTTTCATTTACATGTACCATAAGCCTATAGTTTTATATATCGGGGCAAAAATACTACATTTATTTGGAAACACCAAATTTTTGGCAGAAATTTTTGCTCCGACCTCCAATAATTCGATAAGTCGGCGCTCTGTGTCTGAAAAATCCGGCATAATCTTATCTATTTAGTTAATATTCAAAATGCAAAGTAAATGAATATTAGCCTAACAGACAAGTTTTCGGAGTATTTTTAGTTTTCTTTGGCCTTTAGCAGTACGCTACATGCTTTCGAAAGGCATCATAGAGGGCTTTGTGTTGCTGTACAGATAGAAAACACGGAAAAGTTGTACTTTTATAATCGAAATTTAAGAAATAACATTCAACATATCTATATTTTTTGTATCTTTACCGGCAAAATATGGATAGGATTGTCCGCTAACTTAATAAAATGCATTGTATGAAGAAATATTTGGCATTCCTTATATTCGCAGGACTAAGTTCCTGTATTGGTGCTCAGACAGTCAAAGAGACTGTCCGTGGCAAGTATGGCGAGAACCTAGGTACTGCTGAAACTACGGTAAGAGGTGGCAAGCGTGTGACTGTGTATAAAGACAAGTATGGACAAATTACTGGAACATCAGAAAGTAAGACCCACTCTTTCGGCAAGACCACTACGGTTTACAAGGATAAGTATGGGCAAAAAACGGGCACCAGCACCAGTACAACAAGTCATGGCTTGTTCTCTTCCAGAACGACTTCTACCACTTATCGTGATAAGTATGGCAAGAAAACAGGTTCTAGCATCACCAAACATTCAGGAAATACAGGTACCACCGTCTATAGAGATAAGTATGGGCAGGTTACTCGCAAGGGCAAGGTTAAGGGTAGGTTGCCAAACAAAAGTAGCAATTATTATGATGGATGGAGCAGTTCAAAGTCAAAAGGTAAATAATCCGAAAAAGCTTCTCCACGTTGCGCAGCTTCTTGAGGTTTCAAAGCTTTTGACCTTACAGGTAGGGTGTTCAGTATTCAGTATTCAGTTTTTTTCGGGATAGTTACCCTTTCTGTGGTTACAAATTATAAGTAATTATTTTATATTATATATATATTTATATATATATAATATACTATCTATACAGAGGATGGTAACAAGGGCGAAAAAAACTGAATACTGAATACTGAATACGTTTCCCTATAATCGGGTATTACTTCGTAATATGCTGATTTATACCGCAAAACATAGTTTTCGATACCGCAAAGACATAGAGATGCGCCCATAAGAAATAGAGTCCGTTTTTTAACGAAGTTTCAAATCGTAAGTGTTTTGCTGAAA
>ERZ833608.58-NODE-58-length-94832-cov-5.757019_pt1 | contig 94832 bp, 108 predicted proteins | sample MGYA00519694_ERZ833608 | MGnify/ENA primary metagenome ERZ833608 (study PRJEB31850, sample SAMEA3708742) | human gut metagenome | biome: human gut; feature: human-associated habitat; material: faeces | place: China | collected 2014 ... | reverse complement strand
CCGGCAAGTGGGAGTATTACATTGACCGCCTATCCTGCCATATCGCTTCCAGCGGGAGGAAATACAAGAGCCATGCAGCCACGATTTTCAAGTGGGCGCAGGAGGACGCAGCCAAGAAAGCCCCGAAAAAGGGCATACCCGATTATACCTGTAAGGAGGGCGAGAGCTTATGACGAATGGATTTGATGAAATGATTTTGAATATGACCGACACCACGCCGGAGCCGGAGGACTACACCGGCGAGGACGGGCTTTTATACTGCGGGAAGTGCCACAAGCCCAAAGAGGGCTATTTCCCCAAAGAAACCGCCGCATGGCTGGGGCGTGACCGCCACCCGGCAGAATGTGACTGCCAGCGGGCAGAGCGTGAGGAACGGGAAGCCGCAGAGAAACAGCGCAGTCACCTTGAAACTGTCGAGCGGTTGAAGCGGCGGGGCTTTACAGACCCGGCTATGCAGGGCTGGACGTTTGAGAACGACAACGGCAAGTGCCCGCAAATGGAACACGCCCATTTCTATGTGGAGAACTGGGAAACCATGAAAGAGCGCAACATTGGCTATCTGCTATGGGGCGGCGTTGGCACAGGCAAGAGCTATTTTGCGGGCTGTATCGCAAATGCCCTTATGGAGCGTGAAATCCCCGTGTGCATGACAAACTTTGCATTGATATTGGGTGACCTTGCCGCCAGCTTTGAGGGCAGGAATGAATATATCTCCCGACTTTGCAGCTTCCCGCTGCTTATCCTTGACGATTTTGGAATGGAACGGGGAACGGAATACGGCTTAGAGCAGGTCTACAACGTGATTGACAGCCGTTACCGCAGCGGCAGGCCGCTGATCGTCACGACTAATCTCACGCTGGAGGACTTGCAGCACCCGGAGGACACCGCCCACGCCCGCATTTATGACCGTCTGATTGAAATGTGTTCTCCTGTCCGCTTTACCGGGAGCAACTTCCGAAAAGCCACGGCGCAGGAGAAAATGGGACAACTGAAAAAGCTGATGAACAGAAAGGAGAGCCGCCTATGACCAACACCCCAAAGAATGACCGCAGCACCCGCCGCCCGGATTGCGTGACGGAAATCCGCATAGGTAATTCTGTCCTTGTCGTTTCCGGCTATTTCAAGCAGGACACCACCGCCACCGCCGCCGATAAAATGCTGAAAGTGCTGGAAGCGGAAGCTGCTACACAAAAATCGGCAATTTGACGGGACGTAAAGAAGCAGAAAGGACTGTACAGCCAGCCCCGGCGTGTGGTATGATAGTATACGGAATAGTGGGGCTGGCTGTCGGAAATGGAGGACACTATGTTAAGACAGACCACCCGAAACCTTATTACCGCCCTTTATCCGAGATTATCCCACGAGGACGAGCTGCAAGGTGAGAGCAATTCTATTTCAAACCAGAAGCGTATTCTTGAAACCTATGCGAAGCAGAACGGCTTTTCCAATCTGCAATGGTACACAGATGACGGTTATTCTGGGGCGAACTTCCAAAGACCCGGTTTTCAAGCCATGCTTGCGGACATTGAAGCCGGAAAAGTCGGCACCGTTATCGTCAAGGATATGTCACGGTTAGGGCGAAACTATCTGCAAGTGGGAATGTATACGGAAATGATTTTCCCACAGAAAGGCGTCCGCTTTATCGCTATCAATGACGGAGTGGACAGCGCACAGGGCGACAATGATTTTGCCCCTCTGCGGAACATTTTTAACGAATGGCTGGTGAGAGATACGAGCAAGAAAATCAAAGCAGTAAAACGGTCTAAGGGTATGAGCGGGAAGCCCGTCACGAGCAAACCCGTATACGGCTACTTTATGGACGAGGACGAAAATTTTATCATTGACGGGGAAGCCGCCCCTGTTGTGCGGCAGATTTACAGCTTGTGCCTTGCCGGGAACGGGCCGACCAAGATAGCCCGTATGCTCACAGAGCAGGAGATCCCCACGCCGGGAACGCTGGAATACCGTCGGACGGGAAGCACCCGCCGCTACCACCCCGGCTATGAGTGCAAGTGGGCGACCAATACCGTGGTACATATCCTTGAAAACAGGGAGTACACGGGCTGTCTGGTAAACTTCAAGACGGAGAAGCCGTCCTACAAGACCAAGCACAGCGTAGAGAACCCCATTGAGAAACAGGCGATTTTCGAGAACCACCATGAGCCTATCATTGACACCCAGATGTGGGAGCGTGTGCAGGAGTTACGCAAGCAGCGCAAACGCCCGAACCGCTATGATGAAGTGGGCTTATTCTCCGGCATACTCTTTTGTGCCGACTGCGGCAGCGTCCTTTACCAGCAGCGTTACCAGAACGCCACCCGCAAGCAGGATTGTTATATCTGCGGGAGCTACAAGAAGCGTACCCGTGACTGTACGGCGCACTTTATCCGCACCGACCTGTTGACCGCCGGAGTGACCGACAATCTGCGGAAAGTCACCAGCTATGCAGCGAAGCACGAAGCCCGGTTTATGAAGCTGCTGATCGAGCAGAACGAGGACGGGGGCAAGCGCAGGAACGCCGCAAGGAAAAAGGAGCTGGAAGCCGCCGAGAAGCGTATCAGCGAGTTATCCGCTATCTTCAAGCGGCTGTATGAGGACAGCGTGACCGGGCGCATTTCAGACGAGCGTTTCACGGAGCTGTCGGCAGACTATGAAGCCGAGCAGAAAGAACTGAAAGAGAGAGCCGCCGCTATCCGGGCAGAGCTTTCCAAAGCGCAGGAAGCCACGGTAAACGCAGAAAAGTTTATGAATGTTGTCCGCAAGTACACCAGCTTTGAAGAACTTACCCCTACCCTTTTGCGTGAGTTTGTGGAGAAAATCGTTGTGCATGAGTGCAGCTATGACGAGAACGGCACACGCAGACAGGACATTGATATTTATTACTCTTTCGTTGGCAAGGTAGACCTGCCCGAATGACCGCCCGACCTATCCGGCGCAATGCGCAAACGCCGGATAGGAACGGCAAAATTTTTTACACTTCTACTACTTCTTTATCACACATCAGCAAAAGCTGCCGGATTCAAGTATCACTATCAGCAGTTAAAACCTTCTTGTTGCGATGTTTTCATTTGGATCGGTACTTGCCGTGACGAATTGATTTATTGGGTTCTTACAAGCGAGGAACTTCAAAGAACCAGAAAACTTGGTTCCCAACATCGTAACGAAAACACAGGTATTACAGGTATTGAAGTTTTTGAAGGACAAGTTTTTATGACTGAAGAAGAATTATCTCCATTTCTGGTTGACGAAAAAGATATTTTAGAAACTGTTCGTCGAAAAGGGAAAAAATAAGTATATTTTAAAAGGAGATGTTGTTGTATGGCATATAAAAAGAAACTTGAGCAATTCAAAAGTGGCATATTTAGTTTGGGCACAAATTTCGGAGAACTCGCCCAGTTAATGATTAAGGAGTTGGAGAAATTCACTCCTGCAGATGGAAAGTATTTTGACCTATTGGATTCAAACAACCAAAAGATAGAAGTGAAGTTCTCACGAGCTAAGAAAAAACTCAAACCGCTAAAAAAATCCAATATAATTGACCATTGTTTGAATTCCGCATCAGATTCGAGGATGTTGACTGAAGCTGAAGCTACGAACATAACATTCGATTGCAACATACAACAAATCAAACCCTCTGAATTTGATATACTTTACTACGGGATCTTTTTCAAAGATAAAATTGTGATATTCAAAGTTCAAAGCGACATTGTCCCTAATATGCCTGGATATTCAATTCAACACAAAGGTGGTACTGAATACCAGTTTCATATAAACAAATCAAACTATGCCAAACATAAAAAGGAACATTTTTATAAGGAATTAACCTACACGCAGCTACTTGCATTATTTGAAAAAGAATGAATTCTTTCTAGCCAATGCATTGTGAATAGTCTTTCTCTGTATCTCCGAAAGAGAATAAATATTCATAATTTCGTTGTCAAGTTCCTCGTATAGACCACTAATGTTTTCGCTTGAATTCATTATGTGGTCTACTTTTTTTATAATGTCATTCTGTTTTTCAGCACTTACCGTCGGTATCGGTAACGACTCTATATGTGATCTTAGCAGCTTAACAGAATTGTATTTTTTGTTGATAAAGAAAGCTGTTACACTAGAATTCAAAATCGCCAAAATATACTTTATATTCATACCTTCAATTTGGGGTATTAAGATGTTGCAACTATTCAACGAAAGAGTTTGCTGATTGTCATATGCAAACACTGGAACTTCTGCAATAAATCTATATAGCAATTTTTCTTTTGCTCGGTATATTTCCGTTGGTGCAACTTGCTGAAATTTTTCAGGAGTAAAGCATATATAATTATCTGTACTTTTAATTTCATATCTGTAAATATCACTGCCCCTTAAAACAATTTCTGCATTTTTGCTTTTGCTTTTTTTAACAAATTCACTGTTATTTCCGGTAACTATTCCAAGGGCAAATTCAGCATTTTTTTTAAGATATTTAACATTTTTAAGTGAAGCGATTGTATTCAAACATTCATATTCATCATCATTCATATTTAATGAAAATTGTGATACATCTATTTTCCTGTTTTCTTTTATTACAAATTTTTTGTCCTTAAATTCAACTGTGCAGCCTTTTGTTTTCCCATTGCCCCCATTTTGAACTCCTAAAATTACAGAAGGGCATTGAACATTTGAAAATACATTTCCAAGATAATTCAAAAACTTAAAATCTGTATTTTGCAATATCAGTTTGCGCGCAGATTCATGCGATTTCACATTTAAAATTGCTTGCGGTAATACATATGCCAAATATCCATTTTTTTCAAGCATTTCAAGTCCTTTTTCAATAAACAAATCATATGACTCTACACCTTTCGCATTGGCAGTAACATAACTTTCTGCAAGATGTTTTGTTTCATCACTATTATAGTTATATCCCCAAGGCGGATTTCCAAGCACAACAGAAAATTTGTTTTCAAATGTTTTTGAAAGTGTATCACCACAAACAAAATGAGTGTATAAATGTTCTTTTGTAAGATTGGTATCAAGCAAAAACATATTTATGCGTGCAATAAGAATGCTGATTTCATCAATATCCTGGCCATAAATATTTGACACTTTTACACCGCTTTTAACAAGCCCTATAAGAAAATTACCTGTACCGCAACAAAGATCGCACACAGATCTATTTTTAATATCAAAACATAATTTTAAACTATCAATAAGTTTATTTACCGTTTCCTGTGGCGTATAGTATGCTCCCGTTACTTTTCTGCGATTTATATCTTGAAGTGAAATATATACAAAGCCCAAAGTGTCTTCATATGGAACTAATTGAATTTCATACTCTAATGCTTTTTGTATATTTTTCAAATCAATTTGTGATATATTGACATTTTTTACCATGTCTGAAATCAAAGAATTAAACACACTATTATCTGTGACATTTGAATTTCCTTTATAAAGCAACTCTTTTGATACAGATGTCTTCATACTTTTTTCATAAAGTTGTATTGCAAAATCAGCAAGTATAAGTCTTATTTCATCTTCTGTAATTTGATTAGTGCATTTTAGTATATCTTCAATAATTTTACAATTAAAATCGCTTTTTATATAATCTTTGTAAAGCACTTTTCCATTTATGCTTTTTTTATTTCTGCGGCTTTTTAAGCGTTTGTCTTTACCGCTTTTCATATCAGATAAAAGTGTTTCTATATACTTTTTATCAAAGGTTTTCCCATCTGAATTAAGTTTTAATTTTCCAAGTCTAACCCAATTTTTCACAGTTGCCTGTGAAACAAAAAGCAACTCACAAACTTGAATTACAGTTAGTTTGTCATCTTTGTAATTATAAATATTATCAATTTCCGAAATCTCATTTTTAGAAATTTTCACCTTTTTTCGCGCATCAACAGGCTTTTGCACATTTTCAGGAATTAACCACACTCCGCTAATCCGGCTTGCACCCTTAATTCGACCTTGCTCACATAAAGTTTGAACTCTTCTTTTTGACACTCCAAACTTTTTTGCAGCATCAGAAACTGATATATACATTCTGTTTCTCCTTAAAACTGTTTCATAATGATTGATTATACTCTTTACCGCGAATAATGTCAAACTCATTAATTTTAGTATCCAAATCAAATAAAAAGCCGATTAAAAGCAAATATACTCTTAAATCGACTTTATGGTTATTCTGACACCGGCACTTCATAAGACACATTTTCTTCAATCTGTCTTATCAAATTGATACTCTTGTTATGCCATTGATATAAACGATTCCTCAACGCAAGTTGACAAACATATTAAACAATCTCTGGGATATATGAGCCCGGTAGAGTACAGACATAGTCTTGGATTAGCTGTTTAAACAGTCCACGAATATGTCTGCAACCCCGAACCGAGATATTTAAAAACTTTATTTTTTACTGTTTTCAATTGCTTCATCAATAAGTTTATTAAGTTGCTTTGCTTGTGATGATGAAGTTATTGCACCAACAATTGGTTGACCTACAATATTTCCGTTTTTATCAACTACATATGTTGTCGGATATGAATAAAGACCTGAAGCAAATTTACCGGCCTCGCTCTTTGAATCAAACCAAACATTTTTGTATGTAATACCTTTTTTAGTCAAAACATCCTTAGCCTCAGATATAGCAGTCTTGTCGCCGTCAAGAGTAAATGAGTTAATACCTATAACGGTACCACCTTTTTCTGCAAGTTCTTTATTAAGCTTTTCCAAATCGCCAAGTTCGCCTACACAAGGATTACAAGTAGTAAACCAAAAATTGATAACAGTTACATTGTTAGATGAGAAGATGTCATCACTGTTAACATCATTTCCGTCAAGGTCCTTACCCTTAAAGCTTGGAAACTTAGTAAGTTCACTATTCTCACTTACCATACCTGCACTTTCAGCGTCAACACTTTCACCCTCGCTCGGCTTACTGCCACAGCCCGGATATTTTTGCTCTAAAATTGTGAGTTTACCCTCAATTTCTTTAATTTGATTTGCACCGTCTTTAAGAATTTTCAACTCATCTGCAGTAAAGTTATCTTTACCGTTTTCAATAGTATTGAGCAAAAAGTCACCATAATTTGTTCCGTCTTCAATCATAGGAGTGTCCTTATTTGCTGACATAAACACTTTTTCCCAAAGCTGTGAATTACTTGTTAAAATTTCATTTTCTTTTTTCATAAGCTTTTGATAAAGTGCAGTTGCGTCATCTAAATCGCTTGGTTCACTTTCCATTAAATTTGAAATATCAGCAGTATTATTTGACTGAGATTTGTCGTTATTTTTAGCTGTTGAACAAGCAACAAGGCTAAACATAAGCACTAAAACCATAAGTATAGTTAATATTTTTGATTTTTTCATAATTATTCCTCCGTTGTTATATCTTTTTTGTTATTTATTTTAATATCTGTTTTATTATTTTCTTTTACAGTGTTGCAAAGATTTTTTTCAGGCATACCAAATCCGTAGTGAAAGCTTAGTGCATCAGTAGGACAAGCAGTTATACACTTACCACAACGAATACACTCAGTGCTGTTTGGTGTTTTTATTACATCAACATCCATTTTACACGCTCTTGCGCATTTGCCACAAGACACGCATTTATGCCCATCAACCTTTATTCCAAGCAACGACACCTTGTTCATCAATGCATAAAAAGCACCAAGTGGACAAATCCACTTGCAAAACGGACGATAGAAAACCACACTCAGTACAACTACAATAATCAAAATAATAAGCTTTTGAATAAATTTATTTCCTAAAGCCGAGCGTATACCCTCATCAATAGCAGACAATGGAATTGCGCCCTCAAGCACACCCTGTGGGCATATATATTTACAAAAGAACGGGTCGCCCATTCCAACATCATTAACCACAAGTACAGGTAGCAATACAACCGTCAACAGCAAGATGATATATTTTAAATATGTTAAAGGCTTTAGTTTTTTTGTTGAAAGCTTTTTACACGGTATTTTATTAAGCAAATCTTGAAGCCAACCAAACGGACACAAAAAGCCACAAATAAATCGGCCAAGCAACACGCCAAGCAAAATTAAAAATCCTGTTACATAATAGGAAAACTTAAATTTAGATGAGCCTACAACAGCCTGAAACGAGCCGATTGGACACGCACCTGACGCAGCAGGACAAGAGTAGCAATTTAGCCCCGGTACGCACACAGCCTTGCCATTGCCCTGATATATTCCGCCTTTAAAAAAATTAGGTAAATGAATATTTGTCAAAAGCGTTGCACCTGCCTGAATACAAGTACGAAAACGGCTTACAAGCTTTGAAACATTCTTTTTTCTTTTATCCAATTCCAATACACTCCAAGCATATTCTTATTGCTTTGCTAAGCACAGTGTCTGCCTCACCACGCATTGCTCCATAGCACAGCATAACCACTCCGGCAACAAGGAAACCGATTTGAGATATTGCTTTTTTTACTTTGAACAATTTAACCACTCCCTTCATTTTTCGCCTTATTATATCACGAACGATATAAAATCCTTGTTAAGAAAGAAATTTAACAAAGATTTTATTTTTTTGTGTTATAATCTATAATAAAGATATTTTACCAATAATACAAAGTGATAGGAGATATTTATGCATATTTTAGTTGTTGAAGACGAGGTTGCTCTTTGTGACACAATCGTAAGAAGTCTTAAGCGTCTTGCTTACAGTGTTGATTATTGCTATGATGGTCAAAAGGCATTAGATATGCTTAGTGTTGAAAGTTTCGACCTTGTTGTGCTCGATTTAAACCTACCTAATGTTGACGGAATGACAGTATTGAAAACTCTGAGGCAAACAGACATTGACACAAAGGTTTTAATTTTATCGGCTCGTTGTGAGGTTGCAGACAAGGTTTTAGGATTAGATGAAGGTGCAAATGATTATTTAACAAAACCATTTCACTTAGATGAGCTTTCAGCAAGAATACGAAACCTTACCCTTAGAAAGTTCACTCAAAACGATATTGTTTTAAAATGTTCAAATCTTTCATTTAACACAAAAACACGCAAAGCAGATGTAAATGATGAAGAATTATCTTTAACTCGCAAGGAAACAGGAATACTTGAATATCTAATGTTAAATCAAGGCAGACCTGTAAGTCAAGAGGAGTTGATTGAACACGTATGGGACAGCAGTGTTGACAATTTCAGCAACTCAATAAGAGTGCACATTTCATCATTAAGAAAAAAGCTTCGTAATGCATTAGGCTATGACCCTATTCACAACCGTATAGGCGAGGGTTATGTAATGGAGGAGAAAAAATGAAAAAACTTTCTTTGCAATGGCGAATAACCTTAATGACCACAGTTTTAATTTGCATAACTTGTGTGCTAATGAATTGTTTAATCGGTTCTTCAGGCAAACGATATATGGATTCAATAGGCAACGGAATATCAGCATATAGTGAAATTGATAAAGGAAAACCGAGTTCATTTAATCCGGAAAATAAAAATCTCGACCGTGAGCTTACCATTATTATCAGTGGTGCACAAGCTTCATTCAATACTACTAATTGGTACATAACAATTGCCGTAAGCATACTTGGTGGTATACTTGCATATTTTGTCAGTGGTCGTGCTTTAAAGTCGCTAAAAAGTTTTGCCTCTCAAGTAGAGAATATACAGCCCAACAATTTGGCAGATATGAAAATAAGCGATGATGTTTTGCCTGAATTTAAACAGTTTTGTCAATCATTTAACAATATGCTTGACCGACTCGACAACGGTTTTACTGCTCAACGGCAATTCACAGGAAATGCAGCGCACGAATTAAGAACACCACTTGCCTTAACTCAAGCACAAATTGAACTTTTTTCTGTTGAGCACCCAAATATGAGCAACGATACAGCAGAATTTCTTGCACTGCTACAAGAGCAAAACGAAAGAATGTCACAAATGACAAAAACTCTGCTTGAAATGAGTGAGCTTCGTACAGTTGAGTGCAAAGATACAATAGAAATTGCCCCTATGATTGAAGAAATATTTACCGACCTTGCTCCCCTTGCAGAAAAAAAGAATATTCGCCTTGAATACAACGGCAATGGTATGATGATAGGCAGTGACACCTTAATTTATCGTTTATTATTTAATTTAACTGAAAACGCAATACGCTACAACAGAGAAAACGCTTCTGTAATTATAACTGTTGACGAAAAGAATAATCAGCTTTATATACGAGTTAAAGATAACGGTTATGGTATACCCGAACAGTACAGAGAAAGTATCTTTCAACCATTTTTCCGTGTTGATAAATCTCGTAGCAGAGCATACGGCGGTGTAGGTCTTGGACTATCACTTGTATGGGAAATTGTACTTTTGCACAACGGTACGGTAAAAGCTGAAAAGAGCGACAAAAATGGAACAGTAATGCTTGTAACACTTCCAAAAAAACAAACAAATAATTGATTATTAAGTTTTATATAAATGTTTTAGGTATAAAAAAATCGCCACTTAATTAAGTGACGATATAAAAGAATGTTAAATTTTATTTCCAACATCCTCTTGAATTATATACATTGTTTACTGCTTCAATATAGCAGTTAAAGGAAGAATGGTTATAGTCATTTGATGTTAAATACTTATTTTTAATTTTCTTGTATTGCTCTCTGACTAATGCCCATTTTCCGTTACTCTTGATATAATCAACTTTTTCTTTAAGGCGTCTCGAATGACGAGCTTTATTCCAAAAATACCTATCATAATAAGTAAAGCCCGTTTTTTCGTGAATTAAACGATAATAGTTTCCATAAACATCTTCACGAACAATACAAACATCAATTGAAAATTCAGTATTGTTTCCAATTGAAAAATAGCCTTTCTTGGTAGTTAATGACGAAGTTGAATCTTCACAGTCACCCCAACCATATTTTCTAAGAACTTTATTAAAAGCCTTTCTAACACATTCTTTGATGTTTCTGCAATCATCCCAGTCATCAATTCTCGTGATTTCAAGGTTATAATCCAAGTCGATGGGTTGATTAGAGTTTTGAAGTATTAGGTTTCTTGCTCCGCTACCCACAAGATAAAACGAAGAACCTATATCATATTTTTCTTTTAAGGTATGGCAAAGGTCTTGCATTATATCTCCGCAAAGAGAACGCATACGGCTCAGAAATTGTTTGTCATCCACATATTCATACATAATAACATACTCCTTTCATCCCATGCCGCCCATTCAGCTTTTGCTAAATCATATCATTATAATCGAATAATATTTAATTGTCAATCCCTGAAAACTACTTATTCTGTTTTCTTCGCCTTTTGAGCCTGCGAAATATATTTATCGAGCGTTTAAAGAGATATTTTTATAAATGAATCAATGGCAGAGTTCTTCATATCTAATGGCACCATTTGTGCATCAAAAGAAATAAAAAAATTTAATAGAGTTAGAAAAGAGTGGGAAATTAGTTGTTTCAAGAATTCAAGCATTAACAACTAATGTCAAAAACTCTACATTTATGACAGAAGGACATGGTAAGAAGGTGCTTTTGAGGTGGTCAAAATGAAAAAAGTAAATAACTTTATTCAACGAAAATCTTTAATATATATAACAGGCATTAAATATGGCAATTATACAATTAACCATATTCAGGGTTGTTCTCATGGTTCTAAATATTCTTATTATGCTTTTTTATTGAAAAAACACTTTGACAAAAAAGAAAACAAAGAATAGCAAAAGAGCTATCAGACTTAATGTCTGATAGCTCTTAGTTTTATGTGAATATTATATTGTTGCCAAAATGTTGCCATTGGGGGTTGCAAAGTTCTCGAATGTCTTGTAAATAGGGCGTTTATCGAGGTAGCGGAGTTATTCCCACTCAACTGTTCCGGGTGGTTTGGATGTAATATCATAAACCACGCGGTTTACATGATCAACTTCGTTTGTGATACGATTTGAAACTTTAGCAAGAATATCATATGGGATTTTTGCCCAATCAGCTGTCATAAAATCATCGGTAGTTACTGCTCTTATAGCAACAAGGTGATCATAAGTTCTGTGATCGCCCATTACGCCGACCGTTTTCACGCAAGGAAGCACGCAGAAAAACTGTGCAAGATTTTTTTCATAACCGTTCTTTGCCATTTCATCACGAAGTACCCAATCGGCATCTTGAAGCACCTTAATTTTATCTGCCGTAATTTCACCTATAATCCTAACGCCAAGGCCCGGACCCGGGAACGGCTGGCGCCAAACAAGTTCTTTAGGAATACCTAATTTTTCACCGACTTTACGAACTTCGTCTTTAAACAAATCCGCAAGCGGCTCAATAATACCGAGGAATTCAACATCATCCGGAGTGTTAACTCTGTTATGATGAGTTTTAATTACATCGGCATCACCCTTACCTGATTCAATACAGTCAGGATAAATAGTTCCCTGTGCAAAGTAACCGAGTTCATCCTGCTTTCTGATTTCATTCCAGAAAACATTGAAAAATTCTGTACCGATAATCTTTCTCTTCTGTTCAGGGTCAACAACACCTTTAAGTTTTTCAAGGAAAATATCACCGCAGTTAACTCTTACAAAATTCATATCAAAAAGGCTTGTAAATGTTTGCTCAACAAAATCGCCTTCATTTTTACGCATTAAACCCTGGTCAACAAACACACAGGTAAGTTGCTTACCTACCGCACGAGATAAAAGACCTGCTGCAACAGATGAATCAACACCGCCTGAAAGGCCGAGAATAACTTTTTTATCACCGATTTGCTCTCTGAGCTTTGCTACTGTGTTTTCAATAAAGTTATCCATAACCCAATCGCCCTTACAGCCGCAAACTTCATAAAGGAAGTTATAAAGCATTTGAGAACCAAACTGTGAGTGTGTAACTTCAGGATGAAATTGAACAGCATAAATATTTTTATCTGTATTTTGCATTGCTGCGCAAGGGCATGCATCAGTAGTACCGATAATTTCAAAACCGTTTGGAACTTGCGAAATATAGTCTGTATGACTCATCCATACAATCGATTTTTCATCAACATCTTTAAAAAGCTTTGAATCTTTTTTAGTGAATTCGATTTTACCGTATTCACTTTGAGGTGCAGTTTTGACTTCACCGTTGCCCATCCACGCAATAAGCTGGCAGCCATAGCAAATACCTAAAATAGGCACGCCGATATTAAGTATATCTTTTGTATAATGAGGGGATGCCATATCATATACGGAATTTGGACCGCCTGTAAAAATAATACCTTTATAATTATTTTGCTTAATAATTTCAATATCGGTAGTATAAGGCAAAATCTCTGCATAAACATGATGGTCACGCACACGCCTTGCGATAAGCTGATTATACTGCCCGCCGAAATCAAGAACAAGTATTTTCTCCATATTTTCCTCCGTAAAAATTACTTACAGTTTATTATATATTATAGAAAGAGCATTTGCAAGTAATATTGAAAATAATGCTCAATAATCAATTATCCGTCAGTTGAGTAATAAAAAGAGCAGGAACGAGCCTGCTCTTAGATAAGATTTTTAGTTAAGACCTTTTTCGTCAAAATTAAGGATAGTTGAAATAATTACATCAAATCCGGTTTTGATAGCCTCAGGAACAAGGCGCTCGGCTGTATCACGGCGGTTATGATAATAATCCGCAGGTTTAGGGTCCATAGCTGCAAGGCAAGTTGCAGTAATGCCTGCCTGTGAAAAGGCTGCGGCATCAGATGAGCCGAAATAAACGCTTGAGAATTCAAGGTCATTATGACCTGAGTCTTTAGCTGAATCCATAACAAGTTGACTGAACTGCTGACTATTTTTAACTGTGCCTGTCATATCCTTATTATAAACGCGAAGATATTCCAGGTCTGCAAGCGTATCAACACACAAAACAGCTGTTTCAACACCGCTGTTTACATATTCATCATAATGGTCTTTAGCCCACTGCTTGCAACCGCGAAGTCCTGCTTCTTCACCATCGGTAATCATAGCGCAAACTTCTGTATTTTCAAAATCTATTCCCGCCATATCAAGCATACGCAAAGCGCAAACTGCCGCATAAGTACCTGTTAGGTTATCATTCGCGCCCGGTGAAATAGTATTAAAATCGACAAACAATAATAAAGTAACCATGCCAAGTGCTGTAACATAATGGAAAATATAGCTGTAATTTACCATAAAGTCACCAAATGCGCCCATATCAACAAAATTTGCAATAATAGCGATAACACTTAAAATAAATGAAATTATTGCACTGCCGATAGTCCAGCTCATAAATATGCTGAAAAGCGGTACTTTTTTGCCATAATAAAGATGACGCCATTCATAAGCTGAATCAATATGACCGCTTATAACAATTCTCTTTTTAACTTCGCCCCTCGGTTTTCTTACACCGACAAGATTGTGTGCCTCAACTTTCTTGTAAAGTGGGTCCATAAATCTCTTATAAAGCAAAAATTCCATAAGAGTAATAAAAAGGCCTACAAAAACAACACCGCAAACAATGCATTGAGCCAAAAGCGGAGTAATAATGCTTGTATACATCAAAATCGCACAAACTACTACTGCAAGAAAAATTGCCACTGACACAAGCTTTGTAAAATGAAGAAATGCTTTAGGTGCCATTTTGTAGCTTTCAAAATCAGTGCCGTCACAAAAAGTATCCATTTCTTTTTTTATATGCTTTTGAGCCGAGAAGCAATTTTCACTGCCGGATTCACGAGGCCCATATTTTTTGATTACATTAGTAATCTCCTTAACAGCATAATCAACATTTTCTTTGATTACTGCTTGAGGAAAATCTGAAAACTTCATTTATTTTTCTCCTTGATCCATATATTTTTTATTAAGTTTAACTTCAAGATGAGTATCACCGAAACTAAACTCTTTTTTTATCTTTAATTTTAATAACCATTTTTTAGGCATTGCCACGCTGTTAACTGCATAACTCATACCAAGATATTCAAAATATGGCTTGAAATTTTCCAATCTCGCCATAAAAGAATCAAAACTTCTTTTGTCTTCCGGTGACCAAGCAACTTCTGCAAGAGCCTGAGTTCGCGGATACATAAACACTTCAAGCTTTTCAGGGCAATCTGTCCATTCGGTCCAGTTTTCCGCTTCAACACCAAGAATATTCTTTTCACTTTCAGGCTTAATCCCGAAAGATTTATAGCTATAATCATATGTATTTTTAAGCGAATATTTAGCGTAAGGCATATCAAAATAAAATGATTGATGATTAGATAAAATCACACTATTGCCGTTATTTGCCCAATCCCTTGCTCTGCTGTCTTTTTGAGGGGTCCAATACTGGCAAACAGTTGATTTATCAAGGCTTTGAGCCTTTAAAATTTCATTCCAACCGATAAGCCTTTTACCCTTTGCACTAACTGTTTCAAGCACTTGGTTATTAAACCAACCCTGCAAATCTTCCTCGTCCTTAAGGTTGTTATCCTCAATTCTCTTTTGACAGCAAGGGCATTTTTTCCATTCAACTTTAGGTGCTTCATCACCGCCGATATGGAAATACGGTGCAGGAAAAAGGTCACACACTTCGTTTATTACATCTTTAACAAACTCAACCGTTCTGTCCTTACCCGGGCAAATAGGCCTGTTCCAATCATATTGCTTAAGCTTTCTTTGAGGAATAGCACCGCCGAAGTAGCCCGGCACATCCCTGTTAAGCTCACGGCAGGCAAGCCACGGATAAGCGGCAATTGCAGCGGCACAATGAGCCGGAAAATCAATCTCAGGCACAACCATAATACCGCGCTCATCTGCATAAGCAATTATTTCTTTGATTTCCTCCTGCGTATAATAGCCCTCATAAGGTTCATTGATAATATCTGTACTGCCCCAACCGTTAATTTGGGTATATGCCCTTTTAGAGCCGATTTCGGTTAAAAGCGGATATTTTTTAATTTCAATTCTCCAGCCGGTATCGTCAGTCAAATGCCAATGAAAAACATTAAGTTTCATCATAAACATCATATCAAGCATTTTTTTGACATATTCTTTGCCAAAGAAATGGCGACTTTCATCAAGCTGAAGCCCTCGCCAAGAAAATCTCGGTTTATCATTTATCACACAGCAAGGAATTTCCTTGCCGCCAAGTTCAAACCTGCCAAGCTGGCGAAGTGTTTGAAGTGCATAATATGCACCTTTTTCACTTGAAGAGGATATATTGATTTCATTATTTGTTACTTCAAGTTTGTATTCTTCATCATCAAGTGAAGAATCTTTTTTTATTTTGAGCTTTCCTTCTTGACTTCTTTCAAGATTTAAAAGCTCCAATTCAAAATCGGAATTAACCTTGAGATGTGCATCTATCGCAAATACTCCGCTTCTTTCCTGAGCGTAGTATGGAAGCGGTATTAACTGCAACATAAAATTACCTCACAATATAGAATTTATTTTACCACAATATGCTAATTGTATCATATTATAATTCAAAACTCAACTGTTTAAGCATTTTGTAAATGATTAGTAACTATTATAAATCTAAAAATGTTTCAATTTGGCATAATTTGTCAAGTACGGGGGCATTTGTTGTTTCAAGCACATCTTTACTTTGATGCCCGCAAGATACAAGTATACAGTCACATCCTATTTGATTTGAAACCTCAAAATCATGCGTTGTGTCCCCAATAAAAAGAACTTCACTTTTTGAAATACTGTTTTTATCAAACCAATTTTTTGCTATACCCGCCTTGCCTACCGCCAAATCATCATCAATACCGAGAATATCATCAAAATAATTTTGAATACCAAAATGTTCGACTTGGTTTAAAAGTCTGTTTTTTTCACATGCGGATACAATAATTTGCTTTATATTTTGGCTTTTTATACGGCGAAGTACATTTTCAGCCTCGCTGTTAATCTTTGCGGTAAACTGCAAAGCGGTGTACACTTCAACATATATTTTTGCCAAATCATCAAACCTGTCTTTTGAAAAGTCGAAGCCTGCTTTTTGATAATAATCACTTACGGGAAAAGTAAAAATATTTTTATATAATTCGCTGTTGATTCTGTTTTTGTATCCTGTTTTTTCAAGCATTATATTCATAGTATCAACGCTGATTTTAACATCATCAAAAAGTGTTCCGTTCCAATCCCATATTATATATTTATACTTCATTTTATTCTTTATTATTGTTTGCACCGAAAATATCGGCAACTTCTGTTATTGATATGTACGCCTTTGGATCTATTGAATGAACTATCTCTCTCATTTTACCGATTTGAAATCTGTTAAGAACAAAATATATAACCGTTTTATCTTCATTTGAATAATAACCTTTTGCGTCATAAAAGGTTATACCGTTTTCAAACTTTTCTGAAAGAGATTTACATATTTCCTTTTGCTTGGTAGTAATAATTAACGCTGATTTTGAACGGTCAAAGCCTTCAATAATATAGTCAACGGTTTTAAGTGCCACAATGTAAGCCACTATTGAATAAAGCGGCAAAATCCAGCTTTGAAAAACAATGCCGCATATTATATAGAGTATTACATTATATATCATTACAAATGTTCCTACCGTCAGCGACAGTTTTTTTGCAAATACAACCGCCAAAACTTCTATGCCGTCCATTGCACCGCCAAAACGAATTGCAAGCCCACTGCCTATTCCCGAAATAAGTCCGCCGAAAATTGCACAAAGAAACAAATCATCTTTAGCAAGCGGTGAAAAGCTTGCAACATCAATCGGCAAAACATCGGTTATGAGCCAAGCTGATAAAGAGTATACAGCTACCACGAAAACAGAATAAATCGTAAATTCAATTCCCTGCCTTTTTGCGCCGAAAATAAAAATAGGAATATTAAGCACAATAAGAAAAACCGAAAGCGAAAGCCAATGCGGTGTAATTTGAGATAAAAACATTGATGTACCCGATATTCCGCTGTCATAAAGCCTTACAGGCTGAAGAAATACCGTTACCCCCACCGCGTTAATTATTCCGGCAAAAAAGAGAATTATAAAATTTTTGATTTTCAGTTTTTTCGCAAATTTCATATACCCTCCGAATACTATCTGTTTTATGAAAACAAGGGACTGTCGCTATTAGGCAGTCCCTCATATTTAATGATTATAATCAGTTACCTGAATTATTATTTGTTGTGGTGCTTTCGCCCTTTGATTCCATAAGCTTACACTCAACATTTTTAATTTTGATTTCGTTATTTTCAATTCTGGCAATAGTAAGCTTAACAGTATCACCCGGCTTTGAATCTGCCAAAACAGAAGTCAGCACATCAGTTGAAGTCATAGTTTTACCGTTAACTGCAACAATCATATCGTACTGCTTAACATCTTTGCTTGCAAGATCTGATGAACCGTCAATTGAGTTAATAACCATTGTACCCTCTGCATCCTTGTAACCTTTTTCTTCAAGTGCAGAAAGAATTGCTGAATAGTTGCTGTATTTCGTAAGCTGAACATATGTGATACCAAGCTTTGCTCTGCCCTCAACATAGCCTGATTTAATAAGGCTGTTAGCAGTTGAAATAGCTGTATCCGACGGAACAGCAAAGCCCATTCCTTCATATTCGGTGGCAGCGATTTTTGATGAATTTACACCGATAACCTGGCCCTGCATATTAAATAAAGCACCGCCGCTGTTACCCGGATTTATAGCTGCATCAACCTGAATACATTTGTTATCATAGCCGATATTTGATGAAATAGGCCTATCAAGTGCCGAAATATAACCACTTGTAAGTGAATTCATAAATTCAAGGCCGCCCGGGCAACCGATTGCAACAACCTGCTCGCCTACTGCAAGATTATCACTGTTTGCAAATTCGGCAACCTGAAGTCCCGTTGCGTTGATAGAAAGAACACCAATATCAGTCTGGCTGTCATATGCAACCATTGTGGCATCATATTCTTTTTTGTTATTAAGAGTTACAGTGAATTTTGTGCCGCCACTGATAACATGTGCGCATGTAAGAATGTATGTTTTTCCGTTACTTTCAGACATTATTACACCTGAACCCTCGCCTGATTTTTGAGGGTCTGAACTGCCGGAACTATTGCTGTTATCACCATAATTATAGAAGTAGTTATATGCTTCCTGCTGCTGACTGTAAACAGTGATACCGACGCAAGAATCCATAACCTTTTGTGCAACGCCTGCTACTGTGAGGTTACCGCTGCTGTCTTTAGTTTCAACACTGTTACTGTCATTAGTTTTAACATCACTTGATGAATCCTGAGATTGAGAAGTCGAATTGTTATTTACGGAATTTTTATTACTGTCTATTACACCGGTAGCACCTAAAACAATACCGACAACTGCTACAAAAGCACAAATAACAAGAATAATTGCAACTATTTTACCGGCCTTATTTTTCTTTGGCGGCTTTGGTGAATTTCCGTTTTGTGAATTATTGTCATTTTGCGGTGACTTGTAATAATTAGAGCCTGCCTGTTGATTATTATTAGCGTATGAATAATGATAAGTTGTATTACTATCCTGCGCTTGCTCATTTTGTGGTGGGTTATAATATGTTCCACCTGCATTTTGATTTGGCTGATAATAATCAGGTCTTGCTTGACCGTCTTTCTTTTCGCTATCAAAATCGCTCATTATTGTTTATCTCCTTTTTTGTAGATGGGGCTGTATTGCTTCGGCAATTTAAACACAAATTCGGCTGTATTTTCGCTTTCACTCTGCGCCCATATAGTACCGCTGTGCATTTCAACCATCATCTTTACTATATAAAGACCCAATCCTGCACCTTTAGCATCAAGGCCTCGTGATTTATCAACTTTATAAAATCTTTGGAAAACCTTTGAAAGCTCTTCCTTTTGAATTCCTATACCGCTATTTTTGATGTGCACTTCAACGAACCTGTCATCTTCATTCATAGTGACATTGATAAAGCCACCCTCGTTAGTGAATTTAACAGCGTTGTCAAAAATATTATAGATAACTTGATAAATCATATCCCTATCTGCTGTGATATAGGTAGGATTTAAATTTTCAAGACCTTCAATTTCAATATGCTTTTCCTCGATTTTTTGTTCAAAGGTTAAAAGTATATGAATAATTTGGTCTGAAATATCATAATTTTGCGGTTTCATTTCAAAACTGCCCGATTCAATTTTACTCATATTAAGCATAGTAACTACAAGTCGGGTAAGTCGTTTAATTTCACCGCTTACTATTTCAAGATAATAATCTGCTTTTTCTTTTGGAATTGTACCGTCAAGAATACCGTCTATAAATCCGCCGATAGAAGTCATAGGCGTTCTGAGTTCGTGCGATACATTAGATACAAAACTGCGCCTTGATGATTCAAGCACATCAAGTGAATCCGCCATATCGTTAAACGCTTTGCCGAGTTCCGCAAGTTCATCACAGCCCTTAACCTTAACTCTGTATGAAAAATCGCCGATTGCAAATTGCTTTGCGGCATTACTCATATCACGAAGAGGTTTTACAAAACTGCGTGTAAGATGCCAAATGCAAACGGATGATAAAAGCAAACACAAAATTGCACAGCAAAGGAAAATTTTAAATACAGCGTGAACAAGCTCGGCAGTGGTTGCCCTGCTTGTAGCAAATACAGAACCTATAATTTGATTTGAACTGTAAATAGGACAGCCGACAATATATGAGCGTTGGCCGCCTATTACCCCATTGCCTACATAGCTGCTTTCATAAACCTGGCGCAAAATAGTATCGCTTATATTATAATCGGTGTGATACGAGCAGTTACCGAATTTACCGAAAAACGGAAGCGAATCTGCCCTTTCTTTGCAAAGAATTATATTTCCCTCTGTATCACAAACAAAAATATCAGCGTCAACAGAGTTTGAAATAATCTTAAGTGCGCGGCATATCATTTCTTTTTCATCAGAATAGTTGTCATTCATATCTGCTACAAGAAGATTTGAACTTACACTGTTTGCAATTGACTCAACATTTTCCATAAGCAAATCGGTAGTTTGCCTTTGCGTATACGCACCGACCAATACAGTAAGCGTTGTACCCAAAAGGGTAAGCACGACAAGCATTATGGTTGAAAACAATAAAAAGTATTTAGCAAAAATATTATCCTTCAAAGTTTTTTTTGGAGGTAAGTCTATTTTTGTCATTGTTTAATCCCTTAATTACTCTTTGGTTTCGAACTTGTATCCTACGCCCCAAACGGTTTTAAGTGACCATTTGTCAGATACACCCTCAAGCTTTTCACGAAGTCTTTTAACATGAACATCAACAGTTCTTGAATCACCGTAATAATCAAATCCCCATACTTCATCTAAAAGCTGGTCACGGGTATAAACTCTGTTAGGGTTTGAAGCAAAATGATATATAAGTTCAAGCTCTTTAGGCGGAGTATCAACTACAACACCTTTAACTTTAAGCTCATAATTAACTATATTGATTTCAAGGTTATCATATGTAACAACCTTTTTAGAATTTTCGTCAGCTTCATTATTCCCGCTTGTTCTTCTTAAAACAGCCTTAACTCTCGCCATAACTTCTTTAGCATCAAAAGGCTTTGTAACATAGTCATCCGCACCAAGTTCAAGGCCGAGTACTTTATCAAAAGTTTCGCCCTTTGCCGTAAGCATAATAATAGGTGCATTAGAAACTTTTCTGATTTCACGGCAAACCTGCCAGCCATCCATTTTAGGAAGCATAATATCAAGAAGTACAAGTTCAGGTGATTTAGCCTGGAACATTTCTACTGCCTGCTGCCCATCATTAGCAACGAAAACAGAATAGCCTTCATTTTCCAAGTAAAGTTTTAAAAGTTCGCAAATGTTGCGGTCATCATCAACAACCAAAATTTTTGTTCCCATAGCGTTTCTCCTTTTCTGTTATAATGCCATTTTATCACTGCATAGTGATGATTTTTTGTTGTTTTGGTTAACATTTTATAAAATTTATAAATAATTTTTGAATTAAATTTTGTGGTTATATTAAGTTTACCATTCTTTTCCTCTTTTTATACATCCTTCAACATGGTCAATAAACTGCTTTGCACCCCTCGGTGAGCGTCCGCCCCTTCTTGTAGCCCACTGGTCAGCTTTGAAAAGAAGCTTATCCATATCAACACCGTGATTTTCAAAGTGCCTGTCATTCGCAAGTTTTTCAACAATATCAAGGTATTCTTTTTTATCAGGATTTAAGAATGTAATTGTAAGCCCGAATCTGTCAGAAAGTGAAAGTTGCTCTTGCATTGTGTCACCCTTATTAACATCATTTTCCCTGTCGGAAAAATTCTCTTTAATTAAATGGCGTCTGTTTGAAGTAGCGTAAATAATAGTATTTGGCTGTTTACCGGAAAGCGAACCCTCAAGTGCCGCCTTAAGTTCACTAAACGAAGTATCATTAGAATCAAAGCTTAAATCATCAATATAGATAATAAACTTCATTGGCGAATCGGCAATCTGCTCTCTTATAAGTGAAAGGTCAGCAACTGCACTTTTAGGAATTTCAATCATACGAAGTCCCTTTTGCCAATATTCATTAAGAATAGCGTGAACGGTTGAGCTTTTGCCTGTTCCCCTATCACCGTAAAGCAAAACATTATTTGCCGGGTGCCCTGCAATAAAGCTTTCGGTATTATCAATAACCTTATTTCTTTGAAGCTCATAATTTTTCAAATCAGTCAAACGAATAGTATCAATTGAATTGACAGGTGTAATTTCCTCTTCTCTCCAAGTAAACGCAATATTTTTAGCGTAAATACCGTATCCGTTTTCTCTATGATATTTTACAAGCTCATCTATTTGCTTATCCCAATTTTTATCAAGCGGTGCAAGTGCTTTGCCAACTTCCCAGCCCGGCAAAGTTAAAAGAATTTCTTTTATTTCTTCATCGTCAACACCGGCGATAATATCCTGTGCTGTAAGCGATGCAATTTCTTCAAGTTTTGCAAGATCGCTTTTAACAGCATTCATAACTGCAATTGAAAGTTCGCCCACTTTACCGGCACAAGCCGCTTTTGTAAAAATGTTATCATTGGTTAAAATCAATCTTGAAATATGCTTTTTCAAAGATTCGCTTTTGGCAAGTTCTTTAAAAAAGTAACTTTGAAGAGCTACTGTATCCTCCTCGTCATCACAAAGCAAATCATAAAGAGCCGAAAAAACATCATCATCTTCAAAATCATAAATGCAAAGTGATTCAATATAATATTTAAGTCTGGTTACCTTATTCATTACAACACCTCCAAGACTTACAAGTTTAGGTATTAAATATTATTATACCTATAATATATAGCATTTGTTCACAATTTACAAGTGATTAGAATAAAATCGTTATTATGAACAAATATTGAGTTTAAAAACACATTTTCGTTGTAAGATGTCTGACAACATATTGACTTTGACATATGACTTGTGTTATCATACAACATAAGAGGTGTTTATATGAGCAATACATCAAGACTTGCGGACAGCACCGCAAGTGAAATATTAAAAATGATAGAAGAACAGGAGCGTTTCAAAATCGGTGATAAATTGCCTAACGAAAACGATTTTGCTTCTGAACTCGGTGTCAGCCGTTCCACATTTAGAGAAGCGGTTAAAATACTTACAACATACGGTATTCTTGAAATAAAAAGGGGCAAAGGCACATTCGTCACATCAAATACAATTATAGATTCAAACGACTTAAGCGATATTACATCCGGACTTGACGATTTGTTTGAAATGAGGCTTATGTTTGAGCCTGATTGCGCCTATTATGCCGCTTTAAGAGCCACAGACGAGGAAATCAAAATCATCTGTGAATGTGGCGAAGCTGTCGAAAAAAAGATACTTTCAGGTGAAGACAGAACAGTTGAAGAACAGAAATTTCACGAAAGTATTGCAAATGCAACACACAACGCATTCGTAAAGCAATTTATACCTATAATTTTCAACGCGATAAAAAAAGGTGTGGTCGTTTTGATGAAAGACAGCGATGTAAGTAAAGACAATATGAGCGATGACAGATTGATTATGGATTTTATTAAAAAAAGAAATCCTGACGGGGCAAGAACAGCAATGCGCCTGCATATTATACATGCAATGGAAGGCTTACAAAAAAATTAAAATTAACTATTGACATTAGACAACAGACAAGTTATAATGACAATTGTAAAAGATATTTAGCGAGTGGTCGGACAACCGAGCAACGCAAATATTCAATTAAATATTATTAAATATTATATTTTTGGAGGAAACAAAAATGGCAGAAGCTAGACTTTTTTACGAATCAGATTGTAATCTTGATGTACTTTCAGGTAAGACAGTTGCTATCGTTGGCTTTGGTTCACAGGGCCACGCACATGCACTTAACCTTCATGAAAGCGGTGTTAATGTAATCGTTGGCCTCTACAAAGGTTCAAAGTCATGGAAAAAGGTTGAAGACCTTGGATTAAAAGTAATGGAAACAGCAGATGCAGTTAAGGCTGCTGATGTAGTTATGATTCTTGCTCCGGATGAGAAGCAGGCAGCAATTTATAAGAAAGATATCGAACCAAACCTTAGAGAAGGTATGGCACTTGCATTTGCTCACGGTTTCAACATTCACTTCAAGCAAATCGTACCACCTGCAAATGTAGATGTATTTATGATTGCTCCTAAGGCTCCTGGCCACACAGTTCGTTCTGAATACAAAGAAGGTAAGGGTACACCTTGTCTTGTAGCTGTATATCAGGATGCAACAGGTCACGCTTGGGATATTGCTCTTGCATACGGCGCAGGTATCGGTGGTGCTCGTGCAGCTATCCTTGAAACTACATTCAAATGTGAAACTGAAACTGACCTCTTCGGTGAGCAGGCAGTTCTTTGCGGCGGCGTTACAGCTCTTATGAAAGCAGGTTTTGAAACACTTGTAGAAGCAGGCTATGACCCAAGAAACGCTTACTTTGAATGTATCCACGAAATGAAGCTTATCGTTGACCTTATCTATGCAGGCGGCTTCAAAGAAATGAGATATTCAATTTCTAACACAGCTGAATTCGGTGATTACGAAACAGGTAAGAGACTTATTACTGACGAAACAAAGAAAGAAATGAAGAAAGTTCTCGAAGAAATTCAGGACGGTACATTTGCTTCAAAGTTCATCACAGAAGCTAACAACGGTTGGGCTCACTTCAAAGCAAAGAGAGAATTGGAAGCTAACCATCAGCTTGAGCAAGTTGGCGAAAAGATTCGTTCAATGTACAGCTGGTATGGTGAAAACAAGTACGCTGAAAAGTAATTTGCATACAATATATCTAAAAAGGACTGCTCACGCAGTCCTTTTTATTTTATCTTTACATATGAAGTTTTATTTGATAAAATAAAATCGGAGGTAGTTATATGAAACAACTAATTAAAATTTCGGCTTCCCTGCTACTGATTATGATAATTTTTACAGCCTGCACATCAAGTGAAAAAGATGTATACAAAAGTGTTATAGGATTATTCAATATTGAATGTGTAAATTCAGACTTTGAAAAAACCGAAAGTTCTTCATCCGGTGTAAATGACCGAATAGCATATCAAATAAAAGTAAGTGATAAAGAGCGCGAAAAACTTTTAAAATTTTACAAAGAATGTGAAAACAGCGAATACTGCAAAATACCTAAAGGGCAAAACAATTTTGACATTTTATGCAGTAACTTAAATGAAGATTTCGGCAGTTATACGGCTGTATCACGCGGTTATTTTGCGCTATGTAATGCCGACGGTGATTTGACACCTGATCTTGATTCAAAATCAATTTCACAATTCGATTTTGATTTTTATTCGGCTATGATATTTGATGTAGATACAAACACACTTTATCTTTATAAATATTCTGCTTCTTAATATATTTACAACTATGAAAAAAGGACTTGAAGAATTTAATCTTCAAGTCCTTAATTATATTATTTAGGTATTATCAGTCAACAAGCTCGATGATGCACATTTCTGCTGCGTCACCACGACGAGGGCCTGTTTTGATAATACGGCAATAACCGCCGTTTCTTTCTGCATACTTAGGAGCAATTTCATCAAAAAGCTTCTTAACTACATCTTCCTTAGTTACATAAGAAAGAACCTGTCTTCTTGAATGAAGTGTGTCGTTCTTACCGAGAGTAATCATCTTCTCAGTCATTGCACGAACTTCTTTTGCTCTTGTAACGGTAGTTTCAATCTTGCCGTTTTCTAAAAGAAAAGTAACCATACCTCTGAGCATAGACTTTCTATGGTCAGTAGGACGTCCTAACTTTCTGCTACCTGGCATTGAAATTCCCTCCTTTAGTCCTCATCCTTAGCAAGTCCGAAACCTAATGAGCCGAGCTTTGCTACGACTTCATCAAGTGACTTACGGCCAAGGTTTCTAACTTTCATCATATCTTCTTCAGATTTTCCGATTAAATCTTCTACTGTATTTATGCCTGCTCTCTTCAAACAGTTGAATGAACGAACTGAAAGGTCAAGTTCTTCAATAGTCATTTCAAGAACTTTTTCTTTATTGTCGTCATCCTTTTCAACCATAATGTCTTGATTGCCAATCTCTTCAGAAAGGTCAACAAAGAGCATAAGATGGTCATTGAGAATTTTTGCAGCAAGTGAAGCTGCTTCATCAGCCGGAATAGTACCGTCTGTCTCAATGTCGAGAATGAGTTTATCAAGGTCAGTTTGCTGACCTACACGGGTGTTTTCTACTGTGTAGTTAACCTTTAAAACAGGAGTATAGATTGAGTCAATAGCGATAGTGCCGATTGGTAAATCCATAATCTGCTTGTTGCGGTCACAAGGAACATATCCTCTGCCGTGATTAGCAGTAAGTTCCATATTTACACTTGCACCTTCATCAAGATAAGCAATATGAAGGTCAGGATTAAGAATTTCAACATCTGCGTCGTGCTGAATATCAGCAGCAGTGATTTCACCCTCGCCTGAAGCCTCAATATAAAGAGTCTTTGGCATCTCATCATGTATCTTTAAGATAACATTTTTGAGGTTAAGAACGATCTCAGTTACATCTTCCTTAACATGCGGAATTGTTGAAAATTCGTGTAAAACACCATCAATCTTAACAGAAGTGATAGCATAACCAGGAAGTGATGAGAGAAGAACTCTTCTCATTCCGTTACCAAGAGTTGTACCAAAACCTCTTTCAAGAGGTTCAACAACAAATCTTCCTGTGCTACGGCTTCCGACAGTAGATACATCTACAATCTCGATTTTAGGCTTATCAATTTCGATCATTTAAAAGCCTCCTAATAAAATGTTGTATTTTGTTTTCGCTAAATAACAGCCAAACACTATTATTTAGAGTAGAACTCAACGATTAAATGCTCTTCAACAGGATAATCAATGTCATCACGCTGAGGTAATGCAACAACCTTTGCTGTGAGTTCAGCTGCGTTTACTTCAAGCCACTTAGGAGCTGTGCCGTAAGCACCCTCTTCTTTAACAAGCTTGAATCTGCCATTGTCCTTGCTCTTGTCAACGACTGCGATAACATCTCCTGCCTTAACGAGATAAGATGGAATGTTTACTTTCTTGCCGTTTACGGTGAAATGACCGTGAGAAACTGCCTGTCTTGCTTCACGACGAGTCTTACAAAAGCCTGTTCTGAAAGCAACATTATCAAGGCGGGTTTCAATCATTGTAAGAAGAACTGCACCTGTCTGTCCCTGAGCTTTAGCAGCCTTCTCATAATAGGTGTGGAACTGCTTTTCAAGAATGCCGTAGATAAACTTAACTTTCTGCTTTTCGTTAAGCTGCATAGCATATTCGCTCTTCTTACGGCGATTCTTACTATAAGAATTTCTAAATGTATCCTTATTTGTATAACCCATAACAGCCGGTGAAATACCGAGTGCTTTGCAACGCTTTGCAATAGGTTCTGAATTCTTTGCCATATTTTACTACACCTCCAATAAACTATACACGACGTCTTTTTGGTGGACGACAGCCGTTATGTGGGATAGGAGTAACATCTTTGATAAGACTTACTTCTAAGCCGGCTGTTTGAAGAGCTCTGATAGCAGATTCTCTACCTGAGCCAGGTCCCTTAACGTATACTTCAACATATTTCATACCATGTTCCATAGCAGCCTTTGCAGCGGTTTCAGCAGCAGTTGCAGCAGCAAATGGAGTTGATTTTCTTGAACCACGGAAACCCATTTCTCCGGCAGAAGCCCAAGAAACAGCATTACCGTTCATATCGGTAATAGTTACGATTGTGTTGTTGAAGGTTGATTGGATATGGGCAGCACCACGCTCGATGTTCTTCTTCTCACGGCGTTTGCGTGAGCCTGTGGTCTTCTTAGTAGCCATACTTATTTGTTCCTCCTACTATTTCTTCTTGTTTGCTATGGTCTTTTTAGGACCTTTGCGTGTACGAGCATTGTTCTTTGAAGTCTGACCTCTTACAGGAAGACCCTTTCTATGTCTTACGCCACGATAGCAACCGATTTCTATAAGTCTTTTAATGTCAAATGCTGTGTTTCTACGAAGGTCACCTTCAACAGTGAGGTTGTGGGTGATGTAGTCACTGAGCTTTTTAACATCGTCTTCTGTTAAGTCTCTGCAACGGGTGTCAGGATTGATGCCTGTTGCTTTGATGATTTCGTTAGAGGTTGTGCGACCGATACCGTAGATATAGGTAAGGCCGATTTCAACTCTCTTGTCATTAGGTAAGTCAACACCTGAAATACGTGCCATTTTACAGTTTACCTCCGATTATTTATTCAGGATTAGCCCTGACGCTGTTTGTGCTTTGGATTTTCACAGATAACCATTACTTTTCCATTGCGCTTAATTACTTTGCACTTTTCGCAAATTTTCTTTACAGAAGGTCTTACTTTCATTCTGAATATCCTCCTAATTATTACTTTGAGCGCCATATAATACGACCTTTTGTAAGATCGTATGGGGACATCTCAATCGTTACCTTGTCACCGGGAAGTATACGAATATTATTCATTCTGAGCTTCCCACTGATGTGGGCTATAATGATGTGGTCATTTTGTAATGTTACTTTAAAAGTTGTATTAGGTAACACTTCAACCACGGTACCCTCAACTTCTATCATATCTGACTTTGACATCTTATACCTCGCTAAAATTTTATTATTTACGATTGATGTTTTTCTATTTAACTGGAATCACATTACGGCGTAATCGCCAGCAATTGATTAAAGCCTCAGACTTTAGTTAAAATAACAGGACCGTTTGGCGTAATCGCAATTGTATGCTCAAAATGAGCTGCAAGCTTGCCGTCAGCGGTTTTGACGGTCCAACCGTCTGAAAGCTGTTTAACCTTGTAGGTTCCCAGATTTATCATTGGTTCAATTGCCAATGTCATTCCGGGTAACAGTCTGATACCACGGCCTGCGTGACCGAAGTTTGGTACGCTTGGTTCTTCATGAAGTTTTGTTCCGACACCGTGACCTACAAAGTCACGAACAACGCCGAATCCACGCTCTTCGCAGTATTCCTGCACTGCATGGCCAATGTCACCGATTCTGTTGCCTGGAATTGCTTGTTCAATACCTTTATAAAGGCTTTCACGAGTAACATCCATCAGCCGCTTTGCCTCGTCAGAGCATGTGCCGCAGGCAAATGTAGCAGCATTATCACCATTGTAACCGTTTTTAGCAGCTCCCAAATCTATGCTGACAATGTCACCCTCTTTGAGAATTCTGTCAGCCTTTGGGATTCCGTGAATAACTTCATCATTTATAGATATACATGCGGTAGCAGGAAATCCACCGTAGTTTAAAAAGTTTGGAGTTGCACCGTGTTTTTTAATAAACTTATATGCAATCTCATCAATTTCCTTGGTAGAAACGCCGGGCTTAACTGCCTCGCCTGCTACCAATAATGCTTCAGCCGAAATCTGACAAGCTTCTTTCATAAGCTCAAGTTCGCGGCTACTTTTTAGCACTATCATGTTAATCCTCCAACGCAGCGTAAACGAGTGCTGTTGTTTGTGCAACTTCCTCCTGGCCTTCTACGACAACAAGTTTACCAAGCTTATCATAGAAATCTTTAAGTGGTTCTGTCATTTGGTGATATTCTGCCAAACGAGCAAGAACTGTTTCAGGAGCATCGTCCTTACGCTGTACAAGTTCACCGCCACATGCATCGCAAATGCCTTCCTTTGCAGGCTTCTTATATTCAATATGATAAGAATTAGCGCATTTTGAGCAAACGCGACGGCCACTCATTCTTTTTGTTATTTTTTCATCCGGTACCTCAATGTCAAGCACCTTATCAATATCAATACCTGAATCTAAAAGTGCCTGAGCCTGAGGGATGGTTCTTGGAAAACCATCAAGAATGAAACCATTTTCGCAATCTTTTTCTTTGAGTCTGTCCTTGATAATACCGATAACAACTTCATCGGGAACAAGCTGACCTGCGTCCATAAACGATTTAGCTTTTATTCCCATCTCTGTACCGTCTTTAACAGCAGCACGGAGAATATTACCTGTTGAAATTGCCGGAATACCGTATTTTTCAACAATCTTTTCTGCCTGAGTACCTTTACCTGCACCCGGAGCACCGAGAAGAATAAGTTTCATAATATATACTCCTATAATTTATTAGTCAAGGAAGCCTTTATAATGACGCATCATCATCTGTGACTCTAACTGACGAACTGTTTCAAGTGCTACACCGCACATAATGATAAGTGATGTACCGCCAAGTGAGATTGTCATACCACCATCGTTTCCGCCTTCTGTGAGTGGTTTAATTGCTGCATCACAAATAAGTGAATAAACGATTGGGAAGAGTGCGATAACCGAAAGCATCAAAGCACCGATAAGTGTAAGCCTTGAAAGAACTCTGAGAATGTAATCAGAAGTTGGCTTACCAGGCCTGATACCCGGAATTGCGCCATTGTTTTTACGCAAGTTGTTTGCCATTTCTATTGGATTGTACTGAATTGTACTATAAAAATAAGCAAAGAAGATGATAAGAAGGAAGTACATACCTGCGTACCACCATGAGTCACCCTGGAAAGCTTTGAAGAACTTTTCCCAGAAAGTGCCTTCATACTTATCAGCTGAAAGGAACATTTGAACTGTTCCAGGAAGAGAGAGAATTGAAGAAGCAAAGATTACCGGAAGCACACCGCTCATATTTACCTTAATAGGCATATGAGTTGACTGGCCGCCCATCATCTTTCTTCCGACTACACGCTTTGCGTAAGAAATTGGAAGTCTTCTCTCTGAGTTATCCATAAATACGATGTATGCAATCATAAGTAAGAAGCATACGATTACTACAGGAACAAGTATTTTATAAACAAGTCTGCCGGTATCAAGATACTGGAAGAGCTGCTTGATAAGTGTTGGGAAACGAGATACGATACCTGCAAAAAGGATAATTGAAATACCGTTGCCGATACCACTGATTGTAATCTGCTCACCAAGCCACATAATAACTGCTGTACCTGCAGTTAAAACAATTATGATAACAAGTGCCTGGAAAACTGCGTTGAAACCGGTGAACTGTGCACCGTTAACATCAGTCATAAGGTAATTGTTACTACGAAGATAGAAGTAATAAGCAACAGACTGAAGAATACCGAGTGCTACTGTTACAAAACGAGTAATAGAAGCAAGCTTCTTTCTTCCTTCTTCGCCTTCCTTCTGTAATCTCTCGAGTGCAGGAATTGCAACTGCGAGAAGTTGAATGATAATTGAAGAGTTGATATACGGTGTGATCGACATAGCAAAAATTGTACCGTATGTGAATGCACTACCTGTCATCAAACTTAAATAAGTGAGAATTGTGTTACCCTTACCAACATTGATTTCATCTACAATGTTAAGAAACGGTACCGGAATGACTGAACCTATTCTAAAAACGAGGATGATAAATGCTGTAAACAAAAGCTTTTTGCGAATGTCAGGCACCTTCCACGCATTGATCATGGTTTTAATCATTAGAGCACCTCCACCTTGCCACCTGCAGCTTCAATCTTTGCCTTAGCTGATTCACTGATTGCAGCAACTTTTACAGTGATTGCCTTAGTGATTTCGCCTTTACCGAGAACCTTAACACCGTCAAGTGTCTTCTTAATAACACCTGCGTCTTTAAGGCTCTGAGCATCAACTGTTGCACCGTCTTCAAATCTGTCATTAAGTGTTGAAAGATTTACGACAGCATATTCAGTAGCGAAGATGTTGTTAAATCCTCTCTTAGGAACTCTTCTTTGAAGTGGCATCTGACCACCTTCAAAACCAGGGCGTCTGCTGTAACCTGAACGGGATTTTTGACCTTTTTGGCCTTTGCCTGAAGTCTTACCCTGTCCTGAAGCAGTACCTCTGCCTATTCTCTTTACGCTCTTTTTAGAGCCTTCTGCAGGAGAAAGTTCATGTAATTTCATATTATCTGCACCTCCCCTTATTCTTCTACGATAGTTACAAGGTGAGCAATCTTTGTAAGCTTACCCTGTGTCTGTGCATTATCAGGCTGAACTGTTACATTGCCGATTTTGCGAAGACCGAGAGAGTGGGCTGTGGCAATCTGGTCTTTCTTACTGCCGATTAAGCTCTTTGTAAGCTTGATTTTAATGTCTGCCATTATTCCACCCTCCTTAACCTAAAATTTCTTTGGTTGACTTGCCGCGAATTGCAGCAACTTCATCAGCTGTGCGAAGCTGACTTAAACCGTTAATAGTAGCTCTTACTACATTGCAAGGGTTGTTTGAACGGATAGCCTTTGTTCTGATATCTTTGATACCTACTGTTTCAACAACAGCACGAACAGGACCGCCGGCGATAACACCGGTACCTTTTGGAGCCGGCATGAGGAGAACCTCACCTGCACCGAACTTACCCTTTATCTCGTGAGGAATTGTTGTTCCCTTAAGAGCAACCTTAATTACATTTTTCTTTGCATCCTCGATACCCTTACGGATTGCATCAGGAACTTCGCCTGACTTACCGATACCGAAGCCTACAAGACCGTTACCATCACCAACAACTACAAGTGCTGCGAATTTGAAAATTCTACCGCCCTTTACAGTCTTAGATACACGGTTAATAGTAACTACTCTTTCTTCAAGTTCCATTGAAGATACGTCAATCTTTGCCATAAAAATTTACCTCCTTCGTTAGAACTTAAGTCCGCCTTCACGAGCACCGTCTGCTACTGCAGCAACGCGTCCGTGATATACGTAACCGCCGCGGTCAAATACACATTCTTCAATGCCCTTTGCCTTGGCTCTTTCTGCTAATGTCTTACCAACAGCCTTAGCTGCTTCTACATTACCGCCGTACTGAGCGAATTCCTTTTCAACAGTTGATGCTGATGCAATTGTTACACCTGCAACATCGTCGATTAACTGAACGTAAATATTGCTGAGAGAGCGATATACGTTAAGTCTTGGACATTCAGCAGTACCGCTGATTTTGCCACGAACTCTTGTGTGGCGTTTTTGTCTTGCCTTATTGGCGTCTTGTCTTGAAACCATTGTATTTCACTCCTTCCCTTATTTCTTACCAGCTTTTCCTTCTTTACGACGGATATGCTCTTCGGCATATTTGATACCCTTACCCTTATAAGGTTCAGGTGGTCTCTTTTCACGAACCTGAGCTGCGAACTGACCAACCATCTGCTTATCTGCACCGCTGATTACGATAGCGTTTGCTGAAGGACATTCAACTTTAATACCTTCCGGAGCTTCCATTGTAACCTGATGTGAGAAACCAAGGTTCATAACAAGGTTATTGCCCTGCATTTGAACACGGTAACCAACACCGTTAACTTCAAGGTTCTTCTTGAATCCCTCTGTAACACCTACTATCATATTGTGAATAAGTGTACGGGTTAAACCGTGAAGTGATCTGTTTTCTTTAGCATCGTTAGGTCTGCTAACGATGATTTCACTGCCCTCAATGCTGACTGTCATGTTTGGATGTGCATCCATTGAAAGAGTACCGTTTGGACCCTTTACGGTAACAGTTGTACCGTTGACATTTACATCAACACCGGCAGGAATTGTAATAGGTTTTAAACCGATACGTGACATCCTGACTGTACCTCCTTACCAAATGAATGCTAAAACTTCGCCGCCGACATTCTGCTTGCGAGCTTCTCTATCTGTCATAATGCCCTTTGAAGTTGAAACGATTGCAACACCGAGTCCCTTCATAACCTTTGGCATTTCTTCAACATTTGAATAAATACGAAGACCTGGCTTTGAAACTCTGCGAAGACCTGTGATAACCTGGCTCTTACCTTCGCCGTACTTAAGTGTTACACGAATAACACCCTGCTTGCCGTCTTCAATAATTTTATAATTTTTGATATAACCTTCATCAACAAGAATCTGAGCAATTGCCTTCTTCATGTTTGACGCAGGAATATCTACTGTATCGTGCTTTGCTGAATTTGCATTACGAATTCTTGTAAGCATATCAGCGATTGGATCTGTAATATGCATTGATAATTCCTCCTTATTTAATTAGCAATTCTCAGTTCTTACCAAGATGACTTCTTTACACCAGGAATCTCACCCTTGTGAGCAAGTTCTCTGAAGCAAATTCTGCATACACCGTACTTACGAAGATAAGCGTGAGGTCTACCGCAGATTTTGCATCTGTTGTACTGTCTTGTTGAATACTTAGCAGGCTTTGCAGCCTTAACTTTCATAGATGTTTTTGCCACGATAATCCCTCCTTACTCTGAGAATGGAGCACCGAGTAACTTAAGAAGTTCTCTGCCCTCTTCATCTGTGTTTGCAGTTGTTACCATGATGATGTCCATACCGCGAACAGCATCAATTTTGTCATACTCGATTTCAGGGAAAATCAACTGTTCTTTGATACCCATAGCATAGTTGCCACGGCCATCGAATGAGTTAGGGTTGATACCTCTGAAGTCACGAACTCTTGGAAGTGCCAAATTGAAGAATCTTTCAAGGAATTCATACATTCTGTCACCACGAAGAGTAACTTTTACACCGATTGGCATACCTTCACGAAGTTTGAAGTTAGCAACCGACTTCTTTGCACGGCAGATAACCGGCTTTTGACCTGTGATGATTTGAAGGTCATTTATGATAGCGTCTACTACCTTTGAATTTTCACGGGCTTCACCGCAACCAACATTGATTACAATCTTGTCAAGCTTTGGGATTTGCATAACAGATTTGTATCCGAATTTCTTCATCAACGCCGGAGCAATTTCGCTCTTATATGTTTCTTTTAAAACAGACATTGTTATGTTTCCTCCCTTACTTAAAATTCATTTCCGCATTTCTTACAAACGCGGATGCCGCCCTTTTTGTGACCTACGCGTGTAGCTTCGCCACATTTAGGACATACGAGCTGTACTTTTGATGCATAAAGAGCTGATTCAACTTCAATAAGACCGCCAGGCTCGCCCATCTTTTTAGGTTTAACATGCTTTGTAACAACATTAACCTTCTTAACGATAACTTTGCCTTCAGCCGGGCTTACTGCTACAACTTCGCCCTTAACACCTTTTGACTTACCGCTGAGTACCATTACAGTATCACCGGATTTAACAAACATTTTACTCATTTATACGCACCTCCATTAAAGAACTTCCGGAGCGAGAGAAAGGATTTTCATATAATCCTTTTCACGAAGCTCACGAGCTACTGGTCCAAAAATACGGGTGCCACGAGGGGTTTTATCCTCTCTGATAATTACGGCAGCATTTTCATCGAAACGAATATACTGACCGTCGTCACGACGTACACCTTTAGTTGTACGAACGATGACTGCCTTAACAACTTCGCCCTTTTTAACAACGCCACCAGGTGCTGCCTTCTTTACGCTGGCTACGATTACATCACCGATATTTGCATATCTTCTGCCTGAACCGCCTAAAACTCTGATGCAAAGAAGTTCTTTTGCGCCTGTGTTGTCTGCAACTTTAAGACGACTTTCCTGTTGTATCACAGCATTTTCCTCCTTCGTACTGCAAAATAACACTTTGCTACATTGCAGTTATTATTTTATTGACTAAATTATTTAAAAAAGCTGTAAATCGCAACGATTATTTAGCTTTCTCAACGATTTCAACCACACGCCATCTCTTATCCTTGCTGTATGGGCGACATTCCATAATAAGAACCTTATCACCGATACCACATTCATTGTTTTCGTCGTGTGCTTTATACTTAACTGTATCGTTTACAATCTTGTTGTAAAGTGGATGACGAACTCTGTTCTTGATTGTTACAACAACAGTTTTGTCCATCTTATCACTTGTTACGATACCTACTCTTGTCTTTCTGAGGTTTCTTTCCATTTTCAGTTACCTCCTTTAATTAAGAATTGCTGCTCTCAAGTTCGATTTGACGCTCAACTGTTTTGATGCGTGCAATATCTTTCTTGACAGCTTTAATTCTCATAGGGTTGTCGAGCTGGTTGATTGCTTGCTGGAAATGAAGGTTGAAAAGCTCTTCTTTTAATTCTGCAAGCTTCTTTGATCTCTGTTCTGCTGAAAGAGCCTTAATTTCTGATGCTTTCATTACTGCTCGCCTCCCTCTTCTTCTTTCTTTACAAACTTACATTTAACTGGAAGTTTGTTTGCGGCAAGACGCAAAGCCTCACGAGCTGTTACTTCGTCAACACCGCCAAGCTCGAACATAACTCTGCCCGGCTTAACTACTGCTACCCAGTAGTCAACATTACCTTTACCTTTACCCATACGGGTATCAGCAGGTCTTGCTGTAATTGGCTTATCAGGGAATATCTTGATCCATACTTTACCGCCACGCTTTGTGTAACGTGTCATTGCGATACGGGCAGCTTCAATCTGTGCTGCTGTGATCCATGCAGGCTCAGTTGTCTGCAAACCGAATTCACCGTAAGTTACCTTATTGCCTCGAGTAGCCATACCGGTCATACGACCTCTATGCTGCTTTCTGTGTTTTACACGCTTAGGTAAAAGCATTACTTTCTTCCCCCTTCTCTACGATTTGTTCTTCTCTTATTACGAGATTCACGGAGTACTTCGCCCTGGTAAATCCATGTCTTAACACCAATCTTACCATAAGTTGTGTTTGCTTCTGCAAAACCATAGTCGATGTCAGCACGAATTGTTTGAAGTGGAATTGTACCCTCTTTATAAGTTTCTGAACGAGCGATTTCAGCACCGCCGATTCTACCTGAAACCATAATTTTAATACCACGAGCGCCAAGTCTCATTGTATTTCTGATAGCACCCTTAACTGCTCTTCTGAAAGATACACGTCTTTCAAGCTGCTGAGCAACTGACTGTGCTACGAGTGTTGCATTGAGGTCCGGCTGCTTGATTTCAACGATGTTGATGAAAACTTCGTTAGCATCTTTGCCGAGCTTCTTTGCACAAACTGCCTTGAGCTTTTCGATTTCAGCACCCTGCTTACCAATAACCATACCTGGCTTTGCGCAGTGAATGTTGATTCTAACTCTTTTAGCATCTCTTTCAATTTCTACTTTTGGAACACCTGCACCGTGAAGAGATTCAAGAAGGTAATTACGAAGCTTGTAGTCCTCTACAAGTGTATCACCAAACTCGCCCTTCTTTGCATACCAGCGAGAGTCCCAGTTCTTAATAACGCCGATTCTTAAACCGGTTGGATTACATTTCTGTCCCATTTAACTTTCCTCCTCGCTTAGTCTTCCAATTCCTTAACGGTAATTGTGATGTGTGATGTTCTCTTATTGATTCTGTAAGCTCTGCCCTGTGCTCTTGCCTGAATTCTCTTAAGAGTAGGACCTGCTGTTGCGTTGCAGTAGCTTACTACTAATCTTGATGTGTCCATATTATTATTGTTCTCAGCATTTGCGATTGCTGACTTAAGAACCTTCAATACAGGTTCGCAAGCAGCCTTCGGTGTGTACTGAAGAATAGCCATAGCCTTATCGGTAGGCTGATTTCTGATAAGATCAAGAACAATCTGCACCTTTCGAGGGGAGATACGGACATAAGTTGCTTTAGCTGTTGCTTCCATAATAATTCTCCTTCCGATTACTTAGATGTCTTTGAGCCGGCATGGCCTCTGAATGTTCTTGTCGGTGCGAATTCACCGAGCTTGTGTCCAACCATATCCTCTGTAACATATACAGGAACATGCTTTCTTCCGTCATGAACAGCAAATGTGTGTCCTACGAATTCAGGGAAGATTGTTGAACTTCTTGACCAAGTTTTGATAACCTGCTTGTCGCCTGAAGCATTAAGAGCTTCTACTTTCTTATAAAGGCTGTCTTCTACATAAGCACCTTTTTTTGTACTTCTACTCATTAGTTAATCTTCTCCTTTCTTCTTATTTACCGTTACGACGGCGAACGATCATCTTGCTAGATGCCTTCTTCTTATTGCGTGTCTTATAGCCAAGTGCAGGCTTGCCCCAAGGAGTGCAAGGACCCGGACGGCCGACAGGTGATTTACCTTCACCACCACCGTGAGGGTGGTCATTAGGGTTCATTACAGAACCACGAACTGTTGGTCTCCAACCCATGTTACGCTTACGACCGGCTTTACCAATCTTAACATTTGCATGGTCAGTGTTACCAACAACACCAACTGTTGCCATACAATCTCTTGGTACATTTCTAAGCTCGCCTGAAGGAAGTCTAAGAAGTGCGTATGGACCTTCGAGAGCCATAAGCTGTGCGCTGTTACCTGCTGAACGAGCAAGCTGTGCGCCGTTTCCAGGATAAAGTTCAACATTGTGAACGATTGTACCAACAGGCATATCCTTAAGTGCAAGAGCGTTACCTGCTACGATGTCTGCGTTAGGACCTGCCATAACAGTATCGCCAACTTTAAGACCTTCAGGAGCTGTGATGTAGCTCTTTACACCGTCTTCATACTGAATAAGAGCGATATGTGCGCTTCTGTTTGGATCATATTCAATAGTCTTAACAGTTGCAGGCATATCAATCTTGTTTCTCTTGAAATCGATTACACGATATTTTCTTCTGTTTCCGCCACCACGATGACGAACTGTAATTCTTCCGTAAGAGTTACGACCTGACTTCTTATTGAGAGGCTCAAGAAGAGATTTTTCAGGAGCAACCTTTGAGAGTGAAGAATAATCAGTTACTGACATATTTCTGCGTGAAGGAGTGGTAGGCTTGTAATTCTTAATTGCCATTATTTTTCTCCTTTCCGGATAACTTTGCGAAAGGATGGCACCTTTCATACCTCATCATCCGAAATACTTTATGTTATATACTAATTATATATAGGTTGTGATTACATCATATCGTTGAAGAATTCAATTTCCTTTGAATCTTCTGTAAGAGTAACGATTGCTTTCTTCCAAGATGGAGTGTAGCCTTCGTGCATACCCTGACGACGCTTCTGGCCTCTTACATTCATTGTGTTTACCTTAGCAACCTTTGTGCCAGGGAAAACAGCTTCAACAGCCTTAGCGATTTCGATTTTGTTTGCATCTTTTGCAACCTTGAAGGTATATTTCTTAGTCATAATACCCATCATTGATTCTTCAGTGATGATAGGCTTAAGAATAATATCCTGAGCTGTTCTCATTATGCATATACCTCCTCAATCTTCTTTGCTGCGTCCTTAAGAACTACGAAAGAATCGCAGTTAAGGATGTCATAAACACAAAGTGTGTTTACAGTAGCTACCTTAACACCTTCGATGTTACGAGCGCTCTTGTAAATTTGTTCATTGCTCTCTGCTGTAATAATGAGAGTCTTTTTAGCTGCCTTAAGGCCCTTGAGCATTGCAACAACATTCTTTGTCTTAATGCCGTCGAACTCAACCTTATTAACAACCATCATTTCGCCTTCTGCAACCTTTGTTGAAAGTGCAGACTTCATAGCGAGTCTCTTAACCTTCTTGTTGAGGTTAACTGTATATTTTCTTGGCTTTGGGCCAAGAGCGATACCGCCGTGTGTCCACTGTGGACTTCTTGTTGAACCCTGACGAGCTCTACCGGTACCCTTCTGTCTCCAAGGCTTTGCACCGCCACCGCTAACTTCTGAACGAGTGAGAGTTGACTGTGTGCCTTGACGCTGATTAGCAAGATAGCTAACAACTGCAAGATGCATTGCATATTCGTTTGGCTCAATGCCGAATACTGAATCTGCAAGTTCTAATTTTGAGGTTTTCTTACCTTCTTGGTTATAAACCTGAACCTGTGCCATTACTTATCTCTCCTTTCGTTAAGCTTTAACTGCGTCTGCGATTACAACAATTCCGCCCTTTGGACCAGGGATAGCACCCTTAATTGCGATAAGATTGTTTTCTGCATCAACCTTAGCAATCTTGAGGTTTTGAACTGTTACTGTTTCGTGACCGTAGTGACCTGCCATCTTCTTACCCTTGAATACTCTTGAAGGGCTTGAACAAGCGCCGAGTGAACCTGCGTGACGGTGGTTAGGACCTGTACCGTGTGTCATTCTGAGTCTTGAGAAGTTCCAACGCTTAATAGCACCGGCTGTTCCGTGACCCTTACTTGTTCCCTTAACATCAACAACTTCGCCAACTTCAAATGTGTCAGCCTTAAGGATGTTACCAACCTCAATGCCATCAATACTGTCAAGACGGAATTCTTTAAGTGTTTTCTTTGGAGCTACATCAGCTTTATCAAAGTGACCCTTCATTGGCTTGTTTACGCGTGATACCTTAACATCACCAAAACCAACCTGGATTGCTTCATAGCCGTTATTCTCCATTGTCTTAATCTGTGTTACTGTGCAAGGACCGGCTTCAACTACTGTTACAGGAACTACATTGCCTGCTTCGTCAAAGATCTGAGTCATGCCAATCTTCTTGCCGATAAGACCTTTTTTCATGTTTATTTCCTCCTTTTGGTTATTGGTTGGGTTTCCCCAACATGACCTCAGCTGCGATTAGAGCTTGATTTCAATCTCAACGCCTGCTGGGAGCTCAAGACTTGTCAAAGCTTCAACAGTTTTGTTTGAAGGTCTGAGAATGTCGATGAGTCTTTTGTGTGTTCTTTGTTCGAATTGCTCACGGCTGTCCTTATACTTGTGAACAGCTCTGAGGATTGTTACCTTTTCAATCTCTGTCGGAAGAGGGATAGGACCGCTAACCTGTGCGCCTGTTCTCTTTGCAGTGTCAACAATCTTCTCAGCAGCCTGATCAACTAAACTGTGATCATAGCCTTTAAGTCTGATTCGAATCTTCACTTTACTTGCTGCCATTTTATTTCCTCCCTGAAAAATTATGGTGCGAGTACCGATATTTCAACCACGCTTCCGTGTGTTCCAAACCTCTTTTTAAATAAAACCGAATGAAAAAACATCATTCGGGCATAAGGAACGAATACACAGAAAATCTGCGTTCGCAAGTCACAGCTTGTAGTTTCCTATCGGTTCAGATGATTACAAATCATCTTCGTTTCGCCCGGTTTAAAATCGGACATACTCCGTATGAATTACCGTCGTGGGTTATGACGCAACCTCATACATCATCGCATATCTATGGTGAATCACTGATATATTATATATTTATATAATACACCCCGTTCACACGCTCGTTTATTATATATTATAAAGCCCTGCTTGTCAACACTTTTTTTATATTTTTTTGATATTTTTTCGTTTTTCCGAATTTTGTATATTTTAACAAAAACCAACGCAAAATTTCGTCAAAACTGCACAATAAAAAAATAAGGATCGCCCGAACCGACGATCCTTAAAATTATTCTTATTTACACTTAACGGTTTTTACATTTGACCATTTACCGTAAACTTTTCTACCGTTTACATTTTTGTATGCACGCACTTTTACATAATACTTTTTGCCCTTTGTAAAGTTCTTGCCCACATATGAAGTTTTTTTACCGCCCTTTACAATCTTTTTAGCTGAAAGTTTTTTGAAATTCTTATTTCTTGAATAATAAATTTGGTAACCGTTTGCACCTGATTTTTTATTCCAAGATGCTTTGATTGTATGTCTTTTTCTTGCGGAGGAAACGGATTTAAGGTTAACTTTACCAAGCTTTTTAACAGCTTTATAATTTGTTGTGTAAGAAGCACCACACGAGCAGGTATATACATCATATCCCTGTGATGTGTATGTAGATTTTACTGTATAAGCATAGTTATAACTGTGCTGATGTGGTGAATTGATTGAGAATGAATAGAAGCATTTATCATAATATCCACGCCATAATTTTAAACAGTAAGTACCGCTTGAAAGCGAAATTGTTTCCGAAGTTGTGGCTATATTTGTTGAACTATTAAAATTAGAATAATAGGTTGAAGTAACTTCTTCACCCGTTAAAGTATAAATACGAAATGAAAGTACTTTTTCTGATTTCAAATTAACAGTAACCGCATCAGCAGTAACATTAAATTTGTAAAAATCTACATCATCGTTTTCGCCTAACATACCGTTATATGTTGTATCAAGTGAAATAGGATTAGCATTTCCTATAATGTTGTTATTAACATCTAAACTTTCAGGGAAGCTCTCATTAGCAGAAGTGAATGAAGTAGTTAGTGTATATTTACTGCTTTGATTATAATATTGAGAGCATACCCTAAAATAATATGTTCCTGCTACTAAATAAATATAATCGGTGCCATAGGCTTTTCCTAAATTAGAATTGTAAGATATACTTATTACATCTGAATTAACATAATCATCTAAATTTTTTGATGAATAAATCCTTATAAAATAACCATCATCGGAATCTTCCATTGTAAAATCAATCCTGCCTGACTGCGGCACATCAACTTTTAAAAAGTCAATTCTGTCATTAGAAGAGAAATAGCCTGTTGTTGTAGTGCCGAGAGTGTAACTCTTTGCATTTGCCGTTGTGTCATAAGATCCTGCACCTGCATACGCAGTCAAATCGAAACCCACTACTGCCGTAAGCATAATTATTGCCGACAGCAAAATACTTGTTAATTTTTTCATACTTTTACCTCTTTTTATATATTTTAGGACTGTGTCCGAATAAATAATACACCACATTAGGTGTAATGTCAATACACTTAATGTGGTGTATATTAAAATCAACCTTGTAAATATTATTACAAGGAGATTAGATATGAAATCATATAATGAAATAATCAGAGAACTCAGGGAAGATAATGACAAAACGCAAAAGGAAATTGCAGATTATCTGGGTACAACACAACAGGTTTATTCCAGATACGAAAAAGGTGAAAACGAAATGCCGATAAGGCACATCATTTCGCTTTGCAAATATTATAATGTCAGTTCAGATTATATATTAGGATTGACGAGTAAGTTATAATTCATCAACCATATCCTGCGCAAATATCGCATAGCCTTTTTCCGGTGAATCCACTATAACATGTGTAAGTGCGCCCACAAGCTTTCCGTTTTGAATAATGGGCGAGCCGCTCATTCCCTGCACAATTCCGCCTGTTTTTTCAAGCAGGCGGTCATCTGTTATTTTAACCACCATATTTTTGCCTTTTTTATTTTCACGGTATGAAATGCGACTTATCTGTGCGTTATAAAACTTTGCCTTGCCTGAATCTATTGTGCAAAGGATTTGCACCGGCCCTCTCACAATTTCATTTGGCGAAGCTACCTCATATTCATAAGTGTTTTTCAGCGTGCAGGTATATTTACCGTAAATTCCGCTTTGGCAATTCTTTTTAAGCGTGCCTATTATATCATTTGTAAATTCACAGCAAAGCGAACCTGCTTCACCCGCTTTGCTTTTGTAAATTTTGGTAACAGTTGCCCTAACTGCTTCACCGTCTAAAATCGGCATTATTTCGTTAGTATCAACATCCGTTATAGGATGTCCTAAAGCCGAAACGGTATTATTTGATTTATCATAATAAGTTATTGTGCCTACACCTGCTGTGGAATCCCTAACCCACAAGCCAACCTTGTAGCACCCCTGGCTTGATGAATAAGCCGGCTTTAGCAAAAACTCTTTGTAATTACCGTTTCTTTTAACGATAATTTTGTAATCTTTGCCGTTATTATCATTCAATATATCTGTAACAGAATCGGCAGAATATACTTTTTTACCGTTAATTTCTATAATAATATCGCCTTTTTCAAGTCCTGCTTCCTTTGCCGGATTGCACTTGCCCTTATCCGTTTCAACATCACGAATACCTACAATAATTACCCCGTCTGTATAAAGCTTAATCCCAAAACTTTCACCGCTTACACTTACTTTTTTAGGCTTTGATTGAATAATGCTTGTTTTTTTAACCGGGATAATACCCAAAAGCTTAATATCATTTTCAATGGGCGAAACCTTGCTGCTGTTTTGGTAATCAACCTGGTATAAAGAATTGTTTTCAACCGAATATACACTTTTATATTCAATTTTTTTAGTTGAATATGCTTCTATCTTATCCGGCAAAACAATATTTCCGAAAACTATAAATGAATAAATTATTATAAGGCATAACGCAAAAATTCCGTCAATAATACGAATGGCTTTTTTCATAATTTCCATAGCCTTTCCGACTACAAGTAATTTTGAATACACGCCCTATTGCAGTCGGATAAGGCGTATAATGGAAATTTAGACATCTCAAAATTATGCAAAAGCAAATTTTGAGGTCAATATAATTTGTGATAGTGTAAACGAACACTATCACCTATATTATTATTGACGGAATTTTAATAAGTATTTTTATTTAATTATCTTCTTTTAATTGTTTTTTGAAAATCAAAATGCAAAAACAAGAAAAAATCAGCCCTTGAAATCAAGAGCTGATTATCGGCAGAGCAAACCTGCCATACATTATTTTATAAGCGTTAGATTGAAACCTCGTGTGCTACATCATAGAGATTCATATCAATTGACTTCTTCATATTAAGAGCTTCAAAAATATCGTAATCGACTACATCTTCTTTTTGAGCAGCTACAACACGGTTGCCGATATTTTTCATAAGAAGCTTAACTGCATAGTTACCCATACGAGTAGCAAGAACTCTATCCTTTGCAGTAGGTGAACCGCCACGCTGAATATGACCGAGAATACAAGCACGGGATTCAACGCCTGTTTTTGCTTCAATTTTTTTTGCAAGTTCCTGAACATCAACACCTACACCCTCGGCAACAATGATGATGAAGTGCTTTTTACCTGTTCTTTGAGTTTTTTCCATACGCTCAATAATATGCTCCTGAATATCATATTCGATTTCAGGAATAAGAATTGAAGTTGCACCGCAAGCAATACCTGCATTGAGTGCAAGGTAGCCGGCTTTTCTGCCCATTACTTCAACTACTGTACATCTGTCATGCGATTCACTTGTATCACGAACACGGTCAACCATTTCCATAATAGTATTAAGGCAGGTATCATAACCGATTGTGTTATCACAGCAAGCAATATCATTATCAATAGTACCCGGAAGGCCTACGCAAGGAATACCCCTTTCACTAAGGTCTCTTGCACCACGGAATGAACCGTCACCGCCGATAACTACAACACCTTCAATACCGTGTTCCTGGCAGGTACGAATAGCTTTTCTCATACCCTCTTCAGTAGCAAATTCAACTGAACGGGCAGAATAAAGGATAGTACCACCGCGATTGATAATATCAGATACACTTCTAAGGTCCATTTCGATGAAATCACCGTTGATAAGACCGTTGTATCCACGGATTACACCGTATACTTTAATTCCGTTTTCGCAGGCTGTGCGCACAACTGCACGAATAGCCGCATTCATACCCGGTGCGTCGCCACCGCTTGTTAATACCGCAATTGTTTTCATAATTATGTCCTCCTATATATAATATAGCCTAAAACTTACTAACCATAATCTTTATTATTTTATATGTTTTGGCAAAAAAAGTCAAGTATTGTCGTTAAATTAGTGAACAAATACGACATTTTCATCGCCAAGAATCCTTTTAAGTTCTTTTAATTCTGTATTGTTAACTTCTACAAAACATTCCCTCGGCTGAAGAACATACCGTTTATCATCAGTATAATAAAAATATAGAGGAATGTTACCGTCAAAAATATCAGTAACTCTTTTCGCCAAAATAATATTTTCGTCATTTTCATTTTTAAAGCGCAAATACAGTGCAGCTTTTTTCTTTTTATGCGGTTCACTTTTTGTTTCTTTATTATTTGAAACATTATCGTTTTTATATTTTCCGTTTTCAAAATCCGCATTTGACGGTGCTGTGCCGATAGAATACGCAAGTATTTTTGCATCCTTTTCCTCTTCAAGTGAAAGGTTGCCCGACACGGTTATAACGCTTCCGGCATAAAGATAGTGCGAATATTTTTCAAGCGTTTTGGCAAAAACAATAACTTCAATCGAGCCATACAAATCCTCAATAGTAACAAATGCCATTGATGAACCTGCTCTCGTCTGCTTTGTTGTAATACGGTTTATAATACCGCAGGTACGAACAAATGATTTATCCTTATACACGCTCATACTGTCATTTGCACTTTCCAAAAGTTCGCCTATATTAGCAAAGCCGAATTTTTCGCAAAGTTCGGTATATTTATCCATAGGGTGACCTGAAAGGTAAAGACCGGTCATTTCTTTTTCCATTTTAAGCAGTTCTGCTTTAGGAAATTCATCTACATTAGGAACATCAAATTCAAGCGGCGAATCATTACCGCCGAGTTCAAAAAAGCCGACCTGCCCGTATTGAGTGCGTTGCCTGTAATTTTCAATATTTGCAGCAATTGACGGTAAAGCCTGAAGCATTTGCCGCCTGTTTAAATCGAAGCAGTCCATAGCGCCGCATCTAATCAAGCTTTCAACTGCACGACGGTTAAAATGCTTGCCCTGCAAGCGCATACAGAAATCGGGCAAATCTTTAAATTCGCCGTTTTTTCTTTCCTTTACAATATCATCAACAAATTCTTTGCCGACATTTTTAATACCCAAAAGGCCGTAATTTATAATTTTTTTATTTGCGGTAAAGCCCTGCATTGAAGTATTTATATCAGCCGGTGCAAGCCTGATACCAAGGCGCTTACATTCAGCCGTGTATCTTGCAATTTTATTTGATTGGTCAAGCACCGAAGTCATTAAAGCAGCCATAAATTCAGCCGGGCAGTAGCATTTTAAATATGCTGTTCTGTAAGCCACAAGCGCATAGCAAGCCGCATGCGATTTATTAAAAGCATATTTTGCAAATTCAGACATTTGGTCAAAAATAGTGTTTGCGACTGTCTTATCAATACCGTTTTCTTCACATCCGAATATAAATGCTGTACGCTCTTTTTCCATTACATCAAGCTTTTTTTTGCTCATTGCCCTGCGCACAATATCCGCCCTGCCATACGAATATCCTGCAAGCTCGCGGAAAATTTGCATAACCTGTTCCTGATAAACCATGCAGCCATAAGTATTTTCAAGTATAGGCTTTAACTTATCGGTTAAATACTTCACCTTTTCAGGATTATGCGAGTTTTCAACAAAAGTGTCAATTTGATTTGCAGGACCGGGGCGGTAAAGTGAAGTAGCAGCAATTAAATCTTCAAGCCTTGTCGGCTTCAAATTCATAAGCATACGCTTCATTCCGCTTGATTCAAACTGAAATACACCCTCTGTCTGCCCATTTGCAAACAGCTTGTACACTTTTTCATCATCGATAGCAATATTGTTTATATCAATACCGGCAGCTTTACTTGCATTATCTATTACAGTAAGGGTACGAAGCCCCAAAAAGTCCATTTTTAAAAGCCCAAGTTCTTCAAGAGAAGTCATAATATACTGCGTTACGGGAACACCGTCATTAGTAGCAAGCGGAACATACGAACTGACCGGGTCATGAGTAATTACTACACCTGCCGCGTGGGTGGATGTATTTCTCGGCATACCCTCCACCTTTTTTGCGGTTTCTATAAGTTCGTTTATCTGCGCATTTTCTTTCATAAGGGATGAAAGCTCTTTTGATTTATTTACAGCCTGCTCAATAGTAATATGAAAATCATTTGGCACAAGCTTGGCAACAGCGTCGACAGCAGCATAAGGCATACCCATCGCCCTGCCTACATCCCTGATTGCAGCTTTAGTGGCAAGTGTACCGAAAGTAACGATTTGTGCCACATGGTCTGCACCGTATTTCTGCGTTACATAATCAATAACTTCGCCCCTTCTGACATAGCAAAAATCTATATCAAAATCAGGCATTGATACGCGCTCCGGGTTTAAAAATCGCTCAAAAAGCAGATTATACTTCATCGGGTCAAGATCGGTTATTTCCATACAATAAGCCGCAATTGAGCCTGCACCCGAGCCTCTGCCCGGACCTACGGGAATACCCTTACTTTTTGCAAATGAAACAAAATCGGCAACGATCAGATAGTAATCCGTATATCCCATTTTTTCAACCGTTTCAAGCTCATAATCAAGTCGGTCATAATATTCTTTAGGCGGATTTTGCCCGTATCTTTTTTTCATACCCTGCATACAAAGCTTTTTGAAATATTCAAAATGGTTCATATTATCGGGTGTTTCATAATAAGGCAATTTCGTATGCCCAAATTCAAAATCAAAATTGCACATATCCGCAATAATTTGAGTATTATCAATTGCCTGTGGAGTATCGGCAAAAATTTCACGCATTTCCTGTTCGGTTTTAAGGTAAAATTCATCTGCGTGAAATTCAAGCCCGGTATCATCACCGATGGTTTTATTGGTAGCAATGCAAATAAGCACCTGCTGTATTTTTGCATCTTGCTTTTCTATATAATGAACATCGTTTGTAGCAACAAGCGGTATACCCGTTTCCCTTGAAATACGCTTTAACCCTTCGCATACTATTGCCTGTTCGCTTATTCCGTGATTTTGCAGTTCAAGATAATAATTTCCCTGCCCGAAAAGTTCGTTATACCACTTTGAAATTCTAACCGCTTTATCATAATCTTTTTGAAGAAGAGCCTGCGGCACTTCACCTGCAAGGCAGGCTGAAAGGCATACTAATCCCTCGTGATATTTTTCAAGCAGCTCGTGGTCAATCCTCGGTTTAAAATAAAAGCCCTCGGTATATGCTTTTGATACCATTTTAATAAGGTTTTTATATCCCAGCTCATTTTTGCAAAGCAGAATAAGGTGATTGTATTCCTTATCAAGCACCTTATCTTTATCAAATCTAATTCTCGGTGCAACATAAACTTCGCACCCGATAATAGGCTTAATGCCCTCGTTTTTACACGCTTTATAAAAATCAACAGCCCCGTACATATTACCGTGGTCGGTAATTGCAAGAGACTGCATTCCAAGGCTCTTTGCACGCGCCACAAGTTGCCTGATACGGCAAGCACCGTCAAGCAAAGAAAACTCTGTATGTGTGTGCAAATGAGTAAACATATTATCTTCCTTTTTATAATTCCTTAGCTATTTCTACTATTTTTTTCAACCTGTGATTAACACCGGAGCGTGAAAGCCCACTGATTTTAGACAGTTCTGCAAGCGACGCTTCCGGGTTTTCCTGCCTTAAAAGTGCCATATCTTTAAGATCCGGTTTAAGGAAATCTAAACCTTTTTTTTCCTCTATTTTTTCAATAGCCGCGCTCTGTTCCCAGCTCGCTTTAACAGTTCTTTCTATATTCGCCGCCTCACAGTTTGCCGTTCTGTTAGCCTTATTTCTAAGGTCTTTCACAATTTCAACATTCATCATATCAAACATTGATGAACTCGCACCCATAATATAAAGGCAATCTTCAATAGCTTCGCTGTCTTTAAAATATACTATATTATACCCTTTTCTGTTAGCTGTTTTAGGGGAAAAGTCTATTTCTCCCAAAAGAGTAACAAGACTTTTTGATAAATTTAAAAAAGGAACCGTAAATTCCAAATGATAATCTTTATTAGGGTCTGAAACAGTACCGCAAGATAAAAATGCACCAGCCAAAAAAGCCTTTTGGCAATTTTCGCAATCAAAATTAGAGTGATTTATTTTCAAACTGCCTTTGCTTTCATGGCCGAAAAAGCCAAGCACTTTATCGCAATTCGATTTATCGTTTATCATAACGGTATGACTTTTACCAAGCGGTGATGTTTTAACTTCGCATTTAATATTGCAATACTTTTCAACAAGTTTTGAATATCTGACTGCGATTTCTTTATTTTCGGTTTGAATTCCGACTCCGTAACTCGAAAAAGTTTTACCGAAAATGCACATTCCGTAAAGCATTGCTTTTTCGCAACAAGTACTTTCATATTCAATTTTTAATAATTCGCTTTTTACCTGCTGTGAAAATGACATTAACATTACTTTCTGTTTATATCCCTGTGACTTACTGTTACATTATCCCATTTTTTTGAAAAATATTCTTTCAACGCTTCTGCAAATGCCACACTTCTGTGGTTACCGCCCGTACAGCCAATTGCAAAAACGATTTGGCTCTTGCCCTCTCTGATATAAAGAGGATTAAGAAAATCAAGAAAATCAATAAGCTTTTTAAGTAATTCTTTTGATTCGTCAAATGAAAATACAAAATCGCTTACTTCTTTATCTAACCCTGTTTTATTACGCAACTTTTCATTCCAATATGGGTTTGGCAAGCATCTTACATCAATTACAAAATCTGCAGAATTAGGCACACCGTATTTAAAGCCGAAAGACATACAGTGAATATTCATATACTCCTTGGCATCCCCCATAAGAAGTTCTGTAAGCCTTGCACGAAGCTGGTGTGTATCAATGCTTGTTGTATCAATAATATGGTCTGCCTTAAGTCTTAACGGAGCCAAAATTTCCCTTTCATAATCAAGAGCATTTTGAATATTACCGTTAAACTTATCTGCAAAAGGATGCTTTCTGCGTGTAAGCTTATATCGCTTAAGGGCTTCGGTATCATTTATATCGAGGTATACAATTTTACAAGTGTAGCCATACTGCTCAACACTATCAATACTTGCAATGATTTTTTCAAATACATAGCCTGACCTAATATCTACAACCATTGCAACCTTTGGATAGTATTCACTGTTATTTGCAAGTAGCGATACAAAGGTAGACATAAGCTCCGGCGGCATATTATCAATACAATAATATCCTGCGTCTTCCATAAATGCCATTGCCGATGACTTACCTGCACCGCTTACTCCTGTTATAATTATAAGTTCTTTACTGCTGTCCATATTTTACCTCTTGATTTATTTTGTAACTCTGATTTCCATTTCAAGCTTTACGCCTTTTTCTTTAAACACCGTATCACTGCAATACTTGCACAAATCAAGCACATCTTGGCAGCTTGCACCGCCTTTATTTATAACAAAGCCCGCGTGCTTAACGCTGACTTGTGCACCGCCTACGCTTTTGCCTTTGAGTCCGCATTCTTCAATAAGAGCACCTGCAAAATACCCCTCAGGTCGCTTAAAAGTTGAACCTGCCGACGGATATTCAAGCGGTTGCTTATCCCTTCTTCTCCCGATAAAGTCATCCATTTTAGCCTTTATTTCGGCACGCTCGCCCTTTTTTAGTTTTAAATAAAGACCTGTAATAATGCAATCATTATCATAATACACACTGTGACGATACGAAAGTTTCAGTTCATCCTTTTCAAGTGAGCCGACATTTCCGTCATTATCAATATGCTCACATTTATAAAGCACATCTTTCATCTCGCCGCCGTACGCACCGGCATTCATAAATGCCGCACCACCTGCCGAACCGGGAATACCATAGGCAAATTCAAGCCCCGAAAGTGAATGTTCATAAGCGAAGCGGCAAAGTGAAATCAACTTTGCACCCGCTTTTGCATATATAGTTTCATCATCAATAAGCCTAATATCCGAAAACGGCTCGCCGAGTATTAAAACGCAAGCATCTATTCCGCCGTCATCCACAAGAAGATTTGAGCCGTTGCCGATAGCAATCAGCCTGACTTTCTCACTTTTTGCGCATTTTACAAATTCACCAATCTGCTCTTCATTTTGCGGATAAACAACAAGCCTTGCATTACCACCTATTTTAAAGGTGGTATGAAGGCTCATTTTTTCATTTTCAAGATACTTGCAATTAAATTTTTTACATAGTTCAATTAACTGCTTCAATATATCACCGAATTATTATTTTACTTTGCCGAGGATAGCCGCACCGATAACACCTGCGTCATTGCCAAGCTCAGCTTTAACAATCTTTGTTTGAATTTTACTGTGGATAGAATATCTTTCAGACTGAACAAAGCGGCGAAGAGGCTTCATAAGTGTTTCACCCTCGTTGCAAATACCGCCGCCGATACAAATGATTTCAGGCTGAAGTGCGTTTACGATATTGATAAGTCCGCAAGCAACATATTTGATGTAATCATCAACCACTTTAATACCTGCAATATCGCCAAGTCGCATAGCGTCAAATGCAGTTCTGCCTGATACTTTGCCCTCTTCTTTAGCAAGCTTGTGCATAAGTGAATCCGGATATTCCTCCATAGCTTTTTTGGTCTGCCTGATAAGAGCGGTTGCAGATGCATAAGCTTCCCAACAACCTTTACGACCGCAAGAGCATTGCTCCCCGTCAACAACTATTACCATATGGCCGCATTCACCGCCGGCATAGTTAACACCGTTTACGATTTTACCGTCAATAATAACACCTGAACCTACACCTGTACCAAGGGTAACAGCCACAAAATCCTTTGCGCCGTTGCCTACACCGGCATAAGCCTCACCGAGTGCCGCACAGTTAGCATCATTTTCAATATAAATCTTTTCTTCAGGCTTATTAAGTCTTTTTGCAAGCATAGTTCTTGCCGGAACATTATTAAATGCAAGGTTATTTGCAAATTCAATAATACCGTCTTGGTTTACAGTACCCGGTGTGCCCATACCTACACTGTCAATATCAGCCATAGTCAAGTCTGCTGACTTAACTGCTTCTTCGCAAACCTTGGCAATATCATCAAAAATTTCATGAGCACTTCTTGGTGCATTTGTAGGAGTTTTTGATGTACCGATAATCTTATATTCATCATCTACAACTGACGCAACAATATTTGTTCCACCTAAATCAATACCAATAGTATACATTTTTCTAACCTCTTTATTTTAATTTATATCTGCAAAATTCGGCTTAACTCTGCCAAATTTCAATTTCCCTGTCAACAGGCTGAACATCATCCATCCCAAGACTCAGCATTAAATCTTTAGCCGCGTTATAACCCATTTTCTTTTGGCGGTTATTCATAGCCGCGGTTTCAACAATAACAGCAAGGTTTCTGCCCGGAGTAATCGGAACAGTCATTGCAGGAATTTTCACACCGAGAATATTCGCATATTCATTATCAAGCCCGAGTCTGTCATAAGCTTTGGTGGAATCCCAAGCTTCAAGCTGAATAACCATATCTATCTTCTCACTTGGTTTTACTGCACCCATACCGAAAATACGCCTTGCATCAATGATACCGATACCGCGAAGTTCAACAAAATGGCGAATATTACTCGGCGAATTGCCACGCAGTGTTCTGTCATTTATTTTTCTGATTTCAACAGCGTCATCGGCAATAAGTCTGTGGCCGCGTTTTATAAGTTCAATTGCGGTTTCGCTTTTACCTGCACCGCTTTCGCCTGTGATAAGCACACCCTCACCGTAAACTTCAACCAAAACACCGTGCCGTGTAATTCTCGGTGCAAGTTCTGTGTTAAGAAATTCGATAAGAGCAGCCAAAAACGGCGAAGTTTCCTCCTCTGTTTTAAGAAGCGGAACTTCATGCTTTTTGCACGCTTCTAAAAGATAATCCGGTATTTCAAGACCTCTTGTAACAACTGCGGCAGCCGGGCGAAGTGAAAGCCAGCAATCAAGTGCCTTATCCCTTTCCTCTTCATTCATACTGCGAATAAAGCCTATTTCAGTCCAACCGAGAATTTGAATTCTCAACGAATCAAAATAATCGGTATATCCTGTTAAAACAATGCCAGGGCGGTTAATTTCACTTGTGGTAATCAATATATCATCAGCAGATTGAGGCATAAAAACCGTTTCAAGCCTATGAAAATCAATTATCTTTTCAAGCGAAACAGAATATGTTTGCGACATAATCCATTCCTCCAAATATACATTCAAAAAATATTATAAAGTATTTTATTAACTTAATCAAGTGGAATTTTATTTTTTTATTATATAAATATAAAATAAACTGCTAAATGTTTACAATTTGCTTTTTTTATGCTAAACTTACTTAAATCATATTATTTACGGAGCATAAAAAGTGGAAAACAGAAAAAAACTGAAAATTGCTATCGGCACAGATGCTTTTCCGCCCACTACCGACGGAATCAGCAATGTTGCACAAAGCTATGCTGATATTATAAACAAAAAATTCGGTGAAGCAGTAGTTGTAACACCTAAAAATCCAAATCAGCTTGATTACAGATACGATTATCAAATTTACAGATATAAAAGCTGGTGGGTTCCCTCAAAAGAGGGTTACAGTATAGGCTGGCCATTCAAAGACCAACTTCATCAAGATATTATTGATATGAATTTTGATATTCTTCATTCGCACGCACCGCTTGCCACAAGTTATTATTTCAGGCGCGTTGTTGAAAAGAAAAAAATCCCCACCGTTTTAACATATCACACAAAATATGAATATGATTTTGACAGACGAATTCCTACAAAACCTGCAAGGGATTTTGCGTACCGTTTCCTGCTCAACAATATAAATGCAGCTGACGAAGTATGGGTAACGAGTAAGGGTACGGTAGATTCATTAAGAAAAGTAGGTTATACAGGCGATTATGTTGTTATGCCTAACGGTTGCGACTTACCTGTTACCAATGTAAGCGATGATGATATTGCACTGATTAAAAGAAAGCACAATATACCAAATGATGTTCCTCTTTTTATCTATACCGGCAGAATGATTTGGTACAAAAATATAGAACTTATTCTTGATGCCTGTGCAATGCTTAAAAACGAAGGCAAAGAGTTTAGACTTATTATGCTCGGCTTCGGTGCTGATGAAAACGCCATTAAAAAGAAAATTCGTAAATGCGGGCTTTCCGATTATGTTATTTGGACAGGAAAAATATTAGACAGAAACGAACTTTTGGGATATTACGGAATTTCGGATTTACTTCTTTTCCCTTCAACATTTGATACAAACGGATTAGTTGTAAGGGAAGCCGCAGCTTGTGCAACACCAAGCCTTTTGGTGCGTGGCAGTTGTGCGGCAGAAGGTGTGGAAGACGGAAAAACAGGCTTTTTATGTGTTGAAAGCGCACATTCCATAAGAAACACACTGAATACAATTATGGAAAATAAGGAATTGCTCAAAACAGTGGGCAAAAACGCGCAAAGCCAAATTTATATAAGCTGGGAAGATGCTGTTAAAAAAGCGTACGAGCGTTATTACACCGTAATAGATAATTTTAAAACAAAAAATAACTTATAAAACAACTATATACTTTATCAATTTTTTATGATAATAAAAATATAGACTAATGGCTTATCGGATAGACAACCGGCCTCAAAAAGTGTTAAAAAATAACCGCTTGTTTTTCAAAAACAAAGCGGTTATTTTTTCGTTTACAGCATATAAAACATCAATTGATTGACTTCATTTGTGTGCTTATTTTCACGCTTAAGTTCTAAGTATTCTGAATAATCTACATCTCTTGAGTATTTTTCTTCGGATGTCTTATCATAATTAACATCTTCAAAATTTCTTCCTCTGTTACCGTTATAAAGATTATTGCTTGCATTATCAAGCATATCAAGAAACTGCTTACGGGTATTTTCTGTTCTTTTTTGCTCCATTTCCATAGCATTTCTTGCCGCCGTGTAACAAACAATTTGTTTTTTCATAGAATAAACAAGTAATTTAAGGAGTTGATTATTTGTTTAGTTATATAAAAAAATTGCAATATCCAATCAATATTAAACATCCAAACCCAAAAGCCGCTTCGATAATAATAAGCCAATACGGTGGACCTCAGGGTGAATTAGGCGCTTCACTTCGCTATCTTTCACAGCGCTATTCAATGCCGTATCCGGAGCTTAAAGGTTTATTAACGGACATCGGTGTGGAAGAATTAGGGCATCTTGAAATGATAGGCACTATGGTGCATCAGCTCACCCGCAATTTAACCGAAGACGAAATTGAAAAAAATCCTAATTTTATGGCATATTTTGTTGACCACACAGCGGGTGTTTACCCGACTGCCGCAAGCGGTTCACCGTGGAATGCCGCATCAATTGCATCAACCGGTGACACAATCGGCGACCTAAATGAAAATTTGGCGGCAGAGCAAAAAGCAAGGGTAACATATGATAACATTTTGCGCCTTGTTGACGACCCTGATATTATTGAGCCTATTAAATTTCTGCGTGAAAGAGAAATTGTGCATTACCAGCGTTTCGGTGATACTCTACCGCAATCTTGTAAAATTTTTGGACTTTTATGGAGCAAGGTGTGTACCTTGCTCCATATTTTTGCCTATATGTTCCAAATGATGTCAATTTTATCACTTGTTGCATAGATTTTTTTAATTACTGCATTTGCAAGCTCTCGCTTTCTTTCAAACGGCAGTTCGTCGAATCTGTCAAAATCACAGATTATTTTTTCGTTTGCCGAATATCTGTTTTCACCAAGTCTTTGAATTTCTGCCTGTATTTGCAGTTTTTCACTATGGAGCCGTTCAACATTTTCATTGATATACGCCATTACCGTTTCGCTTGCACCTGCAACATTTTTAACCGTTTCGCCTATTTCGTTGTCTATTGCAATTTGCCGTGCCTTTAATTCTTCTATTTTAGGATTATTGGCAGTAACACCTTCGAGTTCAAACTCCTTAAAATCAGCCAGTTTTTCCTTGATTTTCTGCAATATAAATTTTTCAAACTCATCAGCGTGAATTGTTCCGCATCCACAGCACAGATTATCATTCATCTTGTGAGAACAGAGAAAATAACTGACATTTTTATTAGCATAATTCTTTCGCACAAGCGCATATCCGCAGTTTGAGCACTTAACAAGTCCTGCAAGCCAAGTATTTTTTGCTTTTGGATTGCGTTTAATCTGCTGTTGATCAAGGGCTCTTTCTCTGCATCTTATCCACAAATCAGAGTCGATAAATCCCTCGTGAGGCGCAATTACCAAAATTCCGTTTGAAAGGTCGGTCTGCTTTCTCGTTTTCTTATCACTAGTGTAAAGATAGCAACCGTTTATGCCGATAAAATCCTCTGGCAGATTGATGATTTTTACACCCTTTGATTTGAAGAAATTATACACATTTATGTCAGCCTTTACATAGACAGGATTTTTGATGAAGTCCTGAACCCTCGCCCTTGTTACAGTTCTGTTTCGCCTGCATTCCGGTGGCATATCACGAACCGCCTTGGCAATATCCTCGTTGGAGTAATTCACATCTGCGTACATTTCAAAAATCCTTTTGACCAGTTCAGCCTCCTCGGGCACCTGCTCATACATAGAGGTTTTAATTCCGTCAATGGTTAAATCAACCTTTTTGAAGCCTACGGGAACGGGACCTCCCATATAAAAGCCCTTTTGACTGCGTGAAATGTAGTTGTCCTTAACTCTCTGTTGCGTGGTTTCTCGCTCTAATTGAGCAAAGGTTATGCAGATGTTCAGCATCGCCCTGCCCATAGGAGTGCTTGTGTCAAACTTTTCCGTAGCCGATGAAAATTCAACACCGAGTTTTCCGAATGTATCCATCATATTTGAGAAATCAAGAATACTTCTGCTGATTCTGTCGAGCTTGTAAACAATAACCTTTGTTATTCCTTTTCGCCCTGTTTTGATGTCCTGCATCATTCGCTGAAATTCGGGACGGTTTGTATTTTTACCGCTAAAGCCTTTGTCCTTATATACTAAAAATGCCTCACCTCTTGCCTCGTAGGTACACATTTCAATCTGCGATTCGATTGAAATACTGTCTTCTTTTTCTACCGATTGTCGAGCATAAATTGCAATCATAAGAATTTTTCCTTTTCTATGACCGATAACTCAAAATCAATATATACGAAGCCTTTTGAAAAGTCCAGCCTAATTTTCATTCCTACCAAACACCTTTGCAAGAATATTTTTAACAGTCATTTGGTTCAGCTCGATTTCATCTTTAGTGAGGCTCGGGGAGTATTCGCACACCTTGGTTTTGCCTTTACTGAAATCAACCTCATAGCTTGCGATTAACTTTTCATTGATAACAGGTCTATCCATAATGCACACTCCCCTTATACAAATTTATATTATAAGGACAGGTTTCATTATTCAGCTTTGTAAATTTGCGTGGCATAATACCACGGGCTTATATTTTTTCTATATCACACTCCTAACCTCATATACTTTCTCTAATTGTATTTTTCATATAGTTCCTTTCTGCCCGACGATTCCTCGCCGGGACTTTTTTAATATTTAATACATTGTCATTTCGTATTCCTCATAGCCATTAGAATTCTTACCGTGAGCAATACGCTTTTCAATTTCTTTTTGAGATAATTTAAATCTCTTTCTATGGTAACGGCTTTGATTGTTTATCATTTCAAAAACATTACCGATAAAATACAGACTGTCGTTAATAACACTTGTATTGCGGTTGGTATTCCAATCAGGAGCGGTAACAGCTTTTTCTTGATTTGTTTCATATCCTGACTCAAATTGTTTGATGCCGAGAGCATACTCTCGTTCACTTTCCCAACCTGTTTTGATAATTCCCTCTGCTGTTTGTCCAGCAAGTCCTGAATTGTATCCGTTTGTTCTGATATTTCCTTGCTCAGCTGATAAAATATCTGTACCGAATACTGATCGATTAGTTCTTCGTTCACTTGTTCCTCCGCTATCAAGCTCAACTGACGATTTTGATTTCGGTTCAGCTCTATCAAGGCTTTCCAGTAATCGCTCTCAGCTATCGTTACCGATGTGGCTTTCTCCATAGTCGAAATCATTTGGTTGTTGCTCTTTTTCAGGGCTTGCAAGTCTTTCTCGTAATGCAAATTCTACCTCCATATTAACTTTTAAAATTTTTTCTTCATGCAGATTATCATCTCTGCATCTACGATTTGGATTTGACTTTTCAATGTAGGTTATGTTCTTTCTTGTACCTGACCACTTGATTTCATAACCTAACCTGTCCATTTCATCAATGAATTCCTGCTTGTTCTTCGCTATCTTCATTGCAAATTCAATGGCATTTATCATTTTAAACTTCCAGCTTCTGCCTGCCATTGCAATGTAATATTCCTTCGGTTTCATTGTCTTGACCTGTTGATTTTTCTTAGGAACGCAAACAGGCAATCCATATTTGATACATAGCTCGTCATTTACCTTTCGCATTTGCTCAAGCTCTTTTGTGCTTTGATGTATCTTTCGACCTGTTTTCATATTCACTGAGTTAATGATTATGTGTGAATGAACACTGTCTGTGTCAAGATGAGTTGCAATAAAAACTTCGTGATTAGGATAACATCTTTCAGCCAATTTTCTTGCAATCTGATGTGCAAGAACAGGATTGATTTTCAGCCCTTCGTCAAAGGATTGAACTGCATAGTAATATTGCACACCGTCTTGCTTATTCCATCGCCTTTTGGTTGCGATAAATTCTTTCATTGCAGTTTCCGGCATACAGTTTATTCCTGAAATCAATCTCGAATTCTCATATTTAGTTTTGTATTCTTGAGCACAATATGCAATCACATTTCCGAGCGATGCAATGTTTTTAACATCTTTTCTCTTGATAAAATTCAAAGTTGCCATTGGCTTGTCCTCTTAATTATCTTTTGAATTGATTTGTTGACCTCAAACAATGCTGATGTACATTCATCAAGATTTGCAAACTGTATATTGCCGAAATTAGTAAGCATACGAATTTGATTAATGTTGTTTCCGATTTTTTTTAACTGATGAATGATTTCATCAAAAGATTTTTTGTCACCTACACAATAAATCTTTTCGACTATTGCACAAGCAGTAAGGTAATTCGTCATATTCATACCGACTAAATCCGCTTTTTCTTTGATGATTGATTTATCAGTCGGTGTCAAATGTAAATTAATTCGTTCTGATTTAGTTTCTTTGCTTACGTCTATCACCATTCCTTATATTAGTTTTACAGCAAAGGATACTTGTACCTTTGCTGAGGGGAGAAACATATGCAGTGATTGTTAATGATTTTCAATCATTTTAATCACGAAATATGTTTCGACGAAGGGGTGCGGGTCTCCCGGTCATTCGGCAAAGTGCCGAAATGATGCGCCTAAGCGCTATGCTTGGACTCTCCTAAAGGAGAGTTCTTGCAAGAAAAATAATTATATTTTATTTTCTTTATATCATTGCACAATATCTTCACAAATCGCCCACAAAGCATTTTTATTTCATTTTCGAATATCTATGCTGATTCATAAGTATTCTGTAAGAAGGGCTTTTAGTTGCGTTTGAATTTGCTACCAGCGCTGGTTTGAATTCTGTTCAGCGTATAGATGTTTGATAACTGTTGTTTCTCTTTTGAAAAGTCAAATCGGCTTGTCTTATCAATCAGTCCCTTGTCTATCAAACCATTTAATGCCTTGTCTACCGTGGTTACTGAAATGTTGCACCGTTTTGCGATAGTTCGTCTGCTGGGAAAGCATTTATGGCTCTTGTCCGAGCATTTGACTAGGTAACCGTAAACCACAAATTCATTTACAGTTAACCCCTCATCGAATATTTGATTAGGCAGTCTGAAATAATTTTCAGTCATTCGTATTCCTCCTTTCCTAAACTCGAAAGAGAAATTTCTTGGACATTTGACAAATTATTGTTGTTCAAAAAATCTCTTTCTGCTATGATAGTAATACAGTAAAGAATAAATCACTATGCTTTAGTGAAAAATGAAATTTTCAAGAAAGATTGATTATGGACAAAGATGTTGAATTAAGAAACGGACTGTATATAGATTTTCAAAATAAAAATATTACACAGCGACTTTGGGTTAGTGATGACGGCGTTAAAAAATTAAAGCCTTTTGATTACAGAACCGAAATTCAAAACTTTTGCGATTGTGATTTCAGTGATTTGGAAGATGAGATTTATAACCTGTTGCACCTAATTGATATTAACAAGCCTGACGAAGACGAATTAAGAAAGGCAATCAACAGGTGCTATGAGCTTGCAGAAATAATAGGACAGAGAAACAAAACCTTAGGAGCCTTACTTTCGGGAACATTTGCAGAGATTGTCAGCGATAAAGGAATCCTCCTTGAATATGAATCAAAGGAATGTCTTGAAACAGCATTAACAACGCTTAGCATCAGACTTTATGAGCTTCTTGTAATTCAAAGAAAGGTACGCAATTTCTTTCCTTGTATAATCCACAAGGAATTGTTTGAAGATTATTTAAGTGAACTGATACCAAAAGCAGTTTTCTGCAAGACGGTTTACACATATATTGATGGACAGGAAAAGAGCTTTCTTTTCTTTGATTATGTAAAGGACTATTATGAATATTTAATGCTCTTGTTTTACAACAGAAAAGAAACAGTTTGCGAATGCGAGCTTTGCAGTAGATATTTTATTCCAAAGACAAAAAAGAAAACCCTGTACTGCGACAGAGTTTTCAAAGACGGTAAGACCTGCAAGCAAATAGGACCTTTGATGAAGCACAAGAAGCTTGAGGAAAACGATTTGGTTTTGCAGACCTTCAACAAGGAGAAGAACAAAATGTATAAGCGAATGGAACGAGCATATGTGTTTGGTGAAACGCCGAAGGCAATATCACCTGACAAATACACAACTTGGCTTGACAAAGCAGTCAATGCAAAAAATATGTATCTCAATAATGAACTATCCGAAGCAGAGGTTTTGGAGGTAATTAAAACTGAATGAATAGTTATAGCCGGAGCATAAACAAGTTCCGGCTATTTTTCAGTATCTTTAAGTTGGCTTAAATCCTATTTTAAATGTTTTACATTCAATCAGTGAAGCATATTCAATTAAACAATCGACATACTTTTCAAACACATCTAAATTATTATCCTTGAGGGAAGAAGATAATATTTCGTGATGCAGAGCAATCAGCGAAACTAATCTTTTTTCCTCTTCTGTAATAACTTTATCTTCATTCGGTCTAATGTTTCCATACCATAAATTTTGTAGCGTTGTCATAAATAATCAACTCCCTTGCAGTACCATACAATACCACAAAGGAGTTGAAATATCCAGAAAAATATTAGCATTTGTAGTGAACAACATTGCAGAAATACTGCATAAACAAAATCTTGTAATTTTCAGATATGAAAATAAGACAAAATTTTGTTTTATCATAAATGCTTTGTAGATTAAAATATATTGAATGTCTTATAATACATATATTAATCAAATTTAAATATAACTTCTGCAAAAAGGAAATCGTGAATAACAATTTTAACATGAAATGTATTGTTAGTTTCCAGCCATGCAATGTATCTATATCTTTCATCCTGAATGTCCGACCAATTCATAATGGGAATTTGTAATTTTTTTGTATCGTTGCCATTAAGAGATTGCATCGTTTGCTCAAGCACTAATAATTTCCCATATACTCGAGAACCAATTTCAGGTAATACCTTGTCATCCATAATAATTAAACTATCAAATTCTTCTTTTTCAGTTTTTGATGTTTCAAAAAGAAAGTTGTATTTTATCGATATTGGTTTACCACTAAAACTGTTAGAGAAATAACCTGTGCTTAATTCATATACAGCATGTCCAATTGCAAGTTTTGTAATAATTCGTTCAATTCTTTCTCTTGTTGGTATTTTGCCAATATCATAATACGAGGATAAATCTGTTTGTGCATCTGGAAATGCTGAATTGCAAAAAATATGTTGTTCATTTTCATTGAGTATTTTATTGCTAAATCCGCTAAGATATTTTATCGAATCAATATATATTTCTGTATACAATTCGTCATCTGAAAATCCATTATTACACTTTTTACATGCAGGAAGAACAGGTAAATCATCTGGATATGGTTTTGACAGAAACACTTTCGAAGGTATGTGTTCTCTTGTGTCAGAAACATTTCCACAATATATGCAATAATGGACACCTTTTCTTGAAAATGTAACATGAGGTATTAAAACACTATCTCCGTTAAAAATATTATAATTTGGTTCTTTATCATCCATATTCATGTATTTATCACCTTATCAGATTATAACATTTTTTCAAGTTCTGAATCAAACTCTTTTATGCGAAGATTTTGGTTGTAGAATGGTAGTCCCAATACATGATATTTGCAGTCATCCACAAATGTCTTTGTAGGTATACCCATTGCTTCAATTTGCAAAAGGAAATCTTCTTTCCATTTATCTTGTGCTATAAGATGACCTCCTTTGGGCTCAACAAATAATTGGAATTGTTCGAACCCATCACTGTGGTTCTTTAGCAAGAAGAGAAGATAGTCGGGCTCAAAACGCTCGCCACCTTTAAATGAATACAGAACAAGTTGTCGTTCATTTCTAACGAGAAATACTTTATCATACTTTTCCTTAAATCTTTCAACATATTGAGCGAAATGTGTTACAAAAGATTTTTCTTCTGTTGTTCCAAAATTATCATTAAAAACGAACCAATCTTCTGTACTTAAATCCATTTGCCATTCTGATCTTATAGCTTTTACTTCTTTTGAATATCCTTCTTCGCGGAATTTTTTAAGGGGATAATCAAAAATGATTTTATTTTCATATTCACTTAAAATATAAGGATTCTCTATATTGCATGTAGCAGTGAATTCTAAAAGTACATTATCTTTATTTGCCTTTATTTGCGTCCCAAATTCTGTTAACGGTATATTCCCAAGATTTTTCATTATCATCATCCGAACCTTTTTTACCTTTTTTTGTATCTGCATTAAGATGATGAGCTTCATCAGAAATGAGAACGATTTTTTTGTCCTGAAAATCATCTATTGAAAGAGAGTTTTCTTTGACGTTCCATAAATCTGAATGTAAGCTTTGAATGGTGGTAAAGCATATATTTATTGAATCAGTATCGACACTCTGAAAATTGCTTACTTTTTGTACCAATACACGCTCTCCATCAATTTTTATTTCATCAGCAAAAAGATATTTTTGAGAGGCACTGTTTAAAAAGTTTTCTTCTGTCTTTTTAACGATATTATCAAGATTTACGAAAAAGAGAAAATTGCGATATCCTTTTTTGTAAAGATACAGCATAAGCCCTGCCATAATAAGTGTTTTGCCGGAGCCTGTTGCCATATGGAAGAGCGTTTGTGTCGGTTTTTGGCAAAGCTTATCATTTTCAAAATATGTAATAAAATTTTCAAAAGCCGCTGTCTGATAAGGGCGCAGTTCAAAATTCGGGTTCAAATTATCCGGTATATATTGCGGAAGCTCTTTTAAAACGCCGACTTCACGCAATGTATCTATTTTCTCATAAAGGAACGGCATTGCTTATACCTCCCCGTAAAAGCTCTTTGTAAATGCTTTGTCTTCTTCTAAAATTTTGAATGTTTCATCGTCTATGTCACAGTAATTTACATAGAGCTGGTTTTTGTCAAGAAGTTCCATAAGAAATCTTTTCTTGTCTTCAATCGATAATATGACAAAATCATCTGAATTTGCATCAATGTCCTTCGGATTAACTTTGTAACTGATAAAGCCCGTTTCAAGTATTTCGCCATAAAGCTTTGTCAATTCTTCATTCGTCGTTGCTTTCCCAATGGCGTCAACATAATTCTGATTTAATTTTGCAAGTTCGCAATATACGAAAGAACCCCCCACCTTGCCAATTATTACGTTTTGATACGCCGCTTTGTTCACCGTCAATTACTTTGTCTAATCTTCTGAGCATAATGTCAATATGCTTATCTAACTGTTCACATGCAATATATTGTCTATGTAATTTATGTGCAACAGCCGCTGTAGTACCTGTTCCGCCAAAGAAATCTAATACAATATCTCCCTCATTGGTATGAGCCTTTATTATTCTTTCAATTAATTTTTCGGATTTTTGTCCCTTTACTTCATCTTCAGGATTTAACATTTTAGATACAGTTTCTCCAGAAAAAGAAACAATAGCAATGCTGTTCAAATCGTCATATTCGTTGCCATTCCAAACATCCTCAATTGGGTAACGCTCTGCATTTGAATTAGCAATAGTTTTAAAATCTGATTTTGGAATATAATATTTTTTGAAATCAAGGGTAGCATTATTTTTTGAGTAAAATAAAATTGTATCGTGATTACGAATCCAGTTGTTGTCTTTCGTTTTATAGCCTGAAAGCCAACCAATACGCCAAATTATTTCTCTTTGGAAATTATCTTCGCCAAAAACTTCATCTATAAGTACCTTTGCATAATGAACTTGATGATAATCAAGTTGAACATAAATTGCACCATCATCTGATAGTAATTGTTTTGCAATCTCCAAACGGTTTTTCATAAAAGCAAGCCAAGAACTACGATTGAATCTGTCGTTATATCCAAACGAATCACTACCAGTGTCATACGGTGGGTCAATATAAATCAATTTGATTTTTCCTTCATACACTTTAAGTAGTGATGAAATCGCAAGTAAATTATTACCCTTAATAATCAAGTTATCGTTTTCCGAAATATCGGTGATGCTTTGCGCATCGTCCGCAGTATATCTTTTTGCATTTGTAAAAACTTTCGGATAAAGAAGTCTATCCAGTTCGTCCGGAGCAAGTGTTTCGTTATAAAAAATCTCACTGCGTTTTTGGTCTTCTTTTGTCTGTCCGCCCTCTAACACACAATCTTTATATGGAAAAACAAGTTCTACATCGTTAGATGCGGAAATATACTCGCCTCTATTATTTACAAGCCCGATTTTGTTTTTATAACGGGTATAGGAGTCCGGCAAAAATTCACGGTTATTTATTACCCAACCGAACTTTATTTTATCAAAAACTAAAACGCCATCAACCTCTGAAAAGAAACGTTCTTTTAAATCACTATTACTTAAAAGAAGCCTAACTAAATCGACATCCATGTTCATTGCGGACTCATAAAGTTTGTTTCTTAAAAGCGTTCTTTCGTCCGAAAAGAAACGCTCATCTTTCTTTATTACTTAAACTAACGATTCAAACAAATTAGACATCGTTTTTCATTCTCCTTTTATTGTTAATGGCATTTATTGCTTGTAAAAACTCTTGGCCACTTGCTTCAACAAGCTTTACGGGGACAGCATTTCCTATTTGCAAAGCTGCTTTTGTAAGCGAATCACTAAAAATGAAATCATCTGGAAAAGTTTGAAAACGTGCCGCTTCTCTTATTGAAATTGTACGATTTTGAGAATAATGACCGAATCTTCCTTTGCTATAACATAAACATCCTCCAGTCATAGTAGGTGCTGGCTTATTCGGATCCATTATACCATACACATCATTGTGTCCAGTAAAAATATTTCCTTGTTCATCTTTTTTCTTATGACAGTCTAAAGCCATATCGTTTGGTAAACAATCCCGAGAGCCACCATGTCTTCTGATGTATTTCATTCTTTCTATATTTTTTTCACTTAAATTTGCGCATTTGTGATTGTATACTTTCTTCTTTCCAGAATAGGTGCTTCCTACTTTTAGGCGTGGAAGATCTCCTATGGCTTCCTTGACGGTAATCCATTTGGGTAAACCACTGTTTTTATCGTTGCTGTGAGTAGGTTTTGGAAGTGAAAAATCAAGTCCACATGATTGTAATTCTTCATAAACATCTAATCGAATTGCATGAAGCACAAATCTTTTTCTTGCTTGTGGTACACCATAGTCTGCTGCATTTAAAATATCCTTTTTTACTAGATATTTTTCAGATTTTTTACCTTTTTTATTTTCAAGACGCCTAATAAATGAATTAAGAATTTTTGAGTTGAATTCAGTAGCAATACCCGGAACATTTTCCATAAGAATAAACGGGGGATGTATTTCTTCAATCAATCTTAAATACTCAAAAAGTAATTTTTTTCTTTCTTTTTCCGTTTTTTTCTTATTCTTTGGGTTTTGCATTGAAAAATTTTGGCATGGAGGACAACCAGCAAAAAGATAAAGTTCATTATCTGTTATTTCAGCATTTTTAATTATTTCATCACCAGACACTTCACAAACATCCTTAATGAGAACATTTACATTTTTTAGGGGTTCGTAATTCAAATATGTGGCAGCCGCAGAATTATCTAATTCTACAGCCACCTTAACATCGAATCCTGCATGTGACAAGCCGCATGAAACGCCACCACATCCCGAAAAAATATCTATTGCTTTTACCATTTGTTTTTCTCCTCTAGTCAAACGCTGCGATTTTTTTCTCTCCATCTGGCGTGTTTATTGCTGGCGGTATATCTGCTCGTTTGAACGATTCTGATTTTTGTGAGCACATTGCCTTAAAATCACAACTATTACATTTGTTATGACAAGGGCGCATTGGGAAATCATCATCTAGTATTCCACTGACAGCCCATTCGATAACTTTTATTGCATTATCAACAGAGTCCTTATCAACTGGAATAGGCGTTCTTCGGTTGTCTTTAAGCGTGTGAATATATCCCGTCTCAACATTTTCTCCCATAATTTCTTTTGCTGCTTTTGAATACAACTGCACTTGTAATGACATATCTCGCCAATCATAATCTCCAGCATCATCTGGAAGTTCCATTGTCTTGAAATCTATAACATCTGCAGTAGTTATATGATGTTCTGGGTCCTCCTTAAGTAAAAGATCTATGGCACCTGTTACGAGAGCATCTTTTACAGATATTTCAAAACGAGCCTCATCCTGACGAAGCCTTCCAAAATCAGAAGCATATTTTATTGAATACTCTTTCAGTATCCTTTCCAAGAGGGATTTAGCTCTTTCATATGAGCCGGGCCTGTTCTCTGGATCTTTACTTGGGAAAACATGTTTTAACATAAATGTTTTTTCAACAATATCTGTTACTTCGTCTTCTGTTGGAGCATGATCTTTAAAGCGCTGATGGAGTCTTTCCAATGTTGTATGACTGGTTTTACCAAATCCAAACAATTCAGGAACTGCTGCATTATATCCATATACCGAAGATAATTTATATGAATATGGGCAATTTAGATAATTTTTTACAGAAGAATAATCTGTCGGAAAATCCGAATCATCAAATCTTTGAGAAGGTGTCATCTTAACATCCAGGTCATCAAAATTTTTATCTTCTCTCATATTAGGATGAGTTAAGTTGATAATAAATTGTGAACGCTTTTTAGCCCTTTTTAGTCCAGGATGTATTGAACTTCCGCTTAAATAAAGAACTCTCTCCGCTCTAGTTATTGCTGTGTAAAATAACCTTGCTTCATCCTCCTTACGATTTCCATATGCACCACGTTCAACAGCATCAGCCATTAATTCTATTGGTAAAATTCCTCTATAATATTCTTCTTTTCCTGGAAATCTTTGGCTTACTAAATCTGCAACAAAAACTACAGGAAATTCCAATCCCTTTACTCTGTGGATGGTAGATATATTAACAGCGTTGTCTTTTGCAATATAATCAATGGGTTCAAGTTCATAGGAGTTTTTTGCAATATTTTGAAAGAAATTAAGCATTTCACAATAGCGTATATGGGAATCTATGCTTATATATGTTTGCTCTACATCTAAAATAATATGGCTAAATAAGCCTAAATCTCGCAAAGCAATTTCATCTGATAAATCTCTTATCATAAAAGCATCCAGCAGATCATGTAAAAGTTTTTGTGGATATACCTTTCTTCTCGAACCTTCCGTTGTTAGAGCATATATTTCGTGATACCAGTGTTGCAATACTGAAAGATATTTTTCTTTGTTTGCACTAGGAAATGCTTTAATTATAGATTCTTTAAAAAGCCTTAACGCATCTTTTCTATTATTACTTTGATAGCGTAACAGCTCCATAGTATTAAGTATGCATTGTGCATATGGCCTATCGAAAATTCCCCCTTCACCAGTAGTCTTTACTGGAATATCAAGCTCCTTTAAAGCATTAACGAATTGTATGTCACGGTTTTCACCATTTGAATTATGAATGCTACGCAGTAATATTGCAAAATCACTGTATGTTAATCCGCGACGTGATTTTTCCGTTCCATCTGGATTATATTCAATATATGTAGTTCCTACTAATGACTTTATTCTACGGGCAATCCATTTTGCTTCTTCTTCTCTATTTTCAAACCAAAGATTTCTAAGATCCTGGATATTTCCATCTGAATGCGAAGAGATATCTTTTGATAATCGTTTATAATTTAAAGTCGATTTAACAAAACTATTTGCAGTTTCAACAATGGCTTTTGTGCTTCTGAAATTGATAAGTAATTTATGTGTAGATACATCTTTATATCTGTCTTTAAAAGTCAAAATATTTTGCACATTGGCGCCTCGCCATCCATAAATAGATTGGTCATCATCACCAACAACAAAAAGCATATCTAAAAATTCTGAGAAAGTCTTTATAAATTCTTCTTGTATTGGGTTAATATCTTGATATTCATCAACAAATAAATATTGATATTTTTCAATATCCGTTCCCTTTTTATCCGTAATCTTTTTTAATTCATCCGTTGCCATTCTAATAGCATACGAAAAATCCATATAACCGTCACTTAATAATGACTCTTTTAACTTTGATAATTGAGTATATAACTCATAATCATAATTCCGAATATTTTCAATATCTATATTTTCATTATTCGCAGTTTGCCATGCACTTGTTAAATCTGTGATTCGTTTAAATACACCTGCTCCGTTTTTAATACCAATACGATATAAACGCGACATTACAAAAAGGAAAAGACCATTTTGATCTAAGATATCATATTGTCTGTAAGAAGCATCAATATTCCCTAATAATTTTTGGCAAAAAGAATCTATTGTTCCAATGAACATAGCCCCAATATAATTCTCAGGAAATCCAAATTTGTGAAGTGCTTCTGCGACACGACGCTTAATAGATTCTGCCGCCTTTTCTGTGAAAGTAAAAGCTACAATGTTTTCTGGATTTGCCCCTTGTGAAACAAGATAAGCAATTTTGTATGCAAGTGTACGTGATTTCCCTGAACCAGCGCAAGCTAAACAAAGTATATTTTTTGAATTGTCAAGAACAGCATCATACTGTTCATCTGTAAGATTATTGTGTAAAATATTATTAACATCCATTTGTTTTTACTCCTTCATTATCTTTGATAGCATGTTCATTATGTCAGCACATAAATGTAATATTATTTTGGTTATCCAAAATAAATATCACTCCTTCTTGAGATCTTAATCATTGTTTGCCTAAAACATTCTATTATTTGGTAATATCCGCTTCTTGGCCATACTTTTCATTGTATCAATATTTCCCTTGTGTATTTTAACAACCAAAATGTTTATGTGTCACTATTTGGGTGTGCATTATTAGCGGATTTCATACCTCTAAACTTATGTTTATTATATATTAACACAATAAATAAAGAATATCAATTAAAACGCTAATTCAAATAATCTAATTGTTTTTTATGTTTTTTTGCTCTAATAGTTGATACTTTACATAAGATCACGAAAGTATGTTGTTAGAATACGAAATAGTATCAAACATAATACGATATGTGCTACATGTTTTCGTGCTCACTTTATAAGTGTTCAAAACAGCAAAAAGTAACAAAAAAATTTTACACCGTTCGACAAATTTTGACAGACTATATATTGTACTATATCTATTGAAAGGAGGCAAGCTGATGAGTTATCAAAAATTATTGGAGCAGGTCGCAAGGGGGCATAACACAACTCCCCAAGAGGTTGACAGTGAAATGCGAACAGCTTTACAAACGGCAGGCTATGATATTGAACTGGTTATGTTCATCGCACTTGCTACTGCAAAAGCAAAAAAGACTATACATCGTAATTAGTATAATTTGTAGTCTATATTATTCCTACAAAATTAGTATCATAATTTTGTTCGGAGTGATACTGATGACTATTGTTGAAGCTACAAAATTGCGAATAGAGGAATTGTGCAACGAGAGAGGACTGAACTTCTGTCGCCTTGCGACAATTTCCGGTGTTCCGTACACAACCGTTAAATCAATTGTTTACAACCAAAGCAAAAATCCAAGCATAACTACAATTAAGAAAATCTATGACGGTTTGGATATCACAATAACCGATTTCTTTGATACCGAAACCTTTAGAAATCTTGAACAGGAAATCAAATGATTTAAGCCAACTTTTGAGTCGGCTTTTTTCTATCTTATAATATAGTTTTCTGCACCTGAAAAATAGGCGGAATAGTCTATTCTTATCAAGTTATCATTATCGAAACAGCTTGGATGATGAAATGCGATATACCTATTATAGTCAACAAAATTTAATGTGAAATCTTTATTCAGTGCATAAATATCATCGTAGGCTCGTCTTCTTGTAGTCTTCACTCCGCCAGCAAACATAAAGCCTTCATCCCCAGCATTCTTTAAGAATAGCCTTCTAATGTTTTTGCTTGGCACATAAACATACACTCTGCCGTCAAGGTTTAATAAATTTGCGATTGTTCTCATAATAACACTCCTAAAAATATATTTCAAAAGAGTGCAAAAGAAAACTCCCATCGTTATGATGGGAGCAGAGAAAGGAGTGTAAAAAAAACAAATACAACGCCCATCATACAAGCATTAGCACCTTACAAACGCAGGTTGCTGTGTGGTCAACGGGCTTGTCCCTCGCACACTCTTTATGGTGTTTTCATTATATCGTTAAGTTTTCATATCGTCAATAAGACGAAAAACAAAGGGATATTTTTTGTACTTTGTTATTATAATAGCTATATTATTCGCTTGTTTTATAATGACTCAACATCCAGTCTACCCACTTGTTTTGCTTTAAAAATCCGCCGGCTATTTTATGGCCATATTTATCGGGACGAGTGTATTTTATATCTGCATTATATTTTTTCAGTTCATTATAAAAACTATCGTCGCTATCAATATTAACAACATTATCGTTACTTGAATGTACCATCCAAATCGGCACTTTTGCTGCCCTTTTAAAATCAATTTCATCAAAATTTTTGTAGCCATAATAGCAACCCATTAGTTCAACGGCACAAGCTACCATATCTGAATGATTTACAAGCATATTCCATACACATCCGCCGCCAAAAGAACAACCGTAAATGTAAATTCTGTTTTTATCAATGTCAAATTCATCAATTAGTTTATTTATCAATTCAGTGCAGACTTCAATATAGTTTTCTCTTGCTTCCTCTTCGCAGGTGGTATTATACCTAACATATTGCGGAACGAGAATATTGCAGTCGGCTTTCAACAATTTACTCGTTTGACCGATAGTAAGGTGTTCAAAAAGGGAAAACAAATTATTATGTCCAATCGTTCCGCCACCACCGAAATATATAACTAACGGTTGATTGCTGTTTTTGGATTTTTTGAAACGAAAAGGAACAACACGATTATAACGCTTGCAGGGAAAGACATATTTATTATAACCGATAATTCCAAATCCTGTTTTATGTATCTTATCTGCTTGGTAAGTGTTAAAAATGTTTTGGCTGTAATCAATATCGCTTTTGAGCTTTTTTGCAAATGAAACTTGATTTTTCATTATTTTTCTCTTGCTGAACTTTGCTTTTTGAAGCCTATTACAGCTGTTAAAAGAAACGCAGTATAAATATCCGTCTGAACCTAAAGCAGTTATCTCTTCTGTGTGTATTTCATTATTTAGCGCTTTTAAAAAATCTTTATAATTATTATCATTAAAGGAAATCTCTACAACAGGGAATTTTTTAACCGTGTAGTATTGTGTTATATAATCCTTAATGCGATCAAAGCTACATAAAGAATTTTCAACTGTATAAAAATAATATTCCATATAATGTATCCTTTGAATTATTGTATCGATTTTACAATGATAATATCTCTGCTCGTTTCTTCTTTGAAAGCTTATTGAGGATTTCGGTGTAGGATTTATCCAATAATTCCTTAACAACATTATCGGGAACATTGCCGTCGGCTTTTATGGAATTCCAATGGGTTTTGTTCATATAGTAGCCGGGAATAATGTCCTCGTAGCTGTTTCTGAAAAATTCACCGTCAACAGGATTTAACTTTAATGTGATATATACAGGATTGTTGCTATCATCAAGACAAACTGCAACAAACATCTTGTCATCAACCTTGTATCTTATCCAATTCCAATCGGCCTGAAAATCCTTTGTAACACCTTTTTTACCAAGTAAAAAATCATCTATCCAATCATATTTCATACTATAAACACCTTAAATTTTTACAATTCTTCTGTCTTAAATGTTGTGTAGCCTTCGTAGTAGTAGCTATGGTCGATGCCTTTCATATACACCTCACGGCTATTGATGTCATCAGTCAATGCGTTATTTCAATATCTCTAATCGGACTGCGCTCCATAGCAAGCAGATAATCCTCCTTATCCACCTTGCTCCAATCAACAACTCTGCCGATTTCATTCTTTAAGATATGGTCGAGCCAAATACGAGTGCTACGCCCGTTTCCTTCTCTGAAAGGGTGGGCAACATTCATTTCAACATATTTTTCAATTATCTAATCAAAGCTCGACTGTGGCATTTTATCAACATTTTCAAGTGCTGACTCAAGGTATATTAACGGTGCAAAACGGAAATTACCCTTTGCAATATTGACTGTTCTTAGTTCACCTGCAAAGGCATATATGTCCTCAAACAGATATTTATGGATTGTCTGCAATGTAGAAAACTTGCCTGCTGGTAGATTATCTAAAACTCTTTTTTCAAATAGCTCCACAGCCTTTTTCTTGCTGAGTCGTTCTTCCTCATGGGCAAGTTCGGCAGAGCTTGCAAGTCCTAATTTATTTTCAAGTGCCATATAGCACCTCCAACTTATATTTCAATATCAACGATTAGTTTTATTCTCTATATACATCATAATGCCATATTCCAATGATCAGAAAATTCTTTTATTGTTCTATAACGATTTCTTTTCTCAGGACTTATTGCTTTTATTAAAACATCATAACTCTCACGATTAAGAACCCAATTTTCTTTTTTCCTGTCGCTATCTGTAAAAAGTGAAAATGCCATTTGACCTAATGTATAAACATTTGTAGTTTCATCAAGTTGAGCACCTAATACTTTTTCTTCCGGTGACAAAAACCTGTCGCTTCCAAACATTTTTCCCATATCGTTTTTTGTGGGTAGTTTTCTAAAATAATCAATATCACATATCGTTGTTTTTTCAGTTATAGTATCATACATAATACTGCCATCATAAAAATCAATAGCAATATAACCTTGATTGATAATGCTTTCAACAAAATTAGTTATATCACTAAATATTTTTAATTTAGTTTTGATGGGTAACGCCATAATTTCTTTATGGGAATCATACATTCTACCCATACATTTACCGTCTGCCCATCTAAAAATCATTGCAAAGCCATTGCTTATTTCAAATGAATCAATATATTCAATTAGGCATTTGTGATGTATTGTTTGATAAAGAGGAACAGTTGATTTAAGTGTGTTTATTGCATCAATCGGTTCACCTGAATATTCGGATGTCGGTGCTCCTGCAAATTTAATAAATAGTTTTTCGTTACCGTTATTAACCCCAAAACATATATTACCGCTATCTTGGTCGTCGAACACTTTGAACACCTTTCCGAATTTATGTAAAAACGAAAAATCAAAATATTCTTTCATTTTGAATTTTATATTATCTATTTCCTGATATACCATTATTACCAACTTTCAAAAATAATGCATAATTTATACTATAATAATAGCACATTTTGGCGTTATTATCAATCATTCAATAGTTTATTCAGCGAATCAATGAAGGCTTTGTCGTTTTTATTATATTTTTGAGTATTACAAATCCAAATTTTTCAAATATTTTGCAGTTGCTTTCTTGCTGGCACTAAAACCCTTTAGGATAAAGCCGTGGTCGCCGTGAACCTCAATCAGTTCGCAATCATCGTATCTCTCATTCGCTTTTCTTGAATATTCAATCTTAACGAGCTTGTCCTCAATTCCGTGAATAATCAAAACAGGCTTTTTGAAGGTGCAAATCTGCTCATAAGGGTCAAGAATTCTTGCCTCCTCAACATACTTTTTGCCGAGCTTGACAAAAACACCGTAAAAGCTGTCAGGCACATTGTTTGGATCGATCTTTGTTCCGATTACACATCCGTGTCTTGAATCATCGGGAATACAAAGGGCGGGATAATACATAATCAGCCTCTCGATTTCGTCCTCTTTTTCGGCAGCTACTAACGAGCAGACAAGTCCACCTTGACTGCAACCGCAAAGGGTTATGTGATTGTTGTCAACAAAATCAAGAGCTTTGGCATATTCAAGCACATCAAGTAGATTTTTCTTTTGAGTCTGTACGCTCATATTTACACTTTTGCCACCGGAAATTCCACTGCCGGACATACAAAAATCAAACATAATTACGACATATCCTGAATCTGTAAATGCCTTTGCATAAGGCGAGGTAATCAGCATATTGCTTGCAAAGCCATGGCATAAAATGACCGTCTTTTTAGGCACTTTTGCATCACAGTTAAGCATTATTCCTCTTAATGTATTTCCTGCACTTGTAATCTTGAATGGTTTAATTTTCATATATTTCATCCTTTCGTAGTTTCAATCAATAATTATAGTAAGCTGTTTAGCAATGCTTCGCAACCGGAATAGATGTCCTTGTAGCACCTGTCGAAATCACGGGTATACCAAGGGTCCGAAACATCTGCGCTACTGCCTGTGTATTCCATCAGCTTATGGATTTTGCCCCGCTTATCTCCGCCGAGAATACGAGTCATATTGCGGATGTTGGCACTGTCCATACCGATGAATAAATCGTATTTATCGTAATCGCTCGCTTTAAGCTGAACGGCTCTTTTACCGCTCGGGTCAATGCCGTGACCTTCAAGAACAGCCTTTGCAGGCGGATAAACCGGATTGCCCACACCATTCCATATTTCTTCTGTACTGGTAGCAGAGGATGCAATAACAAAATCCTTTTCCAAGCATCTGTGCCTAACCATATCTTTTAACACAAATTCAGCCATCGGCGAACGGCAAATGTTGCCGTGGCACACAAACATAATCTTAATCATAACTATATGATATTTTATTAGCGAATTTTTGTCAATAAAAATGATACAATAACAATGCTTTTATCATAAACCTATATTTAATTAAATTTATATTGACAATAATAATTTTTCTGATATAATGAAATGATTTAGTAAGCAGACTAAATGGTAGGATAGGGGAACTATATCGGAGGTATTATTATGTCACACAATTTTCAATACATATCAAAGCATGATGAAAAAGTAGTATCTGCTTACAATAATCTTATTAAAATACTTAAGAACGTTCAAAATGAGGTAAGAGACAAATTCACATTTCAATATAAAATTGTAGGCAGCTACTCTCGCAATATGATAACCTATGATTCTAAATCAAATATTGGTTTTGATTTGGATGTGAACATATATCCGAATGATGATTTCAATGAATATTCCCCTCAAGAAATCAAAACCACTCTTATTAAGGCTTTTAGAAAATATTTAAAAAAATACAAATATTCTAAAATCGAAAACTCAACAAGAGTTATAACCATTAAAGTTAATGATACAAAAAATGCCAGAATCATTCATAGTGTAGACTTCGCGATTGTAAATGACTATGAAGATGAAGAAGGATACCAATGCCAGGAATACATAAGATTTAATAAAAAACATAATTCTTACACTTGGGAAGAGCAAGATGACGGTTTTTATATGCTTGACGAAAAAATTGAATGGATTAAAGACGAAGATTTATGGCCAGAATTGAGAGAAATGTATTTAAAGAGAAAGAATAGTAATAATGATATAAATAAAAAGTCGAGATCATTATTTGCTGAGTCAGTAAACAATATATGTGATGAGTATGGATATTTTGAATAAGTGCAATTGAAAATTGCTTTTGAGCTATCGGTCATTATTTTCTACAAGATTGGCGACGAGGTGAAGGCTTAAGGCTTGTTACGGATAAACTTGACAGTAAAAACTACTATGCGTTCAATCCTTCTTTTGATAAATGATAAAAAACAAAAAGGCAACGAATAAAATTCGTTGCCTTTTTTTGTTGACGTTTTTTCAACATTATTCATCTGATTTTTCCTGTGCTTTAATATCGGCTGAAGATAAGTTATAAATATAGTCAATAAGTTTGTCCTTATTTTTTTCTGTATTGATTTTAATAACACTGTTGCCCCAAATAGTTGCATAATCCCAAGTTCCGTCAAAAGGAACGCTTGTTTGGTGAATATTAAATACGCAAGTACCTGCTTTTGACACAAGCCCCATAAGTTCACCCTTTGATAAATCAGTTTCAATATACGGTGCACTGTTATATGCCATTTTATAAAGTTTAAAAGGATTTGTGAGTGCTTTTTTAAGTATCGCACTCATAACCGTACGCTGCCTTTGAGTTCTGACGAAATCGGTATCAATCTTCCTTATTCTGCAATAAGCAAGTGCTTGCTCACCGGTAAGTTTATTATTACCGGATTCAAGTGTAACATCGCCATATCTTTTCGGATGATTTGTAACTTCTTTAGCTTCTTTTTCGGTAACATCAATTTTAACACCGCCAAGGCTGTCCACCAGCACCTTAAACATTTCAAAATCGGTTACCACATATCCTTCAACATCTATACCGAAATTATATTCAATAGTTTCAACTACATTTTTATATCCCCCGTCAGAGCATGCCGCATTGAGCCTTTGCTCATGCCCGAGTGACGGAATATACACCCAAGTATCACGAAGAAACGATACAAGCTTTATAGAATGATGCTTTGAATCAACGCTTACAAGCATCATAGTATCACTTCGTGTTTGCTCGGCATTTTCACCATTTCTGGCATCAACGCCTAAAAGAAGAATATTTTTAACCGACGAATCATTTTTCAAATCGCTTGCGGTAACATACTTATCTTCTTTTTTCTCATCATAATTAACTCTTGCAAGAACCGGAAATACCGAGCCTACTATAATAAGAACAAGCACCAAAATAACTGCCAAAACAGCCTTTGCTTTCTTGCCCTTTTTACTGCTGTGCCTTTTGTTTTTACCGGGTTTGTTGTCAAAATGATGATTAGGTCTGCTGCTATTTAACTTTGCAAAATTACCCTTTAAAGCTTTTGAATGACTGCCGCTTCTGCTGAAATCATCAATAGTTTCACTCTTAAAGGTGACATCGCCTTTATCATCAAGCTGATAATTCTCATAATTTGAGTTTTTTCGCTGATTATCAACTACAACATCGTCTCTTTTTTTAGAATTAAAATTAAGGTCAACATCCATAGGTGAATAATTATAATAATCTTCATCTTTAGGAACTGTTCTGTCTATATCTTCCCTGCTTCTATTTTTAGGGTCAAAATCTTCATTTTCAAAGCGTGGCATACAATCGCCTCCAATTCTACTAAAGAATATACTACATATTTAAAACTATTTCAACTACCATTTTATAAAATATATTGACATGAATAATAAATTACCTTAAAATAGAAGAAGCGAGTTGACTTGGCAATTGCGTGCCGAATTATCGGCATGAGGAAAGTCCGAGCAGTACAGAGCAGAATAACGGCTAACGGCCGCCGAGGGTGACCTTAGGGAAAGTGCAACAGAGATATACCGCCTGTTATATTTAGCAGGTAAGGGTGGAAAGGCGAGGTAAGAGCTCACCGAGGGGGTGGAAACATTCCCTGCCATGTAAACCCTATTCACTGCAACATCGACTGAAGGGTTGTTTGCTCGACACATAACTTCGAAGGATGGCTTGATTGCAAGAGTAATTTTGCAACTAGATAGATAATTGCCCACGACAGAACTCGGCTTACTGTCAACTCGCCCATTTTATTTTAAGAGGGTAAAAATAATATGCTTGTAAACATGAGTAAGCTTTTAGCAGATGCACAAAAGGGCAACTATGCTGTTGGCTCATTTTCAGTAGCAAATATGGAAATGGTGCTTGGCGTACTGAAAGCAAGTGAGGAACTTAATGCGCCTGTTATTTTGCAAATAGCGGAAGTCAGGCTCAAACAAAGTCCGCTTGAACTTATAGGGCCGCTTATGGTAGCAAGTGCCAAATATGCCAAAACACCTGTTGCAGTTCATTTTGACCACGGCAAAACCATTGAAAAAATCAGCCAAGCACTTGAACTTGGCTTTACATCTGTTATGTTTGACGGTTCACACTTGGAGCTTGACGAAAACATTAAAGTTACAAAAGAAGTTATAAAACTTGCTAAAAAATACGGTGCGGATGTTGAAGCAGAAATAGGCTGTGTGGGCGGTTCTGAAGACGGAAGCGAAGACATTGCCATTAACTGCACAAAACCTGAAGACGCAGTTAAATTTGAAAAAGAAACAGGTGTTGATGCACTTGCAATTGCAATAGGCAATGCACACGGAAATTACAAAAGCACACCCAAGCTCAGATTTGATATACTGGAAGAAGTTGAAAAAAACACAAAATTACCGCTTGTTTTGCACGGTGGCACAGGAATTACACCTGATGATTTTGTACGCTGTGCGCATACCGGTATTAAAAAAATAAATATTGCAACCGCTACTTTTGACAGTGTTGAACATACAGTTAAATCTGCCTATGAAAAAGGCGAAATAAGCGGATACTATGATTTGCAGGGTGCTGAAGTTGAGGGTGCTTATCAAAATGCCAAAAAGCACATTTTGATTTTCGGCACAGACAATAAAGCTTAAAATATTATTTGTATATATGAGAGGTAAAATTTATGAAATATGTAGAATTTGATATGTCAAAGCCACTTGACTTTATTCCAATCGGCAGAATTGCTATCGACTTTAATCCGACAGATATGTATATGCCGCTCAGCGAATCATCAAATTTCAACAAATATGTCGGCGGCTCACCTGCAAACATTGCAGTAGGCCTTGCAAGGCTTGGCTGCAAAGTAGGTTTTTGCGGATGCGTCAGCAATGACCAATTCGGCGATTTTGTAGTTAACTATTTTGAAAAAGAGGGCATTGATACAAGCCATGTAACAAGAGCAAAGAACGGTGAATGTATCGGCCTTACATTTACGGAAATTCTTTCAAAAGAAAAATCATCCATACTTATGTATCGTGACAATGTTGCAGACTTTTGTATGGCTGCCGAAGATATAGACGAAGAATACATAGCATCGGCAAAAGCGATTGTAATCAGTGGTACAGCACTTGCAAAATCACCGTCAAGAGAAGCTTGCCTTAAAGCTATGATGCTTGCAAAAAAGAATAATGTTCGCATTATATTTGATATTGATTACAGGGAATACACCTGGACTTCAAAAGATGAAATCGCCGTATATTACAGCCTTGTAGCACAAAATGCCGACATTATAATGGGTTCAAGAGAAGAATTTGATTTAACCGAAGGCATTGTAGGTGTCAAAGATTCTGACCCTGAATCTGCAAAATATTGGCAGTCATTCGGTGCGGCCATCTGCGTTATCAAGCACGGTAAAGAGGGTTCAACCGCATATACAAATGACGGTAAATTCTATTCTATCAAGCCATTCCCTGCTGTTAAGCTTAAAGGTTTCGGCGGCGGTGACGGTTACGGTTCATCCTTCCTTTACAGTTTGCTTCAAGGAAAAGAAATAATTGAATGTCTTGAATTCGGCTCAGCTTCTGCCTCAATTCTTATCAGCGCACATTCATGCTCTGACGCTATGCCAAGTGCAACACAGGTTGAAGAATTCATCAAAAAGAGTAAAGAAGAATACGGTGAAATGGTGGCAAGAGTATAACATCGTTTATATAAGATTTGGGCGGACGAAAACACTTCGTCCGCTTAATATATGCATTTTACACAAGGATTTCTAATATGGAATTAAATAAAAAATTCAAAGAAAAACAAATGAGTGAAAATTTCATACTCGGCATAATGCTTGCACTTTGCGGCGGTTTTCTTGATGCTTATACATATATCACGCGCGGCGGTGTATTTGCAAACGCTCAAACGGGCAACATTGTACTTATGGGCATAAATATTGCAAAGGGCGATTTTGAAAGGGTAATACATTATGTTGTGCCTATCCTTGCATTTGCACTCGGCATCTTAATTTCCGAAGTAATTAAGGCAACACTTAAAAAAAACACGCATATGCACTGGCGGCAAATAATTGTTTTGGCAGAAATAATTATCCTGATAATATGCGGTTTCATTCCAAGCGGCAAGGGCAACACCTTTGTTAATGTTATGGTATCGTTTGTATGCTCACTTCAGGTTGAAAGTTTCAGAGTTATAAACGGTAACACCGTTGCAACAACAATGTGCACCGGCAATTTAAGAAGCGGTACGGAACTCCTTTTTTTAGGATTAAGCAAGAAAGATAAAAGTATCGCAATAAGAAGCTTGACCTATTATGGCATAAATTTATTTTTCGTTATAGGTGCAATTGTGGGTGCGGTAGTAACAAAATATCTTGATGTTAAAAGTGTTTTTATAGCAAGCGCATTGCTTATAATTCCTTTTATAATGATGTTTAAATCAAGCGAAAATGTTGAGTATATATAATTTATGCTATATTAAAAAAATAGCCCCGCTGTTAACTTTCATATTGAAAGAAAACAGCGGGGTTATTTTATTTATTTTGTTTTGAAAGCAAAGTATATCTATAAGGCGGTAAGGTTATAAAACCGTCAACACATATTTCATCAAAAAGCGAATAGGAATTATCCCACTGTGTGCCGACAAATATTTTTTTACTTTCATTTGAATTATTTATTGCAACCAAAACACTATCAGATTCGCAGTTGCGTGAATATGCAATAACTCCTCCGTCACAATAAACTTTTTCAAAATCACCGTTTATAAAAGCTTTTGAGCTGTGCCTGATTTGCCCAAGACGCTTATACCACTTCAAAAGTTCATCGTTTGCATCATCCCAAGCCATACATCCGCGGTTAAACGGGTCTTTCATACCCTGCATACCGATTTCATCACCGTAATATATTGACGGTACACCCGGAAGTGTAAACTGTATAAGGGAAGCGATTTTCATCATAGAAACGCCCCTTAAATAATCGAATTTTGAAAGAGTATTATGCTCAAACTGCCAAGTTCTGTCGTGTCCGTCAGGATTTTCACCTGCAAGGCGGGTAATTGCTCGCTCGGTATCGTGAGTTCCGATATGATTCATCAGCACGCTTAATACCTGCGGCGGATAGTTTTCAACTATTGACATAACGCTGTTAAAAAAGCTGTCACCATTAGCAAAACGAACAAAGTCCAACACCGCATCTGCAAACGGGTAATTCATTACACTGTCAAGCTCTTCGCCGAGAAGATACTTTCTTCTCTGCCCGTAAGCAAATTTATTTGTGGCATCCTCCCACACTTCGCCGATAATAATAGCATTAGGATTTTCCGATTTTACGGATTTTCTTAAATCATCAAGAAAAATATCAGGCAATTCATCTGCAACATCGAGCCTGTAACCCGCAATGCCGCATTTAAGCCATTTTTTCAGTATTCCGTTTTTACCGCAAATGTAATTTCTGTAACTTTCATCTTCTTCAATAACTTCCGGCAAAAGCTTAATACCCCACCAGGAATGGTAATCATCAGGCCAATTTATAAATTTGTACCAGGAATAATAGGGGCTTTGCTTGCTGTTATATGCCCCCACATCATTATAATGATTATACATATTAAAATATCTGCTGTCGCAACCTGTATGGCTGAATACACCGTCAAGTATTATACTTATTCCATACTTTTCCTTTGCTTTTTTGCAAAGGCTCTTAAGGTCATTTTCATCACCCAAAAGGCTGTCAACCTTTTCATAATCGGCAGTATCATATCTATGGTTTGAATGTGATTCAAAAATAGGGTTCAGATAAATACAGGTAACGCCCAAATCTGCGATATAAGGTAATTTTTCTTCAATTCCTTTAAGGTCACCGCCGAAATAATCATTATTCCAAATACCGTTCATCTGCTCCTCATTCCAATAAGGAGTATCGCCCCATTTGCGCAAAACGCGTGTGGTTGGCACATTTTTCTTTTCTTGATTTGATTTAAAAAATCTATCTGGGAAAATTTGATACATTATTCCCCCTTTTAAAAAGTCAGGTGTGACAAAATTTTCATCATACACGGTTTGCTGAAAATCAGGCAAAAATGCATTAAGTTCGCCCCTACCCTCACCTGCATTTTTAATATAGCTTTTACCCCAAGGGGTATCAAGCACAAAATGGTAAAAATAAAGTCCCGGTGTGGTGGCATAAAAATGAAGCTCCCAATATTCAAAATTCTCACCGCACATTCCTGCCCAAAACATATTATAATAAGCTGTTTGCTCACTTTCCTTTGTTATGGCAAGGCACGCGCCGCAGCATTTCACATCTCTTGGAACTATAATACGAAATTTGCATTTTTCATTTGTTGCAATTGCCGAAATTATTGATTTATATGACTTATCTCGTGAATTATATATCTGCACTTCAAACCTCTATACAAAACTAAAGAGGTTAATTTAATTAACCTCTTTAAATTATAATAAAATGATTACTTAGATTTTTTTGCAGGCTTTTTAGTCTGCTTTTTTGCTGTTTCCTTTTTAGGTTCAGCTTTCTTTGCAGCACTCTTTTTTGCAGGCTTCTTTGCTTCGGCTTGCATAGGAGCTGATTTTTTAGAAGCTTTAGGTGTTTCTTCCTTAAACTTAACCGGCTGTGTATGCCAAATATTATTCGCATAGTCCATAATTGAACGGTCAGCACTGAATATACCTGCACCGCTGATATTCATAAGCGACATTCTTGCAAACTTTTCTTTATCCTGATATGCCTTAGCAGACAATTGCTGTGCCTTTTGGTAATCTGCAAAATCAGCAAGTGCCATATATTGGTCAACATTCATAAGTGATGAGCTGATTTCACCAAAGCTTTTGCCGTTAACCCCTGCCTGAATAAATTCAACAGCAGATTTAAGCACATCATTATTATACATATATTCCATAGGATTATAGCCCTTCTTTTGAAGTTGCATAACCTCTGGAGTTTTCAAACCGAAGATAAAGATATTATCATCACCGACAGCATCGTGAATTTCAACATTTGCACCGTCAAGAGTACCGAGAGTAACAGCACCATTTAACATAAGCTTCATATTACCGGTACCTGATGCTTCTGTGCCGGCAAGTGAAATCTGCTCTGAAATATCTGCCGCAGGCATAAGCTTTTCAGCAAGAGAAACATTGTAATCTTCCATAAATACAACTTTAATTCTGCCTTTAATATCAGGGTCATTATTAACAACCTTTGAAAGTGCATCAATAAGTTCAATAATCTTCTTGGCCATAAAGTAGCCCGGAGCTGCTTTTGATGCAAAAATGTATGTTCTCGGCTGGAATTCCATATTAGGATTAGCCTTGAGCATTTGATATTCGGCAATAATGTTGAGAACATTAAGCTGCTGCCTCTTGTATTCGTGAAGTCTTTTAACCTGAACATCAAATATAGATGTAGGGTCAAGTTCAATACCGTTTCTCTTTTTAACTATATCTGCAAATTTCTCTTTATTTGCAAGCTTGATAGCTGCAAGCCTGTCAAGAACCTGCTTATCATCCTTAAATTCACGAAGTTTAAGGAGTTCATCACTCTTTGTAATAAATTCGTCACCGATAAGTTCGGTAATAAATGAAGTAAGCTTAGGATTTGACTGGCAAATCCATCTTCTAAATGCAATACCGTTTGTTACATTTGTGAACTTTTCAGGGGTAATGGTGTAAAAATCATTAAATACAGTATCTTTAAGAATTTCAGAATGGAGTGCCGATACACCGTTAACAGAATGTGAACCTGCAACACAAAGGTTAGCCATTCTTACAACGCCGCCTGAAACAATAGCCATTCTTTCAACCTTATCTGCATCGCCTGTTGCGCCCCAAACATATGCACGGAAGCGATTATCAATTTCTTTAGTAATTGAATAAATACGAGGAAGAAGTCGCTTATAAAGATCTTCACTCCAGCATTCAAGTGCTTCTTTCATAACTGTATGGTTGGTATAAGCCACAGTTCTTGTTACCAACGACCAAGCAGTGTCCCAATCATATCCGCATTCATCAAGCATAATTCTCATAAGTTCAGGAATAGCCATTGTGGGATGCGTATCGTTAATATGAATTGCAACTTTATCAGGAAGATTATCAAGTGTACCGTATTTAGTAAGGTGACGCTGAATAATATCCTGAATTGACGCTGAAACGAGGAAATATTGCTGACGAAGGCGAAGCGACTTGCCTTCAGGTGTATTATCGGCAGGATAAAGAACTTTAGAAATAGCTTCAGCCATAGCACTTTGCTCCATAGCCTTAACATATGAACCCGAATTGAAAAGGCCCATATCAAGTTCCGGTTTTCTTGATGCCCAAAGACGAAGCCTTGAAACACCCTTGCCTTTACCTGAAACATACATATCATAAGGAACTGCTGTTACAGTGTTGCAATCTCTGTAATCAACATGGTGGAAATCACCGTCCCAGCTTTCATCAACCCAACCTTCAAACTTAACTTCAACACTTCTTTCATCACGCGGAACAAGCCAAACATCACCGCCCGGAAGCCAAAAATCAGGAAGTTCAGTCTGCCAGCCGTCAACAAGCTTTTGCTTGAAAATACCTGCTTCATATCTGATTGAATAACCCATTGACTGAAAACCGTTTGTAGCAAGACCGTCAAGATAGCAAGCTGCGAGTCTGCCAAGACCGCCGTTACCAAGTCCTGCATCAGGCTCTTTTTCATAAAGCTTATCAAGGCTTACATCAAATGATTCAAGTGCTTTTTTAAATGTATCTGTTAAATCAAGATTGTAAAGATTATTTTTAAGTGAGCGGCCCATAAGAAATTCCATACAAAGATAATAAATTTCTTTGCTGTCCTGCCCTTTAGCTTCGTGCCTGAAATCACTGTTCATCTGTGAAAGTCTGTCACGAACAATAAGTGCAACTGCTTTGTAATATTGAGCGTCTGTTGCTGTTTTTGTATCTACACCAAAGAAATGACTAAGCTTATCGCTGATAGCTTTCTTTGCTTGCGAAACAGTCATCTTTTCCATACAAATCCTCCAAAAAAAATTATATTTTCAGTTATTTTTACTATGTTCTTTGTACATTATATACTAAAATTATGCTTTTTGCAACTGTAATATATCATTGTTCATATTATGACTTCTTTTTCTTAATAAATTTAGCTAAAAGAAGATTTACAAGTTCCTTAATAGGCTTTAAGTTCAGAAGAATCATCACTACAACAAGCACAGCTTCAACACCATAAATCCACAATGTATTTCCGAATTTAAGAAGAAGTACGGATTGCGAAACAAGAACAGCGGTTTCGCTCAAAAGCACAGGTAATTTAAAGTCAATTTTAATATATCTTCTTGTATCAATGCCCCTTGTTACAAATACAACAAGGAATGCACAAACAGTAGCAAGTGCTGCACCGTTAGCACCCATACGCGGAATAAACACAAGATTTAATACAAAGTTTGTGACAGCGCCGCTCATAGCGGTAACAAGTGACATAAGGCTCTTTTTCTTTGCCATATATACGGAGGCAAGAAAGTTAACGATACACGAATAAGTTGTAGCAATAATAAGAATAGGTACAAATTGCCAAGATTCATAATAATCCTTTGCCACAAGTATTCTGGTAATAATTTGGCACATAAATATAAGCACAGAAGCCACTGCAAATACACCGCCCGAATAAGCACGAAATACCTTGGTAAAGAAGTGCGCACCGCCCTCTTGGTCATATTCATCAACCGCACTGAGCTGCCAAGCGTCAATAAATATTTGCGAAAAAAGTATTACAAAATTAGGTATTTTAGATGCGGCAGTATAAAGTCCGTTGGCAGAAGATGAAATAAAATATGTTACCATATATCTGTCAGACACATTTATTATCCACCACAGTACAACGGTAGGAATAAGCGGCACACAATATTTAAGCATTTGAAAAGCAATGCCCTTATCTTTAAGTTTATTAAATCTCAAATATCTGTAAAGCTTTGCTGCGGCAAAATAAAATACAACCGAGCAAGCATCAGATGCAATTATGGCAACGATATATCCCGTTACACCCCATTTAAACGGACCGAGGAATAATATTGTAAATGCAAGTGTTGTTGCTGTTGCAAGAATACCATCAAGCGCATAAAGCTTAACATGGCCGCTACCTCTGACAAATTGCTGGCAAAGCTGTCTAAGGCTTGAAACCAAAACAAAGGCAATAATTAAAATTATATAATCGCCTAAACGGAAATCATTGATTGTAAGCATGCTTAAAGGATAAGTAAACAGCAAAAATACCGCAAATCCGGCAAAAGTAGTCCTAACTCCGACCTTGAATACATCTGCTTTATTTGTCGCTTTATCAAGTGCAAATCTGAGCGCAGCACTGTTAACCTGCAATGTTACAATAGGAATAAGCACATTAACGGTTTGCTGAACCAAATCAGCAGCACCATAATCGCCCGTTCCCATCATTCTTGTAACAAACGGCATCAACAAAAAAGAAAGTACCTTTGAAGAAAAAGTGCCTATTGCAAATATTATTGTATTTGACGCTAATTTTTTGTACTTGTCCATAAATTTTCCTCAAATAATAATTTAATAAGTAAGCTTTTCACCGTTAAAGCTTAAGGTATTATCCCCGGAAGAAGAGGTGTAAATACAACTTGCTTTACATACAGATTCGCTGTTTTCACTCTTACTGCCGATTAAAAATACATATTGATAGCCATATCCGATACCGATAGAACCCGTGCTGTCGCAATCGGATGTAGAAAGCATTGTTTTAACTTCGTTTGAATTCATATTCAGCTCTCTTGCTTTAAACTTTGAACCGTCAAGTTCGCTAAAATAAAGCCTGTTTGAATAAACAACGGGATAATCTGTAACAGAGCAGTTTTCAACTAAAACAACTTCATTTTCAGAGCCGAATTTTTTTCTGCAAAGTGAATATGATGAATCATCATTTTTTTTGTAATAATACATAAATCCACATTCTAATGACATATTAACTATATCATTATTATTTGTATCATCGTGCCAATTGAGTACATCGTTTGCATCACTCATATTAACGGTGATATATTCATCATAATTCGCAACATTATCGTGAGTCACAAAAAATATTCTGTAAAGCGAAATGCCTGCAAATGATACCGTCTTATCAGCCGATGCAGTATATAAAATCGTTTTTTGAAAATCATTCAAATTTATAAAACCTACGCTGTTATCGGTTGAAACAAAATAAATTTTATCATTATATAAATATGCAAATGCAATATTATCGCTTACAGTTACGCTGTCACCGCCGGAAACAGGGAATTTTTTAAGCGTTGCACTGTCTGTATCAACCGCATAAAGATAATCACCGAGCACATTAAGATATTTAAAATTATAATTACCTTTAATAACATTTGAATTCTTTTCTTCATTAGGTTCAAAGCGAAAAATGCCCTTGCCGCTGACAGAATAATAAATATATGATGAACTGTAAGTTACGGCACCACCTGTTTTATTAAGCAAATTACCCACTTGATTACCTTGCAGTGATGTATCAAATGCAAACACGCCGAAATCATCATAATCATAATTTACCTTGTTTGTTTCGTGCACTTTTGTTGTAGTTTCTTTTTCAGTAGTGCTTTGCGGCTGTGTTTCGGTAGTTTTGCCTAATATTTTTGAATCAATAAGTTCAATTACCTGCTGTCCCTTGCCGCCGTCATACAAAGCCTCAAAAAAATCAGGGTTAACAATTTTAATTGTTATCACAAAAACAGCCAATAATATTATTATCACTGCAAGAGTGAGTAAAATATTTTTTCTGATTTTTTTTCGTTTTCTGGCACGCTGACGCTTTTTACGCATCTTCTGCCTTTCCTCATCCGTTATCATCTGATTTGTCCGTCTCCAAAAATTAGATATTTAGTAGTAGTAAGTTCCCTAAGTCCCATAGGCCCTCTTGCGTGCAGTTTTTGGGTAGAAATACCTATTTCCGCACCCAAACCGAATTCGCCGCCGTCTGTAAACCTTGTTGATGCATTACGGTAAACAGAAGACGAATCAATAAGTTTCATAAACTTATCTGCATTATCTTTATTTTCCGTAATAATGGCTTCGGAATGGCCTGTTGAATATTTATTTATATGCTCTATCGCTTCATCAAGTGAAGAAACTGTTTTAACACTGATAATGTAATCAAGATATTCTGTGCCGAAATCTTCCTCACTCGCCTTTTCAATATCAGGGCAAACTGCTCTTGCTTTTTCATCACCGCGAATAATAACATTTTTTTCATCAAGCTTTGCTTTTATTGCCGGCAAAGCCTTTTCAATAATATTTTCGTGGATAACAAGGCTTTCGCAGGCATTGCAAACACCTATGCGCTGTGTTTTCGCATTAAATATAATTTCAGCCGCCATATTAACATTTGCACTTTCATCAACATAAATATGGCAATTGCCTGAACCTGTTTCGATAACAGGAACACTCGCATTTTCCACAACCGCCTGAATAAGCCTTTTACTTCCCCTTGGAATAAGGCAGTCAAGCGTGCCTTTCATCTTCATAAGTTCTGTTGATGACTGCCTTGATGTATCATGCACAAGCTGAATTGCATTTTCATCAATACCGACTGATTTAACCGCTTCTCTCATAACATCGGAAATAGCAATATTTGAATGAATTGCTTCTTTTCCGCCGCGAAGAATAACAGCATTGCCGCTTTTTAAACAAAGAGCAGCCGCGTCAGCAGTAACATTAGGCCTTGCCTCATAAATAATACCTATAACACCCATAGGGCAACTTACTTTTTTAATAACAAGTCCGTTAGGCCTTTCAACTGTTTCAAGTACTCTGCCGCACGGGTCATCAAGCTTCATAACCTGAATACAACCGTCTGCCATACCCTTAATTCTGTCAAAATCAAGCATAAGCCTGTCAAGCATTCCACCGTCAAGAATTCCGAGTTGCGCATTATAATCAACTTTATTTGCATCAATAATTTTTTGAGCATTATCTACAAGCGCATTTGCAATAGCTTCAAGTGCTTTATTTTTAAGTTCGGTTGATGCACCTGCCAAATTTGCCGATGCTTTTTTTGCGTTTATTCCTAACTGTTCAAGCATTATTATCACCCTTTGCCTTAAAATATGTACCTATACTTTCACCTGAAAGCACCTTATATAAATCGGTAGGCTTTTCGCCGTTCATAATTATTACCGGTATACCATCATCCGTTGCAATTTGTGCGGCTTTAATTTTCGTTTGAAATCCGCCCGTACCCTTTTCGCTCGCACCGCCGGCAATTGAGTAAATATCATTATTTATTTCTTCAACAACACCGATGAGCTTTGCATCATCATTCTCACTTGGATTTGAATCATAAAGACCGTGAGTATCAGTAAGCATAATAAGCAAATCAGCGTCAATAAGAGTAGCAACCATAGCACTTAAGCAATCATTATCACCGTTTAAAAGCTCTTCAATATAAACCGAGTCATTTTCATTTATAATCGGCAATGCACCGTAATCAAGAAGTTGGTTAAATGTATCAACCAAGTGTTCCTTTTCTTCCGGATTGCGTAAAGTATCGGCAGAAAAAAGAAGCTGGCTCACGGTTACCGTATATTCGGAAAATAATTTATCATAAAGAAACATAAGTTCGCACTGGCCCACAGCGGCAGAAGCCTGAAGCCCTTGGACTGTTTTCGGCTTTTCACTGAGTCCGAGTTTTGACCAACCTACTGCAATAGCACCGCTTGATACAAGCACTATTTCATGCCCTTCATTTTTTAAATCGGATAAAACAGATGCAAGCTTTGCAAGTCTTGCAATATTTGTTTTGCCTGTTTGGTGGGTTAAAGTTGATGTGCCCACCTTAACAACTATTCGCTTTTTCCCTTTAATTCGTGCCATAATTCTACTACTCCATACTAATTACAAGTAATTGCATTATATCACAAATACCATAACAATAAAACATTTTTTTGAATGTTTTTCAAAATTCAGTCAAAAATATAAATCGGAGGTAATTTTTATGACAAAAAGAGGTTATATCAGGCTGTTTTCATACGCTATTGCATTTGCGGCCGTTCTTTCAATATATGCGATAATGAATATGACTACGGCAAACTCATACAAAGCACAGCTTGAACTGAATTATCAGCAAAGTTTAAACGAACTTTCAGAAAATCTCGATTCAATCGAAACCAATTTAACAAAATCGGTTTATTCAAATTCGGATAAAATGCTTATGGATATAAGCAAAGACTTATATGCCGAATGTTCACAGGCTAAAGACGCGCTTTCACGCCTGCCCGTTGAGCAAATGAATTTGAATTCAACCTACAAATTCATCACGCAGGCAAGCGACTATGCATCATATATTGCAAACAAAATTGCGGCAAATCAAAGTATCAGTGATGAAGAACATCAAAATTTGACAAAGCTTTTGAAATATTCAAAAGAGCTTAACGAATCAGTAAGCAATATGGCAACAATTGCAAACAACGGTGCGGATATTGACACGGATGAGCTAAAGGCAAGGGAAATGAAAATTTCTTCACTTTCCCACAGCTTTTCGGCAACATCAAAAGTGTTTAAAGATTATCCTACTTTGCTTTATGACGGTCCGTTTGCCGACGCGGTATTGAACAGAAAATCGGCCTTACTTGAAAAGGCCGAACAAGTAAGCCGTGAAAGTGCACGCGAAGTTGCGGCGAAAGCACTTGGCTGCAATATAAGCGAAGTAACATATTCGGGTGAAGACAGCGGTGATATGCCTTGTTACACATTCACTTATTCTCAAAAAACAATCGGAATCACCAAAAAAGGCGGATATGTGGCTTATATCCTTTACGGCGGAAAAATCAATCGTTCATCAATAGATAAAGACAACGCAATAAACCTTGCTCAAAGCTATCTTAATATGCTCGGTTACAGTAATATGGAAAGCACCTATTATGCGATTAACAACAATATTTGCACAATAAATTTTGCGTACAAAACAGAAAATACAACCTATTATGCAGATTTAATTAAAGTCGGGGTTTCAATGGATAACGGCAAAATAGTATCACTTGAAGCACAGGGATATTTAACAAATCACATCAAACGAAAAGGTTTTGACTGCAAGCTTACAAAAAGCGAAGCTCAAAGTAAATTATCAAAAAATCTTGAAGTTATCAATTGCAAAAAATGCGTGATACCGAAAGAAAACGGAAAAGAAGCCAACTGCTATGAATTCAGGTGCAAGAGCAGTGAAACAAAAGAAGAAGTTTTGATTTATATTAACGCCGATAAAGGATATGAAGAAGATATTATGCTTTTGCTTTATTCCGACGGCGGCACGCTTACAAAATAATTGAATAATTATACTAAAACAGAAAATAATACTCTTGAAAGGAAGTATCATTATGAACAGCAAGATTTTAATTATAGCAATAGCAATTGCAGTAATTGCAACTGTATTTATGGGATGTGCAAAAAACAACAATGATATGACAACAACTACAATTCCGTCAAGCGAAACCACCGTTTCCGATACAAGTAAAACAACAGATAATATGGAAAGCGAAGCCAGCAGTGCTGTAAGCAAAGCAGGCGAAAAAGCAGATAAAGTCGGCGACGACATCGGCGAAGGCGCAGATGATGTGGCAGACGGAATAGGTTCAGGTGTTGACAAAGCAGGAGATGCTGTATCAGACGCACTTGACTAAACGAACAAACAAACAAATAAATAAAACCTCGAGTTTTTACGCTCGAGGTTTTATTTATATAATATGTGCAAAAATGATTGCCCCCAAAACAGTAAGTATACCCGATACAGCGATTGAAAGGCTGCTCATAGCACCCTCAACCTCTCCAAACTCCATTGCTTTGGCTGTGCCGATTGCGTGCGAAGATGTGCCGATAGCAATACCTTTGGCAATAGGATGATTGATTTTAAATATTTTGCAAATTCCATCTGCTAAAATATTGCCTAACACACCTGTTATAACTATTACTGCAACAGTTATTGTTACATACCCGCCAAGCTCTTCGCTTACTCCCATTCCGATAGCGGTAGTAATAGATTTCGGCAGTAATGTTACATATTCCTTATGTGACAGTTTAAATATAAAAGCCAAAACCATAATAGTGGTAAGACTTGTTAAAACACCTGATAAGATACCGAAAAGCACCGCTTTATGATTCTTTTTAAGAAGTTCGATTTGCTGATAAAGCGGAATTGCAAGGCAGGCAGTAGCCGGAGTTAACAGCCAGCTCAAGTATTTAGCACCGTCATTATAAGTATCATAATCAATATTACAGTTCAAAAGAAATACAATAGTAATAACAATGGAAATAAGAAGAGGATTAAAAATACCCGTCTTAAATTTTTTCTTTAAAAATGAACCGAAAGCGTAAGATAAAAGGCTTACTGTAACGCCTAAAAATGCCGAGCTTTCAAAAAACTCACTCATTTACTGTACCCTCACTTTCGCTGCTCTTTTTTTCTTGAGCTTTAATAATTCTCTGCGATATCCGCCCACTGACAGCCATTACTGCAATAAGAGATATAACCGTTATCACAACCACCGGAATAATCAGCGGTTTTAAAACTCCCCAGCTTTTCATCAGTCCCACACCGGCCGGAATAAACATAAGCGGCATTATTTCAATAAGAAACATACCTGCATCCTTTACAGCTTCAAGTTTAATAATTTTAGTGCAAAGGCACACGAATAAAATCACCATGGCATAAATACTTGCCGGAACAGGCGCAGGAATAAGAAAATTAAGTCCCTCGCCCATAAATGAAATTAAAAGTATAATTAAAAACTGCTTAACATATTTCAATATTTTCACCAAACCTAATTAAAATTACGATTATTTAGTATATCACGATAAAGCTTTGTGTCAATTGTAGAATTTACAGATTTTTTTGCGAATTTTAATAAAAATTTGTTTATATTTGATTTTTTTAAAAAATTGATATATTATTGACTTATAAATTAGTAAAAGCAGGTGATAAAATGAGCCTTTATGATAAAGCAAACGAAACAGCAAATTACATAAAATCAAAAATAAAAAATATTCCCGATACCGCAATTGTGCTCGGCAGCGGACTTGGAATGTTTGCAAATGAAATTGAAAAAGAACTTGTACTTGACTATAAAGATATTCCGAATTTTCCCATATCTACCGTACCGGGCCATAACGGAAAGCTTATATTCGGCAAAATCGGAGAAAAGAAAATAATCGCAATGCAAGGCAGATTTCATCTTTATGAGGGATACGGTGTTGAGCAGGTAACTTTTCCCGTTCGTGTTTTTCAGCTTTTAAATGTAAAAAAATATATAGTCACAAACGCATCCGGTGCTATAAATCTTAATTATAAACCCGGCGATTTAATGATAATAAGCGACCATATCGGCCTTTTTTGCCCAAGCGCACTCTTTGGCAAAAATGATGAAAGATTCGGAACACGCTTTCCGTCAATGAGTGAAGCTTACAACAAAGATTTAATCAAAATTGCAGAAAAAGCCGCACAAAAATGCAAACTGAATGTTCACAAAGGTGTATATTGCTACTGCAAAGGTCCAATGTTTGAAACTCCTGCCGAAATCAGATTTTTACGAACTGCCGGTGCAGACGCAGTCGGAATGTCAACAGTACCCGAAGTTGTATGCGCAAATCACGCCGGAATGAAAGTTTTGGGCATATCGTGTATGACAAATATGGCTGCCGGAATACTTGACAAACCTTTAACCCACATTGAAGTTATGGAAACAGGCAAAAAGGTTGAAAAAGAATTTTCCGCATTTATGAAAGAAATAATAAAATCAATATAATACAGAAAAACAGCCATCGGATTTTCCGATGGCTCAGCGTGTAGAAAAAATCGAATTATAAATTTCTACACGCTGATAGATTTTGAGAAAGTGAGATAAATTTTGTATTTTGTGAGTGGGTGCTGTACGATGGTAC